>Ga0209847_1000078_pt1 | contig 42870 bp, 17 predicted proteins | sample OrgsoiDNA_201060_FD_185808 | JGI IMG/M metagenome (GOLD analysis project Ga0209847, IMG submission 185808) | Permafrost soil microbial communities from the Arctic, to analyse light accelerated degradation of dissolved organic matter (DOM) -... | ecosystem: Environmental > Terrestrial > Soil >... | reverse complement strand
TGTTTCCGACAGCAGCGTGCATTACGACAACAACCCGGACGGCACGGTTAACTACAACAACGTCACCCTGGGTGGCACCACGTACAACAGCACCACGCACACCGGTGGCACAAAAATCACCAACGTGGCGGACGGTTCTAACCCAAGCGACGCGGTGAACTTCTCGCAGCTGACGACGACCAACAACAACATCAACAACATTTATGCCACCGGCACGAAATACTTCCATGCCAACTCGACAGGGACGGATTCGTCTGCGACGGGGGCCGATGCGGTGGCGATCGGTATGGGTTCTGTAGCCAGCAGCTCGTCATCTATTGCGATGGGGCAAGGTGCTCAGGCAACAAATACAAGTCCTCTTGACAGCGCGGATAGCGCAATCGCCATTGGTAATGGTGCCAACGTGAACTCCACAAATGCCATCGCGTTAGGTAATAAAGCATTGGTCGGGTTCCTCGACACCGGTTCTATTGCCATAGGGAGTTCATCCACAGCTCATGGCGTGAATTCAATTGCTATGGGGGATCACTCAAGCACGATAGCTGATGATGCACTTGCTATTGGTGCCAATTCCAAAACTTATAACCAGAGTGTGGCCATAGGGAGTGGCGCGAAAGCGGGCACCGTCACCACAACCGGGGCTGTTGCTGTGGGTTATAATGCAGTGGCTTCAGGGTTGTCTACCTCTTCCATTGGTCGTAATTCACAAGCGATCGCGAATTATGGCGTAGCACTTGGTGCTGGCACGATCGCTGATCGTACCGGTATGAATGGCGCGAAAGAGCTCTTCAGCAATACGGCAGTGGCTTCAACTCAGGGCGCTGTATCTGTGGGTGCTGCCGGTGCGGAACGTCAGATAACGAATGTCGCTGGCGGCACACAAGCCACTGATGCGGTCAACGTACGCCAGCTGCAATCTGTTTCTGACAGCAGCGTGCATTACGACAACAACCCGGATGGTACAGTTAATTACAACAACGTCACCCTGGGTGGCACCACGTACAACAGCACCACGCACACCGGTGGTACAAAAATCACCAACGTGGCGGACGGTTCTAACCCAAGCGACGCGGTGAACTTCTCGCAGCTGACGACGACCAACAACAACATCAACAACATTTATGCGACAGGGACCAAGTACTTCCACGCCAACTCAACCGGTACAGACTCGTCTGCAACGGGTATTGATGCGGTGGCGATTGGTATGGGTGCGGTCGCGGATGTGGCGCGCAGCGTTGCACTGGGTGACGGCGCAACCACGCTGGCCGCCATCGGCACAGCTGGCACCAAGATCCTCGGTGTTGACTACAAATTTGCTGGCACCGCGCCGGTAGGTACCGTAAGCATCGGCAGTAAAGGTGAAGAGCGTACTCTGACTAACCTGGCAGCAGGCAGCCTGAGCGCCACCAGCACCGACGGTGTGAACGGTTCACAGTTGTTCGCCACCAACACGGCGCTCAGCACGATCACCGGCGATGTCACCAATCTGGATGCGGGCTCGGTCAAATACGACAAGTTCGTTGATGGTAGCGTGAACTACAACAGCATCACACTGGGTGGCGATACCTACGACAACAGCACGCACACCGGTGGGACGAAAATCACCAATGTGGCGGACGGGTCTGACCCAAGCGATGCGGTTAACTTCTCGCAGCTGACTGAAACCAACAACAATGTGACCAATCTGGGTGACCAGGTAAACAACATCTATGCCACCGGCACCAAGTACTTCCACGCTAATTCAACGGGGACAGATTCTTCTGCTACCGGTACGGATGCCGTGGCGATTGGTATGGGTGCGGTCGCGGATGTGGCACGTAGCGTTGCACTGGGTGACGGTGCGAAAACTGAAGCGGCAGTGGCCACCACCGGTGCCAACATTGCCGGGACTGACTACGCCTTTGCGGGTACTGCACCCGTGGGTACGGTGAGCATCGGTGATGCAGGTTCAGAACGTACGCTGACCAACCTGGCAGCAGGCAGCCTGAGCGCCACCAGCACCGACGGCATCAACGGTTCACAACTGTTCGCCACCAACAGCGCCATCAACAACCTTGATGGCCACGCGGTGAAGTATGAGACTAACGTTGATGGTTCTGTGAACTACAACAACGTCATCATGGGCGGCGATACCTACAACAGCACCACGCACACCGGCGGCACGAAAATCACCAACATTGCAGACGGCTCTGACCCAAGCGATGCGGTGAACTTCTCGCAGCTGACTGAAACCAACAACAATGTGACCAATCTGGGTGACCAGGTTAACAACATCTATGCCACCGGCACCAAGTACTTCCACGCCAATTCAACCGGGACAGACTCGTCTGCAACCGGTACGGATGCCGTGGCGATTGGTATGGGTGCGGTAGCGGATGTGGCACGCAGCGTTGCGCTGGGCGATGGTTCTAAAACGCAGGAAGCCGTAGGCACCTCAGGTACTACGCTGCTGGGTGTTGATTACACCTTCGCAGGTACAGCACCGGTGGGTACCGTGAGCATCGGTGATGCAGGTTCAGAACGCACGCTGACCAACCTGGCAGCGGGCAGCCTGAGCGCCACCAGTACTGACGGCGTGAACGGTTCACAGCTGTTTGCGACCAACACGGCGCTTAACTCTGTGACCAGCAGCGTGACCAACCTGGATGCAGGCACTGTGCATTACGACAAATACGTCGACGGCACGGTGAACTACAACAGTGTCACGATGGGTGGCGACACCTACAACAATACTACGCACACCGGCGGCACGAAGATCACCAACATTGCTGACGGCTCTGACCCAAGCGATGCGGTTAACTTCTCTCAGTTGACCACAACCAACAACAATATCGACAACATCTACAATACAGGCACCAAGTACTTCCACGCCAATTCAACCGGTACAGACTCGTCTGCAACAGGTATTGATGCGGTCGCGATTGGTATGGGGGCAGTGGCAGACGTTGCACGCAGTGTTGCATTGGGTGACGGCGCGAAAACTGAGCTGGCGGTAGCCACCACGGGCACCACGATCCGCGGTACCGACTATGCATTCGCGGGCGCTGCGCCTGTGGGTACCGTCAGTATTGGCGCCGTTGGCGATGAACGTACGCTGACCAACATGGCGGCGGGCCGTTTGAGTGCAGACAGCACCGATGGTGTGAATGGTTCGCAGCTGTATGCCACCAATCAGGCTATCGACAGTCTGGATATCAGTTTCACCGATCTGGACAACCATGCGGTGAAATATGACACCAACATTGATGGCACGGTGAACTACAACAGCGTGACGATGGGTGGCGACACCTATAACAGCACGACCCACACCGGCGGTACCAAAATTACCAACGTGGCGGACGGTACCGCACCAAGTGATGCGGTCAACTTCTCTCAACTGACTGAAACTAATAACAACATCAATAACGTGTACACCAACGGCACCAAGTACTTCCATGCCAACTCAACCGGCGCTGATTCATCGGCAACGGGTGCGGATGCCGTGGCGATTGGTCAGAGTGCAACCGCGAGCGCGATGAACTCTATTGCGATCGGTAACGGCGCAGAAGCCAGTACGGATAACAGCGTTGCACTGGGTAACGGTTCGAAAACGCAGGCAGCCGTCGGCACCAGCGGGATCACCATTCAGGGCCAGAACTACGCCTTTGCGGGCACGGCTCCGGTGGGTACGGTCAGCGTCGGCGATGCCGGTGCAGAACGCACTATCACCAACGTGGCGGCGGGTCAGGTCACTGCGACCAGCACCGATGCGGTGAACGGCTCCCAACTGTACGCAGTGGCGGATGCGGTGAACAACATCAGCGGGGATATCACTAACCTGGATAACCGTTCGGTCAAATATGACGTCAACAACGACGGTACCACCAACTACAACAAGATCACGCTGGCCGGTGGGCCAACCACGATCACTAACGTTGCGGCGGGCACCCAGGACAGCGACGCAGTGAACTACGCGCAGCTGGAAGTGGTGGCTAATCAGGTGACCAATATCTCCAACGGCACTGACGGCATGTTCCAGGTGAATAACACCAGCAATCTGCCGAAACCAAAACCAACCGGTAAAGATTCTACTGCCGGTGGCGCGGGTGCCGTGGCTTCAGGTGATAACAGCGTGGCGTTGGGTTCAAACTCAAGTGCGACGGCCTCTAACTCAGTAGCGCTGGGTGCGAACTCTGTTGCAGACCGTGAGAACAGCGTGTCGGTGGGTTCTGCGGGTAACGAACGTCAGATCACTAACGTGGCGCCGGGCACCAGCGGTACCGATGCCGTCAACGTCAACCAGCTCAAGTCCGGCATTGCCGATGCAAATCAGTACACCGACAACAAATTTGGTGACCTGAAAAGCATGATCGATGGCAACAAAGACAAGATGAGTGCGGGTATTGCGGGCGCGATGGCCATGGCCAGCCTGCCACAACCTTACTCAGCTGGCGCAAGCATGGTGAGCATGGGTGGCGGTACCTTCCAGAACCAGTCTGCCGTAGCACTGGGTGTTTCCACCATTTCCGATAACGGTAAATGGGTCACGAAACTTTCAGGTACTACCAACAGCCAGGGTGACCTGGGTGCTGCAGTCGGCGTGGGTTATCAGTGGTGATCACCGCGCATTATTGATACAGACAGACATTACCCCCGGCATGACGCCGGGGGTAAATACACAAATTTTGCAGTAAAGGATGATGTTAATGAACACAAAACAAGCAGGTCTGGCGGCAGTATTGGGCGGTTTGTTGTTACTTTCAGGCTGTACGCGCTCCACCAGCAACGTAGACTCCCAGGGTATGACGGACAAACCGGTCTTCCCCGAGATCGCTTCCGCAGTAAGAACCGAAGGCAGCTTTGTCAACCTCGATAACCTGAAGCAAGTCCGCAAAGGCGACACCAAAGCGCAGTTGTATGAGCTGATTGGTACGCCGCACTTTGACGAAGGCGTATTCCGGGTGAAAGAGTGGAACTACATATTTCACTTCACCAAAGCCGACAACAGCGTGCTGACTTGTCAGTACAAAGTACTGTTCGACAGCCACATGCAGGCGCAGAGCTTCTACTTCCTGCCGGAAAACTGCCTCTCTCTGCTGGATGCAAAAAAAGCAGTGCCTCAGGTGCCGGCAGCGATTGCTCATCAGGAATTCACGGCGGAAAGTCTGTTTGCTTTTGGCAGTGCTTCGCTGAGCCAGGAAGGGGTCATGCAGGTACAACATATGGCGAAAGGGCTGAAAGCCGCCGATCTGGCCGACCGTAAAGTCGTCGTTTCCGCTTATACCGACCGCATCGGCAAACCTGCCGACAACCTGCGCTTATCTCAGGCCCGCGCTGAATCGGTAAAACAGCTGCTGGTGGCGGGGGGTATTCCCGCATCCAGCATCGTCACCCGAGGTTTAGGTGACAGTGAACCGCGCATTCAGTGCGCAGGCAGTAAATCTCCCGCGGTGATCCGTTGCCTGGCGCCAAACCGCCGGATGACGGTCGACGTCGTTAACGCCCACTAAGAGCCCATTCTCATGCGTATAAATTCCACGTTAATCAGGACCGCCGCTCTCGGCGGTCTTATCGGCCTGATGAGTTGTCAGGCTATTTCAGCACCGGCCGATCTGAATGTTAAATCCATCAGCGTTCCGGCGTATAGCCTGATCACCGATGCACTCATGGCGGCAACGCCAACGGTGAAAGGACAGCGTAACGACGCTGTGATGCAGCTGGTGTGTGATTTGGCGCGCGGTACAAAAAACCAGCAGCAAGTGAACGATGTGCTGAAACAGAACAACGTTGACGTGGAAAATATACCCGCGACAGGCAATGCGCTTTCATTGTTAGTCAATAAAAATGCCGCCATGCAGAGCACCGCCTGTACGGCATTTATTGCGACCTCTCTCTTTACGCCGGTCAATAACAGCGCGTTATTCGATACGGTAAAAGAGGGGAAGGACCAGGATAAAGATAAGAGCAAAGCGAAAGATCTGGTGAAGGTGACACTGAATCCGGAGAAATTCGCTCAGGAGATGCGTCTGCGGTTGGCTATTTCTCAGGCGACTGCCCAAATGTATGCGGTGATCGCCAGCAATCTCAGTAAAGACGGTAATCTGAGCTGGACTGACCAACAAAACGACGTAGTACGTATTGTTGCCCGCTATGCGCCGCAATATTTGCAGTCGTTGAAGAATATCTACCTGGCTGACCAGGCAACCTATACGCCGGTCAGCATTACCGGCAACAGCTATGACGTGATCGACAGTAACGGCCACCAACTGATGCAAAACGCGCAGGGTCCGGTATTGCTCTACCGCGGCGTTGAGTGGCTGGGTAACGGCAAGATCGTAGGTAAAGAGTACTTCGTTGAGGTGCGGGTAATAGGGTCGGGCTCTCCGGCCGTGGTGAAAGCCAAGAAGAAACGTTGAGTCCGCGTCATCGGACAGTTGATCGCGGATGAACTTCCGCGGCCAGGATAATTAATGACATCAAAGGCCTCTTTCCTGTTACGCCGTTATGCGTCACAGGGACGAGGCTTTCTTACCTTTAGAGGTTTTAGTCTGTGGAGAGTCGAAATTGAATTAAAAACATAAGAGAAAAAAAGAGAGTTAGATTTTGTGACAGACAATAATGCTCGTAAAGTGTGTTTTAATGACTTTTTAAAGTAAGCTTTACAAAAATGACATCGGACGATATACAACACCAAATAGATATTGATTTTTAGTTTCAAACGTCAGTTTTTAGTGGAATGCCAGTGCTTGTGTTGGGTGGAATCCCTCCCTGGTAGGCCATCATAGATGATGCCGCGTATATTGTAAGTTCGTATTAGCATTCTATAATCTGTCCGTGATAACGGCATGGGGATTTTATGATATTCAAACGATCAGTGGGTCCCGATTTTTTAGCGGTATTGAATAATAAAAATCTTTTACACTTCACCACAAATAGCCAGAAATTACCCTGATAAATATCCGCCGGGTGTATGAAGAATTATTTTTTTCAGTCCAAACTAGCAGTAAGCCCCGTTTCTGATTATGTCAGCGAACGGGTACCTGACAGCCAGGTTGCCATCATTCGGTTGGTTCTCGGCTGATGCAAGACGGGTATTTCCTATGGAGTGAAGACATCTGATTAAGAATTTTATCTTTTATAAACAATTTCTTATGTGATGAATCGCTCGAGATCACAACTTTTCTCAGGTCGAAACGGCATCTAAACTGATTTCTTATTAAGCATAATTCAAAAGACTTCACTACCGGTTTAAAGCCGCGCCCCCTAATGTGAGTCTCAGCGCGATACAGCAGCAGGGTTGTGAAAGCAACACTGAATGTCTGGTCCGAGATATTAATGAGGCTTGTTTTACAGGCTCAGTAAAAATTGCCAACACCAGGATTTAATAATAAGGCCCGGCATTAAGAATATTTTTCAATGCCATAAATTCCAATAATGCAGAGTTATTCGATTAACGGGTAATGCCCATTATGAAATAAACACGCTTAGTGTAAAAGCGCCGCGCCCTTCGGGTCAGGCATGTTGTTTTATGGAATAAACTTCGCAATCTCAAACAGGAATTTTTTAAATGAAAAAGACATGACTTTCTTTAGTCGTTACTGGCGGTGGTTTGTTATCTGCTGGCGCTTTTGCTTCTGACGGTACGATCACCATCAATGGCCAGTTACCGTATCACCTACAGCAAGCGCCTTGATACCACCAATGCCGATCTGGCGTTGGCGGCGTACCGTTTTTCCAACTCCGATTATCTGACGCTGCAAAACGTCGCGCAGTTGAAGGGCAACGTCCACGACACCCTCTATCGTCCGCGCGAACGTCTGCAGATGAACATCAGCCAGCCGGTCGGTGACTGGGGCAACGTCTATCTGAGCGGTATTACGGAAACCACATGGGAGGACAGCGGTCGTTCAACCACCTATCAGGCGGGTTACGGCACCGACTTCAGCTGGGGGACGATTAACGTCTCCCTCGGCCGGACCTACTCCGACGGTGTATATGACGACCAGTTGGGACTGATGTTTAGTATTCCGCTGGGACGTAGTCACTCAATGACGCTGACTAATACCATGAACTATCAGGATTCAGGCCGTTACAGTGCACAAACCAACCTGAGTGGTACGGCAGGCGATCGTAATCAGGTCAGTTACAACGGCTTTGCCGGTCATAGTGTTAGCAATGGTGATTCAAGTGAAAAGTACGGTGGCAGCCTGAACTACAACGGTGCGCTCTCTAATGTGGGCACCTCAGTGTCTGGCGGTGGCGGTGACAACCAGTATCTCATCTCAGCCCGTGGCACCGTCATCAGCTACGCCGGTGGGGTCGCTATGACGGCCTCGCAGGGGGAAACCATGGCGATTATCGAAGCCAAAAGGGGCCAAGGGCGCCGAGGTGATCGGTGGCTCCGGCAGTACCGTCGGCTGGTGGGGAAATTCGGTGATCACCTCGTTGACGCCATATCAGAACAACAGCGTATTTATTGACCCGCATGGCGCCTCGTCCGACGTTGAGCTGCAAAGCTCCTCCACCAATACCGTGCCACGTTATGGTGCCATTACCCGCCTTAAGTTTGACACCGTGGTAGGCAAACCGGTTCTGGTCCGTGGCCTGCTCAGCAGCGGCAAGCCGGTACCTTTCGGTGCTGATGTGTTGGATAAGCAGAACACGCTGGTCTCGATGGTCGGACAGGGCGGGCAGGTCCTGCTGCGGGGCCAGGCCGATCAGGGATCTTTACAGGTCAATTGGGACGACAGGGCCGGAGAAAGCTGCACGCTGACCTACGCCGTCAGCCAGAAAACCCATACTGGCACGACAGGCTATCGTCAGATTGAGGCCCCTTATCATTAGCGAAATGAGAAAAATGAAAATCATGCATAAAACAGTGTTCGGTCAATGGGGCCGCCTGATCACCGGGCTGATGGCGCTGTGTCTGGCCAGTCAGGCGATGGCCGGCATTACTCTCGCAAGAACGCGGGTGGTCTATCCGCTGAGCCAGACTGACGTTAGCCTGCAGCTTAATAATGACAGGCCTGCGCCTTCACTGGCACAGGCCTGGATTGATGAAGGTGACCCGAACAGCACGCCCGCTGACAGCAAAGCCCCGTTCTTTATCACCCCGTCTATTTTCCGCATGGAGCCAAAATCGTCGCAGATGCTGCGCATTGTGTATACCGGACAATCTTTGCCGGAAAATCGTGAGTCACTGTTTTGGCTCAACGTGCTGGATGTGCCACCTAATGCGAAAAACGTCGCCGACCGGCTACAGTTTGCTTTCCGTACCCGCATCAAGCTGTTTGTGCGTCCGGCGGGCCTGAACGGCAGCGTAAAAGAGTCTCTCGGGCAGCTGCGCTGGAAAGCCGTTTCCGCATCAACGCCGGGGCAGAGCACCATGCGCGTCACCAACCCATCACCTTACTACCTCTCGTTCAGTGAATTCGACGTACAGAACCAGGGGCAAGCCCTGAGGAATGAGCAGGGGGGCATGGTTGCCCCATTTTCCACCGCGATACTGTCATTGACAGGGCAGAAACCCCTGCAACCGGGCGCAAAAGTGAATTACAAAGCCATCGGCGATCTGGGTGAGGCGTTGCCGGGCACGGCGACGTTGCATTGATTCCGCTACGTGGCGCAGACACTTTTAAGGTATGACTTATGTTTAAAATTAAAGATCTCATTAAGCAATTACTATCGGTAGTTCTGTTCTCGTTAACCGTTCTTTTCTGCGTGCCAGCGATGGCGACGTCAACGTGTAATAGTTCCAATGGGGGAAAAGCGGTGGTTGCCGAGGCATGATCTATTCCAGCCAACGCAGTACCGGGAACAGTAGTAAAGTCCGTCCAAACCTCTTCAATTGTGCAGTGTCGAGATCTGACAGGCACCAACACGTTACCAATAATGTTGATCTGAAACCCATGCAACCCCTGGTATCGGGCTATACCAATGTGTATCAGACAAATATCAGTGGTATCGGGGGTCCGTTACACCTTTAATTCGCGCAGGATCTGTAACAGCAATTGCGACCTTTCCGTTGTCCTACCAGTAAGAAATCTTATTAAGATTTAAAGTTCTTAAAAACAAAGAGCTACATCAAGCTTATCCCCCTTTAAGTGGCGGTATTTACCCTGCGTAAAGGGGGTGATCTGAGTTCTTATTAAGCATAATTCAAAAGAGTTCACTTTCCGTTTCCCTCACTCTCCCTTAACCTGTTTCTCAACGGCCCACAGGTACAACCTAGCCTAAACGGATGATATAGGCGGGCTGAATGGATGACGCACCTCCATAAAAAGTAATACATAGCAAACAGCAGCTTAGACTTGTCCCAGCAGAATATTCTAAAAATAGGTTATTTTTTGACTTTATAAATTGAGTGACAAAAGAAGTATAGGAAGTGACGCTTAACACCAGGTTTAACGTGTAATCAGGCATAAAGTAGCGAGCTGTCCACAATTACCAGCGCAAACGAGTGACTATCACCCGCTTTCAGGTGTTATCAGAGATAGTGCCGTATGTATTGTAAGATCTAAAGGGAAACATATAATCGCCCACATTAACTATAGGGATATTGTATGAATTCAGTAAATTTTGAACATCAACGTTTGACCAGCGTTATCCCCCAATACGATCTGCTGCACGCTATTAATATTTTGCCATAAGGTTTCAAGAGGTCTACATGTGTATTTATATTATTACGGACGACGGCTATTTATTTAGCGGGTTGAAGGGAATGTTACGTCAGTGTATTAAAGATGAATATATTAGTTTAAATTCTGACAACGTATTCTCATTTTTCAACGGCAAGAAAATAGGCAGCGCAGATGTATTTATCATCGCCTCTGACTCTTTCTCACTTAACCTCTCGCTGCTGCTCTATTTGAAAGAGGCGCCAGCCACATTATTGTTGATGGAAAATAGTGCCAATAAAGTCATTACCACTAACCTGCCGTCAGCGGTAATTAAGAACGACACCACGGCCGATGAAATACTGGCCATGATCACCCTTGACCGCAAGCGTTACCGTGAACCGATGTTCCCGGGGATGACGGAGCGCGAACGTGCCGTGCTGCTTTATACCCTGAAAGGTATTCCGGTGAAGTCCATCAGTAATATGATGAATATATCCATTAAAACTATCTATGCCCACCGCAAGAATGGCCTGTCGAAAGTCGGCGCCAGAAGCATTATGGATTTCAGCCGCATGGAAAATATCTGTGCTGCCAGAGTCGAACGCGCGGCGGAATATTTCCCTATGCTGTAAATAAGTAGCAGCCCCATATTCCTGAGGTTATTTAATTAATTTGAATATCATGATCCGGAAATTCAGTTCCCTAAATATACAGGGAAGTAGTTACCGGAACATATGGAGAGTTTATGAACAAAATTTATCGAATTATCTGGAATAATATCCTGAGCCGTTGGGTGGTCACCTCTGAACTGGGCCGTGCAAAAATAAAAGGTGCGGCCAATACCACGCTGGCCGCACCGGCTATGTTGGCCGGTTCCTCTGCCACAAGCCTCAAAGAGAAACTCAAACTGCGTTGCCCGATGATTGTGGCCGGTATTAAGGCGGCTATCATGAGCAGCCCGTTGTTCTTTGGTGTAACGGCGATAGATGCGGAGGCCGATACCAATCTTGGTAATTCTTCGTCAACGGTTAACCTTGCAACTTATTCACCGGAATCGAATTTTAATATTACTGCACCTTCTACACTGACCTCGAGTTACGGCAATGTGATCACGGGTAATAACTCAGCCAACTGGTTGCTGACGAATTATGGGTCATTACTCAATAATGCAAGTGGCGGTACTGGGGCGTCCGCTGTTGTATCTCTTGATGCTTCCAATGTAGGGGGGGCCAGCCTGATAAACTATGGCATTATTTCTGCCTCAGTGCCCAATGTAGGTATCTCAGGTGTCGTGCTAAAAAATGGCGGTACTGTTTTTAACCATCAAGGCGCCAGTATTACCAGTGCCGGTTTTTATGGCGTTTTGGGCTCCAATAGTTCGGCTCCGGTGAACATTTACAACGAGGGAAACATTACGGGTAATTCTTCTGGTGTACGCCTGAGCGGCGGCGGGACCTTTACCCAAAGTGCCAGCGGCATCACGACAGGGACTGCGGGATTGGGGCTGCTCAATGATGGCGGTGCCCTGACGGTCCAAAATGCGGGAACCATTCTCGGCGGCGATACTGCCGGAGTCTTTACCCGTGGGGGGACCACCACCGGTAGCATCAATAATTCAGGCTCCATCTCCGGACCAAATGCGTTGCTTATACAGAGTAACGGGATGACAGTAACCAACTCCGGGACGCTTACCGGCAGCAATGGCACTGCCATGAATATCACCGGCAGCAATAACCAAGTAATTTTGCAAACCGGCAGCACGATCAATGGTTCCGTCACCAGTACCGGCAGTAGCAATACAGTTGCTTTGCAGGGTAACGGTACGGCGAATAATACCTTTAGCGGTATCTCCACCCTGTCCGCACTCGATATCGGCACATGGACGCTGGGCGGTAACGTTACGACAACTGCTGCCAGTAGCTCCGCCACTGACGTAGAGAATGGCACGCTGACTGTTTCTGGCCAGCTAAATAATAGCGGCAGCGGAGCAGGCACCAGCATATTGAATGGCGGAACAATGCTCGTGTCCGGGCAAGTGACGAACAATGCAGGCACCAGTATATCCAAAGGCAGTACGCTGACCGTGTCAGGCCAGGTGACCAATAATGGGACTGGAACAGTGATCTCTGATGGTAGTACGTTGCAAATAGGCACCGGCGGAACCTCAGGCAGTGTCACTGGCAATGTCTCGGTAGGGGATAACAGCCAGCTAATTTTTAATCATTCTGATTCCGTAATGTACAATTCAGTCATTAGCGGTACCGGAACTCTGGTTCAGAATGGGAATAATATGCTTGTGCTTGGAGGAAATAACTCCTACAGCGGTGGCACCATTATCAATAATGGTGCGGTAAGGGTTATTAACGGCGGTAATCTTGGGTCGGGCAATATTATTGATAACGCCACCCTGCAATTTTCAACGTCTTCACCTTCTACAGTTGATGGCGTTATCAGCGGCACAGGCGCCCTCACTCAGATGGCAGCGAGTACACTGATCTTAACGGGGAATAATACCTTTACGGGGAATACCACCATAAGTAATAGCAGTGGTGTTCTCCAACTGGGTGCTGGGGGTACCACCGGTAATCTGACCGGTAATGTTATCAACAATGGCACCCTCAGCTTCAACCGTTCTGATGACCTGGCCTACAATGGTAAGATCAGTGGCTCAGGTGCAGTTACACAAAATGGTTCCGGCACAGTGACACTGGGCGGCGCTAATACCTACAACGGCGCGACACGAATTAACACGGGTACATTGGCTATCACTGCCGATAATAACCTTGGCAGCGGTTCGGCTTCCAACAGCCTGATCCTCAATGGCGGTAACCTCGAGATTGCCAACAGCCTGACTTCAGCCCGTACAGCACAACTTGCGCAGAGCGGCAGCATTATTGCCGATTCCGGCGTCACCGCCAGCCTCAATGGCTGGAACGGTAATGGCAGCAGTGATTTGACCAAAGCTGGTGACGGCGCCCTCATTTTTACCGGTGATAACTCTGCCAATACTTCGGCGGTGAACATCAACGGCGGTGTGTTGCAGGTAGCGACCCTTGATCAGTTAGCAAGTGCCGAAGGCGTTCTTAATCTTGGCAATCAAGGCACGCTCTCTGTACAAAAAGATTCGTCTTCTGCCGCAGATCTCAACGTTGGCCGCCAGCTTAACGGCAGCGGTCAGCTGTTAGTCAATCTCGGCGACAGCGCACAGGAACTGATTTTCGCAGACAGTGCCGCTGGCGGTAACTTTACCGGTCTGGTCACTCTGGATACCGGGCATCTGGCACTGAATAGCAATACCGGTGCGGTAATGAACAACGCCACCCTGCAACTCAATCAACAGGGCAGCACAACGCTGACTGGCCAGCAAACCATGCAGGGCCTGACCCTGAACGGCGGTAAGCTGGAAGTGGGTTACAGCGCGGACACCGATCGTCCGCTCGGCGAACTAACGGTCAACACCTTAGACGCCTCAAACGGCGGCGCGCTGGTGGTGAATACGCCACTGAATCTGACTAACCCACAGTCGGTCGGTGGCACCTCGCTGTTTGACCAGCAGGAGCAGGTCATCGATCAGATTGTCAGTGCGCAGAACGTTGTCGGTGCAGGCAGTCAAATTGCTTTCACTTACGCTGATGGCAGCGCGCTGGGTGACGACCTCATTCAGGGGCTGGAGCAAAACGGCGTAGTGGCCGGTAACGCCCACTACAACTACGCCGGGATGGTAAAAGAGGACGGTCTGTACGTCGGCTATGGCCTGACGCAGATCGACGCCCTCGAGGGGCAGTCAGTCATTTTGGACAACAGCCAGGCGCTAAGTAACACACTGGGCGCCAAACTTTCCGGTAGCGGTGGTTTCGACATCAATGCAACTGATGATGTTCGCATCGGTAATGCCGCCAGCGATTATACCGGCGCAACCCGCCTCAATAGCGGCAGCGTTACGCTGACAACCGATAATGCTCTGGGGCAGACCAGCGCGCTGAATATGGCGTCTGGCACCTCGCTGGATGTTAACGGCAACAGCCAGACAGTGGGCGCATTGAACACGGCGCAGGGCAGTGTGCTGGCTCTGAGCGGGGGTAATGTCACCGTCAGCAACGGCGGCACGGCGGCCGGTGAAATCAGCGGCGAGGGTGTATTAACACTTTCGGGCAATGCGCTGACCCTGAGCAACAATAACAGCAACTTCAGCGGCACCACGGCGATCCAGTCCGGCGCCACCGCAATACTGACGCAGCTTCAGGGACTGGGCACCGGGAATATCACCGACGAAGGCACGCTCGAACTGCAAAACGTCCAGGGCGCATTCCTTAATACGCTGGCAGGTCAGCAAGGCGAAGTCTCCCTGACGCAGGCCGCTGATCTGACGCTGGGTAACAACAACCAGGACTTTGCCGGTCGCTTTGCTATCGACGCGAATTCCACCCTGACGGCCAGCAACGTGCAGCAGTTGGGCACAGCGTCAGTGAATAACGACGGCAAGCTGGTGGTCGATAACGCCGATGACATGGCGCTGACTAACACCGTGACCGGTAGCGGCAGCCTGATTAAACAGGGCAGCGGCACGCTGACCATTGACGGTGACAACGTTTCGCAGGGCCAGACAGCCGTTGAAAACGGCACCCTGCTGGTGGGCAGTACGCTGGCGCAGCAGGCGGCGACGTTGGTCAGTGACGTCAACGTGGCCACCGGCGCGACCCTGGGCGGCTATGGCAGTGTGAACGGTAACGTCACCAACGCTGGTGCGTTGGCGGTAGGTCAGGCGCTGACCGGCAACGGTCACGGCGACTTTACCATTAACGGCAATTATGAGGGTCAAAACGGCGCGGTGCGTCTGGATACCGACATGGGCGGTGACAACGCCTCGACCGATAAACTGGTGATCAACGGTGCGTCAACCGGCCACAGCACGCTCAGCGTACAGAGTGCACGTGGCGAAGGGGCGGATACCGTTGATGGTATTAAAATCATCGACGTAACCGGTGCCTCCTCTGGCAAATTTACGCTGGCAGGGCGCGCGGTGGCAGGGCCTTACGAATATTTCCTGCGTCAGGGTACGGCCAGTAAGCCAGGTGACGGCAGTTGGTATCTGACCTCAAGCCAGAGCGGTACGGATAGCGGCGACGGCGGCAACACCGATACGGGCGGTGATGGCAAAAGCGGTGGCGGCAACAGCAGCAAAACGCTGCGCCCGGAAGCTGGCGGTTATATGGCCAACATGGCCGCGGCACAAACGATGTTTAACCAGAGCCTGAGTGACCGCGAAGGCCGGGCGGAAGACTCCAGCCTGTGGCTGCGTCAGTCCGGTTCGCACACCGGGTTCAGCGACGGCAGCGGCCAGTTGAATACGTCGGCGAACGGCTACGTGGTACAGGGCGGTGGCGAAGTGTGGAACGGCGCGCTGGGGCAGGATGACCGGCTGGGCCTGGGGCTGATGGCCGGTTACGGTTACAACAATAGCAATACCACCTCTTCGCGTACGGGGTATAAATCCCACGGTACGGTGGATGGTTACAGCGCCGGGGCTTATGCCACCTGGTATCAGGACGCTAAAAATCAAAACGGTGCCTACGTTGATACCTGGATGCAGTACAGCTGGTTGAAAGCCAGCCAAGAGGCAGATCAGACGCAGGCGCAGCACTACAACATCAACGGGTTAAGCGCTTCACTGGAAAGTGGCTACCGTATGCCGGTCTACCAGACCCGCGCGGGCCAGGTATTTATCACCCCACAGGCGCAGGTGATCTGGGATGGTCAGAAAGCGGACGATCTGCATGATGAAAGCGGTACTAATATTCAGTCCGCCGGTAATAATGCCGTTCACAGCCGGGTTGGTGTGCGGGTCTCTCACGAAGGGGTCAGTACGCAGGATAAAGGCAAAGACAAACTCTTTACCGTCTACTCCGAAGTGAACTGGCTTTACAGCACCAAAGAGGCGGGGTCATCGATGGATGATGTTACCGTCAGCCAGGCGGGCAGCCGCAACGTGGGTGAAGTGAAGCTGGGTGTTGAAGGCAAACTGAATAAAAACCTGAATCTCTGGAGTCACGTGGGCCAGCAGATGGGTGGGGCAGGCTATAACGACAGTCAACTGACCATCGGGATCAAATACGGGTTCTGATAGCAGGCAGGTCAGGGTAGAGAAGGAATTAAGGGCGCAGTTTACTGCGCCCTTAATATTTTCTAGCTATCCGGTTGATTCATCCTGGCCGACAGCTCGGCGGCACTCTCTTTACGTTCACTGTAGCGGTCAGCCAGATACGCCTGCTGGCCGCATCCAGCCGTCTTCATCGAACTCCTGCCAGGCTTTGGCCACGGGGGACTGATTCGGGATAGTGAACATTCTCATCCTGCGTCCTACAATACGCATCTGGTTAACGGCGTTAAACGACGGCGAGCCGCCGCTGACCTGCATGACCGCCAGCGTTTTCCCCTGCGAAGGTCGCACTGCGCCTTCCGTTAGCGGGATACGGCCAATCTATACTTTCATGATCCCGGTCATCGCGCCGTGCCGCCCCGGAGAACACCACACCATGCCCTCTGACTCGCGTACCTGCTGCGCAACGCCTGAACTTTTGGATGTGTGCCAGGCGCGTCGTCAGGTAGTGGACCTGATGGGTTAAAAATGCGCACTTCGGCTCCCATCGCCTCCAGCATCCGTGCGCCCTTACTAATAACATATTTGTTTTATCGACTATGTATGTGATGGCATTGTTACGTTTTACAACCGGTCACGTGCGGATAAGCCCAATATTAAGGGATTTTTTTGAGCGGAAGGCAGAATCTTGCAAATTCTGACCTATATTAAGGATAACCGGGCAAGGTGAGCTGGGTAATATTATTTTAAAACAGTATTTATGAATCGAGAGTTCACATGAGCCCACGTGCTATCAAGAATTTTAAGCCCTTAAAAGATATGCAAGTTCTTATTGATACCATGCTTCCCTTTTCAGAGCAGGGGTTCAGCCGCCCACACAAAAAATTTTATTTTAAGACCCATGGCGTGGATGTCATTTACCTCATCCTTGAGGGCACCATTTTTTTACATAGAGTCAGTGACGGCATGGTGGTGGCCAGTGGTCATGCGCCGCTGCTCATAGGTCTTACCAACGACACGTTGATGGGCGACTCTGTTTATTACTTCACCGCCGGAACAGATATTTCCTACACAGTTCTTCCTTTGCTGACAGCAATGAATATTATTAAAGAAAATAAATTATGGCAAAGTTACTCAAACCTTCAGTCCTATTTATTGAAATTCCTGAGTGCTAATGGCGCAGAAATAGCGGCACTTTCTGCTTACGAAATTATTTGTAACCAATTGCGCAATCTGATGCAGGAGTCGGATGATATCAGATTAAAAATTACCGCTTCAACCTATATACAAGAGCGAACACGACTTTCTCGAAGCAGGATTATGAATATTCTTTCTCAATTAAAAAGTGGAGAGTACATCATGACCTCAAACGGTATGCTGACCAGTATAAATAAATTGCCTGAAAAGTTTTAAGGTAATTTTAATCGCCTCTTCGCAACCCTATTTTTTTACAAATGTGCAACTTTATATGAAACCCTGCCTTTAGGGTTTCTTCATCCATAAGTTCATCGATATTTTTAATTTATCTTATCAATTCGAAAGTCCAAAAATGGACTTGAAATACTTTGTATGTCCAAAGGGACTGTATGAAAATGTCTCGTTAAGCGTGAAAGTCACTCCAGGCATGGAGAATGGAACTCTGAAGCCTACGTGATATTAACGCCCAGTGATAAATATATTTATATGATGACTACCTGACGAATAATGAAAGGTTTCACTGTGCGTATTCTAAGAGGGAATTACAATGAATAAGCCATTAAGCAGTACGACAAAACCGATACAGGCCATTCAAACAATCATGGATGCATTACTTCCGCATGGTCAATCAAAAGTCAGCCCTCCTAAAAGGAGGTTCGACCATTATAATGGTAATGGAAATGTTTGCTATTTAATCCAGGACGGGTGTATTCAACTGCACAGAACGCTGGATGGTATGACGATGAATACTGTGAAAGCCCCGATGATTCTGGGGCTAAGCAACCAGCTGGTTCCCGGTGCGGAAGATTTTTTCTTTACCACAGAAACGGTGGTGTCGTTTTCGGTACTGACTGCGTTTGAGACAACTCAAATCATTGAGCGTGAAGGCCTGTGGGAATTTGTTTCTGTTTTCCAGGCATATATACTTCGCAATCTGACACAACTTAATATGAAATTGACGGCGCTGACTGCTTATGAAATGACGCGTAATCAGCTTATTAATTTGATGAATGAACCAGAAGAGATTCGCAGTAATATCACCGCCGTCCAGTATATTCAGGAACACACTAAATTATCACGCAGTGGTGTGATGAGAATGTTGTCCCAGTTGAAATCAGGGTGTTATATAAAATTGAATAAAGGATGTTTGGTGAAAATAAATAATATCCCATTAAGATTTTAGGTGCGACCTATGCTGAGAATACTCCCCTCTGAGTTATTGATATGAAAATGTGATGGTCGAAATGGCATTTACTGTTCCTGCCGTGAGTTTGCCTGATATCTGTACGTAACGAGCAATAAACGGAATGGTATACATCGCGGCTGCCGAACTGGAATTACCGCCAACATACCACTGATTCAAATTCCCCTGAGCGGAAGAGGCGGGTCCAAAACTTACGGGAGTATTTGCGCCGTTAGCCCATAATTGCAAACCAATACCTGACGCTGTCGATGAAGGTGAGAGCGTCAATATATTGCTGGTATTATTGGGTGAGGTGATGTCACTCATGGTTGCATAGAGTGCTATACCCGCCTGGCAATTCAAACCTATTGTGAATGACTGTTGTGAATGGGCACTGGAATTGGAACCTATGCCCTGGAAACTTCCCACCGGTACTGTTGGCAGCAAGACGGTTTTATTTTCGTCCCCTGAATTAATGGTACAAGTCGAACCTGTTACCGTTATTGTTAGACCATTGTAAGACAATGGTGAAGAAAGCGTTTTATCATTGCTGGTTTTATTGGTTGAAAGCCAGCCATCCCCCACTTTATGCGAGGCGAGATTATAGGTACCTGGCTGCAATGGCCCGGTAGCGACAAATTGTACTTTTACCGTGACGCCGAGAACACCTGCCCCAACATTGGTACTACTCCATAACGATTGTGTTGGGGTCTTGCTCAGTGGCTGCCCTGTCTGGTTCGGGTCTTTGGCCTGCACGAAATAACCGATATTCGGGATCTCTGTTGGATAGACGGGATAGGTCAGACCCCCGTTAGAGACTGTCATAGAAAGTGGGACATCGGTGGCAACTGCCCAGGTTGAGAAGGTTCCGGGCGTAGAGCAACCTGTTGTGTTCAATAAGGCAGTCACGCTTCCTGACCAGCCGCCTATCAGCATACCCGTCACATTATTGTTGCCGTCAACTGGCCCGCCGAGGCTTAAGGTCGCGGAGGCAGGTGTCATTATTGCTGCGGTCGGGGTACCGCAGGCGGAGGCTTCTCCAGTATTACAGGTTATAACGACCATAACGAAAAAGAGTGCCACCCAGTTTTTCATTCGAGCACTATATAAGGAGGTTCGTTTCATCAGAGTTTCTCAGTGATCACACTGCAATAGCGTGATTTTTTAGTCGATATAGAGGTCATAATATTATTTCCATAACCTGTCGCATCGTATCCCTTGAACAGGTGGGTCATAGCGAGTTGCCATTGGCGCTGACGGAGGCACACCCCACGTGTAAGCCAACTCTTGTTGCCGTACTCTCCGAACGCCTCCCCGCGACGGCAATGATCACATCCTTTTCGGTGTATATCAGGGATTAGCTCTTGTCTGGCCAATGCTGCACATCACGCTTAGCCAACTGGGCCTGTGTCGGTGAAACGCTGGTAGTCAGGGGAGTGCAAGGCAAATTGAAGCGCTGAATTTCTCTCTGTTTTCTGTCCTGCTGCTGGGGGGCCAGGAGATAACCCAACTGGCATTGCATCTGCGGTTCATCTCCCCATTTCACACGCAAAATGCCACGTTCGTCAGCAACACGAGCATAAATCTGCCCGCCCTGGCCGACTGAACCGACGTTATTACCCAGGGAGTCCAGTACGTCAGCACCGAAAGGAACCGGATTTCCGTCAACGGTGGACATAATCAGTAACGGCGTACCGCGTTTAGTACCATATTTCAACATCACCACGGCACCGGAGTAGGGAGCGACTTTCTGCAAAGTATCGTCCAGTTCAACATCGCTGGATGTACCTTTCGGATCGATGCTGATCTCGTTCATCTGATAGGGGTTCAGGTAAGGCACCACGGCATAACCCCAGCGGTCAACCTTAATACCCGGATAACCGGAAACAGTGGCACCCTCGGCACCTTTTGCCTGAACAACTGCCAGCGTATCTGAGTTATAAGGCGTAAAAGTGATCCCGCCAGGATGGGCCACGATGGTGCCGGATAAGCCCGCAGAGGCATTTTGATAACTGTCTCCGGCCCCGAGGGTACCGCTCATGGACGTCATTTGGTTGCGATACTGGCTATTTATTGAACCACTGGTCCCAGCCCCATTATTGGCGTTCATCGCCGTTGCACCGTAACTGAACTGGTTTTCCGCACCAGCAGTGCCTGACATTCCCAGTTGCTCACCGGTATTGCCTGCGCTGTCATTATTCAACTGCACACGCATTTGCGGCACATTGGTGGTATCGCTGCGTCCAAGGGGGAAACTGAAATTAAGCATATAGTTATTTTGCGAGTCACCGACGCCGGAATAGGAGCGGTTGGCGCTTATGCTATAACTGACGGTCTGGTAGTGATTGTTGTAACCGACCTGGAATTGTTGGTTGGTCCCGTCTTTATTCCAGTAGTTCTGTACAGAACTACTGATATAGAACTGCCCCCAACGTCCCGGCAAGCCTTGTCCGGCGGTGACAGTAAAACGGTTCTTTGCCCGCCAAACCGTATCAGCGTTATTGCCCTGTTGTATGGCATCACGGGTTTGCATAGCGGTCATGTAATCCATATAACCGTCAGTAGAAAAACGGTAAGCGGCCAGCGACAGGTTACTGTTGGTTTCGCTGATGATTTTGCTGTAACTCAGCTGGTAGCTTTGCCCGCTCATGCTGTCGGCGGGGGGGGGCTGGGACGCATCTTGATTATTACTATCACCCAATTTGGTTTTGGCCTGAGTCACGTCAAATGCCAGCGCACCGATAGGGGTGCCCATTGCGGCACCGAGTTGCATGGCGTAGTAGTCCTGGCTAATCTGCAAACCGCCATAGCCGGTAACGATGTTGGTTAATCCACGCTGATAGGTGGCCTGATACAAACCGGGTTTATCCTGCACGGTGGTGCTGCGTAGCTGACCCGCCGTAAACTCGTAACGGTCAGAACCCGGCCTTAATAATTGCGTCACTGAGGCGTAGGGAACCGTAAATATGTTTTCAGAGCCATCGGCCTCACGTACAGTGACCTGAAGATCGCCACCGTACCCGGTAGGGTATAAATCGTTAATCAGGAATTCGCCGGGAGTGACGGTCTTTTGGTAAATAATCTGGCCACTCTGCCGCACCGTCACCTGAGCGTTGCTATGCGCAATACCATGAATATCAGGTGCATATCCGCGCAACGACTCAGGAAGCATACGGTCGTCGCTGGCCAGTTCTGCCCCTGAAAAAGGCAAGGTGTCGAACACCTGACCCGTGGTATTAGATTGCCCCAGGACTAACCGGCCTTTCAGCCGTGGAATATCCCGCTGCATATAAGTATTGATGGTGCTGTATTGTTTCGGCCCGTTTTGCGATCCATTGTATGAACCATTGTGGCGAAAATACCATGCACCTACATTGACGCCAGCATTGATACCGGCGTACATCGAACTGTAGTCAACCCCATTGGCATGACTGGTGTAACCATTGATATTATATCCGAGCATCGCAGACGGAACGCCGCTATCCCACAGGGCCGGATTGACGGTAGCTTGTGCGGTATGATTCATATAAATCTGCGGAATATAAATATCTAAACGTTGTTCGCCACTATCGAAATTGACCTGAGCTTCAGGCAGCTGTTTTTGTAAATCAATATAAGTCTGGCCTTCACTCAATGGGGACAACACCGCCGGAGGCAATTTGTCATAATTAAAATTAATCTTTTTGATAAGGCTATTGGTCAGGCAAGGGTAGACTGACTTATCTTCCCGCGACTTAAATTCTATGTTTTCGCTGCCAATCTGTTCATTGTTTACATAAACCTGTACCGGGTAAATACCGGGCAAAGCTCCGGAGCCGTTTGCAAACCGGGATAAATCAACAGAATTTACGTTTCCGACATTCAGGAAAGAGGGGTCAAACTCTACGTTCTTCGCCAGGTCCTGAGGGATGACAGTTTGATTATCTGCCCAGGCATTTTCTCCGAAAAATAACGCGATCACAAGTAAGGCAAGCGGGGGCAATGGATAAACTGCCCCTCTCCATTTGTTTTTTATTATTAATTGTGATCCCTTCATTTCCAGTATCCTGAATATTATATATAAGGTGAGTTTAATCAATCAATTAATGAATAATAGATTCTGTTTTATTAATGGCGCCGTAGTCGTTGACAAAATCAATGTCGATTTTATTGCCCGCTGCTGCCTGCATCGCGAATTTTTGGTTAGCGCCGGGTGCCACCATCTGGCCTTCCAGTTGCTTGCCATTTACTGTTACGGTGACCAGTGATACATAATAAGGCGTCGGGTTTGTCGCCATGATGCCGCCCGGTTGGGCTGACCATGTCAAATATTTTGCTGCATCATTAGCATTTCCCGCTAAACCGGCAGGGCGGAAAAACAGCTTTATCCTTGAACGAAAGGCCATCTGCAGGCGGTTCTGACTGCCAGTGTTGGCATTCTTCGCTGGGATTTCCAATACGTTCAACCAGAAAACTGATTCTCTATTTGCAGGCAGAGATGTGCCGGTATAGCTAAGACGGAGTGTCTGGCCTTTACCTGCCTCTATTCGGTTAATCGGCGGGGTTAAAGTAAAAGGTACTGAAATATTCTCCGGTCTGGCTTCCGTATTGCCATTGTCTATCCAGCTTTGAATAAGTACGGGTTTAGACCCAGCGTTATTTAATTTCACCGTGACTTCTTTTTCCCCTGAGGGATATATCACGCGGGTGCCATTGATAACGATACTTGCCGATGCCGCCATACTCATTGCACATAATATGATAATACTGAAATACCGTGGGAAAAGGTGAGCGTAAAGACGCATGGCTGGAAACCTCGTTAAAGAGTAGGGAATTTGTTAAAACTCAGGGAGGTTGCCCTCCCTGAGTTCAACAATCATTTGTATTGAATGGAATAAACTACATTACTGACTACGGTACCGGCCGTTGTTGCACCTTTCGCATAGTACTCAACCGCATAAGGCAAGGTTGCACTGCCAGAGGAGACATCCACATAAGACGTGTTGGTCACTTGGTTAGTATTGCCCGCCTGAATCACGGCCTGAGAGGCACTGGTACCATCACGCAGTTGCAGATCAACGTTAGTGGCAGTACCGCTCATGTTGAGCAGGCGACCTGTGTTGACATCAACGCTTGAACCGGATTCGAAGAACGCTGATGCAGTTTTTAGGGTTCCTGCACAGTTACTGAGTGCCATGTCAAAGCCTGTACGGCCAGCAGTTTGCGTTGCCCCGGTCAGCTGGCTGGTACTGATAGTGGGTAAAACAACGGTAGCATCCGCAGTTTGGCCAGCAACAGAAACGTCACAAGTATTAGCCGTTAACAGGCCATTAAATGTAATGGTGCCGGTTGACGCTGCTTGTGCAGTTGATACGCCAGCCAATACAGTAATAATAGATACAGCTAGAACTAATTTTTTCATGGGAATTATCCTTAGTATATTAAAAATAAAAACATTATTCAGTCAGGCGATTTAATCCATAATCCCTTTGCCAGGCTGAATTCGGTTAATGGAAATAAGTCATTAAATTGATGATGTCATGAAATATGTTCCAGTTAATAACTGTGCATTGTTCGGCTTGGGGGATTCTTATTTATTTAATGTGCCCAATTTATTTCCCGGAGTGATATTTATCCGCTAATGAAAAGCAGTTCTTCATCTTGCACCGTTCAATGTGATATGCATTGTATTCTGTATGTAATTGGGCTTTTCTATAGGCTGGGTGCATTATTACTTAAGGGAGTTTGAGTGTAAAAGAATTTCAAGTCCAATTTTGGACTTTTGAGCTATTTTTTCTGAGAATTTCTTCAATGCGTTGGTGACTTATTATTTATCACATTCAATGGATTACTACGTATGTGATAGGATTAGGTTACGATTAGACTTAATTCTGCATGTTGCATATGTGTTATTAAATTAATAATAAAGGGATGAAGGATGTGAAATACTATCATCCTGGTAACGAATGAAATGATAATTATTTTCACTACGAAGTTTTGTGCCCTTCTATTCGGTGAATCTTTACAACCCGTCACCTGCGAATAAGACTGGCAAACCGGCATCAATTTCTTTTTCGGTTCGCCACACTGCACCATGGCAACCCTCACCTCGTCTTGCGTGGTGGAAGGGCGCTTCCATTGCGTGAATTGAGCGGGCGGCGGACAGCCGGTGAGCAGAAATACCGAGGCGATCAGGGCTGGGACGGTAACAAGCCGCACTTTACGGAACATATTGATACTTATTTATATTATCGTCTGGCAACGTCTATACTTCCTGCATCTTTGGGAAGATCAACAGAGAATAATCATCATGACGGAAATGGAAAAGGCCCTGGCAGGGCTGCTCTACGATGCCAATTACGACCCGCTGATCCTTGAACAACGCCAGGTCGCCAAGCGCGCGCTGTTTGAATACAACCATATGCATCCGGACGACATTCAGGAGCGGGTCGATCTGATAAAAAACCTGCTGGCGAAAACCGGCGAGTCGCTGGTGATCGAGTCACCGTTCCACTGCGATTACGGTTTTAACATTGAAATCGGTGAGAACTTTTACTCCAACGTCAATCTGGTGATCCTGGACGGCGCCAAAGTCACCCTCGGCGACAATGTCTTTATTGCGCCCAATGTCGGCCTCTATACCGCCGGTCATCCGGTGGACCATGAACGCCGCAATCAGGGGCTGGAATACGCATTGCCCATCACTATTGGCGATAACGTCTGGATTGGCGCAGGCGTCAGCGTACTGCCGGGTGTCACCCTCGGTGATAACTGCGTGATTGCTGCGGGCAGTGTCGTTAACCGCGATATCCCGGCCAACACCATTGCGGCGGGTAACCCGTGCAAAGTTATCCGCCCTATTAACGACAGCGACAGGCAGAAGTTTAGTGCCTGAGGTTATTTTAGTACGTCATTGCCATTATTCCTTATTGCATGTACGAAATTTCCTACTGCAATAAGGGAATCCTCCCACCTCTGCCTTGTGATGTCCGAAATAGGGCTTTTCTGTGTCGATCGCACTCCGTTCATTAGGATTATTCGCAGTCATTTGATAGCATTCCTAATAAGGGAAGCGTGGTAAATAATAAATGTTTGTGATGTTGAATATTATTTTTCAATTTAAGCATTCTGCATAAAATAATGAAAAATAACGGGGCATGCCCGTGCTTTGCTACATCATAAATAAACGACGAAAAATCAATTAATTCTTTAATATCATCATATTATAAATATTTCCTTCCTGAGTAATCACGCTTCCTCTCGATCGGACACGCCAGGCATTCACCCTTTTTTATGCACTTTCCTCTATGGAGCCCGTAACAGAGAACGACCCAAAATAATATCGCTGCCATCAGCGAGCAGGACCCTGAATAGCCTGGTGCCAACCCCATTAGAAATCAGACAATTCGTGAACAAAGTCATTAACAATGAAGGAGTATTACCGTGAGTAAAGTGGTTGATGTTATTTCCCGTAAAACGGCGGTAAAAACGGCTTTAGCCAGTGAAGGCAATTTATCTGTTTCTTTGCACGAGCCAAGCGTGGTCATGGTGCATGCTTCTGCCCATGAGGTGGCGCGTTATGAACGCGCAGGTAAAGACCTGCTGATCCATATGAAAGATGGCAGCGTGATCCGCTGTAATGGCTATTTTATCGAAGACGGGGAACAGAACCACGGTGAACTGGTGTTTCAGGACGACGCCACGCAGACGCTGACCCACGTTGAGTTTGCTGATACCAGCGACGCACTGGGTTTACAGTCCGTCATTCTTCACCCGACCGAAACGGTGCTGACCAACCTTGACCCGCTGATGATCGATTCCACCTTCAGTGATCTGCCCTGGGGCATGATCGCCGCAGGCGTGCTGGGCGGGGGAGCGGTAGGCGCGCTGCTGGCACACGGCGGTGGCGATAGCGGCGGTACCACCATTATCGATAACACCAAAGACGTTGAAGTCGCGAACCCAACATTTCTGGTCAGCGACAAACAGGGTGACCGTCAGGGATTGCTTAGCACCAATGACGTGACTGACGACACCCAACCGACCTTTAGCGGCAGCGGCCAGCCCGGTGCCAGCATTCAGATTAAAGATGCCAGCGGCAATGTGATCGCCAGCGCGCAGGTCGCGGCGAACGGTACCTGGTCAGCCCAGCTCCCGGCGCAAAGCGCAGGCACGCATCACTACTCCGTGGTGCAAATTAATGGTGATAAAACCACCTCTGCCGGGGATATCACCCTGAACGTGGTCACCGCCAAGGCCTCGCTGACCCTCGATACACTGGCGGACGATAACGTACTTAACGCGGCCGAGCAGGGTGCCGCCGTGACCGTCTCCGGCCAAAGTTCTGATCTGGCCTCTGGCACGGTGCTGACTGTGACGCTTAACGGTAAAACGTACCAGACGACCGTGGGCGACAACGGCGCATGGAGCCTCTCTGTTCCGGCCGCCGACGCTGCCGCATTGGCTGATGGCGTTCACACCGTTGATGTTAGCGGCAAAGATGCCGCAGGCAATACTGTTTCCGGCAGCGCCACGCTGACCGTTGATACCCAGCCGCCATCGCTTGCCATTAACACCGTTTCCACAGACGACATGATCAACGCCGCCGAATCCGGTCAGGCGCTGGTACTGAGCGGCACGACCGATGCTGAAGCCGGTCAGAAAGTCACCGTGACTCTCAACGGCAAAAGCTATGAAGCCACGATTAACGCCGATGGCTCCTGGCGCACCACGGTGCCTTCTGCCGATGTTGCCACATTGACCGACGGCAACTACGCCGTTCATGCCACCGTCAGTGACAAGGCAGGCAATCAGAGCAGTACTGAACATCAAATCACCGCAGATATCACCGTGCCAACCGTCAGTATTGATACTATCGCCGGTGACAACGTGATCAATGCCCTGGAGCATCTGCACGCGCAAACCATCAGCGGTTCCAGCACCGGTGCGGCAGCGGGCGACAAAGTGACCGTGACTATCGACGGCCATACCTACACCACGTTGCTGGACGCCAATGGGCACTGGAGCGTCGGTGTCCCGGCAGAGGTGATCAAAGGCCTGAGCGACGGCAGTCATACCGTTAGCGTCAGCATCAGCGATGCTGCAGGAAACACCGGTAGCCATACGCAGGAGATCGACGTCACCACCGTTGGTGCGAATCTGACCATCAATACGCTGGCGGATAATGATGTGATTAACGCGGCTGCCAAAGGGCAGGACCTGGCGCTGAGCGGCACCAGCAATTTGGCCGACGGCACGCAGGTCACCATTACCCTCAACGACAAAGACTACACCGCGACCGTCAACGGTGGTCTGTGGAGCACCCGCGTACCGGCGGCCGACGTAGCGCAACTGGGCGAGGCCCGTTACACCCTGAACCTCACCGCTACAGATGAGCACGGCAACCCAATCAGTATCAGCCATTCGGTGCAGGTGGATAGTGCATTACCTGTCGTCACCATCAACAGCGTGACCAGTGATGACATTCTTAACGAGGCCGAAATAGGTCTCGACCAGACAATCTCCGGGCGCGTGACCGGCGCTGCGGCGGGCGATACGGTGACCGTCAATGTGGGCGGAAAAACCTATCATGCTACCGTCGAAGCCGATCTGAGCTGGAAAATCACCGTTCCTTCCCAGGATCTGGCCGCGCTGGGCGACGGCGAACTGAGTATTAGTGCCTCCGTGACTAACGGCCACGGCAATACCGGTGACGCCTCGCGTGATATTCTGATTGATGCCAACCTGCCGGGCCTGCGCATTGATACCGTGGCAGGGGATGACATCGTTAATGCCATCGAACATCAGCAGAATCTGATCATCACCGGGTCCAGCACCGATCTGTCCTCCGGCAGCCACATCACCGTGACCATCAACGGCGTTGATTACCCGGCGACCATCAGGGCCGACGGCAGTTGGAGCGCGGCAGTCCCTTCTGCCGACGTCGCGAACTGGCCTGCTGGCAGCCTGAATGTCAGTGCCAGTGGGGCTGACAGCGCCGGTAACCCGGTGCAGATTGAACACGGGATTGAGGTTGACCTCTCGCCGGTTGCCATTGCCATAAATCCTGTCACCGCAGACAACGTGCTCAACGCGGCCGAAAAGGGCGCAGACCTGACGCTCTCCGGCACATCACAAAATGTCGAAGCCGGTCAGACGGTCACGATCAGTTTTGCCGGTCACACCTATACCGCCACGGTCGATGCCAACGGAGCCTGGAGCACCACGGTGCCCACCGTCGATATGGCGAACTTGAAAGATGGCGATGCCAGTGTGACCGTCAGCGTCACTAACGTGAATGGCAACAGCGCCAGCGCAGGCCAGCAGATAAGCGTGGATGCCACGGCCCCTACGTTGTCAGTCGATAACATCACCAGCGATAACATTCTCAATGCCGCAGAAGCGGGCGCGGATCTGGTTCTGAGCGGCACGTCCAACGCCGAAGCCGGGCAGACCGTTACTGTTAAACTCAACGGCATTACCTACACCGCGACCGTGCAGGCTGACGGCTCCTGGAGCACCACGGTTCCCCAGGGCGATCTGGCGGCATTAACCGACGGCGACTACCGCGTCGAAGCCTCAGTGACTGACAAGGCGGGTAACCCGTCCGCGGCGGCGCGCGACGTACTGGTGGATGTTACTGCGCCGGTGGTCAGCATCAACACCACCGCAGGTGATAACGTGATTAACGCCAGCGAACACGGCCAGGCGCAAATCATTACCGGTTCCAGCAGCGGTGCAGTGGCAGGCGACAACGTTCTGGTCACCCTAAACGGACATGAATACACCACTACGGTAGACGCCAGCGGCAACTGGAGCATCGGCGTGCCTGCTGATGTGGTGAAAGGTCTGGCAGACGGTTCGGTCTCTATTACTGCCAGCATCACCGACAAAGCGGGTAATACCGGCAGCGATCAACAAACCGTCACGGTCAATACCGCCATACCGGCGCTGACCATTGACACCCTGGCGGGTGATGACGTGGTGAACGCGGTTGAAAAGGGTGCGGATCTGACCCTGAGTGGTACCAGTAATCTGGCCGACGGCAGCACCGTCATCCTCAGCCTCAACGGCACGGACTACACGGCGACTGTCACCGGCGGCGTGTGGATCACCCGCGTACCGGCCAGCGACGTGGCAAAACTGGGGGAAGCGAATTATACCGTCACCGCCAGTACTACCGACACCGATGGCAATACCGGCAGCACAACGCACACCCTGCTGGTCGACAGTGCCATTCCTACGGTCTCTATTAACCCGGTCACCGCCGATAACGTACTCAACGACGCAGAAATTGCCGTTGACCAGGAGATCTCCGGACGTGTCACCGGTGCGGCAGCGGGTGACACTGTCACCGTAAATCTGGGGGGTAAGACGTATACTGCGAAGGTCGAATCCGATCTGAGCTGGAAAGTCACGGTGCCTTCACAGGACCTGACCGCACTTGGCGACGGCGATTTGACCGTCACCGCGTCTGTCATCAACGGTCATGGCAATACCGGAGTGGGTTCACGCGACATCAGCGTAGACGCCAACCTACCTAGCCTGCGCATCGACACCGTGGCGGGCGATGACATCATCAACGCCATCGAGCACAACCAAAATCTGATCGTCAGCGGCACCAGCAGTGATTTGACCGCCGGCAGCACCGTGACTGTTTCCATCAACGGCATCGATTATCAGGCGTCGGTGATGGCCGACGGCAGTTGGAGCGCGGCGGTGCCTGCCAGCGATGTCTCACAATGGCCAGCAGGCAGTGTCACTCTTGACGCTGCGGCAGCTGACGCATCCGGCAACCCGGTAAATATCGGCCACAAGGTGACGGTCGATCTGAGCACCGTCGCGGTTTCTATTGATGCCGTTACTGCAGACAACGTCCTCAACGCGGCTGAAAAAGGGGCCGACCTGACGCTGTCAGGCTCCACGCAAAATGTGGAAGCCGGTCAGACGGTTAACATTCAGTTCGCAGGACATAGCTATCAGGCGACTGTGCAGGCGGACGGGTCCTGGAAGGTCACCGTGCCGGCGGCGGATATGACCAAACTGAACGAAGGTGACGCTAACGTTACGGCCAGCGTCACCAATGTGAACGGAAACCATGCCACTGCCGGTCATGGGTTGAGCGTAGACACCACCGCACCTACGCTGTCAGTCGATAATATCACCAGCGATAACATTCTCAATGCCGCAGAAGCGGGCGCGGATCTGGTCGTCAGCGGCACCTCGAATGCCGAAGCCGGTCAGACTGTCACCGTGAAACTCAACGGTGTGGAATACACCGCGACCGTGCAGGCTGACGGCAGCTGGCACACCACCGTACCGCAGGGCGATCTGGCGGCATTAACCGACGGCGACTACCGCGTCGAAGCCTCAGTGGCTGACAAGGCGGGTAACCCGTCCGCGGCGGCGCGCGACGTGCTGGTGGACACCACCGCACCGGTGGTCACCATCAATACCGTGGCGGGTGATGACGTGATCAACGCCACCGAACATGCTCAGGCACAGATAGTCAGTGGCAGCAGCACCGGCACCGTTGCCGGGGATAAAGTCACATTGACGCTCGACGGTCAGACCTACACCACCACTGTGGATGCCAGCGGCAACTGGAGCGTTGGCGTTCCGGCTGATGCGATCAAAGCACTGACCGACGGGAAAACCACGCTGACGGCCAGCATCACGGACGCCGCGGGCAATACTGGCAGCGTGGCGCATGACGTCACTGTCAACACCGTGGCACCGACGCTGAACATTGATACTCTCGCGCAGGACGACGTGATCAATGCCACAGAGAAAGGCCAGGACCTGACGCTGAGCGGCACCAGCAACCAGCCTGACGGCACGTTAATCACCGTCAATCTCAATGGTACCAACTACAGCGCGACCGTCAGCGGGGGGAATTGGAGCACGACGGTTCCGGCGACCGATGTCGCAAAATTGGGCGAAGCGAATTACCGTGTGACCGCCAGTACCACCGACGTTAACGGTAATAACGTTAGCGCTACCCATGACGTACTGGTCGACAGCGCCATTCCAACCGTGGTCATTAACGCAGTGACGTCTGATAACGTGCTGAACGCCGCCGAAGTGGCGGTCGATCAGGTGATTTCCGGGCGCGTAACCGGTGCTGCAGCAGGTGACACCGTCACCGTTGATCTAGGCGGAAAAACGTATACCGCGAAGGTTGGAGCAGATCTCAGCTGGAAAGTCACCGTGTCTTCACAAGATCTGAAGGCACTCGGTGACGGCGATCTGACCGTTACTGCATCGGTTACCAATGGCCACGGCAACCGCGGTGATGGCTCGCGCGACATCAGCGTGGATGCCAATCTGCCGGGCCTGCGCATCAATACCGTGGCGGGCGACGACATCATTAACGCCATCGAACATCAGCAGGACCTGATCGTGACCGGCACCAGCAGCGACCTGAATCCAGGCAGTACCCTCACTGTGTCTATCAACGGTGTTGACTATCAGGCGTCGGTGATGCCAGACGGCAGCTGGAGCGCGGCGGTGCCTTCTACCGACGTGGTAGCCTGGCCTGCGGGTAGCCTGAACATTGCCGCTGAAGCGGCGGATGCGGCGGGCAACCCGGTTAATATCGGTCATAACATCACGGTTGATCTCAGCAGCGTGGCGGTATCCATCGATTCTGTCACGGCCGACAACATACTGAACGCCGCCGAGAAAGGCGCTGACCTGACGCTGTCAGGCTCCACGCAAAATGTGGAAGCCGGTCAGACGGTTAACATTCAGTTCGCAGGACATAGCTATCAGGCGACTGTGCAGGCGGACGGGTCCTGGAAGGTCACCGTACCTGCGGCAGATATGACATCGCTGAAAGACGGCGATACTCACGTTACCGTCAGCGTCAGCAACGTGAACGGCAACAGCGCCGGGGCTGCGCAGGAAGTGCACGTTGACGCCTCCGCGCCAGCACTCTCTATCAACACCATCACCAGCGATAACATCCTTAACGCCGCCGAAGCGGGCGCGGATCTGACCCTGAGCGGCACTTCCACTGCCGAAGCGGGTCAGACCGTCACCGTGAAACTCAACGGTGCGCAATATACCGCGACCGTGCAGGCCGACGGCAGCTGGAGCACCACGGTGCCGCAGGGCGATCTGGCGGCACTAACCGACGGCGACTACCGCGTCGAAGCCTCTGTAACCGACAAGGCGGGCAACCCGTCAGCGGCAGCGCGGGATATCCTGGTAGATGTCACTGCACCGGTGGTCAGTATCCACACCACCGCAGGCGACAACGTGATTAATGCCACCGAACACGGCCAGGCGCAGATGATCAGCGGCAGCAGCATCGGTACTGTGGCGGGTGACAGCGTAGTCGTCACCCTCGGTAACCACACCTACACCACCACCGTTGACGCCAGTGGCAACTGGAGCGTTGGCGTTCCGGCTGACGTCATCAGTGCACTGGCCGACGGGCAGGTTGCAGTTAGCGTCAGCATCACTGACAAAGCAGGCAACACCGGCACTGACACCCAGAATCTGACCGTCAACACCCAGCTGCCGACCTTCACTATCGATGCTATCACCGGCGACAACGTGCTCAATGACGTTGAAAAAGCCACCGACCAGACCATCAGCGGCAAGGCAACTGGCTTAGGCGACGGTGCGAAAGTGACCGTGACGCTTAACGGCGTGGAATATCTGGGCACAGTCACGGGGGGCGTCTGGAGCGTGAACGTTCCTGCGGCCAACCTGAGCGCGCTCGGCGAGGCGATTTATCAGGTCACCGTCAGCGGTACCGATGCCTATGGCAACAGCGGCAGTCAGGGCCAGTCACTGCAAGTGGCTTCAACGCTGCCTGGAGTGACTATCGACAGCGTCACCAGTGACGACGTTCTCAACGCGGCAGAAATCGCGGTGGAACAGGTGATCTTTGGCCATGTGACGGCCGGTGCGGCAGCGGGTGATACCGTGACCGTTAACATTGGCGGTAAAACCTATACCACGCAGGTCGAAAACGATCTGAGCTGGAAGGTGACTGTACCCTCAACCGACCTCACCGCACTGGGCAATGGCGATCTGACCGTCACCGCCAGCGTTACCGACGTCAACGGCAATACCGGCCATGGCTCGCGCGACATCAGCGTCGACGCCAACCTGCCGGGCCTGCGCATTGATAGCGTGGCGGGTGACGACGTGATCAACAGCATTGAACACGGTCAGAACCTGATCATCACCGGCTCAAGCAGCGATCTGGCACCGGGCAGCAGTATCACTGTTACCGTCAATGGCACCGGCTACCCGGCGACCATTAAAGCCGACGGCAGCTGGAGCGCAGCAATACCGGCGGGAGATGTCAGCAAACTCCCGGCAGGCAGTCTGACTATTACCGCTGAAGGCAGTAACAGTGCCGGCAATCCGGTCAGCATCAGTCATACCCTCAATGTTGACCTGACGTCGGTGGCGGTCTCGATTGATCCTGTCACTACGGACAACGTGCTGAATGCTGCCGAGAAAGGGGCAGACCTCTCCCTGAGCGGCGCCACCCAAAATGTGGAAGCGGGACAAACGGTGAAGGTGACCTTCGCCGGTCATACCTATCAGGCCCGGGTTGAGGCTGATGGCACGTGGAAAATCACCGTTCCGGCGACAGATATGGCGAATCTGAAAGAGGGCGACGCCAGCGTAATCGCGAATGTCACCAACGTGGCAGGTAACACGGCCAGCGCAGCGCAGGAATATGAGGTGGATACCCGCGCACCGGCGCTGATCATCAACGACATCACCGCCGATAACGTATTGAACGCCGTCGAAACGGGCGCGGATCTGAGGCTCTCCGGTACTTCGACCACTGAAGCAGGTCAGACCGTTACCGTGAAACTGAACGGCGTAGACTACACCGCTGTTGTGCAAGCCGATGGCAGCTGGAGCACCACCGTGCCGCAGGCCGATTTGGCGAACCTCACCGACGGCGACTACCGCGTCGAAGGTTCAGTGAGTGATAAAGCAGGTAACCCATCAACGGCTTCCCGTGACGTGACCGTTGATACCACTGCACCAACCGTAAGCATTAACACCGTGGCGGGCGATGACGTGATCAATCTGACGGAACACGCTCAGGCACAGATCGTCAGCGGCAGCAGCACCGGTGCGGCAGCGGGCGACAAAGTGGTTGTGACGGTTGACGGTAAAACCTACACCACCACGGTGGACGCCAGTGGCAACTGGAGCGTGGGCCTGCCGGCTAAGGTGGTGAGCGGCCTGAACGACGGGACTCACAGCATTGGTGTCAGCATCACTGATGCGGCAGGTAACACCGGCACCGGCAGCCACGACGTCGTGGTTAACACCGGGGTTCCGGGGCTGAGTGTTAATGCGATTGCCGTGGACAACGTGCTGAACGCCGTCGAGAAGGGCGAAGCCCTGACCGTCAGCGGTTCCAGTTCAAACCTGGCGGACGGCACCCTCGTCACCGTCAACCTCAACGGCAAGAATTACACCGCCACCCTCAGCGGCGGTCAGTGGTCGCTTGACGTTCCGGCTACGGACGTGGCGAAACTGGGTGAAGCGAATTACACCCTGACCGTCAGTGCCACCAACGATATCGGCAACAGCATCAGCAATACCGTCGATTTGCTGGTGGATACCGCCGCGCCAACCGTGACCATCAATCCGGTCACCTCAGATAACATTCTCAATGCGGCGGAAATCGCCGTTGACCAGACGGTTTCCGGACGGGTGAGCAATGCCGCGATGGGTGACACTGTCACCGTAAATATTGGCGGTAAAAACTATACGGCGAAGGTCGAGGCGGATCTGAGCTGGAAAGTGACGGTGCCAGCACAGGATCTGACGGCACTTGGCGACGGTGCACTGACCATCACGGCTGCCGTGACCAACGGCCACGGCAACAGCGGCGACGGTGCGCGTGATATCACCGTGGATGCCGGAATGCCGGGTCTGCGCGTAGATACAGTGGCAGGCGATGATGTGGTCAACAGCATCGAACACAATCAGAACCTGATCATCAGCGGTACCAGCAGCGATCTGGCTCCTGGCAGCAGCATTTCCGTGACCATCAACGGCGTGGACTACCCGGCCACCATCAAAGCGGATGGCAGTTGGAGCGCCGCCGTTCCGGCAGCTGACGTTTCGGAATGGCCAGCGGGCAACATCAACGTGACGGCCAGCGGAGCGGATGGCTCCGGCAATCCAGTGCAAATTCAGCATACGGTCAATGTTGATCTGACCAGCGTTGCCGTTTCAGTCGATTCTGTGACCGCCGATAACGTGATTAACGCAGCGGAGAAAGGCGCAGACCTGACGCTTTCTGGTTCTACGCAAAATGTGGAAGCTGGACAGACAGTCACGGTGACCTTCAGCGGTCATACCTATCAGGCCGATGTTGCCACTGACGGTTCGTGGAAAGTCACCGTGCCTGCGGCAGATATGACCTCACTGAAAGACGGCGATACCCGGGTGTCTGTCAGCGTCAGCAATGTGAATGGCAACGGCGCCAACGCATCGCACGAACTGAGCGTGGATACCAGCGCACCAACGCTGTCCATCAACAATATCACTGCTGACAACGTGCTGAACGCGGCCGAAACGGGCGCGGATCTGACCGTTAGTGGCACCTCAAATGCCGAAACGGGCCAGACGGTGACCGTGAAACTGAACGGCGTGGCCTACACCGCGACCGTGCAGGCCGACGGCAGCTGGAGTACCACCGTACCGCAGGCCGATCTGGCGAAGCTGACCGACGGCGACTACCGTTTTGACGCTTCTGTCAGCGATCAGGCTGGCAACCCGTCTGCGGCATCACGCGATGTCGCGGTAGACACCACCGCACCCACTGTCAGCTTCAACACCGTGGCGGGCGATGACATCATCAATGCCGCCGAACACGGACAGGCGCAAATTGTCAGCGGCAGCAGCACCGGTGCCGCAACGGGTGACAACGTGCTCGTCACTATCGATGGCAAAACCTACACCACCACGGTGGATGCCAGCGGTAACTGGAGCGTGGGCGTTCCGGCCGACGTAGTTAAAGGTCTGGCGGACGGCACCTTCACCCTGACGGCCAGCATCACGGATGCCGCCGGAAATACCGGCTCAGGATCACACGATATTGAGGTGAATGCCTCCAGCGTGTCCCTGAGTATCGACACCGTGGCGCAGGATGATGTGATCAATGCCGCAGAGAAGGGCACGGATCTCACCATCAGCGGTGACAGCGCCTTGCTGCCATCCGGCACTGTCGTGACCGTGACGCTCAACGGTATTTCCTACACCACCACGGTATTGCTCAACGGTAGCTGGACGCTCAACGTTCCGGCTGCGGACGTGGCAAAACTGGCGGAAGGCCCGTTAACTGTCACTGCCAGTGCGCATGACAGCGCCGGTAACAGTGCGGCGGCCAGTCATGATATTCACGTGGATAGCATTGCCCCGACGCTCAGCATCGACACGCTGTCCGGTGACGATATGCTGAATGCCGCCGAGCGCGGACAGGACCTGACGGTGAAAGGCAACACCAGCGCCGAAGCCGGTCAGACCGTGACCGTCACGCTCAATGGCAAAGACTACACCGCCACGGTGAATGCTGACGGTACCTGGTCGCTGAAGGTCCCTGCCGCCGATCTGGCGTCCCTGACTGACGGCAATCTGACCGTTTCTGCCACCGTAAGTGACAACGCGGGCAATAACATCAGCCAAACGCATGACCTGATGGTCGATACCACGGCACCGGTACTGACTTTCGATACCGTCGCCGGTGACGATGTGATCAACAGCGCCGAACAACTGGCAGGCCAGACGCTCAGCGGCACCACCGATGCCGAAGCCGGGCAGCCGGTCATCGTCACTTTCAATCACCGTGAATACAAAACGACCGTGGCCGCAGACGGCACCTGGAAAATCAACGTTCCGGCGTCTGATTTCCTCGGCGCAACCGACGGAAGCTATGTGGTAAACGTCACCACTACCGATGTCGCGGGCAACAGCGTTTCTGACAGCAAAACCGTCACCCTGAGCGGAGCTGCGCCAACTATCAGCATCGACACCTTCGCGGGTGACGATGTGGTCAGCGCTGCCGAGCACGGTACGTCCCACGTCATCAGTGGTACCACCTCCGGCGCGGCAGCGGGCCAGACGGTGACGATTACGCTGAACGGCCAGAGTTATACCACCACCGTTGCGGCCGACGGCAGCTGGAAATACACCCTGAGTGCCAATGCCGTACAGGCGCTGGCCGACGGCAACAGTTATGTGATCAACGCGTCTGTCAGTAATAGCATTGGCAACAGTGCGTCTGCCGGCCATGACATCCGCGTAGACACCACGGCACCGTCCATGGGCATTGCCATCAACAGCATTGACGGCGACAGCGGCCTGAGCAGTACTGACTTCATCACTGATAATAATCAGGTAACGATGAAAGGCAGCCTGACCGCCACGCTTGGCAACGATGAGAAGGCGCAAATCAGCCTCGACAGCGGTATGACCTGGATTGACCTGACGGTGAACGGCACTGCGTGGACTTACGCGCAGGGCAACCAACTGGCAGACGGCACCTACACCTATACCGTGCGGGTGATTGATGCAGCAGGTAACGTCGGGGCCACGGCGTCGCAGGATGTGGTGATCGACACCGTAGCACCGGATGCCAGCAAATCGATTTCGATTGATGCGGTTTCCCGTGATACCGGTCTGGATGCTCACGACTTCATCACCAGTGATAATACCCTGACGCTAAGCGGCAAGCTGGGTGCGGCATTGTCCAGCGACGAGCATGCACAGATCAGTATCGACGGCGGGAAAACCTGGGTTGATGTGAATATCAGCGGTCTGAACTGGACCTATGTGGATGGCCGCACGCTGGCCGATGGGGATCACAACTATCAGCTGCGGGTCATCGATCAGGCGGGGAACATTGGCGCGACGGCCAATCAGGTGGTCACCGTAGATACCACGCCACCCGATGCCAGCAAAACCATCACCATCGATAGCATCAGCGATGACACCGGTCTGAGCGGCAGTGATTTTATTACATCTGACCAGACGCTGACGATCCACGGATCGCTGGCGACCAGCCTGCTGGCTGATGAGACCGTGCAGATCAGTCTCGACGGCGGCGCAACCTGGCTGAGCACCACGGTCATTGGTACCCAGTGGTCTTATGTTGACAGCCGTACCCTGACCGACGGCGTGCATCAGTACATCGTGCGGGTCGTGGATCAGGCGGGTAACGTTGGCCAGACCGCAACGCAAAACGTGACCGTCGATACCGTCGCACCGGACGCCCGTGAAACCATCAGCATTGATGGCATCACTCGCGATACCGGCCTGAGCGACAGTGACTTCATTACCAGCGATACCTCGCTGACCCTCAACGGTTCGCTGGGGGCTCCGCTGGCAGGCGACGAAGTGGCGCAAATTAGCACGGACCACGGCGCGACGTGGACGACGGTAAATGTTACTGGCACGACCTGGACATACACTGATGGACGTACCCTGACTGACGGGAGCTATACCTACCAGATGCGAGTGGTGGATCAGGCGGGCAACGTGGGTCAGACCGCGTCGCAGGTGGTGATTGTCGATACCACCGCGCCAACACAGACCATGACGGTGGATGCCATCAGTACTGATACCGGTGCATCAGCCAGCGACTTCATCACCAGCGACACGTCGCTGACCCTGAGCGGCAGCTTCAGTGCTGCACTGGGTGCCGATGAACGCGGGCAGATTAGCCTCGATGGTGGCAACACCTGGCAGTTTGTGAACGTTAGCGGTAAAAGCTGGACCTTCGAGGATGGTCGTACCCTGACTGACGGCGTATACAGCTATCAGGTTCGCGTCATCGACACCGCCGGGAACGTCAGTGCGACGGGCACCCGTGATGTGATCATCGATACGTTAAACCCGGACGCTACGCCAACCATCAATACCTATACCGATGATGAGGGCGAGCGTCAGGGTAGCTTCGGTGCCAACGTCATTACCGATGACCGCACACCGTTACTGACCGGCTCTCTGTCCACCGGTCTGGCCAGTGGCGAAGTGCTGGAGATCTGGCGTAATGGCGTGAAAGTTGGTCAGGCTACCGTCAACGGCACGGTGTGGACCTTCGCTGATACGCTGGGTGCAGATGGCACCTACCAGTACATTGCTAAAGCGGTGGATCTGGCGGGTAACGTCACCAACTCGTCAGAATTCGATCTGACGCTCGACACCAGCGTGCCAACCACCACGGCGGCAGTGAATGCGCTGACCACGGCGGACACCACGCCGATCCTGACGGGTACGGTTTCGGCCGATCTGGTCAACGGTCAGTACGTCGTGGTGACTGTTAACGGCGTAACCTACTCCTCGGAGGAGGGGGGCCGTGTGGTGGTCGACCCTGCGGCCAACACCTGGTATCTGCAGGTGCCGGATTCTGCGGCGCTGGGACTGCAAACCTATGACGTCACCGCGCAGGTGAAAAGCGGGGCCGGTAACGGGAATAACACCTCGATTTCGCATGGCTCTCTGGCGGTAACGGCGGAGGTGGTACATGACACCAGTTGGGCAAGTACGGCGGGCAATAGCAATAACAACGCCTTGACCTTTGGTGTGAACAGCAATGGGCTGTGGTCACTGTTTGCCAATCAGGTGGCGTACAGCAGTTCAGGGGTTGATACCTATTCGACCAATAAACTGACCAACGCCCATGCCGGTACGCTGGTTAGTAGCACGCTGGCCGACTTCGACCGCAACGGTACTGCCGATATTATTGCGACAGACACCTATTACGGCGACTCGAAGCAACCCGTATGGATTTTTGATGGTACGAACTACAGCGCTACCTCTTGGGCAATGGGAACCACCATCTGGTACGGCGGTGTGATCGCCTATGACAAAACCGGTGATGGTTATCTGGATCTGGCCTACGGTGATGCCGGCGGTGACTCCCGTACCTATCTGGTGAACAACAACGGTATCATGGGGCTGGACGGCTCAGGCGGTACCGCGGGATTGACCTCGATTGTCACCTACCGCGAGCTGTCCGGTATTGATATCAACAACGACGGTATTGTCGATCTGGTTCAGCACACCAACGGCAGCGGTACCAATGCGTTAAGCATCATCAACAACAACGGTACTGGCAAACTGACGCTTGGACAAAGCATCGCCAACGTGTTTGTGAATAACGCCGCGAATACCACGACGGCGGCCTCCATGACCTGGGCCGATTTCAACGGTGACGGCTACATGGATCTGTATATAGCCAGTGGTACCGGCGCGCAAACCGGCGGGGTGATTTATTACAATAACGGCAACGGTACGCTCTCTACCACGAAGAGTCAGGTCGAGACGTCCAATGGCAGCGCAGGGTATATCTCCGCAGCCGTGGACTGGAATGGTGATGGTCAGATGGACATTATCAAACTGACCACCTATGGCGGTTCGCAGACCGCCACGCTGTATACCAATAACAGCAAGGGAGCCAGTTGGAGTGCCAGTACGCTGAAAACCGGACTGGTTAACGTCACAGGTATTGCGACGATGGACTATAACTGGGACGGCACGTTGGATCTCCTGGTGTCGCAGGTGAACGGTAAAGTTCAGTTGATCGAAAATACCACTAAGATTGCTGACGGTACGGCAATCCACCTGCGTATTCTCGACGGTGAAGGCATTAACGTGTTTTACGGCAACACCGTGCAGCTGTATAACTCAGCCGGGATCCTGGTGGCTTCGGAAGTGATCAACGCCCAGTCAGGCCTTGGCACCAACGACACCTCGGCGCTGGTGAACTTCTACGGCCTGGACCCTAACGAAACCTACTCTGCGGTACTGGTGCGCGCGATCAACGGCGTCTCTGGTAATGCCACGTGGGATAATCTGGTGGCCGGTGACGGTAAGGAGAGTTACTCGCTGACCGCGGATGCGGCCACCGGGGGACATAGCGGCACCCTTACGGGGACAGGGTATAACGATACTTTTATCGCCGAAGAGGGCAGCTATACTTACGTGGGCTCCGGCGGCTGGGAAACCACCTCCAACCATGCGACGTGGAGTGCCAATGGGGGTGAGGATATTGTGGACTTCAGAAACTCCACCGTGGGTATTACCGTCGATCTGAGCAACACCGGCGCGCAAAATACCGGATTTAACACCTCGACCTTCAACGGTATTGAAGGGATTGCGGGGTCGAATCAGGATGATGTGATCACCGGCAACAGCGGCAACAATATCTTTGAAGGACGTGGCGGTAACGACACGTTCAACATCGGTAACGGCGGGCATGACACGCTCTTGTACAAGCTGATTAACAGCACGGACGCAACCGGCGGTAACGGGTCTGACACGGTGAACGGCTTTACCGTCGGCACCTGGGAAGGCACGGCAGATACCGATCGTATTGATATCAGTGAACTGTTGCAGGGCAGCGGCTATACCGGCACCGGTGCAGCCAGCTACGTCAATGGTGTGGCGACGCTGGATTCAGCGGCTGGGAATATCGGGGACTACGTCAAAGTCACTACCAGCGGCAGCGACACCGTGATTCAGATCGACCGTGACGGCAGTGGCGCAAGCTACACACCGACCACCGTCGTAACGCTGACCGGCGTGCATACGGATCTGGCGACCCTGCTGGCTAACCATCAGCTGACGGTGGTCTAGTTAGCGGCGTAAGCGAGGTTAATCCGTAACACTAAAGCGGGGGCGAAAGCCCTAATGCTGGTCACTTAAGGTGACCAGCATTGTTTTTTAAAGGATATTTCGACCTTTTTTCTCTCACTTCCCTTGCATATTCACGCTCACGCCTCGAGGGGAGTTTTAGCATCGCTGCGTTGCTGTAA
>Ga0209847_1000076_pt1 | contig 43282 bp, 39 predicted proteins | sample OrgsoiDNA_201060_FD_185808 | JGI IMG/M metagenome (GOLD analysis project Ga0209847, IMG submission 185808) | Permafrost soil microbial communities from the Arctic, to analyse light accelerated degradation of dissolved organic matter (DOM) -... | ecosystem: Environmental > Terrestrial > Soil >... | reverse complement strand
CAGCGGCGTGACCTTGCGTATGGTCAACGACGGGGCATTCAACCCTTGGGACTACAGCCCCTACGCGATCAAGATCGGCGCGACCTCCTACTCCTGGATCCGCAAGGACCTGAGCACCCGGATTCTCATTCACCCGGCCGGTTTTATCCTGCGTACCCCAACCGATGCGGCGGCCTTGAACCTGCCGGTCAAGGAACAGGGCTGGACCTGCATCTACGCCTTCGATGGCGGTACCGGGCCGGAGCGCAAATGGTACGGCTGCGGCTTCTTCGACAGCCGCGAGCCACCGCGTGCGGCCCAGGGCGCGATGAACAACCGCAACGCCGCCCTGGCCTACGGCACCTGCGCGGAAGCCACAGTCAGCACCGCCGAGCAATGGACCCAGAAATACACCGGACTGATGAAGGGGCCGATCCAATACAGCCAGTGCTCCTGGAACGCAGAAAAACCGAGTGACTGGAACGCCATGATCCGGGTCCACGAGTCCCGGCCGAACACCACCAACAAGGATCCCTTCGCCTTCAGTGCCCAGGTCAACGAGTTCATGTTGAAGAATGCCTCGGCGACCAACGACGGCAGCGAAAACATGAAGTACATCGATGCCTTCATCTACAACGTCAACAGCACGCAAAACTTCGCCACCCGCGGTGACCAGTTGCCACCGAAACCGGAGGACGGCCTGAACAGCGCGCGCAACTTCCAGAAGAAACTCCAGGCACAGGGCTACAGCGTGCCGGTCCTGCGGCTGGACTTCACCAAGCCGGCGGAGCAGCGTTTCAGCTATGTCGCCGCCGACCAGGCGATAGACCTGACGGTTGCTGGCGGTGCACAGCCGACGCCGGCGAAACCGGCGCCCAGCTACATCGCTGCGGCTACCTGGATCGAGCGTTACGACCCGGGCAGCAAGAAAAACGAATGGACCCTCCAGGTCACACCCACCGCCCAGGGCAAGGCGATCCAGGCCAGCGACCAGGACGCCTTGTACAAGGAACTGTTCGAGCTGCGTGGAGCCGATAGCCAGTGGCGTGACAACGAGAAATCACCGGGCAGCATGCGCCAGCAACTGAGCTGTCTGGTGCAGAACTATCCGGCCAAGACCGAATGGAACCTGGAACCGTTTCGCCCCAATGTCACACCCCAGGAAGCGGCCAAGGCCGGTTGCAATCCGCTGCCGCTACAGGCACCGCAATACATCGCGTCTGCCGATTGGGTCAAGCGTTACGACCCCGGCACCCGCAAGGATGAATGGACCTTGAGCGTGGTGCCCACGGCGGCTGGCCGCGCGTTGCCCAACGAGCAGGCCGGGGCTTTTTACGACCAGTTGTTCACCCTCAAGGGCGCAGATAGCAACTGGCGTGACAATGAAAGTTCCGCCGGCAGCATGCGCCAGCAATTGAGCTGCGTACTGGTCAACTACCGCAGCAAGACGCCCTGGAATCTCGAGCCTTTCAGGCCTGCGTTGTCGGAGAGCGAGACCCGGGCCGCAGGTTGCAACCCAGTGCAGCGTTGAATTTGCGGGGCACTGTGGCGCCCTTGCCGAGGGCGCTGCGGTTGTCCGCGGCAGGTCGCGCAAGTCGTCGGCGAATGAGGCTGGCGCGTGCAACGAACCCTTCTGTTTTCTGTAGCACCGGCATGGACGCCCACGCCGGCTACCGGTTCCAACCACAAGGAAGTAGCCCCATGAAAAAACGTCTGAACAGGATTACGTCATTACTTATATTTCCGTTGCTCTTGCAAACGACATTAGCCAACGCCGAATCATGCGAGGAGACGCTGAAACGGGTTGAAACGTTGTACAACAACACAGTCGATAGTTGCAGGCAGGATCCGGCGTCGGACTGTTCGGGATTGATGATCAGGGGCACTCACCGAGCCGACCCGGCAAAGGGGCAGAAATGGGATGTCTGGAATCCAAGCCCTAAAGCCAAAGAGCTGGGTACGTTTGCCGCGTCTTTTATGCGTGCCGATGGCATCAGCTATGAAGATCCTGGCATGAGTACGCAGAACGGCTACATCATCACTCCGAGAGATCTGGTACGCGATCCCGAGACTCCGGTGCATGTTTATTGTGCGTTTCCCAACGACGCCTGGACCGATTTTCGAGACGACCGGGGCTGTGGCAACAATAAAAACACCGCCCAGACAGAGGCCGTATGCCAAGCCATGGCACCCCCTATCCTTAGCGCGAATGCCTGGGTTGCGCATTTCACCAAGTTCAACAACGACATCAAGCAAGACCAGTTGCAATGTGGCTTCAATATGCGCAATCCCATGAGCAGCAAGGATCGAGTAGACGCCTTTCGCAACTTCATGGAGGCACGGAAAGTCATCAACACCCGTGAGTTTCAAACCCAGACCGAATTACGCTTGGGTAACCCGAAAGATGACGAACTACCGATTCTGGCTTTTTTCTACAGCGATCAACGTGGCTTGAACGATGCCTTGGCCAATCAGCGGGACTATAAAAACAAGACAGGAAAGGACCGTAACATCGTCAAGATTGATTTCCCAAGAACCCCGACGAGCAAGGCCAGCTTCTCGTGCATCAAAACCACGCCTCCACCCTCGCAACAGTTCTGTGACAAGTACATCGAATCAAGCAGCTGGGCACAACGTCCCGATCCAAAACTCGGACCGAACACCTGGTCGCTCCAGGTGGTGCCTACCGCTTGCGGCCGCGCGATCAAGGATGATCAGACCGACAGAATGTTTGCCGAGTTGTACAACAAACATAAAGACGATCAGCAATGGAGGGCGTACAGCGTCAATGGCGGGTCACTGCGCCGGCAAATGGTTTGTCATCTGGCAGCAACCGTCGACGGCAAGCCTGTCAGGAACAAGCCCGAATGGAACCTTGAACCGGCGCGGCCGTACGTCGACCAAGCCACAGCCGTAGCGCAACACTGTAATCCCTACTGAGGCTTTAAACGGCAAAACCCGATCTGCCGATACCCAGGTATCGGCAGGTTTGCATTTTTACCAGCAACCGGGATCTGGACCAGATTGTCTGGCCCGTGCATGGAGCCAGGGTGTGACAGGTACTCGCAGTCATGTCCGCGGGGCGGCGCTTCACTCGATCAGTTATCACCTCATCTACTCACGCCAAAGTAGAACTGAAAATCGCGTTTCTACGCAAAATCCAGGTCTGCCAACCAGCCGATAAATTTCAGATTCGGCATAGAAACGCAGACTTCAATTTTGGCTCAGCGTTTTTACACACTCTGGGCCAAAAGCAGCCTGTGGGGTGCGCTTAGGAAATCTGGGCAACTCACAATTTTTACTCTTTTCATCCAGGCGACCTGCGATGCCAATCGCCAATACCTCACAGCAAACCCAGCAACAAACTGCCTCCCAACGAACCGCACAAAGCTTAAGACGCCAGCAGTGCTTGATGAATCTCAATAGTAGGAATCGCAACTTCTAGACGCTGGCCGTTAAGCCACCTCCTAGTTTCGCTGACGTCGAAAATCTGGCCCTGCTGCATCAAGGCCAATATGAGTTCGTCCGAGATGCGATAGCGTCCGCAGTCCAGGCAGTCTCTTTCTTCCCAAGGGCCAGAGCATTGAATACGTTCAGCGATACCTATACAGATAAGACAATTCATCGCGATCACCCTTTTTATAGTTGTACCCGACCGGTCAGAGGCCGCCGTCGATGGCACGCCCGTTGACAAACAGTCGGGGTGCCCGAAGAAAATCTGCATGATTAGGAATAATTGAAGGCAAGGGATTCCGCACGTTGCGAGCGCCCCCTTACCCTTTCATAAATGTCAGACAGGCGTGCCAGGCTCAATGTCATACGCCTTCTGAACAAGTTCAGCGCGCTTACCTAGTCCTTCCCTGCTCTTGCGGGTCCAAGCGGAGTCGATCTGCTTACGTTGCTGATCAATAATTTCCTTTGGCTCAACATTCCGGTAAGTGTCGACGGTGCCGGTGATAACACCGATGGTAGTTTCGAATACCGGTTCCGGATCGTACTGTTCATGCGGGAAAGCTAGTTTGTTGTAGTCGAAGAGACGCGTGGAAGGATCGTCCTGCCAAGTTTTCCACGTCTCAAACATACGATCATTGAACCCGGTCAGGAACGGCCCTGGGTTCACTGTTGCCACCTCGATACCAAACTCTCTGAGTTCAAGTCCCATCGCTTCTGCAATAGCCTCCACCGCGTGCTTGGAAGACGAATAAGCGCCAGCGAATGGATCGGCTGTAAGGCCTGCGACTGAGGACATAAAGACAATCTTGCCCTTTTTCTTCAACACCATCTTCTTAGCAATCAGTTGAGTCAGCATCAGCAGGCCGACCACATTGACCTCGTACTGACGACGCAAATTTTCGGCAGGAATATCAACTGTCGCTCCGCCTTCTGAGATACCTGCATTGTTTAGCAGCACGTCCACATCCCACTCAGCAGCTTTTAGCCGGTCGCCTTCGTGTGTGACGTCGAGCTTCTCGACACGAAGACTAACCCCACGACGCTTCGCTTCTTGTTCGAGTGAATGCACCTGGGCCACGACCTCGACTCCGGCGATGACATCCAGCCCTCTCTTGGCGAGTCTGAGGGCTACTTCATAGCCAAACCCTGTACCTGCTCCCGTAACGAGCACTCTCATGATTTTCTCCTGGATGGTGATATTTAAGAGGTAGCCGAACGAGGAGTGCGTTTCGTCAGCACATGATTTATCTGTCTGCGATAAAGGAACACACGTTCAACAAATCTAATCATTCCCGGACGAGTGGTTACGGAGTACGTCTCACGAAAAACTCTGAATCATTCGTCAATATCACCCTCTATCTTTTATTCTCGGAGAAATTTAGGGAGTAATTTTGAGCTACCTGGATTGGGTTCAATGGCCTGCGATGCTGGTAACGGTGTTTGCAGCGTGGCTTATCGGGTCTCAACGACCCGCAAGGCGGATGACAGGGTTCGTATGCTTCAGTTTGAGCAATTTGCTGTGGGTGATTTGGGGGGTGTACGTAGAAGCCTATGCTCTCATCGTCTTGCAGATTTTCCTTTTTCTAATGAACCTTCGCGGGTTCAAGAAGAACCTCGACGTAAACTAGGTTTATCCATCAAGGTCAGGTGCTTTCAGGTACTAAACCGTACCTCTGTGCTTATGTGGACACCTTAAGACTGGAGATTGAGACAGTCCTCTCTAGCCGCCTGCCGAACTTTCCTGAGAAACGGGCTCAGGGATAGTTTTCGCAGAAAGCGGCGGAGCGAATGTACAGATCGCGATCTTTTCCTCGGAACAGCCCAACAAATCACACACAAACAAAAACGCCAGGTGCCGTTTTTTTGCCTGGCGTTTGTGCAAAGTCGAAGCCTTGTAAAACCACTCAATGTAGTCAACGATGCAATTGGCCTTCGTCCCTTGTTTTGTGCCATGGCACCCTGCCCTATTTCCTGAATATTCAGGACTAAATTCGAGCACGTCACCCACAAACGACCTGATGACAGCAGAACCGACTATTCTTTCGGACAGTGAACGCTGCACTCTTGGCAAAAAGGGACACCATGCCAGACTATGATCGCGCCATCGGCTCCAGCCCCGGCTTCACATGCGGTGATCGAACCTATCTGATCAAGCCCAGGCGACTCTGGATGGCCTCAATTGCGGTTTTCTGTCTTTTCACGGCAACTCCCGGATACAGCCAGAACCTGCCAGCCGCAGCGGGTGCCGAAAACGCCACGGTTACGGTGATTCAAGCGCAGGAAATCGTTTCCAGGGCCACCCTCGAAGCCGTTCGCTGGAGCGGTCCTGAATCTGGTCCGCAAGCCCAACGAGGCAAGAGCATCGCCTTTGTCGCAGAAGATTTGCGTAACGGAGGAATTGTCGGTGTCGCGCAGGGCGCTCGCGAGGCAGCCAAGGCGATGGGCTGGACGCTGAAAATATTCGATGGCGCTGGATCATCGGCCGGGCGTGCAAAGGCCTTTTCCGATGCCTTGGCGGCGAAACCCGACGGCCTCATTCTGTGCGGCTCCGACGCCCTTGAGAACAATGCGGCGCTGATGCTCTTCGCCAACAGGAAGGTGCCGGTGGTTGGCTGGCACGCCGGGGCACGACCCGGGCCGATTGACGGCACGCCAGTGGCCATGAACGTCACGACCGACCCGATAGAAGTGGCGCGCCTCACGGCCATGGCGGCAGTGGCACAGTCAAACGGACACGCCGGCGTGGTCATCCTGACTGACTCCAAGTACAGCATCGCCATGGCGAAAGCCAAGGCCATGGAAGACGTCATTCGGGCCTGTCGGGAATGTACGTTACTGGAAGTACGCGATGTCGCGATCTCCGAAAGTAGCGAGAAGATGCCGGCGATCACCAAGGAGCTGCTTCAGCGCTATGACAAGCGCTGGACCCACACCCTGGCCATCAACGATATCTATTTCGACTACTCGATTGCCTCATTGACCAACGCTGCAATACCCAGTGACGGCATCAGTCTGTTGTCTGCCGGTGATGGCAGCGCTTCGGCTTTCTTGCGCATACAGGCAAAAACCTACCAGACCGTCACCGTGGCCGAGCCGCTCAACCTGCATGGCTGGCAAGTGATAGATGAATTGAACCGGCTGTTTGCAGGTCAGCCGGTGAGTGGCTTCGTAGCGCCGATTCACCTAGTCAATGCCGACAACATCGCCTTCGACGGCGGGAAGAAATTCCAGTACGACCCTGACAATGGCTATCGAGACATCTATCGCCACCAATGGAATCCCTGACATTGGACGTTACTTCCCGACTCGGACGCTGGCTATTGCCGCAATCGCTACGCGCGCAGTTCACGCTGGCGTTTCTGACGCTGGCGCTGCTGATCCTGGCGGGTGGTGCAACTGCGGTCTACGCGTTGCGCACGTCAAACAGCGCCACCCGCCAGCTGACAGATGAACGACTGGTCCGCATGCAAAATGGGCAAGACATGCTGCAGCGTACCTTGCTGATCGAACGCCAGACCGATCAGCTTTTGACAACCCGCTCCCCCGACGCCCTGCGTTCAAGCTATGCGGCGACCGTCGAACAGCTTGAAGCCCTTGATCAACTGGTGCAGCAGCTGACTGCCTCGAACAGTGGCGTGGCGATACTTGACATGTACCAGTCGAGCCAGATGTTCCGCAACACCGCCAACATCGTTGCGCAACTGCGAGAAAGCCTGCTGCAAACCGAGGTCACCTTCGAGCAAACCCTGAAGGAGCATACCGCCCGGTTAACCGCGACCCAGACCCGCGCCAGCCTGGAACTGGCGGTGTTACTTTTCGATCTGCCGCAGGCTGTTGACAGTGATGCCGTGGAACGGCTGCGGATCCGGTATGAGCGCCTGTCAGGCACCGCAGGCAAGTTACCCAACGCTGACGTGCAGACGCCTGATCTCTTCTCTCTGCACCTGAGGCTCATCAATCAGCGCAACGTCATACAGCGCTTCAATGAAGAACTGAAGAATGAAGCCGGGGTTCTGGTCGCGGTGGCCCGTGCGCAATCCAGTGCTTACACCGAAGACTATCGCGAAGCTGTGCAGCGTCTGGTCGAGGCCTCCAATCGTAGCCAGCAATGGGTGCTGATCATGTTGGGTGCCAGCCTGGTGTTCGCCTGGTTCGTGACCCGGGTCTTCATGGGCCGTCATGTGCTCGTGCGCCTGAATGAAATAAGCCGGCAATTGCGTCAGGAGCACACGGACAAAACGCATTTAGTGATGGCAGAGCATGGGAAGGACGAGATCGGCAACATGGCGGGTGCGGTGAATCAATTCCTTAAAGACCGACTTCAGCTGGAAAAAAGAACGGTCCAATTGAGTATCGCCACAGAGCGGCTCGCCGTACAAAACAGCCGATTAGAGCAAGAAGCCATCATCCGCGCCGGACAAGGTCATGTCCTGGAGCTAATTGCCAGGAGCACCGAGCTTGCAGAAGTCCTCGACAGCCTGGCTCACCTGGTTGAGTCCCAACTGGAGGGGATGATGGTGTCCATCCTGGTACTGGATGAGGATGGCAAGCACCTGCTGCACGGGGCTGCCCCCAGTTTGCCGAAAGCCTATAACCAGCTCATTGACGGGATTGCGATCGGTCCTAACGTCGGTTCATGCGGCACTGCGGTGTATCGACGAGAACCGGTCATCGTCACGGATATCGAGCTGGATCCGCTGTGGGAGGCGTACCGCTCAGTTGCTGCGCCCTATGGATTTCGCTCCTGCTGGTCAACGCCGATTCTGTCCCATGAGCGAAAGGTATTGGGTACGTTTGCCTTGTATTCCAACACCGTACGCAGCCCTCGCGCGACCGAGACGCGACTGATCGACATGGCGACACCTCTTGCCGGCATTGCGATAGAACGCCAACTTACCGAAAAGCGCATTCGCTATATGGGCGACCATGACGCACTGACTGGGTTGCCGAATCGCACACTGCTCGAAGACCGTCTCAAGCAGGCAATACTTTATGCTCAGCGCTACGACCGCCTGGTGACGGTGGTGTTTCTCGATCTGGATAAATTCAAACTGGTGAATGACAGCCTTGGGCACAGTGCTGGAGACGAACTGCTGAAAACCGTCGCCCGGCGCATGCAGGAGTGTGTACGCCGCACCGACACCGTCGTGCGACTGGGTGGCGACGAGTTTGTGATTATCCTGTTCGACCAGCCCTCAGACCTCGACGGCGTTACTCCAGCCCTGCACAAAATCCAGGAAGCCATCCTGCGGCCGATTCAGCTCAGCGGACATACACTCCACGTCACCTGCAGCATGGGGTTGGCCACCTACCCTGCCGACGGCAGCGATACCGACACGTTGCTCAGCAACGCGGACGCCGCCATGTACCGGGCCAAGGAGTTGGGTCGCAACAGTTACCAGTTCTATACGAGCGAGATGAATAACAAGGTTCAGGGCAAGCTCGCCATGCAAGATGGGCTTCGAAACGCACTCAACCATGACGAATTCCTGCTGCTGTACCAACCACAGGTGGATTTGCAGTCAGGTCAGATTATCGGCGTAGAGGCACTGATCCGCTGGCAGCACCCCGAGCTCGGCATGGTGTCTCCAATCAAATTCATTTCGCAGGCCGAAGAGACCGGGTTGATTGTGCCCATCGGCGACTGGGTGATTCATACCGCGTGCAGACAGAACAAGGACTGGCAGGATGCGGGTTGGCCACCGATCACCATGTCGGTGAATATTTCAGCACGCCAGTTCATCGAAAGGGATCTGATCGACCGGGTGAGGCATGCCTTGCAAGAAACCGGACTGGACCCGATGTACCTTGAGCTGGAGCTGACCGAAAGTCTGATCATGCAAGACCTTCAGCAAGCCATCAGCAAAATGAAAGAACTGCAAACAATGGGGATCAGTCTCTCAATCGACGACTTCGGCACCGGCTACTCCAGCCTCGCCGCATTGAAAAGCTTCCCGATCGCAAGACTCAAGATCGACCAGTCTTTCGTGCGCGATCTGCCCGACAACGAGAACGACAAAGCCATCGCCACCGCGGTGATTTCATTGGGACACAAACTGAACCTCAAGGTCATTGCCGAAGGTGTCGAAACCGAAGAGCAGCAAACCTTCCTGCGTGAAAACGGTTGCGATGAAATTCAGGGCCACTTTTTCAGCAGAGCGGTCAGCGCAGAGGAAATCAGTCTGTTACTGCGTACACCCCGGCTGCTTCAACCGAGCCACATTGCGAGCCCTGACTTGGCAAAGCGAAAACGCGATGTAAAACGCCCAAGCAGCCCAATGCCCGGGCATTAATGACATATTGGCCTGTCTACTCTGACCTACTTGCTCGAAGGAGAAATCCGGCACAAGGACAGCCTAGGCTCGGATCAATGGGTGAAACCGAGTGACGTCAGCGGGATGATGGCCGGCAGCGCGATCGCCCATGTCGAACGTCCCCCCAAATCACTCATGGCCATCGGCTTTCGCATGCACAGCTTGCAAATCTGGCAGGCCTCGCCGAAAGAACATGAACAAGGCCACGGCTATTACAGCCACTACTCGACCGAGCCCCTGCCCTTCAGCGATAACCTTGGAGTGAAGATCCGGATAATTGCCGGTTCAGGCTTTTGCCTGGAATCACCGGTGCCGGTGCGCTCCCCTACGCTGTAAGCCGAATTAAAAATCGCGACTGGTAGTGGTTTCGAGTGGAACTTACTGAAACGAAAAAAAGAGACCGAAGCCTCTTTTTACAATGCTGACAATAAAATAACGCGCAAAAAAAACGCCACTCATTGAGTGGCGTTTTTTCTGTATTTGGAGCGGGAAACGAGACTCGAACTCGCGACCCCGACCTTGGCAAGGTCGTGCTCTACCAACTGAGCTATTCCCGCGTCTTGGTGTGGCGCATTCTATAGAATCCAGAAGCCCCGTCAACCCTTTGATTCAAAAAAGTTTTATTTCTTTTCTACGTCGGTCTTCAGATGTGGCCAGGCAGCCCGCAGATATTGGACCATGGACCACAATGTCAGGCCTGCCGACACCAGCAACAAGGCGTAACCCACCAGGACCCAGAAGCTGAAGTCCGACGGATTGGCCAGCAGGATCACCAGCGCCAGCATTTGCGCGGCGGTTTTCCATTTGCCCAGGTTCGACACGGCGACGTGAGCACGGGCGCCGAGTTCGGCCATCCACTCTCGCAACGCCGAGACGACAATCTCGCGACCAATAATGACCGCTGCCGGCAGCGTGAGCCACAGGTTGCCGTGTTCTTGCACCAGCAATACCAGCGCGACAGCGACCATCAACTTGTCAGCCACCGGATCGAGGAAAGCCCCGAACGGTGTGCTTTGCTCCAAACGGCGAGCCAGGTATCCGTCCAGCCAATCAGTGGCAGCGGCGAATGCGAAGACTGAACTGGAAGCCAGATAGCTCCATTGGTACGGCAGGTAGAACAGTAAAATGAAGATCGGAATGAGCAGGACGCGTAGAACGGTAATCAGATTAGGGATATTCATCGGCACAACTGGCTACGAGGTGAGTTGGCATTCTACTTGAAAAGGACAGGCGATGAGGCGTGTTGGCCCATTCTACGGGCTTCTTTCGGGCCATGTCTAACACTGTTCTAACAGAGTTCTAACACTTTGTGGCATCTCAGAGGCCCTCATCCAGAGGCCTGCGCGTGCACGGTAAGGACCCATGCATACACGCGATAAGGCTCAGGCGGGGGCCTACGGGGGAACCTGCAGCTATTAAAGCATTGAGGTGTTGTCTCCCAAAATTTCGCTATTTTCTGGGTAGCCTTCATCAGGACCCAAGACAGCCTCAGCAGGTAGCTTGCCGTAATAGCTATCGGTAAGGGCCGTGGAGGTCTTCCAGAGTTTGCCGCATGACGCCCACCAGCGTATTCAGAGCAAGCGACAATGTGTCTCGCTCCTGCCGACGCAGCGGGCGAGTGAAATGGAGCAGTTGCTTCCGCATAGGTGGCAGCCGGTTTAATTACGCAAGACGGGATGCCCGGACACATACGAAGCGTGCCTGTTTCGGACAGGAAAGGCACCACGACAAGTCATAGTAGGGCTATTGCTTGGAGGGTTGGTCTGGATGGGTTTTCTTCCACTGGCGATAGCCCATTACAACCGTGAGAAACTCTTGCTCCTTTTGATCGTTGCTCATGCGCTGATGAGCAAGCATGTTCCGCTGCGTATCGTTCTCAAGGGTCGTTTTGAAAGCTTCGGTGACGGCTTGATATTCCTTCGCACATCGCAGAGACAGGGCTATGGCCACCGTTCCCGCGTCAGAAACACCATCATCAACAGTTGGAACCATTGCGCTCGCACAAGCATTTTCGACTTTCAAAGCATCCATCAGTTGCGGTGCAAGTTCAGCATTTGCTGATTCGGCCGTAAGAACAACCATAGTCAAAATCAGAAAGCGAAATTTCATGGCTTTTCCCTGTTATTCAAAGCGCTTGGACACGAGCCTAAACATACACTGTAGTGATCAACTAATCCCGGACACGACGTTAAGTTTTTTTCTCGGCCTGAGCTGGCGCCAGCACCACGGCAACATCACCCGTCACAGCCACCAAGCAAAACGCAGACGACATCTCCAAGGCCTTCGACCAACATTAGGATTTCTCCTACAGACCCGCCCTTCTCTTTCCGGTAGCCTTCCGCGAGCCAGCATAAAACTGGTTCATGACCATGGACGAAAGACGCAAGGACGATGCTCAATGATTTCTTCTGCTCGATTGGGTGACAAACACGTCTGCCCATTGCCAGGCCACGGCACCACCCCTATTGCCTCCGCATCCGCTGATACCAACATCAACTTCATGGGCTCTGCTCGTGTCGGCGATACCTGTGGATGTGGCGCGGTCATCACTACAGGCTTTCCTTCTATACAAGTGAACGGTCGCCCCATGGCCCACTTAGGGAGCCCTACCAGTCACGGCGGGACAATCATCACGGGGTCTGGCGACGTCGGTGGTGGCTTTGTCATGGGTGACGCTGGCGGTGCAACCATCATCAACTTTATGGCCCTCGGAGCATTCCGGCCAGATGGTACTGTGGACGATGAGAAGATGGCGACCTTGTTGGCCGACCCAAAGCTCACCGAGAAAGCCACAGCGGCGAACGCTTTGGTAGATCCCAAGGCAGCCTCTAAGAAGCCAGAGACGAAGCCTGAGGTGAAAGCGGAACCTGCCGTCTGCAAAGACCCTGACATGATGGAAGAGTTGGCGGCATACATTGCCGGCGAGATGAATACCAACATCCACCACCCCTCTGTCCTTAAGATGAAAAAACTGCTCAGCTATGACGTTGCGGAAGAAACCCGTAAGCAAATGGAGCTGCCTTGGTATGCCCAAGTAGGTGCGACCAGCCCTCAAGCTATTGGCGCTGCAAATGCTGCGGCTGCTATGGCGCTTTGGACTGAGCGGGTTGGTCAGGGACGCAAATGGGACCACAAAGTGCCACTCGCGGAGATGTACAACGGCGTCGTTTACCACAAGCAGGGTGACTACGATTACTTCTATGACATTTGGTCGAACATTCACTATGGCTACGTGGGGCGAGCTGGGGGCCTTTCCGAAAGCGTCCTTTTGGATGGTGCAGGTGCTGAGCAGATCGTTTCAGACACACTCAGGAAAGCAGGCGAGGTCCTACAGAAACCAAAGGAGGAAAGAAAACTTCCGGGGCCTAATCGCTCGGCCGACATTGACGGACTCCGCGCATGGGACGACGCCCCGGACCGGACTTCGATCAGTATTGGGATCAAGCTGTTCCGCCAACATCCTAATGGTGGAATTACGGCAAAAATGGTAATGAGCGAAGTTCTTGCAGTAGCACCAGAAGCATGGGGGAAAGGCATCCGTGAACACAAATGCAAGCAAAACTAAAATAAGGTATGGCCGTTGGGCGCTTGTCGGCCTATTGGTCTGCCCTATTGCGTTTTGGTACTTGGCTTCCCCAGTCGTAGCAGTCAATTTTTCCCATGAAGGAAAGGAAGAGTTTCGATACATCTGGAACACTCAGCACCAAATCTATAAGGGTGACATGCCCATAGGGGGCGGCTCAGCGGTCGAGTGGGGCCATATTTTTCCTGATAAAGACTTCTTTATGAGGTTCGATTGGTGGACCGACAAGGGGGCTCAGAGATGTTTCTATGTAACGCCGAAATGGGGGCGGATGATAGACATTTACCTTGATGATAAAGGTCGAATCGACACTGCTGTGACTGACCCTGACGTTATCGCTCGTTTAAAACAGTGTGCCGGGGAACCTGACCCTTTCCGGCCCTAAGGTGCCCAACCAGCGCCACAAGAATGGGGAGCAGGTGTCTGGACTTGCCCCTACCAAACCGGACACCAACTCCCCGTTAAATTGATGCTGCCGCTAAGCGCCTGAACTCCCTAGGCGAACGATAGTTCAAAGCGCTGTGCGGATGCTGCTCGTTGTAATGTTCAAAGGCAATTGCCAGGTTACGCAGCGCCGTTTCCCGATCCGGCTTGGGCATGTGCGCCACGTAATCACGCTTGATCGTCTTCACGAAGCTCTCGGCCATGCCGTTGCTCTGCGGGCTGCGTACCGGGGTGTTCACCGGCTGCAAGCCGATCTGTCGAGCAAACAGGCGCGTCTGTTCGGCGGTGTAAGCGGAACCGTTATCGCTGAGCCACTGCACCGGCGTGGGGGGCAGTTGATCACCGAAGCGCTTCTCCACGCTTTCCAGCATCAAGTCGCGGACATCATCGCCGCTGTAACCGGTCGGGCTCGCGACCCAGCCGATGGCTTCGCGATCACAGCAGTCCAGGGCGAAGGTCATGCTCAGTTTGGCGCCATCCTCGCAGCGGAACTCAAAGCCGTCCGAGCACCAACGCGTATCGCTGGTTTGCACGGCAATACGGCCTTCGTGCCGACGCGGCACGCCGGGCTGTTTGAGTCGACGTTCCAACAGCAAGTTGTGATCACGCATGACCCGGTAAACCCGTTTCACGTTGATCGCCGGCAGCGACTTTGTTTCGCGGGCGCGACGCAGTAATCCCCAGACACGACGGTAGCCATAGCTGGGGAGTTCGCTGACCTGCTGCTGGATCTCAACCACCAGCTCAGCGTCGTCCACAGGTCTGCTTCGCCGCACCTTGGGCGATACCGATTGCTTGATTCGAACCGTTAATTGCGAGCGCGCCACACCGAGACATTCGCTGACCAGTTTCACTGGTCGTCCCCCGGCAACAAGGGTGAGTGCGCAATCCATTTTCGCGACCGGGCGATCTCCACGGCCTCTTTGAGGATTTCTGCTTCCATCGTTTTCTTGCCCAGCATCCGTTGCAGTTCACGGATCTGCTTGAGCGCATCGCTCAGCTCGGAGGCAGGCACCACGGCCTCGCCCGCACTGACCGCTGACAGGCTGCCATCCTGATACAGCTTGCGCCACAGGAACAGTTGATTGGCATTGATGCCATTACGCCGAGCGACCACCGAAACGCTTTGCCCTGGCTCAAGACTCTCGCGAACCATGGCCAGTTTTTGCTCTGGGCTCCAGCGGCGCCGCCGCTCCTGACCCAAAAGCTCCCCACTCTTGTCGTTGCTATTAGTCATAAACATAACCGTTTGCCTATCCCTTATCGTAAGGGGGAAACGGTGTCCTGTCTTTCATGGGGCTCGTTCAGGTGTACCGACCTTGACGCCTATACAGATAGGGACACGCAAGGTCTAACACTGTTCTAACACTTTGGGTCGTTGAGGTGGTGTGCAGCATGGTCAAACCCCTGAATTCATTGGGTTAAACCTCATGTGTCACCAAGTAGGCATTCTACTCGCTGTGCAGATTTGCATAAATCGACTCAGCGAGCTTTTTACTGATCCCGGGTGCTTTGGCGATCTCTTCGATGCTGGCACGAGACAGCTCCTGCAATCCACCAAAATGTTTCAACAAATCGCGCCGACGTGTCGGCCCGACACCCGCAACGCCTTCAAGCGTTGAGGTACGACGGGTTTTCCCCCGCCGCGCCCGGTGCCCGGTAATGGCGAAACGGTGGGCTTCGTCGCGAATCTGCTGGATCAAGTGCAGCGCGGGGGAATCACCGCGCAGCGTGAATTCATGTGCAGCGTCATTCAGGTACAAGGTTTCGAAACCGGCCTTGCGCGTCGCGCCCTTGGCCACGCCCAACAAAATCAGATCAGGCACTGCCAGTTCATTGAGTACGTCCCGGGCCATGGACAGCTGACCTTTGCCCCCGTCCACCAGCAGGATGTCCGGCAACTTGCCCTCGCCGTCCTTCAGTTTACTGAAGCGTCGGGTCAGAGCCTGATGCATTGCGGCGTAGTCGTCGCCGGGTGTCACACCCTCGATGTTATACCGACGGTAGTCAGACTTGATCGGGCCTTCCGGACCGAACACCACGCAGGATGCCACAGTGGCTTCACCGCTGGAGTGGCTGATGTCATAACATTCAAGGCGCTGTGGCGGCTCATCCAGGTTCAGCACTTGCGCCAGAGCATCGAAACGCGCGGCGACATGCTGACGATTGGCCAGTCGCGCGCTTAAGGCTTGCTCGGCATTGGTGACCGCCAGTTGCTGCCAGCGCGCTCGCGTACCGCGCACCCGGTGACTGATGGACAATTCGCGCCCGCGCAGCTCGTCGATGGCGGCGATCAGGACCGGGAAATCATCGTGAACCACGTTGACGATCAACTCGCTCGGCAAATCCCGTTCAGGACTGCTGATGAAGTACTGGCCCAAAAATGCCGCCATGACTTCGGAAACGTCTTCTTCAATACCCACTTGCGGGAAGAAATTCTTGCTGCCCAGTACCCGGCCGCCACGCACGCTGATCAAGTGAACACAGGCGCCGCCCGGATTGATGAACGCGGCGATCACATCGATATCGCCGGTTCCACCTTCCATGCTCTGCTGGTCCTGGACCCGGCGCAGCAATGAAATCTGGTCTCTCAATTCGGCCGCGCGTTCAAACTCGAGGTTGATCGCAGCCTCCTCCATCCCTGCAGACAGCTCGTCCGTCAGCGCGTTGCTGCGCCCCTCAAGGAACATCACCGAGTGTCGTACGTCCTCCGCATACACCTGCGGCTCCACCAGCCCGACACACGGTGCCTTGCAGCGCTTGATCTGGTATTGCAGGCAAGGCCGCGTGCGATTCTTGTAATAGCTGTCTTCGCATTGGCGAACGAAAAAGGTCTTTTGCAGCAAACTCAGGCTTTCTCGAATGGCACCTGCACTTGGATAAGGGCCGAAATACTTGCCCTTGGCCTTTTTTGCACCCCGGTGGATGCTCAAGCGCGGAAACTGGCCATCCGATAGAAAGACGTAAGGATAGGATTTGTCGTCGCGCAGCAGAATGTTGTAGGGCGGACGCCATTCCTTGATCAGCGTCTGCTCAAGCAACAACGCTTCGGTTTCATTGGCCGTGATCGTGGTTTCGATCTGGGCGATACGGCCCACCAGCGCGGCGGTCTTGGGCGCAAGCCCGGTTTTTCGAAAATAACTCGCCAAGCGCTTCTTGAGATTCTTGGCCTTGCCGACGTAAAGCAGGCGCGCATCGCTGTCGAACATGCGATAAACGCCGGGGCGTCCGCTCACGGTCGACAGGAAGGCACTCGGATCGAAGACTTCAGTCATTTTCAGAGATTGGCGTCAACCATGCCGTGACGAACCGCCAATAGCGTCAGTTCGACGTCGCTGCTGATCGAAAGCTTCTCGAAAATGCGGTAACGGTAGGTATTCACGGTTTTTGGCGAGAGGCAAAGTTTGTCGGAAATGATCTGAACCTTCTGACAGCCGACAATCATCAAGGCGATCTGGATCTCACGCTCTGACAATGCGTCGAACGGCGAATCGTTGGTCGGCTGGAACGATTTGATCGCCAATTGCTGGGCGATTTGCGGGCTGATGTAGCGTTGCCCGGCAAACACCAGCCGAATGGCCTGGACCATTTCCGGCAAACCTGCACCCTTGGTCAGATAGCCCGCCGCACCGGCCTGCAACAACCGTGTAGGAAACGGATCTTCTTCACACACAGTGACCGCGACAACCTTGATGTCGGGATGACTGCGCAGCAATTTTCGCGTGGCTTCAAGACCGCCGATCCCGGGCATCTTGACGTCCATCAGAACCACATCGGGTTTCAACTCACGCGCCTTGAGCAGGGATTCCTCCCCTGACTCGGCCTGGCCGACTACTTGCAGGCCATCGATGTCAGCCAGCATTCGTGTAATGCCTGTACGAACGAGATCATGGTCATCGACTACTAGCACCCTAATCAAGCAGACACCTCGCGATATGGTCGTATTGGGTTGCCGAACACCTTAGCAAAAAGCAACTGGCAGACCTAGCGTCAAGCGACATATAAAAAGTTTCAATTCATCTTTGGGGGCTTGCCGTCTGTGCGTTTCAGCGACAAGGGACATCGACTTCGCGCTGCATTCTCAGGAAATACTCGTCCTCGCCGACCACCTCCAAGCCCTTTCGCTGATACAGCGACTGCGCCGGATTATTTTTGAAAACGGTCAGGCGTAACGCGGGCCGACGCTCTGCGCACGTCATGGTCCATATCTGATCGATCGCCCAGGAACCTGCGCCCTGCCCCTGAAAGGCTTCAGCCAAGTGCAGTTCGCGGATGTATAGGGCCTTGGCATCACGACTCAGGCTGAAAAAGCCCACCGCAACGTCGTCCTGCACAATCAACCAGTTTTCCCGCCCCGCCCAGGCCACATCGAACGCCTCGTCGAGCCACAGCAGGTCGTGCTGAATGTAATAGCGCAACATGTTATGACAGGTCAGGTCCCGAGCGAAGCCCAGATCCCGGGATGTCGCCGGGCGTAATTCGAAAACCATTCAACGCTCCGAAACGGTCACAATTTGCGCTTTCCAGCCATCGGCGTTGCGGCGGGCGATGACCATCAAGTTGCCCTTACCCGGCGCGATGCCAATCAGCGAACCGTCCGCCGCCCAAATGGCGCTGCGCCCGGCCGACTCCCAGCCACCCGTAGTCCCTCCATGGTTGGCCATCAGCACCACCATTGAATGTTTATTGGCATAGCCCTGAAGCAGCGTTGTATCCGCAGCGTAGCCTTTTTCAGTAATCAGCACGCCTGCAGCATAGATGTCCGCCCCCTGCTCCGCCGCCGCGGCCGCATGACTTGCATGAGAAAAATCGGCGCATACCGCCAGCGCGACAGTGTCAGCACCGACCCAGAGTGTCGAGCCGCCGGCCCCCGGCGCAAACGCGACCTCTTCGCCAGGGTGCAAATGCTGCTTGCTGTAAACCCCAAGCGAGCCATCCGCGCCCAGAACCAAAGCCCCGATCAAAACCGGCGAATCGTCTGACAGACGAATCGGCATCCCGACAACAGTCGTCACACCGATCTCCCGCGCGAAATCTCGCAACGACTGTAATATGCCGGCCTGCGGGGTAATGGCCAACTCTGCGGCCAGACCACGCTCATAACCGGTCAGCGATAACTCCGGAAAAACCAGCAGTTGCACACCTTGTTCCGCAGCTATCTGCATAAAGCGCCGGTGCCAGGCAATATTGGCGGCAAGGTCACCGGCGATGGAGATCGATTGAGCCGCAGCGATGGTCAGGGTTGTCATGACGCGTCCTTGTGACAGTGTGCTTTTGCGAAACACGAAGTGTGTCACAACCCTACAGGCACTCAAGCGATAGAAAGCACCGTCAGTACTCGATAGCATTTTCTGATTGAATCCGCCTACCGCCCTCGAGTAAGCTCGGCGCATTCATCGGAGACAGACCATGTTCAACGCCCTCTCACAGCTTCGTACCGTCAGCGCCCTGCGCTCGGTGGCGGCTGCCCGGGTGAATGACGTTTGTGCTCCGGCAAGCTTTTATTTTGGGTATTGGTTTAGCCACTGGCGCGCCTGATACCCACACGGCGCCCACTTTAAACGGGTCGCCACCAGAGAATTCTCAACCCCCGGTCGGCTTCCCGACCGGGGGTTTTGTTTTTTCAGCCCCTGCACATTTTTAGCGACACACCAAACATCTGAGGATTTAGAAAATGAACTACGCCACTTATTACCGTTACGACAGTTTTACCGCCTGGCGATTTACCAGCCTCCGCTCGGGACAGCCTGCCGCCTCCGATCGGTCACCCACAGGTGGCAAGCACACACACGCAGCCAATCCGGCCAATTGTCGAACACCCCAGTAGGGCCGAGCACGCGGGAACGAACCCGCTGCCAGCCCAGGAAGCCTGAATATGAACTCGTCCGCCTCTGCTCTGCCACTGTCCACCCTGAGCCCTGCCAATGAAGCGCTGACTCTGCGTCTGCCCAGCTCATTGCAACTCAAACAGCAATTGCCACTCAGCAACGCCCTGACCCGGCAAGTCGCCGCCCACCGCGATGCGGTCCGCGCGATCCTCAACGGTGAAGATTCCCGTCTGCTGGTCATCGTCGGCCCCTGCTCTATTCACGACCCACAATCAGCCCTCGAATACGCCGCGAACCTTGCGCGCCTGGCCGCCGATGTCAGTGATGAAATGCTCCTGGTGATGCGTGCCTACGTCGAAAAGCCTCGCACCACGGTTGGCTGGAAAGGCCTGGCCTACGATCCGCGCCTTGATGGCAGCGACGACATGGCCGGTGGCCTGACCCTGTCTCGCGAGCTGATGCGAGAAATGCTTCGTCTCGGTTTGCCAATTGCCACCGAACTGTTGCAACCGATGGCCGCCGGCTACTTCGACGACTTGCTCAGTTGGGTCGCCATTGGTGCACGTACCACCGAATCGCAGATCCACCGGGAAATGGCCAGCGGCCTGAACATGCCAGTGGGCTTCAAGAACGGCACCGATGGCGGTGTCACGGTTGCCAGCGATGCGATGCGCTCGGCAGCTCACCCCCATCGACATTTCGGGGTCGATAGCCAGGGGCATCCTGCAATCATTCAAACCCCAGGCAATCCTGATACCCACCTGGTATTGCGCGGCGGGCATCGCGGACCTAACTACGACCGTGACAGCGTCGCCCGGATTAACCACGACCTGACCAAACTGAAGATCCCGGCACGGATCATGGTCGATTGCAGTCATGCCAACAGCGGCAAAGATCCATTGCGCCAGCCAGCAGTATTCAACGACGTGCTCGAACAGCGACTGCAAGGTGATCGCACACTGATCGGCATGATGATTGAAAGTCACCTGTTCGAAGGCTGCCAACCGTTGGGTTCATCCTTGCAGTACGGTGTATCTGTAACGGATGGCTGCCTCGGCTGGACCGGGACGGAACAGTTGCTGCGCCAAGCCGCCGACCGGCTTCGGACACAGCACCGCACACGACAACCAGTATGACCAACGGCTTCTTCCAGTCTTCAAGCGAAGACTGGAGAGCCGCGCAGTCTCCCGAAACGACTTAGCCCTGCACCTGCACCAGGGCCACGTCTGATAGCTGGCTCACATCGTCGAGCCGTTCGACCGCATAACCAACGCGGATCGTCGAGCCCTGATGTTCTCTCCAGAACCGGTAAGGAACAATGAACACCAGTGGTTCACCGGCCATTTCCCGGGAAATCTCACGTTCGTCCCGGTGACTGAAGTTGACGCCATCGCACTTCAGATAGACCAGCTCACCCTCCTCTGTCCGGGCGTCGTCAATCACGATGGTGACACCGTCGATCGAATCCTGCAGATCCAGCCAGCCCTCTTCGGCTTCCAATACGATGGGAGCCGACAGAGGCGCTCGTTCCAGAGGGCCGATGGACAACTGCATCAATTGCGAATAAAGCGGCGCCTGCCCATGCTGTTCAATGCAATAAAAGATCTTCACCGACGATCCGAGAGCCGGCGCAATGAACTCGGGATTCACCCAGAACGAAAGTTCGTGCCCCACCGCAAAGGATTCGATATTCAGCCGGTCGCTGAAGCTCGTTTGTGGTGTAGCGCCTTCCCAGGACAGCACGACCCGATCGCCCGCCGCCATCCGCGCATAAGGTCGAATCGTTACGCGTGTCCCTTCATCCACTCGATTCGGGTCGAGCGTCCCGCCCACAGCGTCATTAGCGACTACCGGCAATAACTCGTATCGGACATCACCGACATTCAACTGCAACTGCGGTGACTGCACCGGCGTGGGCAAGGAACGGCTACTGAGCGTGTAAAAGACTTCCAGTGAACCGCCATCCAGTGCGCCGATGTGTTCGCCGCCGACGATGAAGACGACATCTTTGCCGACCTGCGTTTGACTGACATAACGCGTAGCTTCATGCCGATAGGCCTGCCCCTCGGCGTCGAGACCAGACCAATGCAATACCAGCCTGTCTCCGTTGGCCATGCCTGCATAAGGCATGACCTTCACGACCGCTTTTTTACAGGCTGGGTCGAGAACTCCGTTATCCGCCTGCGCCAACAGCGGTGCCAGCATCAAAGACTTTGTACAGGTGTCTGCAGCTACTTCATGTGAGGTCATTCATACACTCCAGTCCGTGGAAATAAACGCCGTCCCGCAGGTCGACGTCGAGCGAAGCCTATTTAAGCCCATCGCCGAGCGAGGCGATGTCAGGTGATCGCGTCACATGGTCGGGAAAAATGCTGATCTCTAAGTAGGCCATTGGTGAGAATCAGTCCTGACTGCACAAAAAGATGTCGAAATGTTCCGATCCAGGCTTCGTACAGTTCCGAAATTTCGTACTTTTCCTATGCCGCTTTCCTCCGACTAAAGCGGCTTTTTCATACATCGCCAGGCCACGGGAGTGTTTTAGAGTGGGCGCTATTGCACATCCACAAACTTCTGCGAAAAAGGCACTAACATGCAACGGAATGCGACAACTCAACACCCAATCCTGCTGGTACATGGACTCTTCGGCTTCGACCGCATTGGCAAGTTTGAACTGTTCCATGACGTCAAACGCGCCCTTCGAAGCCATGGCGCCAGAGTCTTCGTTCCCCACCTCTCAGCCACCCACAGCAACGAAGTACGCGGCGAACAGCTTTTGGCACAGATCGAACGGGTCCTGGAGGGAACCGATGCGAGCCAGGTCAACCTGATCGGGCACAGCCAGGGCGCATTGGCTGCGCGTTACGCGGCCGCAGTTGCGCCAGAGTTGGTGGCGTCGGTGACGTCTGTCAGCGGCCCTAACCATGGCTCGGAGTTGGCGGATTTCTTGCGCAAAGCCCTCACCCCCGCGCGTTTGCCCGAGCATGTGGCAAGAAAGGTCGCGACCTTGTTTGCTGACTTCCTGTCGTTGCTAAGCGGTAACCACCAGTTGCCGCAAAACGCGATTGCCGCGCTTAACGCGCTGACCACCGAAGGCGTCGGCGCATTCAACGACAAATACCCTCAAGGCTTGCCAAAAACCTGGGGGGGCAAGGGCCGCGAACTGGTCAATGGCGTGCGGTACTACTCCTGGAGCGGCATCCTGCAAGGGAACATCCTTGATGAAGGACTTGGCGCTCTCGATCCGGCACACGCCTTTTGCCGGGCTTTTTCCGAGTATTTCATCACCGAGGCCGGGCAAAACGACGGGTTGGTTGGTCGCTTCAGTTCCCACCTGGGCAAGGTGATCCGCTCCGACTATCCAATGGATCACATGGATAGCCTGCGCCAGACCGCCGGTCGAATCTGCAAAGGCGTCGACCCGATCGAGTTGTACGTGCTGCACGCCGAGCGCTTGAGAAATGCCGGCCTCTAATCCCTTTCTGTATATAGATGCACTACCGCTCGCCCGCCTGCGATGGAACTTTGAGAAGAAATAGGCTACTGAATCCGGTAGGCTCAGCACTTTACTGAACATTGAATGGAGAATTTTCCCATGGCTAAAGCCACTGCCCGTCACATCCTTGTTGCCAGCGAAGCCAAGTGCAGCGAACTCAAGGCCCAAATCGAAGGCGGCGCTGATTTCGCCGAAGTTGCCAAGGCTAACTCTACTTGCCCGTCCAGCCGTCAGGGCGGAGACCTGGGTTCGTTCGGTCCAGGCCAGATGGTCAAGGAATTCGACACCGTGGTCTTCAGCGCACCGATCAACGTGGTGCAAGGCCCGGTTAAAACCCAGTTTGGTTATCACCTGCTGGAAGTGACCAGCCGTCAGGACTGATCTGAAACCTGAGTTTTCTGCATAACGGCCCGCCATTTGGTGGGCCGTTGTGTTTTGGTTACGTGATTCGGCTGGCGAGTGACGCGCCGCTAGCGTACAAATTGTGGTTATCGATTACCCGGCTCTAAGGCTGACAATGCGACTGGTTTTCCCCACTTTGATATTCACTGCCGTGGCACTGCTGTTGAATGCCGCTGGTGTGAATGCTGCACCGCAACACGCGTTGACCGTGTACGGCGAACCGGCGAAATATCCCACTGGTTTCAGTCATTTCGCCTACACCAACCCGCAAGCCCCCAAGGGTGGCACGATGCGGCGCTCGGCCATTGAAATCGGTCATTTCGACCATGTCCTGCCCTACATCGACAAGGGCATCGGCGTGACCCAGATCGATGGCCTGCTCTATTCTCCCCTGGCTCAGCGCTCGCTCGATGAACCCTATACCGTGTATGGCCTGGTAGCACAGAAAATGGAGCGCGCCGAGGACGGGTTGTCCCTGCGTTTCTACCTGAACCCCAAGGCCCGTTTCGCCGATGGCACGCCAATCACCGCAGAGGACGTGCGCTACACCTTCGACTTGCTGATGACCCAAGGCAGCCTGCGCTATCGCACCCAGTTCGCCGACGTCAAAGGCGTCGAAGTCGAGTCGCCATCAACCGTTCGGTTCGACTTCAAGAGCAACGAGAACCGTACCCTGCCCCTGGACATTGCGACGCTGCCGGTTTTTCCCGAGCACTGGTGGAAAACCCGCGACTTCGCCAGCGGCGGTGGTTACGAGCCACCACTTGGCAGCGGCCCGTATCGAGTGAGCAAAGTCGATGCCGGACGCAGCATCACGTTTGAGCGCAACGCCGACTGGTGGGGCAAGGACCTGCCGGTCAGCCGGGGCTTATATAACTTCGATCATTTTAGCCTCGAGTACTTTGGCGATACCGACGTCGCCCGCCAGGTGTTGCGCGGTGGTGCCTACGACTACAACCGCGAGTTCTCCGCCACCGGTTACTCCATCGGTTACGAAAGCCCGGCCCTGAGCGACGGTCGCCTGCAAAAGGCTCACTTGGCCACCGAAGCCCCGCAAACTGCCCAAGGCTTCGTCTTCAACCTGCAAAACCCGATGTTCCAGGATCGCCGTGTCCGCCAGGCCCTGGCCATGCTCTGGGATTTCGAATGGAGCAACCGGCAGATGATGCGCGACCTGTACATCCGCCAGCAGAGCTTCTTTTCCAATACCGACCTCGCCGCGCGCAAGCTTCCGGATGCTGCTGAACTGGCAATCCTCGAACCGTTGCGCGGGCAGATTCCCGACGAAGTCTTCACCCAGGTCTTCGAAGCACCGAAGACTGACGGCAGCGGCAATATCCGCGACAAACAATTGCAGGCCCTGGACTTGCTTGAACAGGCCGGCTGGAAACCCGACGGCGATCAACTAGTGAATGCCCAGGGCGAGCCGCTGAGCTTTACCTTCCTCACCAGCCAGAACGGCATCGACCGATTGCTGTTGCCGTACAAGCGCACGCTGAAACAGATCGGCATCGACCTCAACATTCGGCGCATCGACTCGTCCCAGTACGTCAACCGCCTGATGTCCAGAGACTACGACATGGTCATCACCGGTTACCCGGTGACCACCTCCCCCGGTAGCGAACTGGTCAACTACTTCGGTTCGTCCGCGGCCAACGATCCCGGCGCCAACAACTACATGGTGCTGAAGAACCCGGCGGTCGATACGCTGGTCAGCGGCCTGGTCCGCGCCACCACCCAGGCCGACATGCTGCGCTACGCCCATGCCCTGGACCGGGTACTGCAATGGAACTACTACTGGATTCCCAACTATTACCCACCCGGCAGTTCGACCGTGTGGTGGAATCGCTTCGGCATTCCCAGCGTGCAAGCGAGCAATGACGAAGCCATCGAGAGCTGGTGGGAAGTGAGTTCCACCCCGCTGACCAACGAACAGATGACCGCCGAACTGATCAAGCGCGGCAAATCCGGAGGGCCGCGCTGATGTGGGCTTACATACTGCGGCGCCTGCTGCTGATTATTCCGACGCTGGTCATCATTCTTCTGGTCAACTTCGTCATCGTCCAGGCCGCCCCCGGTGGCCCGGTGGAACAGGCGATCGCGCACTTGCAAGGCATCGGCGGCGCCGGTATCGGCGCAGGTTCCGGCGAGACCTTGCACGGCAGTTCCCGAGCCAGCCGAGGCCTCGATCCGCAACTGATCAAAGAGATCGAAAAACAGTACGGCTTCGACAAACCGGCACCGGAACGCTTGTGGTTGATGCTTAAAAGCTACGCGCGGCTGGACTTTGGCAAGAGCTTCTTCCGCGGCGCCACGGTTACCGACCTGATCCTGGAAAAAATGCCGGTGACCATTTCCCTCGGGCTCTGGGCCACGCTGATTACCTACCTGGTATCGATTCCACTGGGGATTCGCAAAGCTGTGCATCACGGCAGCCATTTCGATATCTGGAGCAGCACCGCGATCATCATCGGCTACGCCATGCCGGCGTTCCTGTTTGCCATGTTCCTGATCGTGGTGTTTGCTGGCGGCACATCGCTGAACTGGTTCCCGGTGCGCGGGCTGGTCTCGGACAACTTCGAGTCGCTGTCGACCGTGGGCAAAATCGCCGATTACTTCTGGCACCTGGTGTTGCCGGTTACGGCGCTGGTGATTGGCGGGTTCGCCACCCTGACCATCCTGACCAAAAACTCCTTTCTCAATGAAATTACCCGCCAGTACGTGGTCACCGCCCGAGCCAAAGGCTTGAGCGAACGCCGGGTGCTGTACGGCCATGTGTTTCGCAACGCGATGTTGCTGGTGGTGTCGGGGATTCCCCAGGCGTTTATCAGCGTGTTCTTTGCCGGCTCGTTGCTGATCGAGGTGATTTTCTCCCTCGATGGACTCGGCCGCATGAGCTATGAAGCAGCTGTGTCACGGGACTACCCGGTGGTGTTTGGTTCGTTGTTCATCTTCACGTTGTTCGGCCTGCTGATAAAACTGGTCGGCGACCTCTGCTACACCCTGGTCGATCCGCGCATCGACTTCGCCGCGAGGAATGCCTGATGTTCAAGCTCTCGCCGCTGGGCCGGCGCCGTTTTGAACGGTTCAAGAAAAACCGCCGTGGCTGGTGGTCGCTGTGGCTGTTTATCGGGTTGTTTCTGCTGACCCTCGGCGGCGAGATGATCGCCAACGACAAGCCGCTGATCGTCAGTTACCAGGGCTCGTTGTACTTCCCCGCATTCAAGCGCTACACCGAGCAGGAGTTCGGCGGGCAACTGCCGTTCCAGGCCGACTACCGCAGTGATTACGTACAGAAGCTGATCCAGAAGGACGGCGGCTGGCTGCTGTTCCCGCCGATCCCGTTCAGTGACGACACACCTAACTACGACCTGAATAAACCCGCGCCGAGCCCGCCGACGAAGGTCAACTGGCTGGGCACCGACGACCAGGCGCGGGATGTGCTGGCCCGAGTGATTTTCGGCGCGCGGGTGTCCATTCTGTTTGCCTTGATGCTGACATTTGTCAGTGCGTTGATCGGCATTGCCGCCGGTGCGCTGCAAGGCTATTACGGCGGCTGGATCGATCTGCTGGGCCAGCGCTTGCTGGAAGTCTGGTCCGGGCTGCCGGTGCTTTATCTTCTGATCATTCTGTCGGGGTTCGTCGAACCGAATTTCTGGTGGCTGCTGGGGATCATGGCGCTATTTTCCTGGCTGGCCCTGGTGGACGTGGTACGCGCCGAATTTCTGCGCGGACGCAACCTGGAATACGTCAAAGCTGCCCGGGCCCTGGGCCTGAGCGATCGCAAAGTGATCGTCCGGCACATATTGCCGAACGCCATGAACGCAACGCTGAGCTACTTGCCGTTCATCCTCACCGGTGCGATTTCGACCCTGACGGCCCTGGATTTTCTCGGCTTCGGCATGCCCGCAGGCAGCGCTTCATTGGGCGAACTGATCGGCCAGGGCAAGCAGAACCTGCAAGCGCCGTGGCTGGGCCTGACGGCGTTTTTCACCCTGGCGCTGATTCTTTCTTTGCTGGTGTTCATCGGCGAGGCATTGCGTGATGCCTTCGACCCAAGATCCTGATCCACGACTATGAGCCGGGCGATTGATATGAGTGACAACCTGATCGAAATCCGTGATCTCAGCGTGGCCTTCAGTGGCCAGACCGTGGTGCGCAAACTGTGCCTGGACATCCGCCCCGGCGAGTGTCTGGCGCTGGTGGGCGAGTCGGGTTCGGGCAAATCGGTGACGGCCCATTCGATCCTGCAACTGCTGCCGGAACTGGGCACCGAAACCACGGGCAGCATTCGTTATCGCGGCCAGGAACTGGTCGGTGCCGATGCCAAGGTCTTGCGTCAGTTACGCGGCAACCGGATCGCGATGATCTTTCAGGAACCGATGACCTCCCTGAACCCGCTGCACAGCATCGAAAAGCAGATCGGCGAAACCTTGCTGGTGCACAAAGGCTTGGCCGGCAAAGTGGCGCAAGCGCGAATTCTTGAACTGCTGGAACTGGTCGGCATCCAGAAACCCAAGGAGCGGCTCAAGGCCTACCCCCATCAACTGTCCGGCGGTCAGCGGCAACGGGTGATGATCGCGATGGCCCTGGCCTGTGAACCAGAACTGTTGATCGCCGACGAGCCGACCACGGCGCTGGACGTGACGGTGCAGCGCAAGATCCTGCTGCTGCTCAAATCCCTGCAACAGCGGCTCGGCATGTCGCTGCTGCTGATCAGTCATGACCTCAATCTGGTACGCAGCATCGCCCAGCGCGTGTGCGTGATGAAGGCCGGGGAAATCGTCGAACAGGCCTCTTGCGAAACGCTGTTCACCGAACCGAAGCACCCTTACAGCTGCGTGCTGCTCAATGCTGAACCGGAAGGCGAAGCCTTGCCCCGGGACGAGCGCGAGAAAGTGCTGGAAGTTGACAACCTGCAAGTACGATTCGCCATTGGCGGCGGGCTGTTCCAACGCAAGACCTATTTACACGCGGTGGATGGCATCAGCCTGAATGTCCAACGCGGCAAGACCTTGGGCATTGTTGGCGAGTCCGGCTCGGGCAAGTCCACCCTCGGCCAGGCGATCCTGCGCTTGCTCGACTCCGAAGGCAGTATTCGTTTTCAAGGCCAGGCACTGGACGGTCTCACGCAAAAGCAACTGCGGCCGTGGCGCAAGAAGATGCAGGTGGTGTTTCAGGACCCCTTCGGCAGCTTGAGCCCTCGGATGTCCGTGGCGCAGATCATCAGCGAAGGGCTGGAGGTGCATAGCCAACTGACCGCTGAAGAATGCAAGGCCGAAGTGATTCGGGCGCTGGAAGAAGTCGGCCTCGACCCGCAAAGCCGTCACCGCTATCCCCACGAGTTCTCCGGTGGCCAACGGCAACGCATCGCCATCGCCCGGGCGCTGGTGCTCAAGCCGGCGCTGATCCTGCTGGATGAACCGACCTCGGCCCTGGACCGTACCGTGCAAAAGCAAGTGGTCGCCCTGCTCCGCGACCTCCAGGAAAAGCATGGCCTGACGTACCTGTTTATCAGCCATGATCTGGCGGTGGTGCGAGCGCTGGCCCACGACATGATCGTGATCAAGGATGGCAAAGTGGTGGAAAGCGGGGCCAGCCACGACGTGTTCGATTCGCCGCAGCATCCGTATACCAAAGAGCTGTTGGCGGCGGCGCATCAGGGTTAGGCATAATCCTTTGCATGCCGATCAACCGAGCCGCCCCCATCGCGAGCAAGCTCGGCTCCCACAGGTGCGCGGTGTAACCACCATTTATGTGAGCACTGCAAAACCTGTGGGAGCCGAGCTTGCTCGCGATGGCGTCCGCACAAGCAATACACAACCAGGGTTCTCCAAATGAACACCACCGAAAGCCTCAAGGACTACCAGCGCGTTCGCATGCTGGCGATCCGTTCGTTGTTCGAAATCATCGAGCAATCGAGCGAAGGCACGGTGATTGTCGACCGCGACGCCAATATCGTCTGGATGAACGAACGCTACGCCCGGCGCTTCGGCCTGGCATCGGCAGAAGTCGCGATCGGCAAAGCCTGCGAAAGCGTGATCCCCGGCAGTCTGCTGCGCGAGGTGGTGCGCACTGGCCGGCCGATCCTGCTGGACATGCAGGACACCCCCAAAGAACCGCTGGTGGTGATGCGCCTACCGATTCATGACGATGCCGGCGCGGTGATCGGTGCCATCGGCTTCGCCTTGTTCGACGAATTGCGCAGCCTGTCGCCGATGCTTAAGCGCTACCTGAGCATGCAGGAAGAACTGGCCTCCACCCGTTCGCTGCTGCGCGCGCGGCAAGCCAAGTACAACTTTGCTCATTTCATCGGCACCAGCGCCGCCAGCCTGGAAGTTAAACGCCGGGCCCGGCGCAGTGCCAGCGCCGAGTCGCCGGTGTTGCTGCTCGGTGAAACCGGCACCGGCAAAGAGCTGCTGGCCCAGGCGATCCATGGCGCTTCGCCACGGGCGCACAAGGCGTTTGTCAGCATCAACAGCGCGGCGATTCCCGAATCATTGCTGGAGGCGGAGTTCTTCGGCACCGCCCCCGGCGCGTTTACCGGCGCGGACCGCAAAGGCCGGATCGGCAAATTGCAGATCGCCCAGGGCGGCACGTTGTTTCTTGATGAGATCGGCGACATGCCGCTGCCCCTGCAAAGCAAGTTGCTGCGGGTGTTGCAGGAAAAAGAATTCGAGCCGGTGGGCTCCAACGAAGTGATCCAGAGTGATGTGCGGGTGATTGCCGCGACCTCAACGGACCTGGAAGCGGCGATCAAACGCGGCGAATTTCGCGCCGATTTGTACTACCGCCTCAACGTGCTGCCGATCCACGTTCCGCCGCTACGCGACCGGCTCGACGATATTCCGGCCTTGAGCGAAGCGATCCTTGAAGAACTGCGCAGTCAGCATGAGCTGAACCGCGAAGCGCAGGAGTTGCTGGGTCAACATGCCTAGCCGGGGAACATTCGCGAGTTGCGCAACGTGCTGGAACGCGCAGCGCTGCTTAGTGATGACTTGATGCTGAATGCGGCGGATATCCGGGCGGCGATTGGTACGTTTACGCCGGTTGAGCGTGTAATACCGTTGTCAGTCGAGACCGCGGGCCATGAGACGTTCAGTGAGGCTCGGGAACGATTTGATCGGCAATTGATTGAAGCCACCCTGGCGCAATGCGGGGGGAAGGTGATTGAAGCGGCGGTGCGGCTGGGGCTTGGGCGGTCGACGTTGTACAAGAAGATGGTGGCGTTGGGGATTGCCGAGTCTCAATAAAGAGACAGACATCTCTATTGGTAGATGAGGCCTCTTCGCGGGCGAGCCTCGCTCCTACAGGTGCAAGGTGTACGCACCATCCGTGAATAGCGCCTCCCCCTGTAGGAGCGAGGCTTGCCCGCGAAGGCGTCCGCCAGATCACTAAAAATCTCAAAACAGAGACAAAAATCAGCAAAGTCGTTTCAAAAAACAACAATATCCTTATATTTCAACAAGTTAATGATATGGCACGATTCCCGCTAAAGCCCTCTCCCACAAAAGATCCACCCTACAAAAATAACAATTCCAGGAGACACACCCATGAGTGTGATCATTGCCTTGGCAGCCCTCGCGCTGCTGATGCTGGCTGCTTACCGTGGCTACAGCGTTATCCTCTTTGCCCCGATTGCCGCCCTCGGCGCTGTCCTGCTCACCGATCCTTCCGCCGTCGCCCCTGCGTTCACCGGGGTGTTCATGGAGAAAATGGTCGGCTTCATCAAACTGTATTTCCCGGTGTTCCTGCTCGGTGCGGTGTTCGGCAAGCTGATTGAGCTGTCGGGTTTCTCGCGCTCAATCGTCGCGGCGGCCATTCGCTTGCTCGGCACCCGCCAGGCCATGCTGGTGATCGTGTTGGTCTGCGCCCTGCTGACTTACGGTGGCGTGTCGCTGTTTGTGGTGGTGTTCGCGGTTTATCCGTTTGCGGCCGAGATGTTCCGCCAGAGCGACATCCCCAAGCGGCTGATCCCGGCGACCATCGCCCTCGGCGCGTTCTCCTTCACCATGGACGCCCTGCCCGGCACCCCGCAAATTCAGAACATCATCCCCAGCACCTTCTTCAACACCACCGCCTGGGCCGCGCCGTGGCTGGGGCTGATCGGGACGATTTTCGTGTTCTGCACCGGCATGCTGTTCCTCCAGCGCCAACGCAACAAAGCCCAACGGGCCGGCGAAGGCTACGGCACCGAGCTGCGCAACGAGCCGGAAACTGCTACAGATATCAAGCTGCCGAACCCTTGGATCGCCCTGTCGCCGCTGTTGATGGTCGGGGTCATGAACTTGCTGTTCACCCACTGGATTCCGCTGTGGTATGGCAAAACCCATACACTCGCGCTGCCGGGCATGGCTACGCCGGTGACCACCGAAATTGCCAAGCTCACAGCGATCTGGGCCGTTCAAGCAGCGTTGTTGATCGGCATCATCATGGTGCTGGCGTTCGGCTTCCAGGCGATTCGCAGCAAGTTGGCCGAAGGCAGTAAAAGTGCGGTCAGCGGCGCATTGTTGGCGGCGATGAACACCGCTTCGGAATACGGCTTTGGCGCGGTGATCGCCTCTCTGCCAGGTTTCCTGGTACTGGCCGACTGGCTGAAAAGCATCCCCAATCCGCTGGTCAACGAAGCCATTACCGTGACCTTGCTGGCCGGCATCACCGGGTCCGCATCGGGCGGCATGAGCATCGCCTTGGCGGCGATGTCGGAGCAATTCATCAGCGCCGCCCACGCGGCCAATATTCCGCTGGAAGTGCTGCACCGGGTCGCCGCGATGGCGAGTGGCGGCATGGACACCCTGCCGCACAACGGCGCGGTGATTACCTTGCTGGCGGTGACCGGCCTGACGCACCGCGAAGCCTACAAAGACATTTTCTGTATTACGATCATCAAGACCCTGGCGGTTTTCGTGGTCATCGGTACTTTCTACGCCACTGGCATTGTGTGAGGCATTCATGACGAATCTTACTGGCAAGACCGCACTGGTCACCGGCTCCACTAGCGGCATCGGCCTGGGCATCGCCCTCAGCCTCGCCAAGGCTGGCGCCAACGTGGTCCTCAACGGTTTCGGCGACGCATCCAAGGTGATTGCCGAAGTGCAACAGTTTGGCGGCAAGGTCGGGCATCACCCGGCCGACGTCAGCAACCCGGAGCAAATCGCCGAGATGATTGCCTACGCAGAACGTACGTTCGGTGGCATCGACATTCTGGTGAACAACGCCGGTATCCAGCATGTGGCGGCGGTGGAAGACTTCCCCGTAGAGCGCTGGGATTCGATCATCGCGATCAACCTGTCGGCGGTGTTCCACAGCACGCGCCTTTGCCTGCCGCGTATGCGCGCCAAAAATTGGGGGCGAATCATCAACATTGCCTCGGTTCACGGTCAGGTCGGGTCGGTGGGCAAAGCGGCGTATGTCGCAGCCAAGCATGGGGTGATCGGGTTGACCAAGGTCGTTGGCCTTGAAACCGCGACGACCCAAGTGACCTGCAACGCTATCTGCCCAGGCTGGGTGCTGACGCCGCTGGTGCAGAAACAGATCGACGATCGCGCCGCCACCGGGATCGACCCGCAGCAAGCGCAGCACGATTTGCTGGCCGAGAAGCAGCCTTCGCTTGAGTTCGTGACGCCGCCGCAACTGGGCGAACTGGTGCTGTTTTTGTGCAGCGAGGCCGGCAGTCAGGTGCGCGGTGCGGCGTGGAATATTGATGGTGGGTGGTTGGCGCAGTGATTAGCCGCTAGACCCCTGTGGCGAGGGGGCTTGCGCCCGTTCGGCTGCGAAGCAGTCGTAAATCCAGGCGAATCGGTTGAATGAGGGAATGCAGGGGGTCGCTTCGCAACCCGACGGGAGCAAGCTCCCTCGCCACAAAAAGCAAATGCGCGTGCAAAAAGAAAAATAAGGGGACACTGATGTCAGACGTTTTATGGCAACCCAACGCCGAGCGCATCGGCAAGACCCGCATTGAGGCCTTTCGGCGCTTTATCAATCAGCGGCATCACCTCAAGATCGACGACTACCCTGCCCTGCACCAATGGTCCATCGATCAGCGGGAGACGTTCTGGCAGGCAATCGTCGATTTCTTCGAGATCCGTTTTCACGAACAACCCGACGTGGTGCTGCGTGAAGGCCCGCTCATGCCTAGCGCCGAGTGGTTCCCCGGCGCGACCCTGAACTTCGCCGAACATTTGCTGCGGCGTCGTGACGACGCCGTGGCGGTAGTCGCCGTGGCTGAGAACGGTCAGCGCGAACAATTGACCTGGGCCGAACTGGCCAGCCATGTCGCCGGTTTCCAGAACAGTTTGAAAGCCGCTGGTGTCGGCCAAGGCGACCGGGTCGCAGCGTGCATGCCCAACACCTGGCAAACCCTGGTCGCGATGCTCGCCACCACCAGCCTCGGGGCGATCTGGTCCTGTTCTTCGCCGGACTTCGGCACCCAAGGGGTGATCGACCGTTTCGGCCAGATCGAGCCAAAGGTACTGCTCACCTGCGCCGGTTATCGCTATGCCGGCAAAGAGATCGACCAACACGCCAAGGTCAACGAAATCCTCGAACGGCTGCCAACCTTGCATCAGTTGATCGTCGTGCCTTACGCACTGCCACAGGCGCACATCGAACATTTCCACACTCAGGCCAACGTGTCGCTTTGGGAGGACTTTTACGACATTGGCGGCGACCCGGATTTCGTTCCAGTGCCGTTCGCCCATCCGCTGTACATCCTCTATTCCAGCGGCACCACCGGCGTGCCGAAGTGCATCATCCACAGCACCGGCGGCGTGCTGCTGCAACACGTCAAGGAACACGGCTTGCATTGCGATCTCGGCCCCGGCAGCCGTTTGTTCTACTACACCACCTGCGGCTGGATGATGTGGAACTGGCTGGTCTCGGCCCTGGCGGTCGGCAGCGCCATCGTGTTGTACGACGGCTCACCGTTTCATCCAGGCCCTGAACGTTTGATCGACCTGATCGACGACGAGCGCATCAACGTCTTCGGCACCAGCCCCAAGTTCCTTGCGACCCTGGAAAGCAGCGGCCTGAAACCTCGACTGAGCCACGACCTGAGCAGCCTGAAAACCCTGCTCTGCACCGGTTCGGCGTTGTCACCGCAGAGTTACGATTTCGTCTATCGCGACTTCAAATCGGACGTGTGCCTGGCCTCGATGTCCGGCGGCACCGATATCGTTTCGTGCTTCGTCAACGGCAACCCGATGTCCGCGGTGCGGCGTAGCGAGATGATGGGCAAGAGCCTGGGCATGGCGGTCGAGGTCTGGAACGACGCCGGTCAAGCGGTGATCGGCGAAAAAGGTGAGCTGGTGTGCACCCGGCACTTTCCGGCGATGCCGATTGGCTTATGGAACGACCCGACTGGGGAAAAACTTCGCGCCTCGTATTTCAGCCAGTTCCCCGGCGTCTGGGCTCAGGGCGACTACGCAGAACAACTGCCCCACGGCGCAATGATGATTCACGGGCGTTCCGACGCCGTACTCAACCCCGGTGGCGTGCGCATTGGCACGGCGGAAATTTACCGGCAGGTGGAGAAAGTACCGCAGGTGCTGGACAGCGTGGCCATCGGTCAGCAGTGGCAGGATGACGTGCGGGTGGTGCTGTTCGTGCGGTTGAAGGACGGCATCGTTCTTGATGAATCACTGCAGCAGCAGATTCGCCAAGTGATCCGCGCCAACACCACGCCTCGGCATGTGCCGGCGAAGATCCTGGCGGTGACGGACATTCCGCGCACCATCAGCGGCAAGGTGGTGGAGTTGGCGGTAAGGAATGTGGTGCATGGGCAACCGGTGAAAAACACCGATGCCCTGGCCAATCCCGAGGCGCTGGAACAATTTCGCAATCGCCCAGAGCTCACGGACTAGAACGCAAATCTATTGTGGGAGCGAGCTTGCTCGCGATAGCGGACTGTCAGTCGACATTTATGCTGAACGACATGACGCTATCGCGAGCAAGCTCGCTCCCTCATTATTTGACCGGTGTCAGTCTAGGAGTCCCCATTCACCGGGCGGTGGCTGTGGGCCCGGCACTGCATCGGCATGCAACTTCAACCGCAGCCGCAAGTTGTTCAGCGAATCCGCATGTTTCAACGCCTCGTCCTCACTGATCGCCCCCTCCACAACCAACGCATACAGCGCCCCGTCAAACGTCTGCATCCCCAGCTCCACCGACTTCTCCATGATCCCCTTGAGCTCATCAAATTCATTGCGCCGGATCAGGTCGGCAATGGTCGGCGTCCCCAGCATCACTTCCACCGCCGCCCGGCGTTGACCGTCGAGAGTGCGCACTAGCCGTTGAGAAACGAAGGCCTTGAGGTTGTTGGCCAGGTCATGCAGCAGTTGCTCCCGGCGCTCCTGCGGGAAGAAATTGATAATGCGGTCCAGCGCCTGGTTGGCGTTGTGGGCATGCAACGTGGAGATCACCAGATGGCCGGTGTCGGCAAACGTCAAGGCATGCTCCATGGTTTCGCGGTCGCGAATTTCACCGATCAGCACCACATCAGGTGCCTGGCGCAAGGTATTTTTCAATGCCGTATGAAAACTGCGGGTATCGACGCCGACTTCCCGCTGGTTGATGATCGATTTCTTGTGGCGATGGATATATTCCACCGGGTCTTCGATGGTGATGATATGGCCGCTGCTGTGGCGGTTGCGGTAATCGATCAAAGCCGCCAGGGACGTGGACTTACCCGAGTCTGTCGCGCCGACGAAGAGCATCAGCCCTTGTTTGAGCATCACGGTGTCGAGCAGTACGGGCGGCAGGTTGAGGTCTTCGAAGCGCGGAATGTCGAGTTTGATGTTGCGCGCCACGATCGATACGTCATTGCGCTGTTTGAAGATGTTGACCCGGAAGCGTCCGATCCCGGCCAGGGAGATAGCCAGGTTCATTTCCAGTTCTCGCTCGAACTCCAATCGCTGTTCGGCATCCATGATGGACGCGGCAATGGTAGCGACTTCCCCTGGTTTGAACCGTTGATCAGACAAGGATTTGAGCACACCGTCGAACCGTGCACTGGGTGGCGCGCCAGTGGAAAGGTAAAGATCGGAGCCCTCCTGGCTCGCCAGTTGCCGCAACAGCACATCGATTTCCATGGCAAAAAACACCCGCGAAGCATTCAATGAACAGATATGACCCGAAACAGTGACGCATCGGGCCATCCAGCGTCTACCGCCTAGCAAGGATAGTAGACGCAGCCACACCGACTTACGTGCAGGACATCTTGATGAACGCATCACCGACTGGCAGCGATGCCCAGGCCCTGATTGCCCGACTGGACTGGCGCCGCAGCCCTTTGGGCGCCGCCAGCACCTGGCCGCAGAGCTTGCGAACTGCGGTGGACATCGTGATTCACTCGCCCATGCCCATGCTCTTGCTGTGGGGCCCGCAGCTCACGCAGATCTACAACGACGGCTTCGCCCTGCTGGCGGGCAACAAGCATCCTCATGCTTTCGGACAGCCCGCGCACCAGATCTGGCCAGAATTAAAAGACTTTACTGACCCGATCTACAGCGCCGTCCTACAAGGACAGGTGCGGACCTACAGCGAACAACGCTTTACCTTGCAGCGCGACGGGCAAGATTCCGACTTCTGGCTGGACTTGACCTACAGTCCGATCCGCGATGAAAGCGCTCAGGTGGCCGGGATTCTGGTCACCGCCATCGAAACCAACGAGCGGCGCCGTATTGCCCTCGAACTCGAACAACGCTCCGCCGCCAGCCTCAAGGCCCAGCACGAAACCGAACAGCGCCTGCAACTGGCCCTGGCCGCCACCGATGCGGTCGGCACCTGGGACTGGGACATAGGCGAAGACCGTTTCATCGCCGACGCCCACTTCGCGCAACTGCACGGTGTCGACCCGGCCATGGCCAGCCAGTTGCCGATCAGTGATTACCTGCATGGCGTCCACCCGGAAGACCGGGCGATGATTGCCCGCAGCATCAAGCATTGCATCACCCACGGCACCGAGTACGCCGAGGAATATCGCTTGCTGCAACCCGACGGCCAGTTGCGCTGGGTGTTTGCCCGGGGTCGTTGCTACAAGGACCACCATGGCCGGCCGATGCGCTTTCTCGGCGCAGCCCTCGACCTGACTGAACGCAAACACACTGAACAAGCCTTGCGCCAGAGCCAGACTGAGCTGCAGTTGATCATCAACGCCATGCCGATCCTGATCAGCTACGTCGACCGCGAGGAACGCTTCCGCCTGAACAACGCCGCGTACCTCGACTGGTACGGCCTGACGCCTCAGGAGCTGTTTGGCAAAACCATCCATGAAGTGCTCGGTGACGAGAACTATTCCACCCGCGCCCACTACGTTGCCGAGGCGCTGGCCGGCCGGCCCTGCTCGTTCAGTATCGACACCCCGCATCGGGACGGCAGTATCCGCAGTGCCCTGATGAATTACTTGCCACGACACGGCTCAGACGGCTCGGTCAACGGTTTCTACATCTTCGTGATCGACGAAACCGAGCGTAAAGAAACCGAAGAAGCCCTGCGCAACCTCAATGAAACCCTCGAAGAGCGCGTGATCGCTCGTACGCAACAATTAGCCGAGGCCAATCAACGCCTGCAAAACGAGATGTTCGAGCGCGAGCGTGCCGAAGACGCGTTACGGCATGCGCAGAAGATGGAAGCGGTGGGTCAACTCACCGGCGGTATCGCCCATGACTTCAACAACATGCTCACCGGGATTATCGGCAGTCTCGACCTGATGCAGCGCTACATCGCCGATGGGCGCACCGCCGAGATCGGCCGTTTCACCGAAGCGGCGGTGTCCTCCGCCAACCGGGCAGCGGCCCTGACTCACCGCCTGCTGGCGTTCTCCCGCCGTCAGTCGCTGGACCGCAAACCGCTGAACGCCAATGAGTTGATTCATTCGCTCGAAGACCTGCTCAGCCGCACCAAGGGCGACCATATCGAGCTCATGCTGCAACTGGCCGACGATGTGTGGTCGGTCAGTACTGACGTCAGCCAACTGGAAAACGCCCTGCTCAACCTGGTGATCAACGCCCGGGACGCGATGCCCGATGGCGGCCGGTTGCTGATCGAAACGGCCAACGTCTACCTCGACGGCAGCGACAGCACGTCGCTCGAAGCAGTCAAGGCCGGGGACTATCTGATGATTGCCGTCAGCGACAACGGCACTGGCATGACACCGTCGGTGTTGGCCAAGGCGTTCGAGCCGTTCTTCACCACCAAACCCATCGGCCAGGGCACGGGCCTGGGGTTGTCGATGATCTACGGCTTTGCCCAGCAGTCAGGCGGACATGTCAGCCTCGACAGCCTGCCGGGCCAAGGCACCTGCGTACGCCTGTATTTGCCACGGTTGCACCTCGGTGCGCCGCAAGACACGTTGCTGCCGGTGACTGGCGACGCGCCCTCGGCGATTGCCGGCGAAACGGTGGTGCTGGTGGAAGACGATCCGGCGGTGCGCATGCTGGTGCTCGATTTGCTCAATGAGCTGGGCTATCACGCCCATGAAGCCGAAGACGCCAGGGCGGCCCTGCCTTTGCTCGAGTCCGACTTGCGCGTGGACCTGTTGGTGACCGACGTCGGGCTGCCGGGGATGAATGGCCGGCAACTGGCGGAAATCGCCCGTCAGCATCGCCCGGACCTCAAAGTGTTGTTTATGACCGGATACGCGGAGAAAGCCGCCGAACGCCAGGGTTTCCTGGAGGAAGGCATGGACATGGTGGCCAAACCGTTTTCCATCGACCTGCTGGCCAACAAGATTCGCACGATGATCGGCCAACCGGAGTGAGTTGAGGCATAATCCCGCGCCCCGCTGTCACCACCGTTGCAAGGTACCTGCCCCATGAAAGCTCAAGCCCGCCATATTCTGGTGAAAACCTCGGAAGAAGCCGAGCAGCTCAAACAACGCATCGCCAAGGGCGAAGCCTTCGATGTGCTGGCCAAAAAATACTCCACCTGCCCGTCCGGCAAGCGCGGCGGCGATTTGGGTGAAGTGCGGCCGGGGCAGATGGTTGGAGTGATTGACGCGGTGATCTTCAAGAAACCGCTGCGGGTGGTGCATGGGCCGATCAAGAGCAAGTTCGGGTATCACTTGGTGCAGGTGTTTTATCGGGATTGAGCGGTTGGCTTGAGGGCCTCTGTGGCGATGGGGCTTGCCCCCGTTCGGCTGCGCAGCAGTCGTAAGCCTGTGGATTCGGTTTATCTGAAAGAATGCCGGGGCGGCTTCGCCACCCAACGGGGGCAAGCCCCCTCACCACAAAATCTCTTCACCGCAGAGATTGTGTTTCAGGTTTTGGGAATGAGTGCACCCGGGACTTGAATCACTTGGCTCGCCAACCGATGCCCCGCCTCGGCCGCCTCAACCGGGCTCCCGCCCTTGAGCCGACTCGCCAGATACGCCGCACTGAACGAATCCCCCGCCGCCGTGGTGTCCACCACGCGCTCGACCTTCTGCGCCGGCACTTCGAACGACTCACCGCCACAGCGAATCAAGCACGCCTCGGCGCCACGCTTGAGCACCACTTCCGGTGTGCCGATCTGCTCGTAGGCGTCAAACACTGCCTCGCTATCGGAAAAATGAAACAGTGCCTGTTCGTCATCGACGGTCAGCAGCGCCAGGTCCACGTACGGCAAGACACTGCGATACGCAGCCCGCGCCTCCTCCAGCGATGCCCACAGCCGCGGCCGGTAGTTGTTGTCGAAGACAATTCGCGCATCCCGCTGCCGGGCCTCGGTCAGGGTTTCCAGTAACTTCTCCCGACCTTGCTCGCCCAGCACCGCCAGAGTGATGCCACTGAAATACAGCACGTCGTAATCCGGCAATGCCGCCAGTATCGGTGCGGCTGCCGGGGTGGTGAAGCAACTGCGCACGGCGGCTTCGTTGCGCCAGTAAAGGAAGCGTCGCTCGCCAGCGGCATCGGTCTGGATGCAATACAAGCCTGGCAAGCGACCGGGTAACCGCTGGACCATCTCCAGGCCAATGTTTTCGGCCGCCCAGCTCTGGCACATGGCATCGCTGAAACTGTCATCGCCCAGGGCGGTGACGTAATCCACCGTGCCACCTTCGCCCAGTTCCCGGGACAGGTAGACCGCCGTGTTCAGGGTGTCGCCGCCGAAGCTTTGTTGCAGGCTGCCATCGGCCCGCTGCTGCAACTCGATCATGCACTCGCCGATCAGGGCGATGCGCGGGGTGTTGGGGCCGAGGGTGTTGATGGTGTTCATGGGTGTGGGGTCTCAGGTGATGCGATGTTGTCTGGAAGGATGCCTTCGCGGGCAAGCCTCGCTCCTACAGGTTTGCGATCACTCGCGAACAACACGATCCCGTAGGAGCAAAGCTTGCCCGCGAAGGCCGCACCTCGGTTTCAGGCCTTAGAAACAGGTTTCCATGGTTTCAATCACCTGCAACTGCTCATCCACCAGACACCCGGTGCGCCACTTGTCGAACGTCAGGCACGGATGTGAAGTACCGAAAGAAATGATGTCCCCCACCCGCAATTCAACCCCCGGCGCCACGGTCATGAACGCATGCTGGTCCATCACCGCCGTCACCTTGCAGGCGCTCACATCGTCGCCCACCGCCGGCAGCACGCCGGCCTTGTAACGCAACAACGGCACCGGCAGGCCGGCGTCATACGCCACATCGCGCTTACCGAGGGCGATCACTGCGAAGCCTGGTTCCGGCATCGACTGAACATGCGCCCAGATTTCCAGCGCCGGACGCAAACCTTCATGCAAATCGCTGCGACGGTCGAGCACGCAGCACTGCGCTTCTTTATAGATGCCATGGTCGTGGGCGACGTAACTGCCGGGGCGCAGCACGCTGAGAAAGCGCCCGCCGGCGTTCTGGGCTTCGAAGGATTCGGCAATCAGGTCGTACCAGGCAGAGCCCGAAGCGGTGATGATCGGCTTGGGAATTGCGAACGCCCCGCTGTCCTGCAACTGCACCGCCAGACGCACCAGGGAAGAAGCAAACTCACGGATGCCGCTGACCGCGTGATCGCCATGAATCACCCCTTCGTAGCCCTCGATACCGGTCAACGCCAGCGCCGGCTGCGCTGTGATGGCTTTGGCCAGCTCGATCACTTCCAGCTCGCTGCGGCAGCCGCAACGACCGCCGACCACACCGTATTCGATCATCACGTTCAACCGCACGCCGCGGGAGGCGAAGTACGCGCCGAGGTCAGCAACGTTGTCCGGGTGATCGACCATGCAATGGAATTCGAAAGTCGGGTCCGCCAGCAAGTCAGCGATCAACGCCATGTTCGGCGTGCCGACCAGTTGGTTGGCCATCAACACCCGACGCACGCCATGGGCGTAAGCGGCACGGGTCTGGGTCGCGCTGGCCAGGGTGATGCCCCAGGCGCCGGCGTCCAGTTGGCGGCGAAACAGCGCCGGGGTCATGCTGGTTTTACCGTGGGGCGCCAGTTCCGCGCCGCTGTTGCTGACAAACGCCTGCATCCAGCGAATGTTGTGTTCCAGCGCTTCACGGTGCAACACCAGCGCCGGCAGGCTGACGTCGCGCACCAGATGCGCGCCGGTGTGCGCAAAGCCCTTTTCTACGGCAGCAGTCGATTCGGCAGAAGACATGGTCAAACTCCTTACATTCGCGGCCGCAAGCAGCCGCTGTTACTCGTTGATACGCCGGGCCAGGTTGTTGGCGCTGTCGATCAGCACCCGGCGATAGTCGTTGTAATTGTTCTTGGCGTCGGCCCGAGGGGCAACGATGCACAGGGTTGCAATGGCGATGCCGCTGGGGTCTTTGACCGGGGCGGCGAAGCAATGGGTAAAAGTATCGGCGACGCTATCGAAAGAGAAAAACCCATCGAGGCCAGCCTGGCGGATTTCCTGGAGAAACTGTTCCAGCGGCAGGCGTTCGCCGTTGGGCAGGATAAAGTCGTCGTAGTCGATCAGGTCGATGATTGCCTGGTCGCTCAAGTGCGAGAGCAGCAGGCGTCCGGACGCGGTCCAGGGAATTGGCGCGTTTTCGCCGATGTCCGAGGAAATGCGGAAATGCCGCTCGCCCTCTTTCATCAGCGCAACGGTGTACTTGCGACCATTGAGCAGGCACATCTGCGCGGTTTCGCGGGTCTGGCTGACGATTTCCTGCAAGGCGTGATCGGCCTCACGGGTCAGGTCGAAATGGCGCAGGTGCGCCTGCCCGAGGAAGTACAGCTGGCGGCCGAGGTAAACGTGACCGTCCTTGCCCACGGTCTCGAGGATGCGCCGTTCCAACAGCGAGGCCACCAGTTCGTAGACCGTGGATTTCGGGCTGCCGATGCCGCTGGCGATTTCGTTCGGGCGCAGGGGCTGGCCAATCTCCTTGAGGAAATCGAGGATATCGAACGCCCGGTCCAGACCGCGTGCCCGGCGTTTGATGGTGTCTTCGGTCATGTCATCAGGTTCCCATTCAAAGTGCCGGGAGTTTACCTAGAGTGCAGCGGCGACCGTTAGGCCGTCTTCGCGGGTAAACCACGCTCCCACATTGGAATGCGTTCTCCTGTGGGAGCGTGGCTTGCCCGCGATGGGCGCGACTCGGTTCAGGCCTTTTTCTTGTACGCGATGCAGTCAATCTCAACCTTGCAATCAACCATCATGTTCGCCTGCACGCAGGCCCGGGCCGGGGCGTGTTCGCTTTTGAAGTACTCGGAGAACACCTTGTTGAAACTCCAGAAATCCCGCGGATCTTCCAGCCACACACCAGCGCGCACTACGTCTTCGAGGCCATAACCGGCTTCTTCGAGGATGGCGATCAGGTTTTTCATGGTCTGGTGAGTCTGCTCGACGATACCGCCCACAATAATTTCGCCATCCAGCGCCG
>Ga0209847_1000073_pt1 | contig 44262 bp, 42 predicted proteins | sample OrgsoiDNA_201060_FD_185808 | JGI IMG/M metagenome (GOLD analysis project Ga0209847, IMG submission 185808) | Permafrost soil microbial communities from the Arctic, to analyse light accelerated degradation of dissolved organic matter (DOM) -... | ecosystem: Environmental > Terrestrial > Soil >... | reverse complement strand
TTCGCTTACGGATCATGGCGCTGCTACGTGAAAAATACAGCGACTTTGGACCTACATTAGCCGCAGAAAAGCTCAGCGAACGCCATAATATTCGCGTCTCAGTGGAAACGCTCAGAAAATGGATGACTGCTGATGGTCTCTGGGTTCCGCACTCGCGGCGTAAACCCCGGGTCTATCAACCATGTTACCGGCGTGATTGCCTTGGTGAGCTTGTTCAGATTGATGGCTCTCACCACGACTGGTTTGAAGGCCGTGCATCAAAATGCTGCCTTCTGGTTTGCATGGATGATGCTACTGGCCGGCTGATGCACCTACGCTTCTGCGAAACTGAGTCTGCCTTCGACTACATGCTGGCCACGCGTGACTATCTTGATAAACATGGAAAACCTGTCGCGTTCTACAGTGACAAACATGCTGTTTTCCGTGTCAGCCAGGCAGAAACCCGCCGCACCGGGACCACCCAGTTTGGCCGTGTTCTTCATGACCTCAATATTGACCTCATATGCGCGAACAGTTCTCAGGCTAAAGGCCGCGTGGAACGGGCAAACCAGACACTTCAGGACCGGCTAATAAAGGAAATGCGGTTCGAGCACATTACTGGTATTGAAGAAGCAAATGCCTGGCTGGAGACCTTTATTCAGGACTTTAACCAGCGCTTTGCTAAAGCGCCTCAATACCCTAAAAATCTCCACCGGGCAGTCAGTGAATCACTGTCTGAACTGGATGATATTTTCGCCTGGCAGGAACACCGAACACTCTCAAAATCACTGACATTTCAGTACGATAAGATGCTCTATCTTGTTAACTCCACTGAAGAAAACACACGTATTGCCGGTGAGAAAATCATGGTTCTCGACTATCCAGATGGAACACTGGCCTTCAAATTTGGCTACAAAACGTTGTCATATCAGGTCTACGACAAACTGGCCATTGTTGACCAGGGCGCTATCGTGGACAACAAACGGCTGGGCGCAGTACTAAAACTGGCGCAAATTCAGCAGGATGAACGCGAACGGGACGGAAAAAGAGAGCGCAGTAAAAGTATGCCTAAACGACGCGCTCAGGCAAGGGTTCAGGAACAGCTAAAAGCCATCAATCCGGTACTGGTTAATCCTGCAGAATTCCGGGCCAGTTTGAAACGCTAACCCCCTATTCTTTCTGACATTGCCAGACATAAAGGTGACATTTTAACTTTGGAACAGAGGGTGACATTTCAACTTCGGATAGACAAAGCATGTAGCAGCTAAATTGAGATGTCCGGATGGGGGGCGGATAATTCCACCGTGGACAGTTAGCCACGAACGGCGGCAAAACCGGGTATTGAGGAACGTTCAAAAGTTTCACCAAACACAGCTACGCCACAAGTCGACCAGCATCGTTCCATTGGTGTTTGTCACCTAAATTTTAAAGTATTTATGTTAATTAAGTTGCCTCAGATCACACGAGGGCGTACCTCTAGCCAATAGAATGAACATTCTTTAAAAATTTATTAAGGATATATATGCGTCAGCTAACTAAGAGTGAAGTTAAAAATATCTCTGGCGGCTACAATGGTAACGGTCCATCATCCGGGATGACGGGTGATGGTGGCTATGGAGGTCAGGCAAATGGGCGGGTTGGGAATTCATCAGGCGGGATGAGTGGTTCCTGTGCCACAGGGCTTGGAGCCGGCATAATAGGTGGCGTTGTTGCTGGCAGTTCTGGTGGACCAGGAGGAATGGTTGTGGGCGCGGTGGGAGGGTTTATTGCCGGTTCAGGCAACTGCTTTGGGAGCAGTGGCGGTCGCCAAACAAGTAATAACGGAAACAGAGGCAGCAGTGACCACGGTCATGGCCGAGGGTAAGATGCATAGCGCAAATCCCCAGCTATTCGGCTTAGCGATGGGGATTTGTTTCAGACAGAATCATCATTTTATTTAACGTTGGTATGCATGAAAAAATCATCTCCAGTTTTTATATTAGTAACCACACTTTTTTGCGGATTATTAACTTTTGTCATATTAAGTCGCATTGGCGTGTATTTCACCTTTTCGATATTGGAAATACCTCTGTGGTTGGCTAACTGGATTGCGGGTGTAGCGATTATTGTGGGTCTGGTTCGAATTGTCGAAATCGTCTATTACGTATTATTACCTAAAATCAGCGGGCGTCTAAAAAACTGATGAAACTTGCTGATTACACTAAATAAAGTGCTATAGGATCACCCCGAGGCACTTTGACAGGAACAAGGCTTAAAAATCCCTTCCATTTCCGATGGGCATTCTCTCGTGCATTTTTTACTGCCAAGTTTTCCTGTTGCAGACCATCGTAAGGTTGGATTTTCAAATATCTTTTCACGCAACCGGCGGGGGCGTTCCATTGGTCCTCAAGCCCGCTGGCGGCTTCCCACTCATCTTTCTCGGATATTTGAATGGCAATGAAGCAAAATGTACGGAGCCTGATTTACTGAAAGTTGGTACCCCATTAAGCGGCAACTCCATAAGTTGAGAAACTCAGGGCGCGGTTTCCTGTTGCCGTTGTGTGCAACGTGTTTGGGGTTCATCGCAGCAGTTATAAATACTGGCGGCAGCCCAGGAAGCCTGACGCCACGAGAGTGGCATTACTGAGCCTTGTGCGTGAAGTTTATCGCGAAAATAACGGCTCAGCAGGAGCGCGAAGCATTGCCGCGATCGTCACCACCAAAGGTATAGAACTGAGCCGCTGGCGGGCAAAAAAGCTGATGAAAACGCTCAATATTATCAGTTGTCAGCAACCTAGCCATCGTTATAAGAAGGCGTCTAAGGAACACATTGAGATCCCTTATTATCTGGATCGCCAGTTTGCTATTACCGAGCCTAATCAGGCCTAGTGCGGTGATGTGACTTATATCTGGACGGGAAAACGCAGGGCTTATCTGGCTGTTGTACTCGATTTGTTTTCCCGTAAACCGGTTGGCTGGGCTATGTCATTTTTCTCTGATTCAGCACTGACATCGAGTTCTTTTTCCTTCACTGATAAAGGTGTAATAGCCGTTCAGAAAGATATGTTTCTGCGTAGAACCCCATGCAGTATATACGTTTGGGGTTCTACGCAGATGTAATGGTTTAATTACCAGTGGCACTGTCCGTTAACACTGTTAGAATTAGAATCACCACCGAACCCACCGCGATTATTATTATTATTATTATTATTATTATAGCAATTGCTAATATATGAATGTACTCCAGATATGACCGCACCGGTCACTGCACCTTTTATCGCACCGGCCGCAGCACCAATAGCGACACCTTCAGGGCCGCCAGGCCATCCTTGCATGGCTCCTCTAATCGCTCCGGCGTAAGCCGTATTAGCTGCGCCATGCATTGCATCGTGAGATACACGTGAAGCAGAGCAACCCCCTTCATAGTTCGAATTTGCATTCCCACCAGAAATGAGTGAAACCTCACTGACTGTTAACTCTCTCATTCATTAACTCCTTGTTGTAATATAATTGTAAACGAAAGGAATAGCTGACATTGAAATAAAAAGATATGTGACAATAATCCCACTCATTGTGTCATTGGATACATTTAAATAGGCACACAAAATTCCAATTGGAATGCATGCGGTCAATGAAATTAGTTCAAGAAAAATAAAAGTCAATATTTTTTTCTTATCAAATTTCAATGAGTTAATCTTTTTCATATGGATTCCAAAATCAAGACAACGAATGTAAAGAATACTAGGTGCAAAAAATATTAACAAAGCCTCTATTCATGCAATGATCTTAATCTCATAATCATTCATGGAACTACCCTAAAGTCGTTATTACATCAGGGAAGTTTGTATGTAAGCTATTTACCAGTGGCATTGACCATTGACACTGTTGGCATTAGAGTTGCCGCCAAACGCTCCACCATTATTATTCGAGCCTCTATCCCTGCAGCCAATATAACCTCCAATGGCTCCTGATATACCGCCATAAACAGCACCTTCTCCGGCCCCCGATATTGCACCAGCGACTACACCAACGGGACCGCCAGCCAATCCTGCTACTCCACCTCTTAGTCCATTCGCGACTGCACCGCCTGCGGCACCAGCCATCCCACCTTTTACTGCTGCTCTACCGCAACTTCCACCTTCATAATTGGAATTAGCATTACCTCCGGAAATAATGCTAATTTCCTCTTGTGCAAGCTCTCTTAACATTCTATTTATCCTTACTTGGTATTATTTTAGAAGTGATAAAGTTAGATATAATTACAGCTACAGCTACAGTCAAAAAAATTATTAATATTGGATGCGAAATGTAAAAAAAACTTCCAGAAAGTAAATATATTACCAATGATGTTATTGAAGCACACAAAATTAGCTTCAATAAGCTATTCTTAGTAAGAATCATCATCTACCAGCCTCATCATCATTAGATAAGTAAAAATCCCAACAGTCATGTTGGTAATTATTCCTTCAGCTACTCGTTTACTTCTCCGTGAAAGGTCCAAAACATTTATACGCCCAAAAGTAAGCATTTTGTTTGTTTGGTTTCTTTTTGTTACATTTTATTTCAATTGCTTAACCTTTAATCGGTGGATATTATTTTTTCACCCTATCTTCTTGTCATTTCATGATATGAAAACGCTAAGGGCATCAATGTAACTCATTGTAATTTAGTAGTATTAAGGTTTTCTTTGCCTCATTTTTTTTCTAAATCTGTTAAATATTTTCTTTGTAGTATGTTTGTTGAGTAAAGTTATCAAACAAAACAAGAGTACAATTCTGGATTGGATACAGCCTGCATCAACCTAAACTTGATGGTTGGCTTTCTTTTACGGCCATGTGTCATAAACCGGCAATCTTTAGATGAATATCTGCAGTCTCATGTGATTGATAGCCTGAATGCTATTGGCCATGTTTACAGAGTTTGAAAGAGATAAGGCTCCTAAGCACAATCGGCAAGACTTTTCCGATATGCAGGTATAGGAAAATTGCGGATAAGACGACCAAAAGGTCTGATGAAAAAACGCTTGCCGGAGCAATTTAAGGTCATAACATAATGAACGTGACGTATCACATCTCAACTCGCTAAGGAAGGGCAGACCGTGTTTCGCCAGGAAGCGATTAATAGTCAGAAAATGAAATGGCGCGGCCGAGCGCTACTCCTCCCCGGTATTCCCTTTTGGGTTACCGCGTTATTATGCCTTTTATTTATTACCACCTTCCTGACCTTTGTCATTGCCGTAAACTATACCCGCAGAGTCAACGTGACCGGTGAGATCAGCACCTACCCACGCGTGGCTAACGTCTATTCCGAGGTTCAGGGCGTGGTAGTCAATGAATTTGTTACTGAAGGGCAGGTAATCAAAACGGGTACTCCCATTTATCAGATAGATGTGAGTAAAAGTACCCGCAGCGGCGTGGTCAGCGATAACCAACGCCGGGACATCGATGACCAGCTTGAGCGCATTACGCAAATCATCAGCCGGCTGGATAGCAGCAAAAAAGACACGGTTGAGATGCTGGAGAAACAAAAGGCACAATATACCGTGGCTTTCCAGCGCTCCACCGACATACTCCGGCGCGCCGAGGAAGGGCTCCGTATTATGAAAGAGAATATGGAGAACTACCGGCAATACCAGACGAAGGGGCTTATCAATAAGGATCAACTCACCAATCAGGTGGCGTTATATTACCAACAGCAAAACAATCTGTTGGGTCTTACCGGCCAAAACGAGCAAAACTCTCTGCAGATCACCACCCTGGAAAGTCAAATCCACACACAGGCCTCAGAATTTGATAACCAGATTTATCAAATGGAACTCCAGCGCTACGAACTGCAAAAAGAACGGCTGAATATCGATGCCGGCGGAACCATCATCGTCCGTGCACTGGTTGATGGTCGCGTCGACTCCCTTAGCGTCACGGTAGGGCAAATGGTCAACGTCGGCGACAGTTTGCTGCAGGTTATCCCACCCTGCATTGATCATTACTCTCTGGTTCTTTGGGTACCCAATGATGCTATTCCCTATATTTCCTCAGGGGACCGGGTCAACATTCGCTATGAAGCCTTCCCTTCGCAGAAATTTGGGCAGTTCGCCGGCACGGTGTCAGTGATTTCCAGAGCACCGGCGTCACCGCAGGAAATGCTGACCTATCAGGGTGCCCCCAAACCCGCGCTGACCTCTGCAGTCCCTTACTACAAGGTGATTGTCAGACCAGAGAAGCAGACCATTATGTATAACGGTAAACGCCTGAACCTTGAAAACGGTATGAAAGCGGAGAGCACACTATTTTTGGAAAAAAGGAAGATATATCAATGGATGCTATCGCCGTTCTACGACATGAAACACAGCGCGTCGGGACCGGTCAATGAGTAGGCTCTCTGTCAAAAAACTGCTCGGCCAGCTTGACATCCGGCTGCGACAACGCGTCCCGCTAGTTCATCAAACTGAATCCTCTGAATGTGGTCTCGCTTGTCTGGCGATGATCTGCGGCCACTATGGCAAGAACGTCGATCTGATTGCGCTACGCCAGCAGTTCAACCTCTCGGCGCGTGGCACCACATTGTTCGGATTAACCGGTATCGCCGAACAACTCGGTTTGTCCTCACGTCCCCTGTCACTGGATATTGAAGATCTCAGTGCGCTAAAAGTGCCGTGCATACTGCACTGGGAGTTTAACCATTTTGTCGTTCTGGTGAGCGTCAGGCGTAATCACGTGGTCATACATGACCCGGCCAGAGGCCGAAGGACCATCAACATGGCGGAGGTGTCGCATAGTTTCACCGGCGTGGCACTCGAGGCCTGGCCAGGCGCTGCATTCAAAGCAGACACTGTGCAAAACCGGCTCAGTCTTAGCACGCTTATGGGAAGCGTACACGGCCTCAAAGGGACGCTAGGCAAGATTTTTTGTCTGTCAGTAGTGATTGAAACCATTAACCTTGTGATGCCGGTTGGTACACAACTGGTGATGGATCATGCGATCCCTGCCGGCGATCGCGGTTTGCTGACCTTAATTTGCGCGGGGTTGTTGTTCTTTATTCTGCTGCGGGCGGCAGTCAGCATGGTGCGTTCCTGGTCCTCATTGGTCATGGCTACCCTCATCAACGTCCAGTGGCAATCCGGGCTGTTCAATCATCTGTTGCGACTGCCCCTGGGGTATTTTGAACGCCGTAAACTGGGGGATATCCAGTCGCGCTTCGGCTCGCTGGATACATTGCGCAGCACCTTCACGGCCAGTATTGTCGGTGCCATCATGGACATTATCATGGTGGTCGGCGTGTTCGTGATGATGATTTTGTACGGAGGCTGGTTAACCTGGATAGTTATGGCCTTCACAGCCCTATATGTACTCCTTAGGCTACTGACCTACGGTTATTACAGGCAACTGTCAGAGGAGTCTTTAGTAAGAAATGCCCGCGCCGGTTCCTATTTTATGGAAACCCTGTACGGGATCGCCACAGTCAAAATGCAGGGGATAGCAGAAAGACGCAGTGCCCACTGGCTCAATCTCGAAATCGATACCATCAATACCGGGATCCGGGTGACTAAGATGGACATGCTGTTTGGCGGCATCAACACCCTTGTCTCAGCCTGTGATCAGGTGGTGATCCTGTGGCTGGGTACCAGCCTGGTAATAGACAACCAGATGACTATCGGTATGTTCGTTGCGTTCGGCGCTTTTCGCGGACAGTTCTCCGACAGAATTGGTTCATTGACCAACTTCCTGCTGCAATTGCGCATGATGAGTCTGCACAACGAACGTATTGCCGATATCGCCCTGCATCCGCAGGAAAACCGTAAGCCGGACCTCCCTTATGAGGCGCGTTTACAGCCGGTGTCGCTGGCAACCTATGCGTTGAGTTACCGTTATGACAGCCAGTCTCCGCCCATTTTCAACGGGTTGGACATCACTATCGCGCCAGGAGAAAGTGTGGCTATTGTTGGGCCGTCCGGCTCAGGAAAGACCACCTTGATGAAGGTATTGTGTGGGCTGTTTTATCCTGATAATGGCAGGGTTGAGGTGAACGGTATTGATATTCAGCAACTGGGTATCAATAACTACCACAAAATGATCGCCTGCGTGATGCAGGATGACAAGCTGTTCTCCGGCTCCATCAGGGAGAATATTTGCGGCTTTGCAGACGAAGTGGATGAAACCTGGATGCAGGAATGTGCCCGGGCCAGCTACCTGCATGAGGTCATCAAGCAAATGCCCATGGGGTATGAAACCCTGATCGGTGAATTGGGAGAAGGGTTGTCAGGGGGGCAAAAACAGCGACTGTTCCTTGCACGGGCGATTTACAAGAAACCTGCAGTCTTGTTCTTAGATGAGGCTACCAGCGCCCTGGACAAGGAAAGTGAGGCGATGGTGAATCACGCGATCAAAGCACTAGACATCACAAGGGTTATCATTGCTCACCGAGAGACGACGATAGCTTCGGCAGACAGGGTAATAGTTCTTAACAAATAGCCCAGTAAATAGTTTTATAAAAATAGTCAGGTATAATTTATTGGTTTTCAACCTAACGGGTATCCGTTGTGAATACCCATTTAACTAAGAAACTCAAAAAAATGAAACAAATATTAGTAGCATTCATTGCGGCTATTGTCTCTACAGGTGTGAAGGCAAATGTCGTTTCTATCCGAGGTGATACGGTAACAAACGGTGAAGTTAACGAGGTCGGGGTTTACTTTAACGGCTCAGTAAATAATCAAACGGTGACCTGGTTGATGTCCTCGCTTGCGGATGTCCAATCAAACTATCGCAACGTAAAGAACATTGACCTTTACCTTAACAGCGGCGGTGGAGATATGGATGCAGGATACGTGGCATACGAGGCTCTTCGAAAAACTCAACAAAAGTTGAGTATTATTAACGCTTCTATGACAGGGTCAGCAGCCACGATGATTTACTGCGCATCGAGTGACCGCTATACCATGCCCATGGCGAAATTTATGTTGCATCCCGCCGCATCGGGTTATGAAAAAGTAGACTATATGAAACCTGATCAGGCACGAAGGATCTTGGAGGAAGATGACAGTTACAACGCATTGTTCCGAAACGTCTACGCATCTTGCACAAATCTTACTGCGGCTGAATTAGAAAAAATAACAGCTTCCGAGTCCGGACGCGTTATTTATAGCGCAGAGCAGGCAGAGAAAAATGGTTTAGCCAATAAAGGAGTAAAGGATAGCCACAGTTATCCATTAACATATTTCATTACGGACTCTCAGAGTTAATTGTTCACCACCCGAGCCGTCTCTTTATAACGGGCTATAGCCAATTTCAGCTAATGGTAAATTGTATGTATCAACTGCGTATTCTGGCTAAGGGCTTTGTTGAATAAATCGAGTTTAGATAAAACTACCCCATATCAATCATTTTCTCAGGCAATCCGCACACTTTCTGGCATCCCTGCACGCGTCATTTTGTTTAAGGCACGGATCATGGCCATAGCCTCACCAACCTGCGCATTGTAGTCACGCAGCGTTAGGTGCCCACCGAACCGTTGTTTAACCCGGTACATCGCCGTTTCGGCCACCGACGGCCGGTTATAAGCCGTGTTCCATTTTCAGTAAGCATTGCTCCCGGTATGCCTCGTCCTCCCATAGCAAATCCTGGATCTGGTTACGCACGTCCTTATTGAGAATTCGTTGTTCTAACAGGGTATTCGCAAATAGAAGCAAATCAGTATCATTTAACGCGTCAAAGGCTGCATGCAGTCGTCCACGTTTGTCTCCCCCGTCATCCGGGATAGGTAACCCCAATTTTCGGCAAAATTCGGGCATTGTCTTATTGGTACAACCGCCCTTGAGATCACCGACCACCGGTCGCATCAATTGTTTTAATGCCAAAATATTCATTTCATTTCCGACATTTATTTTTAAACGAGAAATCATAACGACAAATCATATTCCAGGACTCATCTTGAGCATTGCCACCGCATCAGCACCGGGCATGGAGAACTGCACCCGATGGCGCGCCGCCACGTCCAGCGCAAAGATCCGCGTATAGACCTCGGTCGACTTCATGCTTTTGTGCCCCATCAGCCCCTGCAGCACCTTCAGCGGCACGCCCGAGTACAGCATGTGCATGGCGTAGCTGTGCCGCAGCGTGTGCTGCGTGACCGGAACGGAGAACGTGACGCCGTCACCGGCGGCGCGGGCCACCGCGTCGTTCAGCCAGGTGCGCACCGTGCGGTCGGTCACCTCCCAGATGCGCGCCGGCTCCATGCGGCCGGTACGCTTGTTTTTGCGCTCGAGCGGAATACGTAGCGTGGCAATCATGCTGTTGAGCCGGGTGAGATACTGGTTATCGGACAGCGGGACCAGCCGTTGTGGCACAGTCTTTTTCGACGGCGCGCCAGGGCCGCGTGCGGCCTTTTCCTGCCGCTGCTTCAGCGTAGCCAGCGACACGTAGGGGTAAGGTGGTGACATAGCAAAATCCGTCCGCGTCAGGGCCAGTCCCTCGTTAATGCGCGCGCCGGTGTTCCACAGCGTATCGATGCAGGTCTGCTGGTATAAATCGGGCAGGTAATGCAATAACGCCCCCACTTCCACGGCCAGCAGGTACTCCGGCATGTCGCCGTGAGCCTGGGCCATGCGGCGCAGGGCAAGTGCGGCGGGATAGTCGATGGCTGCGGGCAGCTGCTGGCCCCCTGCGGCGCGGTGGACAAAAAGCTGGACGGCAACAGCGTGCTCATATTTCAAATCCTTCGGGCAGTGTATGGGTATCAGCGGAAATACTGTTAGCGGGTGATCCAGGGACAGGTTGTCTGCGGTATGCCAGGGTTTCCAGCCACAGCGTGTGCCGGTGGCTTCGCCAGACACGCCACAGAGATGCCCCGGCCGAAAAGCGTCCGGTGACCATCCGGCTTGGCGGCATGCTGCACATTCGCCGCAACCGCAATGCCAGAAAAAGCGCTTTTAATCCCAGCCTGGCCGACTGATATTGGCGTGCAAACAGCCCTTCGGTCGGATCGGTCGGATTATCTTCGGCGAAGGTCTCGTTCACAATTCTGACGGAGTGTTCGATTAATGCTGGCAGCTCACGCAGCCGGTAGACGAGAACGGGGGGTAAAAAACGCCAATCACCGGTGACGCCGCTGTAGTCCAGCACCGGCTGGTCAGAAGCCACGTATTTAAACTCTCCGCCTTCATATTCCCCCTCGTCGTGTGCCGGCCGCACGCAGGCCTCAGCAAAGCGCTCCAGTAAAAAGACCAGCTCACTCGCCAGGAAGTACTGCTCACGGGCCTGTTTTTCTCTTGCCTGTTTTTCTTCCCGCTTCAGGGCGAAAAGGTGCGACAGCCACTGGCCGCCGAACGCCCCGCCCAGGGTTCAGACAATGCCCAGGGCGCTGATAATAATGGGAACCCACGCACTCATATTAACGGCCATGCTGTTGCTCCATGAATTACTGTGCTCACGTAGATAATTTGTCGCCTGATTAATCTTTCTCAGGGCGGCGGAATTAATCCGGTTGGCTTACTATCAATCAGGCAGAGGAAAATTGCGAATTCATGTCCGGTATCCCCCACCTCCATATCATGCAGGCCCAGCGGTAAGCCGGGTACGGTCATCGAGTCCCAGGGACTCGATAACTGCCAGTTGTATGGTTCATGTTGGTGCTCCCGGTATGCGATCTCTTTTCCGTCCTTGTCCAGCAACAGGGAGGTCAGCTGTCCTATCCAGTTTTCTACTTGGTCAAACCACAGCGTTTCATGCCCCGCCGCTTTTAAGTCTGCCCATAATTGTCGTGCGTCCATAATTAATGTCCTTATTATTTGAATGCTTTTAGTTTCATTGATTGATTGCCACTGTCCAAACATTCCCTTGTTTTCCAGCGCGACAGATAGCCAGCATACAGTGAGCCGCGCCGTCGATCCCGGCTATGCGGAGTACCTGATGCGGCCGCTGGCGTCTGGCTGCTTTTCGCTGAATGATTATCCTGACGACGTGCTGGCCCACGTCTTCACGCCGGCGCGCCTGCAGCAAATCTTCCCGCTGCTGATGCGTACCCGGCAGTGGACCTTCGGGCAGCGGGAAACCTTTATCCGGGAAATGCGTCCGTCGGTGCGGGAAATGAATGAAACCTTCACCGCCGGCGAGCTGCGCTTCGATATCCGGGTCGAGGGGCAACGCGGTGATTTGCCCGCCGCCGTCGGCGACGAGCTCCCGCGCCTGTTTCTGGTTCTGACCGGCAGCAACTTTGTCATGCCGTTCGGCTGGGAGGCATTTGCGGAACTCTGCCGCCTCCTGACCACCTATCGCACCACGCCGGAGGCGGTGCGCCGCTACAGTGAAGTTACCCATATCACCCTGGGCCTGCCGGGGACTGCGCACCAGGATGCGATCCTGGGATTTGATGCGCTGCGGGTGTTTGTGCCAGCCGAGGCATTCGGCGAGCTGGTCCGGGAACTGACGGAGCGGGTGGAGACGGGAACCCTGGCCAATGCCGTGGAGGCTTTACGCGCGCTGTACGGCGATTTATAAAAACCAAACGGCGCGAATGTCTGAAAGGTTCACGCCGATGCTCCCTTAGCGGATCCCGCAGGGGCTATTTCGGAGACTCTCCGCGCCCCATATTGCGCAGCATCAGCATGGCGGAGAGTGAGATCAACGAGGCCATCATGATGAATGACGCGAACACCCCGCCCAGCGCAAAGAAGCCATAAATCAGCCCCGATGCGGCTTCACCTGTGTTGGCCAGCGTGGAAAACAGGCCAAAATTCTTTCCGATATCCTGTTTTCCCGACAGCGCCTGGATCAGGCTGACAATGGAAATATCGACAAAGGCTCCGCAGCTGCCTAAGACGAAAGAAATACCGTACGAGAGAGAGATGGACAGATTAATTGTGCAGGCCAAAAGAATAAATACCGCGCCATAGGCCATCCACCATTTCATCAGCGCGGATGGCGATCTGATCACCGAAAATCTGGCGTAGAGCAGACTGCCGACCACGGTACCGGACGCCAGCGCGGCAAAGATATAACTGACCTCAACCTCTGTCCCTCCTTTGAAAATCACAAACGCAGGCAGCACGTACCTCAGCAGGGAGGCGGTAAAGAGAATGCACAGTGCTGAACCGATAATCGAAGCGAAAAGATCCCTCGAGTGCCAGCGCAAAAATTGGACGTTCGCCCACGTCTCTTTAAAAATAGACGCTACTGAAAAGGCAGGGCGCAGGCTCCCCTCCGCCTTAGCCTGCGTGAGCATTAACAGCGCGGCCATAGAGACCACGTAGGTCAGCGAGTCGAATATCAGGACGCCCTGCTTCCCCACTGAAACGATCAGCAGCGAACAGAGCAACGGGCCTGCAATAGAGGCGATTTGATCGATCATCTGAAAGGAGCTGTTGATACGGATAAGCGAACTTTCACGGAAAAGCTTGGGCACGCAGGACTGAAAGCTGGGTTGAAAAATGCTTCTGCCCACCGTGATCACCAACGTACAGGCGATCATCGAGACCAGGTTAAGCGCATTGTATTCATACAGGAACAGGAGTGACACTGAGGCAACAAGCCTGAGTAATTCACTGTAGATCATTGTATTTTTTAAGGGATAGCGGTCGGCTAACCAACCGCCAATGGGGCCAAAAAAAATAAAGGGGACAAACCGAAAAAAGTACACGACGCCGATCAGGAGATAGTTCTCGCGAAGGAGTTCTATCACGATCAGGGCGAAAACCACCTCATGGGCATAGTCCCCCGTCTTGGAGATAGCCAGAGAGGAGGACAACGCCAGATAGTTTTTATTGATTTTCGCTTTCATTGAACCGTCGTTATCGAGTGGAGAAAAAGTCTGTCACCTATTGCGCAGTAGTAAAAATTAACTCTTTTTTCGAAATAAATTTACCCGGCGTGCTGAGCTGTTTGTGGATATAACTTTTCATAATGTCTTTATCAACATCCGGCATCAGATAATACATAATGTTGGTGTACCAGTACCACCCCTTCTTGGTCAAACGGAAATACTCCGCATCTTCGGTAATGAGACCTTCTTTTTTAAGTTCTGCGATCCTTTCCATCAAACTGCCCGGTATGGTTTCCATACGCACCTTTGATTTTTCTAAACTGGCGAAATACGCCAGATGTAGAATCAAAGGCTTCATTTCATCCATATAGGAAGGATGCTGGCTGATCGTGCAACTGACTTCGCCTTGCTCAATTGCGTTAATATATTTTTCCCGACCGGAGGTATTAGTCACAGCATGTTCGCGTAACGATGACGCCGCGTTAACCCCAAAACCATGCAGGTCATGATCTGCATAACCGTATACGTGTTCATGATAAATAAACTTATAATCGGTTGTCACCACGTCAGAGGTGATGTTATTACACCGAACATAACCGTGTCCGTTATGTGGCATAAATCCTCGGCTGCGCATATAGGCATCGATGAGAATATTCATGGTGAATTTTCGGGTCGCAGACGTCACTCCTAAATTCGTGTCTTTTATATGCTTATGCAGCTTTGGCTGGGTGGAGACATTATTGATAGGATAAATATCGATGTTGGTGGTGCCCAGCGCGATCGCCTGCTCAAGATCGGAAATAATATCCTCTTCATCCTGCCCGTTCATGCCATAGATGATGTCAAAGGAGACGTGCGGAAAAGCGGCATTCAATGCGCGGGCGGCGTACTGTATCTGTTCTATCGTGGAGGTCAGGTTGAATAGCTTTCGCCATAAAGGGCTGAATGTCTGCAGGCCAAACCTGGGATGAGTCACACCGATGTCCTGTAATGCACTGATTTTATCATCATTTAGGCTTTTTACTTCAATTTCAAAGGAAAACTCCTCCAGCTTTGACAGGTCAAAATGGTGGTGTATGGCAGCCCCAATGGCCCGGATATTTTCTGCGGATAAAATCGAAGGCGTTCCGCCACCAAAAAAAATCGCGCGAACGGGAACAGCATGATAGTCGACCATTTGCGCCTTTATTTCAATTTCTTTTATCAGGGCCTTGGTATAACGGTCTACGTCATTGTGATCTTTATATCCACCACGGGTAAAATGACAAAAGCTGCAAATAGTTTCACAAAAGGGGATGTGAAAATACAGCGCGCGGGATCGAATATTTTCATTGGAGGTTGAGTATGTCTGCTGCAGTGTTTTTGTAGTGATGTTTTTATGCTGGTTAGGGAAGAAGTAATTGTAAATCGGAAACTGATAGTCGAAGCACATAAGGCCATTTTTAGTGAGTTTCATTGCGATTATCCTCAAGAACCACCGTTGACGATGTGAAAAAAGGGTTGGTTTTTGCTAAAAATGTACTTCCCCGTTCAATGTAACGCGATCTGAATTTTGTGGGGTTATTAAAAATGGCTTCAATATCCCGACTTAAATTTACCGCATGCTTCCCGCAGGTATATAAATCAATGCTGATATAACCTGTTTCGGGGTAAGTATGAAATGACAGATGAGATTCAGAGAGAAGAAATATCCCCGTTACACCTTCCCCGCCACTTTGGAATTTATAAACCAGCCTGCCAATGATGTGAAAATGGGAAAGACGCAGTATTTTCTCAAAGGAATGAGTTAGTAATGTCTCATCTTTAAGGAATTCAACATCCTTAGAGATGATATCTATCACATAGTGATGTCCGGTATCATCCATATTTACCTCCGCTGAAATAAAAAATGAAAGGGCAAAAAATTGCCCTTTCATTCTATTTCTTACCAGTCAGAATCATTGAAATCATAGTTGTCTACGATATCCATTGATTTTTCTACGTAAAACAGATCGATAGCACTTTCCATAATAGTGTCCTCAATAAATTTTAACGGAATGGATCAGATATCAGCTGACGATATAACTTATAAGTCAAAAAAATGTTATCGGTTTGTTTGAGGATTAATAATGTGATCTGTGTCACATATGATTTACTTATATTTGAAGGTTTATTTTATAACGATATGAATTTAATTAGAATTTTTAAAGCCGCCTCACTTGCAAAGTGAGTCAGGCACATAAATAAATGAAACACATATCTCATAGAAAAAGCGCGATTGTTAAAATTAAATTACCATTGTTGCCGCCTTATTTAGGCTATATATCGCAGGGCATAGTCACAGCCAATCAGCTCGTATGTAACAACATCTCAGTAGCGGACCTGGCATGCTGCCCCTGTCACGTAAGGAACATGATCAGGAAACGGCTTTGTTGAATAAATCGGATTGAGACAAAAACTTTCCCGAATTGACGAGCACTGCTGTGCCCATGCCAGCCATCTCTTATCTCTCCCGACGCCAGCTCATATGGGTACTGGAAGGCAGACTCACTTTTGAGGAAGGCACCAGCAAATTTGACATGCTTGCTGGCGATTGCCTGGAGCTTGGCGATCCCGCAGATTGTGTTAAAGCCTGCCTGAATGAAACTTCCCCAGCAGTAAGCCGGAGAAACGCGTTATGAGCAGCTTTTCCGGGTCACACCTTCAGTTAGTCAGCTTTACAATATTCAGGATCTGCTGTAAAAAACATTTCAGGCTGATGCTGCCCGCCGCTCGCTTCCGAAAGGAAAGGTGAAAGCACTCTTCTCCTCCTCCCAATGACTGTCGAGTCTCTTGACGATCGAGGTTTGGCAATGCGAGCACCAAAATGCCTCATCACCAGGATGAACAACGATGTTAACAGTCAGTCAAGCAAAGCAGATGGCCAAGAAGCTACGTGTCTCATTAGATTCTCGCAATCAGGAGATCACTCATTCCATTGCTCTGGAAATAGTGGCTTGCCAGTTAGGTTACAAGGACTGGAATACCGCATCAGTGATGCTACTTCAGGACAATACCTCACTTGCGATTGTGTTCGACAAGCCTATTCCTATATTGCGGATGTTCGACGAATCTAAGGCGCGAGAATTCTACATTGATTTCCTCGGTTTCAGCGTTGAATTCGAGCACCGTTTTGAAGCTGATTTACCCCTTTATATGGGGATCAACCGAAACGGCTTACAACTCCACCTTTCCGAACATCATGGCGATGCGAGTCCAGGTTCGACGGTGTTTGTCCCGATGCAGAATATTGAACAACTCCGTGATGAACTACATAGCAAACGCTACGGATACATGCGTCCAGACATTGTTACGCAAGATTGGGGGAAAATTCTGGAATTGTTTGATCCCTTTGGTAACCGGATTCGGTTCTGCCAGAGCTGAACTATTTGATGATGAGTCCCTTTCACTGCCAGGTGTTCCTGGCCTCCCGGGCAGTGGCAACAACAACGCCCGGGAGGCATGGTCTATCAGAAATTATATTGCACACCAATACGGAACCGCGTTTGGCGTTCGTCGGTGGTTTTTCTCACCGACACATCGCCGACCTGGACATAAGGCGTCCATTGCTTATTAATATTATACGCGACTTTTAAGTCCTGTTCGTAATCCCATTTGTCATTGTCGTATAACACCTGGTCGCTGTGTTTATAAATATAGTTATACTCGAATCGCCAGTCAGCAAGACGATAACCCAGCCAGATTTCACCCCGGTTGGTTTTACGATCTTCAGTATTCTCTTTAGTATAACGGGTATATTCATAACGATAACGGGCATTAAAATAAATACCGCTGTCGAAGGTATAACCCGCCGTCAGATAGGGTTTATAGATACTGTTGTCAGAGCTGGACTCCAGCGTAAAGCCAGGTTGCAGGAAGAACGCCTTGGTCACTTTATACTGATAGCTGATGGTGCTTTCTGTGCCATTATCTACCAGATTATTAAAGGGTTTATTCTCATCATTACCGCCTGACTTCCATTTGGCTTCCAGCGAAAAACCAAACCCGTTGTCAAAACGGTGCGATATTAATGCCCTATCTTTGTTTTGCTTACTGTCGTCCAGCCATTCATGGCGAAGATCAATCGTCACAGCCTGGCTGCTGGCACTGGCCAGCAGCAGACCACAGAACAGCAGTCTGTTATTTTTCATTTTTTATGTTCCCAGAGATATTAATCAGTATTTTTATATTTGCGTTATAACGCTTATGGGTGTTGCATTTATTTCTTTTCAAGAAAATCGTGGTAATTAAATTCCCCGTCCAAACTGCGGACAATAGGGTCTGGCAGCGTGACAGATTTAAAATCTGCAGGCTTTATGGGTTTGCCCGTGTTATTCACACTTGAAGGGTCAATATAAAAGTAATTACTCTTGTCAACGTTGCCAGTGACTGCATCGTCATACTTGCCTGCCGTAGTACGTAGCGAAATATTGCCTTTGAATGTGCCCTGCTTGTCGGCAGTGGTGTAAGGCGACGGGCGGAACAGGAAGTTGAAACGTTGGTTGTCCACCGCACGGTTGCCTTCGATTACCAGTGCGCCCGGATTGAAGTTGTCGGTAAAGCCGTCCATCCCGTTTTCCACCGCCACATTATTGCGGACCACGTGCGCCACCGGTAATCCTTCGCCACCGAGCTTGAAACCGTTGCTGCCGTTGTGCACTGACAGACTGTTCTCAATAGTGACGCTGCCATTTGGGCCGTCTTCAATCTTATTGAAGAGATCGAATCCGTCGTCGATGTTGTCGTGGGAATAGCAGTTCACCAGCCGGTTGCCCTCACCCACGCGCATCTTCACCGCAAAACCATCGGCATTTTTACGCCCAGGATCCTGATTGGCCCAGGATTCAGAATTACTGATCAGATTGTTGCTGGCCCACAGTGCGCGGCCAATGCTGTCCGGCGATGCTACCCAGATGCCAGTATCGTCGGCGTGATGGGCCTTAACTCGGTCGATATGGTTGAAACTTCCAGCAATCTGGAAGCTTTTTTGCGTGACCGTAATGCCCTGGACATTCCAGTAACTGCCATCGAGCTTCAGGCCGTTAAACACGGCGCTGCCACCCTGCGCGCGCAGTATTTTCATGTTGTTTTCCGTACCGCTGGCTGTCGCCGGGATCTGGCTTGCCGGATATTCACCGTCAGCTATCCACAGTGTGCCACCCGGTGCTAATAAATTGACCGCACTGGCGAAATCCAGCGGATGTGCGCGTGAACCGTCGTTGCCCTCTGCGCCTTGTGGCGAGACATAAAGTTCATCAGGATCACTGACCAGCACCATGCTGACGGGGAATTCCTGCGTCAGCGGTTGCCCGCTATCCGGTGTAAAGGTGATGTTCAACGTGGTCGTGGGATCATCGGCGTGGAACGGCACCGCGACTACCTCGCCAGCGCGGACGGTTTTCTGGCGCAGTAACGGTTTCCCGTGCTGTTCGATCTGCAACTGGCCATCACCGTTGATACGCAGCTGGAATATGCTGTCGCGGCGTGTGATAACGGGCGATGACATCACTTCGATGCGCGCTTTCAGTGACGGCGCCACGTAAGGTACTGACGCTTGGGTATGCGCTTCAGTGAGCGTCAACTTGGCGTGATTAACGGTGATTTTGGCATTGCGCGAGGCGAAGAAGCCGACGTAATAACCCGTTTTATCCAGCTGCGTGACGCGGTCTGCACCGGCCACGGTTTTGGTGACCCATATATCACTGCCCTGTGGCGCATAGGCGACGTCAAAACCGGTGTCCGTGCGGATCAGTCGCAGCGAGAAATGGTCCGGCGTGGTGAGCGGATGATAGCTTTCGCGCACAATACTGATGCCGGTATTGCCCCACGGTTGCTGCACGCCCTGTCTGGCGATCAGCGCAACCACTGGCGGTTTATCTCCCGTCGCCATCACGCTGTTCATCACCATATTAGACGCTGCCGGTAATTCCTCGATGCCCGGCTTAGTAACCGGCTCTCGCGGCGTGCCTAAAATATCGCGCACCAGTAATCCGGCCCCTTCCTGCCCGGCAGGTTTAGCCCCGTTTTCCGGACCAAACTGATTCAGCGTAATATCTGCTTCCAGCTGGAAGTTCGCGTTAGCCGGTAAGCGCGTGTAGAAATAGGTTAATCCATCGTGGCTGTTTCCCACTTTCCCGCCGCGGCTTTCAAGGGTAAACGGTGTGGTCAGCGGCGTGCCGGCCTGCGGGATCGTTTTCCCATCGGGCAGACGTGTTTCGTTTATGCCGATTTTTTCCGGCAGCACGTTGGTGGCGAAATTGATGTCGGTAGACTGACCAAATGTGATGCTGTGCCAGGTCAGACTGCTGGTGGCAGGCAATGCGGTGGCCATGCCATGTGCGCTAACCCCGAAAGATAGCGCGACAATAAACAGATTACGTTCCCACATAGTCGTTCTCATCCTAAAAACGTAAGGCGTCGCTGGCCGGTTTTCCCGGCCAGTCGGTAAGGTGATTGATGGTGTGGTAAAGCTGAGGTTTTACGGGTGTTGCGTGGTGCTCACCATGGGTTTCGGCTCGGTTAACGCAATGGCCGGTGTATCGAAAATTTTGCGGCAGACTTCACTGTTGCCCCAGCATTGTTCGTATGGATAACCAATCAGTTCTTCCATTACCACGCGTACGTCAGGTTGGATCTGGCTGATGTGCCCCCCCGCTTTAATTCGCGCCACTTCGCCGAGCACGACTAAGTGCGTTTTACGGTTCAATTTCATCTGATTACTGAACACCATCGCCATCAGTGCCAGTGCAATGACCCCGATACAGAACACCAGAGCAATCGCCGTCACCGCGCTTTCTGGTTGGGTGTGTGATTTAGACTGGAAGCCGTAGAAGCTGAGGATCGCCCCCATCACAAACACGATGACCGAACGCATCAGCTTGCCGGAGAAGGTCATCGCCCCCGCATAGATCCCTTCTCGACGACGGCCAGTGAAGGCTTCATCAATGTCTGCCAGGAAGGTGTAAACCGTCCATGGGATGTAATACACACCACCGGTACCGATACCGAAAATGACAGTGATGGTCAGCATTGCGACCGTTGCATACTGTTGCGGCAGATGTAGGAAGTGCAGCAGGCTGTAACAACCCACTGAGAACACCACAATGCCCAGCGCCAGAATGTAAGGCTTACTGAAACCGTGCTTCACACAAATACCGATGAAGATTGCAGTAGAGAACAGTTGCAGAATTGAGTTCAGGCTGCTGAGTCCGGCAACCATCGTTGGGTCATATTGCAGTACGAAAATAATGAAGTAGGTGAAGACTGAGGCAAACAGCCATTCCGCGCCGAAACCGCACAGATACATGCCCAGATGCTTGCGGAACACACGCAGGTGGAAGGTGGACTTCATATCACGCATCAGTGTGATCATGGTTTTGCCGAGGCTTTGTTTTTTCTCATCAACGGGTGTGGTTTCTTCCACCGGACGTTCCCAGGAAGATAAATAGAGCATGCCCATGGCGACAAATAAGATCACGCCGTAGGTCAGCGCGGTGAAGAAGAACGGCTCTGCGGAGTCTTTACCGTAGATGAGGATGAACTGGCCAGGGATGAACGCGGCGAGGAAGTTCGCCACTTTACCGAAAATCGCCTTGTAGCCCGTTAGCTTAGAGCGCGCGGAGAAGTCGGTGGTCATTTCTGTGGCCAGGGTTTCATACGGCACCATCACCGAGGTGTAGATCAGCTCGAACATCACGTAGGTAGAAAGGTAGTACCAGAAGCCAAAGCCTTCGACCCACAGCAGCGGATAGAACATCATCAGCGGTATGCCGAGCAATATAAAGAAGCGGCGACGGCCAAAACGCTTACCGAGACGCGTCTTGCCGAAGTTATCGGAGAGGTAACCCATCAGCGGATTGCTAATAGCATCGATGATACTGGCGACGGAAAAAATCGCCGACGCTTGTAAGAGTGTCAGGCCACAGAAGGTGGTGTAAAAGTACAGCAACCAGATACCGGCAATCGCCAGCGCCCCGCTACCTAACAAGTTCCCGCCGCCATACGCCAGCTGATGTCTGAATAAAATTGGTTTTTCTGCGTTCATGGAGTTTCCCGCCCAGAGAGATTTTATATTTATGAACCGTTGTTTTGTTTTTTTAGAGATAACGTTTTATATAGATTGGAGTGATGAATAGATGTGAAACAGTTCACATTTGAAATCAAGACTGACAAGTTACGGGTCTATTTTGCGATGCACGTAGCATTATTAATGATAGATAAATTGAATGTTTCGTGATTATTCATATTCAATTAGTTATGAATGAAATCATTATCATCCTACTCTGTTTGGTTGATCAGTAGTAGGTTGTTAAGTTTATTATTTGTTGTATAACATGGTGTTATGTGACATTTCGCAGTTCGTCGCTAAACTGTGCGAGGCTCAAGCCTTAAATAAAGGGTTGGAATTTGTGTGATCTTCTTAACATTTATTGCAGTGCCTAACGTCATGGTAAAAACCAAGTGATACATTGTTTTTAATTTAATGAAATATAATTTCAATTAATAATATCAGCCAGCACAACGGCGATCTTCATTATCACTAAGAGGTGAATCATGGCAAAGGGTTCTCAGATTCAATTCCGCTTTCACACCGTTTCGGATCCTCAAACCGGTGCTCGCGTCACGCGTTTGACTCCCCCTGATGTGTTGTGCCACCGCAACTATTTCTATCAAAAATGCTTTACCCGCGACGGCAACAAGGTGTTGTTTTCAGGCGAGTTTGACGGGAATCGTAACTATTATCTGTTGGATCTGAACACGCAGAGAGCCGTCCAACTGACTGAAGGAAAAGGCGACAACACCTTTGGCGGCTTCCTGTCGCCTGACGATCAATACCTTTACTACGTCAAAAATGAACGCAGTCTGCAACGGGTGACACTGGCTGATTTCAGCGAGGTCAGTGTGTATCAGGTGCCGCAGGAGTGGGTCGGATACGGGACGTGGGTAGCCAACAGCGAATGCACCAGCCTGGTGGGGATCGAAATCAGCCGTGAAGACTGGACGCCGCTTTCGGACTGGACAATATTCCAGGCGTTCTACCACAGCAACCCGCACTGCCGCCTGCTGCGTGTGGATTTACTCAGCGGTAAGTCCGTGGTGATCCACGAGAAAAAAGAATGGCTCGGCCATCCGATATATCGTCCGTTCGACGACAATACTGTCGCCTTCTGCCATGAAGGTCCGCACGATCTGGTCGATGCCCGTATGTGGTTGGTGAATGAAGACGGTACGAACGTGCGCAAAGTGAAAGAACATGCGCCTGGTGAAAGTTGCACCCATGAATTCTGGGTGCCGGACGGTTCTGCGTTGATATATGTGTCCTATCTGAAAAGCCAGCATGACCGTTATATCCGCCGTTTTGACCCACAAACCGGCGAAGACATTTGCCTGATGAGCATGCCCGCCTGTTCACACCTGATGAGCAATGAGAACGGCTCACTGTTGGTCGGCGACGGTTCAGGTACGCCGGTCGATGTGAAAGATACCGCCAGCCATACGATTGAAAACGATCCATGGTTGTACATCTTCGATGCCAAAACCCGCCAATATGCACCGCTGGCGGCGCATAACAGTTCGTGGCGCGTACTGGACGGCGACCGTCAGGTGACACATCCGCACCCTTCTTTCTCGCCGGACAACCGGCACGTGTTGTTTACTACGGATTATGAAGGACTGCCGGCACTGTATCTGGCGGAAATTCCCGACACGTTGCTCAGTGAATTACGCAAGGAATAAGCCTCAGTGAGGTCTGGGTATTACCCAATAAAAAACGGCTCTTGTGCAGGCAAGAGCCGTTAATTGGCGAATAATATTACTTATGCTGTTTGGCGAATTCGTCTTTTGCCTTCTGCAATTGCTGCAGGAAAGCTGCATTGGTGTGCAGTGTTGCCACCACGGCTGAACCCACGATACGCGCGGCATCTACGTCGCTCTGCCAGTGATATCCACAGATAACGCGACTCTGCCCCAGATCATAACCACGTTGGAGGATCTGATCCTGGTGTTTTGGGTTAATTTCAGTCAGTACTAACGCGGTCGCCCAACCTATAGAAGTGTGACCAGAAGGATAGGAGCCGTTTTTCGACAGCTTGTCCTGATCTTTGGTGTTGCAAGTCGGCACACCGTAGAAGGCGAACGGACGAATGCGCATGTACTTCTCTTTGGCTGAACGCGTCGCCAGGTCACCGGCATCTTCAATCATATTGGTCAACAGCTTATGCAACTCAGGGGTATCTGCGGCGGTGATTGGCGAGCCAAATGCGCCGGAGAAGGCATTTGCCACCCCGCCAGCGCTAAGGTTAGCATCTTCAGCTGCCTGAGCACCGCGTTCCGTTGAACGCAGCAGACGGCCTTTCTCATACATTGCCTGGTCGTTAAGAAATGCAATGCTGCCCACTTCCGGCGGAGGTGGCAGAAGCGACAGGCTGTTAATTGCCTGATCATTCTTCAGGTAGTAAAGATCGGGTTTGGTGGTCGCATCATTGCCTGCAGGGACCAGGGCAAATGCATTGACAGAGAAAAGACTGGCTAAACAAAAGGTAACAACACTCTTCATAAAAGTTTCCTTACTTATCATTATGATTTACGTCCCGAAATCGGGTTCGTAACATTTTCTAACACCTGCCTTTTTAAACAAATTAGTAACAAAAAAGATTGAGCCGTATCGCAAAAATACAGATGCATTATTCAAGCGAATGATTAGTAAGCATTTAAGCGCTATTTATGCACGATGCGAGTGAGGGGTTGTACTTGACACTATTTTACTGCTTTAAAGTAAAAGGGGTCATTACCCTTTGGTTGCCAGTTTCAGTAGAACAACGCCGGAGAAAATCAGCAATACGGCGATCACCCGCATAGGGTTGAGGCTTTCACCGAACATGATGACACCCAGGATAAACGCCCCTATCGCGCCAATACCGACCCAAACGGTATATGCGGTGCCAAGCGGCAGGTATTTCATCGCGATGGCCAGCAGAGCGACGCTCAGCAGCATAAAGAAAGCGGTAATAATCGTCGGGATGAGGCGTGTAAACCCATGCGACTCTTTCATTGCCGTAGACCAGATAACCTCGAAAATGCCTGCCAGAACCAAATAGACCCACGCCATAATATTTCCTTATTTCAGCTAAGGGCCGTCCCTTTATGATTTTTGCCGAGTATCTGGTCGTCCAGTCGGCTTTTGTACCCTGTGATTATAGGCAAACCGTTAAAAGGTTTACAGCCCTTAACCATGGCCTATGTGCTGCGATTGCGGGCTGGTTAAGCAGCCCACCGGGAGGCGGAAAGGGTCATTCGCTCACCACCCAAAGGCTCAGGCTGCCTGCGTTGCAGCGAAAAATAGCGGTACCCTGTTCATCTGACTCCACTTGTTCCTGACGGTTATCGAGCAGATCCTGCCATTTTTTCCCCGCGTAACTCTCGCCCAGCGTGATGGATTTCTCTCCCTCATCGCCGTTGGACATGATCACCACGCAACCCGGATGTTCATCAGTGCCGCTGCGGCTGAAGGCCAGGCAGTTTGGATGATCGAAATAGTCAGTCTGTACGCCCCAGGCGTGCGTCTGGCGGGCTTTGATCAGGGTTTCCAGATGAGGTACCACCTGCAATTGCACTTCATGGGCGTTGCCGTCGCTGCCGGTGTCTTCATAGGTCGCGCCAAACAGGCCAGGATAAAACACCATTGGCACGCCCTGCTCGCGCATCAAAATGAGTGCATAGGCCAGCGGTTTGAACCAAGGTTCGATCGGCGCTTCCAATGACTGCAACGGCTGGGTGTCATGGTTAGCGACCAACGTCACGGCGTGAGCCGGGTCGGCCGATACCAGCGTGTTGTCGAAAATTTTACTCAGATCATAGTCAGCACCTCCGCGTGAAGCATGATGGAAGCTCAGCTGCAATGGGGCGTCGAACAACAGGGTTTTGCCTTCAACCTGATGAATATATTGTTGCAGCGTCTCGACGTCATGTGACCAGTACTCCGCCACAATGAACATCGGCTGTTCAGCTTCGGTCTGAATGTGATCGATCCAGTCTTTATAGAACCAGGCTGGGATGTGTTTCACGGCGTCTAGCCGGAAACCGGTACAACCGGTCTCGGCCATCATCCAGCGCGCCCAGTATTTGAGCTCTTCGTCGACGGCCTTGTTGCGAAAATCAACATTGGCGCCCATCAGGTAGTCATAATTGCCAAATTCGGAATCGACTTCGGTATTCCAACCGTCGGCGGTGTAATCGTTGACGATTTTAAACACGCCATTTTCATCCGGGTTTTCGATGTGGTCCACGCCGCTGAAGCATTGGTGGTCCCAGATAAACGTGGAGTATTTGCCCTCTCGCGCCGGGAAAGTGAAACGTGTCCAGGCATCGGCTTCTACCACTTCCTCATGGATCTCGTCGCGGTTATCTTCATCGACCCGGTTAACCTGAATACGTTCTTTCTCATCAGCTCCCATTTTATGGTTGAGGACCACATCCATGATCACCCCGATGTGACGCTCTTTCAGGGCGTGGATCGCTGCCAGCAGTTGCTCTTTATCGCCGTATTTGGTGGCGCGGGAACCTTTCTGGTCGAATTCCCCCAGATCGAATAAATCATAGGTGTCATAGCCGACAGAAAATCCGCCGGAAGCCCCTTTATAGGCGGGTGGCAGCCAAACGGAGGTAATGCCAATCTCTGCCAGATAGTCGGCGCGCTCGGCGACTTCTGTCCACAGTTTTCCGCCATCCGGGTAGTACCAGTGAAAGAATTGCAACAGTGTGGGATTTCGCATGTCCGTATTCCATTTCTCATGACAGGGAAATGAAGTATGGAGCAGGATAGCCAAAAGGGTTAGCCAGATTATTCGTCATCGATTGTTCGAATTCGGATCCTGTGTTAAGCAGTGTCATACTTTGTGTTATGCACGCATAAAACCAATAAGGAATCACGTTGAACACAAGCAAATCTGATACTCAACTGACGGCCGCCGACGCGGTTGACCGGTTAGAAGTCCTTTACAGTGCTGCCGTCGTGGCACTGCGTAAAGCGATTGGCGAGTTTATTATCGATGGCTCGTTGCCTGATCCGCACCTGCGGTCGGCTGGTTTATTTACTTACCCCGAACTTAGCGTCAGTTGGGACGGTACGGCGCAGAATTCGTTTAAATCCCGCGCCTATGGGCGTTTTCCACGTGCGGGTCAGTACACCACCACCATTACGCGCCCCGAACTGTTCCGGGATTATTTGGCCGATCAGTTAGCGCTGTTGGAAAGTGAGTACGGCGCCAGTTTTGTCGTCAAACCTTCGCCGCTGGAGATCCCCTTTCCGTTTGTGATTGATGGCTCTGACCTAAATCTCAACCGCACCATGAGCGCAGCGCTGGCACACCATTTCCCGACTACCGAGCTTTCGCAAATCGGTGATCAAATTACCGATGGGCTGTCCCTTTCGGGCTCGGTGTTCCCACTGTCCCATTTCGATGCCCTGCGCACCGACTTTTCCCTCGCCCGCCTGAAGCACTACACCGGCACTCCGGCGGAACATGTTCAGCCCTATGTGCTATTCACTAACTACACCCGCTATGTGGATGAGTTTGTCAGTTGGGCCTGCGATCAACTTGTCGATCCCGCCAGCCCCTATATTGCGCTTTCCTGCGCCGGTGGGGCGTACGTGACACCGGAAACCATCAATCTGAAAGAGACGGTGTCAGATTTGGCGTGGAAGAAACACCAGATGCCGGCTTACCATTTGATTGCACGGGACGGCAAAGGCATCACGCTGGTCAATATTGGTGTTGGGCCGTCTAATGCTAAAACCATTTGCGATCATCTGGCGGTATTGCGCCCGCATGCGTGGCTGATGATTGGTCACTGTGGCGGTCTGCGTGAAAGTCAGCAAATTGGGGATTACGTTTTGGCCCACGCCTACCTGCGCGATGACCACGTGCTGGATGCCGTTTTGCCGCCGGATATCCCAATCCCGAGCATTGCCGAAGTGCAGCGCGCGTTATATGACGCCACCAAGGCAGTCAGCGGGATGCCGGGCGAGGAAGTTAAACAGCGTCTGCGTACTGGCACTGTGGTCACCACGGATGACCGCAACTGGGAGCTGCGTTACTCGGCTTCGGCGATGCGTTTTAACCTCAGCCGCGCTGTGGCGGTAGATATGGAAAGTGCCACTATTGCAGCGCAGGGTTACCGTTTCCGCGTTCCTTATGGCACTTTGCTGTGTGTGTCTGACAAGCCGCTACATGGTGAAATTAAACTGCCCGGTCAGGCCAATCACTTCTATGAAGGGGCCATCTCTGAGCATCTGCAAATCGGTATTCATGCCATCGATTTGCTGCGTCAGGAAGGTGATAAACTGCACTCCCGCAAGCTGCGAACTTTCAACGAACCGCCGTTTCGCTAGTCAGCTTATCGTTACATTGTCACCTCTGCGGGGAAGGGTGTTCCTTCCCGCTATCCTCTGAATATTTCTACACAATTACTGTCGATAACTTAGCGTATTCCCCCTGATTTCCCGCGTAAAAAAACGCTTGTACCGGCGTATATTCATCGTCATCGATGGGCGCTGCGCCCAAAGTCAGTGATGTTGTTAAAAGCAGGTTTTCGAGGTGGGTTATGAAAAGGCTATTGATGTTAATGCTGGCTGCGGGGGCGCTGATGTTTGTCACTCAAGCCTCGTTGGCTTATGGCTATTACGGGCATGGTTACTATGGACACGGTTATTATCATGGCTATAACCGCGGCTGGTATGGCGGTCCTAATGTGGTGATTGGTGTGCCCTGGGGGCCTCCGCCACCGGTCTATTATGGTCCGCCACCGGTGGTGTATGTGACGCCACCACCGCCGCAAACCTATATAGAGAAAACCCCGAACTACGCCTATTACTGCCAGAATCCGGCGGGCTATTACCCCCGTGTACCGCGTTGTGCACGCGGCTGGATGAAAGTCGTGGTTGGCGAACCCGCATCCCGTTAAGCCTGAGTACATATTCTATGAAACGTTTTTATCAAATGGCACCCTTGGCTTTGCTGGCAGCCCTTTCCGGTTGTGTCTCGCCACCTTCCAACCCAGATGTCACCGTGTTGCCGGGTAGCAGCAAAAGTTATGGGCAGTTCAGACAGGACGACATCTTGTGCCGTAATAGTGCGCAAAACAGCGTTAGCGGTGGTGCACAGGCGGCGTCGAACAATGCCGCAGGTACGGCCGCTGCGGGGACCGTTGTGGGCGCTGCTGCTGGGGCGTTATTGGGGGCGGCCTCAGGACATGCCGGCCCCGGTGCGCTGATTGGCGCGGGCAGTGGCCTGCTGGTGGGCAGTGCAATGGGCAGTAATACGGCGGGCATGAGCAGCGGCGATTTGCAGGATCAATACGATGTGGTCTACACCCAGTGCATGTACGCGAAAGGCAACAAAATACCCGCCGCCTACGCCTATGATCAGCAAAGTGAATCACGTCAGTCTGACGTACCTCCCGATTACCAACCGGCTTACCCGCAAAGTGATGTACCGCCGGATTATCATGGCGGCTCCCCTGATGGAGATGCACCGCCAGATTATCAATAACAGGTTTACCGCTAGAACTTCACCACGGCACCCAGCTCAATCACTCGGTTTGGTGGGATTTGATACAGGTCGGGTGCCCGTAAAGCGTTACGCTGTAACACCTGGAAAAGCCTGCCACGGATGCGCAAATACCACGGACGCTTGTCCAGTGCCAATGTGTCCCTCGACAGGAAGAACGACGTATCGCTCATGGTGCAGCGCAATCCATCCTGTCCGCAGCGATAAAACACCTCTTCCAGATTCGGCGTTTCGCGCCAGCCATAACTGGCTACTACCCGCCAGAACGACGGTGATAACCGTTCAATAGTGACGCGCTTAACTTTGTGAACATAAGGCGAGTCGGCGCTGGCAATGGTCAGCAGAATCACCCGGTCATGCAGCACTTTGTTGTGTTTGAGATTGTGTAATAACACCAGCGGCACAGCATCCGGTGCGCGTGACATAAAGACTGCCGTACCCGGCACCCGCTGCGGCGGGGATTTTTCCAGTGATGCGATCAGCGAATTCAGGGCATCCGGGTCTTCACGCAGACGCCGCAGCAGACGGGTACGTTCGGTGTGCCAGGTCATCATGATCAATAGAATGCTCAGCCCCAATACCACAGGCAGCCAGCCGCCGGAGAACAGTTTGGTCAGGTTAGCGGCAAACAGCGGAATATCCACGAGCAGCATCAGAACCATTAACAGCAGCCCCCAACGCGGCTTCCAACCCCAGTTTTTTATCGCCACAATGCTAAGTAACACGGAGGTCAGCGCCATGGTCCCGGTGACAACAATGCCGTACGCCGAGGCGAGATCGCTGGAGTGTTTGAAACTGATGATGACAATCAGTACTGCGACATACAGCAGCCAGTTGACCACCGGAATATAAATCTGCCCGGATTCCACATCTGAGGTGTAAACAATGCGCATTGGCGGCAGATAACCAAGGCGCATCGCCTGGCTGGTCAGAGAGAAGACACCTGAAATCACCGCCTGGGAGGCGATCACCGTTGCCATGGTAGCAATCAGCAACAGAGGCACTAAGGCCCAGTCTGGCGCCAGCAGGAAGAACGGGTTCTTAACCGCCTCAGGGTTGGTCATCAACAGTGCGCCCTGACCGAAATAGTTCAATATCAGCGAAGGGGCGACCAGCAGGAACCAGGCGATACGAATAGGTTTTTTACCAAAATGTCCCATATCGGCATACAGCGCTTCGGCACCCGTCACCGCCAGGACCACCATGCCAAGGGCGAAGAAAGAAACGCCTTTATATTCGATAAAGAAATTCATCGCCCAGTAAGGGTTCAGTGCTTGCAATACGGCAGGGTTTTTTAAGATTCCACTGATACCCAGCACTGCCAGCGAAACGAACCACACCACCATGACGGGTGCAAACAGCTTGCCGACGATGCCTGTGCCTTTCTTCTGGATGATAAACAGCAGGGTCAGGACGGCAATCGACATAGGAATGATGAAAGGGTCAAGGGAGGGTTCGATAATCTCCAGCCCTTCTATCGCTGACAGCACGGAGATCGCCGGGGTGATGACGCCGTCGCCGTAAAAGAAACTGCCGCCAATCAGCCCGATAAACACCGTAACCGTAAACCAGCGCGGGTTGATTTTTCGCACCGCCAGCGACATCAGCGTCAGGATCCCGCCCTCGCCGTCGTTATCTGCCCGCATCACGAAACCGATGTATTTGACCGAGACGACCAGCATCAGCAGCCAGAAAATCAGCGACAGAAAACCGAAAATCGAACTTTGCGTCATAGTAATACCCGCCTGCCCGGTCAGGCATTCGCGCAGGGTATATAGCGGGCTGGTACCGATATCACCGTACACCACGCCAATTGCCGCCAGCGTTACCGCAGGCAAAGGCTGCTTGTTCGTTATATGCATAGAGGGGGATTCGCAAATTCAGTGGGCTGAAGAAAGCCGGTGCCTGTAGGCAGTATAGTACCGGCAAAAACCAGTACATCTCTTGATGTGAATATTTTGTTAAATTTGACTTTCTATCGCATTTTTCTGCACTTAGTGAGCGGCCCGCAATAGCGGATAACGCCGGAAAATAAACACACACCACGTCAATGCCACGCAGCCCATCACGCCGCCGACATAACCCACATTCGCCATTCCCAGATGCAAACTGACCTGATTGCCGAGTAATGCACCAGCACCAATGCCCAAATTATAGATGCCGGAGAACAGCGCCATTGCGACATCGGTGGCGTCGGGTGCCAGCGCCAGAACGCGGATCTGCATCGCCAGTCCAATCGCCATCATGCCCATTCCCCATAAAATCGAGAGTACGGAGATGCTGACGGTATGCGTCGCCGCCACGAGTAGCAACAACATACTGAGTGTCACAATGGCAATTGCCCCGACCAAAAAGGCTGACGGGAACCGGTTGCCCAGTACGCTGAACAATACGCTGCCCAGAATTCCTGCACCACCAAAGATCAGCAGCAGGAAGGTGGTGAAGTTTTCGCCCATATCCGCCACGTTCTGCATAAAGGGTTCGATATAGCTGTAGGCAGTGTAATGCGCGGTGACAATAAGCGTGGTCAATAAATACATGCTGACCAGCGCCGGACGTTTAAACAGCATCGGCACACTGCCGAGTGAACCAGTATGTTCGCTTGGCAATTTAGGCAAAAGCTTCATCAGGCACAATAAGGTCACCAGCGCGACAATGCCGATGATCGCAAACGTGATGCGCCAACCGAGGTATTGTCCAATCAGCCGCCCGAGCGGCAAACCCAGCACCATCGCCAGCGCCGTACCGGTGGCCAGCATACTCAGTGCCTGCGTTTTCTTGCCTGCCGGAGCCACGCGGATCGCAAGCGACGCGGTGATCGACCAGAAGATAGCATGAGCGAGTGCAATACCGATACGTGACACCACCAGTGACCAGAAGTCCCATGCCATCACCGACAGAATATGGCTGCCAATAAACAGCACAAATATCACAGTCAGCAAGCGTCGACGTTCAACATTTCGAGTCAGCAACATCAGCGGCAACGACATCAGGGCGACAACCCAGGCGTAGATGGTCAACATCAGCCCGACCTGAGCCGTTTCCATCGAAAAACTGCTGGCGATATCCGACAGCAAACCAACCGGAACGAACTCCGTGGTGTTAAAAATGAAGGCGGCGATGGAAAGCATAATGACGCGAAGCCATTCGGTCTTGCGTGAGACGGGTAGTGTTTGCATGAAAGTATGTGGCTTTTTGGTGAAATGATAGTTGCGCGCATGACAGAAAAAAATGTCACTTTTGTGAGCCGTATTGTGTTTTATTTCGACCTGAATGAAAACCGTTAAATCCGGCAAAGGGGAAAATTCCCTCCGCAGGTTTTTCATTAGGCTGATATATCACTTCGCCTGATGCATTCTCAGGACACCCCTAACCCGCGCAGGCCAGCCGTCACGACAGCCGCGGCCAGTATGACAATAATCAGTGGTACCTTGCGCCACGCCAGTATGGCCGCTACCCCAACGCCTGCCAGGCGTGCAAAACCGGCAAAATGCTCCCCTTCCAGTAACGTGGCGATCACTGCGACTGACAGTAGCAACGTTGTAGCGGCATCGGCGATCAAGGCGCGGCGACTTTCGCTAAAGGTTATCCGTGAACCGAGTTTCACCCCGGCCAGGCGCAACAAGTAGGTTCCTGCGGCCAGCATGATGATGCCAGCAATCACCAGAGCAGGCTGGTTCATGATTTTTTCCTCCTGATGGCCAGTCCCAGCAGTGAAAACAGTATGGGCATCCCAACCGGGACAAAAGGCACTGCTGCGAGGGAAATCACTGCGCCTGAAAAGGCTGAGATGATGGTTTTGGCGTTTTTCAGTGCGGGCAGAATGAGTGCCACCATAATGGCTGGGAAGACGGCATCGAGGCCGATAGCCTGCGTATCAGGAATAAATTTCCCCATTAAACCGCCTATCACTACGCCCAATGGCCAGCAGATCGCAATCCCTATGCCACAGAACCAGAAGGCGGCTTGGCGGCGGGTGTGTGAGGATTGTGCGACGCCGAACACTACGCTTTCATCATTCATAATGTGGCAACCTAAATAACTTGCCGCATTATGCCCAACCAAATCCTTGACCGCGATGCCGAACGGCAGATGGCGTGCGTTGACCAACAGTCCCGCCGCCGCTGCGGCAAACGGACTGCCTCCACTGGCGACAATACCAATAAACAAAAACTCGGATGCCCCGGCCAGTACCACTAATGATAACGCCAGTGGCACCCACAGCGGAAAGCCGCTGCCCGTAGCCAGCGATCCGTAAGATATTCCGACGATACCATCCGCCAGACATACCAGCACAATGGCTTTGATGGTGTCCGCACTCAGCGAAGAAAAATGGCTGGACTTCATAAAATTCATCCCATAACGAACAGTTAGACTGTTATAATGAACAATCGTGATTCTATTTACAAGTCGAACGATCGTTCGTTATAACATTGTGCAGGGTGATTTATGTCTCAACCGATCAGCATTATTGCCAAAGCGCTGCTGCGCGAGCGTCAGCGAACCGGTCTGTCTCTGGCCGAAGTGGCCCGCCGGGCAGGCGTCGCCAAGTCTACGCTCTCTCAGCTTGAGGCGGGAAATGGCAATCCGAGCCTGGAAACGTTGTGGGCGCTGTGCGTCGCGCTGGATATTCCGTTTGCCCGGTTGATGGAGCCGCAGATCAATAAATCTCAGGTGATCCGGCGTGGTGAGGGGCCGTCAGTGGCGGCGGAGTTGGCGAACTACAAGGCTGTATTACTTGCAACTTGCCCGCCCGGTGCGCGGCGGGATATCTACTTGCTGATGACCCAGCCTGGCGCCGATCGTATTTCCCAGCCACATTCACTGGGTGCAGTCGAACATATTATTATCACCCAGGGTCAGGCGCTGGTTGGGTTGGTAGAGGAGCCCTTCACGCTCAATGCCGGGGATTACATCAGCTACCCTGCCGATCAGGAACACATTTTCCGTGCGCTGGAAGCGGATACTCAGGCGGTATTGGTTTCTGAACAGAATTAACTTATTGAGAATGCGACGGGAGTTGCCTGCAATAAAAACCAAAAAGCCCACCAAATAGGTGGGCCTGATAAAGATAGTCGGAATTAGAACTGGTAAACCAGACCTAATGCTACGATGTCGTCGGTAGAGATACCGGTTGATTTATAGAAGTTGTCGTCATTGTCCAGCAGGTTAATTTTGTAATCAACATAGGTGGACATGTTTTTGTTGAAGTAATAAGAGGTACCAACAGAAACATATTTGACCAGATCTTTGTCGTTATATTCTGAATTGTTAGCAATGTCGACGGCCAGGTTTTTACCTTTAGATTGCAGGTAAGAAACTTCCGGACGCAGACCGAAGTCAAACTGGTATTGCGCAGTCACTTCGAAGTTCTGAGTTTTGTTCGCGACCAGTGCGTCATTGTCACCGAAACCGGTCATGTTGCGTGTTTCAGAATACATAGTCGCTAAATAAATGTTGTTCGCATCATATTTCAGGCCAAGAGTCCAAACCTCGGCTTTGTCACCATCGGCAATGGTTCCATTAACTTGATCATTGGTACGGTCAGAAGAGGCGTAAGCACCCGAAGCACTAATACCCATACCGAAATCATAGCTGGTGGACATACCGAAGCCGTCGCCATTCTGAGCGCGGATGCTACGGTTACCATTATTTGTACCTTCACCCGAAATATTGCCGTCGTTTGCGCCCTGGTATTGCAGTGCGAAATTCAGGCCGTTAACCAGACCGAAGAAGCCGGTGTTACGGTAAGTTGCTACGCCGTTGGTACGGCCAACCATAAAGTTGTCAGCGGTAGTATAACTATCGCCACCGAACTCTGGCAGCATATCGGTCCATGATTCAACGTCATAGACGACACCATAGTTACGGCCGTAGTCGAATGAACCGTAGTCACCAAATTTCAGACCTGCGAAGCCCAGACGGGTCGCGTTACCCGACGAGCCATCTCCTTCTGCGTGGTTAGCCTGAACGTTGTATTCCCACTGGCCGTAACCGGTCAGTTCGGAATTGATCTGGGTTTCACCTTTGAAACCGACACGCACATAAGACTGGTCACCGTCTTTTGACGCGTCATCGGAGAAGTAGTGCAGGCCATCAACCTTGCCGTACAGATCCAGTTTATTGCCGTCTTTATTATAAACTTCAGCCGACTGCGCTGCGCCTGCTACCAGCAGTGCTGGAATGATTAATGCCAGTGCTTTCAATTTCATTATGGTATTCCTTTATCATTAATATGAATGTTTTTATTCTAAAAATACAATATATATATGCTTAGCCCTTCGCACTAATCATAACTATATAGTTCCGTAGTTTTTTAATTAAATTATCAAAAACACTTTTATTATTTATTGCTAATTATTTCAGTGACAACTTTCATTTATATATAATATATTTAATTATTAATTCATATAAAATTTGTATTTATTAATAGCTAAAGTGTTGTGATATTTTAGTTCCCAGATCATGGACTCATCACCATGGTCTACTATCCTTGTTGAGCGTCATCTTATTATTTTCAATAGCCCTTCCCTGTGGCTGATATTGCATCTTCGCCCCGCCCTGACTGGCGGGGCTTTTTTTTGCCTGTTATTAGCGCCTACCCTGTTGTCTAAAAACAGCGGTGAGTGAGATTTGGGAGATGAGGGCAATAAAAAACCCATAACTGCAGGCAGTTATGGGCTCCACAAATGAGAGAGATAATCACATTTACGACGAGGTCAGAGAGAACGAATTTACTACTACATATTTGCCCTACCAGGAGAAGCATTAAGGCCTTTTGTTAACACGCAGAGTTCATTCCAATAAAATATGCGCATCATGCGATGGACGCGATTATTTCTCGCGATACCAGGCCGGGTCGATATTTCCCATTTCGATACCATATAAACTTCCTGTTGGGATTAACGCTTCCATCATGCGGGTGCTGTCCTGTGAAGGTTCGCTGATAAACGCACTGGCACACTTGTGTTTGACGCGCTGCCAAAATGAGGTTGAAGTCTTCAAACGTTTTGTCTGCGGCATGATGAAAGCACTCCCGTGTTAGTGAAATCTTGAAGAAAAACGCTTTCACATTGTTCTTCGTTGAAACCAGTTAACCGTGGAATGGCTGGGAAATAAAATATCCATTTCTGCTTTCTATAGTTGCCCAGCGACTATGCGGCTTCGCGTGCCATACGCAGGTAACCAGAAATGAAGGGGATGATTAACGGTTCTGGTAGAACGCCAGTACGGTGGCGGGCGCAAAGGTGAAGATTGCATAGCTGCGGCCATTCAGCTCGAAGCTGCCAGGCTCTTTCATCGGGTAATGGCGGTGGATTAACAGCGATTTATGATTCTCTTTATCCACAAAAGCTACGCCGAGACTATATTGATCTTTCAGCGCCTGGCAGATATGGATAAGCAGCTGCGTGAGGATACCTTTACCTCGGAAAGCCTGACGGACGGTAACGGGGCCATAGAGGAAAATCTGGTCTGCCGTTACTTCACCACTTTCCAGAACTATATTGTACGCAGCCTGCGCCGTACCGTGTTTTGCCAACCTTCCCGGTACCGTCATCGCCACGCCGGTGATCACCGTATTATCGCTGGCCTGCGCTTTACTGACAAACACACCGCTGCCAGCCTGGAAGTTTTTCAGCATGGCTTCATCCATACTGCCCTGAGTAAACCCCTCTTCTGCGCGCTGCTGCGGCGTGAGGTTTTCCCCTTTAGATTCGCCCAGCATCTGTAATATTTCCCGCACATCGCTGCTGTCAGATTTACTGATATTCATTGCTGCTCCTTCCTCAGGTTATCTGCCAATGAGTATGGCAAATGTTCTGTTCTATTTCTGATTTATAAGACTAAGACAACTCCGCCACCGGCTTCGGATTTCCGCGCAGCAAGTGTACCGCCAGCGCCAGCAGGAAGAATAATGCCTGAATCAGCACGATGGTCGGCCCGGTCGCCGCGTCGATATAAAAACTGATGAAGGTACCGCTGATAGCGGCCAAAAGTGACGCCGTCACTGCGATCATCACCATCTTTGGCAAGGTTTTACTCAGTAAAAATGCGGTGATACCGGGCGTGATCAGCATCGCGACCACTAACACCACGCCTACCGCCTGCAGCGCGGCGACAATGGTCAAAGCCAGCAGACACAACAACGCATAATGGTAAAACCGTACCGGCAGCCCGATAACTTTGGCCTGTACCGGATCAAAACAGAACAGCACCAGATCTTTGAATTTCAAAAATATTGCCAGCGTGACCAGGGCCGCGATAATCAGCGTTTGCAGCATTTCGCCGTCTGTCACGCCCAGCACATTACCGAACAGAATATGACTCAAATGCTGTTCGGTATTCACCCGCGAAAACAGCACCAGACCTGCCGCAAACATACCGGAGAATACAATGCCCATCACCGAGTCTTCTTTCACGCGGCAGTGCTCTTTGATAAAACCGGTAGCAACGGCGCAGAACACCCCAGAGCTGAACGCGCCGACCACCAGCGGAATACCGGCCAGATAAGCCAGTACCACGCCGGGCAGTACCGCATGGGAGATGGCATCGCCCATCAGTGACCAGCCTTTGAGTACCAGAAAGCAGGAGAATATTGCGCAGACAATACTGGTTGCGGCGGCGGTCAGCAGCGCGCGTTGCATAAACGCGAAGCTCATTGGCTCCATCAGAACATCAATCCAGGCCATCATGTGCGGCTTCCTGCCCGGTAGAGACGAAGGCGATTAACCAGCCAACCATGTTTTGGTGCGAACAGAAACGCCAGCAGGAATACCGTGGTTTGTAGGCAGACAATCACCCCGCCGGTTGCGCCATCGAGGTAATAACTCAGCCAGGCGCCGACCGCACTGGTGGCTGTACCCAAGATGACTGCAATGATGAGCAAATGGGAGAAACGGTCAGTCAGCAGATAGGCGGTTGCGCCGGGTGTGATCACCATAGCGATCACCAAAATTGCGCCGACGGTCTGGAGCGCGGCCACGCTACATGCGCTGAACAGGGTGAAGAAAATCACCTTGAGCCACAGAGGTGAAAGGCCAACCGACCGCGCATGTGCTTCGTCAAAGAACACCGCCAACAGGTCACGCCAGACAACGCACAGCACCAGCAACGAGACGCCGACGATAATTTGCACCTGCAAAATGTCGGCGTCATCAATACCCAAAATATTGCCAAACAAGATGGACTGCACGTTGACCGACGTCGGGTTCATTGACACCAGTAACAGCCCGAGGGCGAAGAACGTCGAAAAAACGAAGCCGATGATCGCGTCTTCCCGCAGTTTGGTGTAATGACGTAACAACGTCATCGACAGCGCGGCCAGAATGCCGGTACCGAATGCGCCAATGGCGTACGGGAAACCCAGTGCATAAGCGCCAGCGACGCCGGGCACCACGGAGTGTGATAGTGCATCGCCCATCAGCGACCAACCTTTGAGCATCAAATATGCGGATAGAAACGCACATACCGCGCCAACCCCGGCGCTGACCCAGATGGCTTTGACCATGTAGTTGTAGTGAAACGGTTCGAGCATCAGTTCAATCATTGCGCCAGCCTGACTGGCGAGGGACGATCCTGAGACAGGTAGTTGATGTTACGCAGCGCGCCGCCAAAGGTGCTCTCAAGATTTTCAGCGGTAAACGTGGTTTCCAGCGGGCCGTGGGCAATCACGGTTTTATTGATCAACACTACCCTGTCACAGAACTCCGGTACGCTGGCAATATTATGCGTAGAAACCAGAATCAGATGTCCTTCTTCGCGCAACTGACAAAGTAACTCGATAATGGCATTTTCGGTTTTGATATCAACGCCGGTAAAAGGCTCATCGAGCAGCATCACGCGGCCTTGTTGCGCCAGGGCGCGGGCCAGAAACACGCGCTTCTTCTGACCACCGGACAGCTCGCCAATCTGACGCTGTGCCAGATCTGTCAGGCCGACTCGCGCCAATGCGGAAGCGACCTGTCGCTTGTCCTCTGTTGACGGAATGCGCAGAAACGACATCTTGCCGTAGCGGCCCATCATCACGACATCACGCACTAACACCGGGAAGTTCCAGTCCACCTCTTCGGACTGTGGCACGTAAGCAATCAGGTTTTGTTTCAGTGCCTTAGCGACGTTCAGCCCGTCGAGGGTCACGCTGCCCTGCGTTGGGCGGATAATGCCCATAATGGTTTTGAACAGCGTGGACTTGCCGCTGCCGTTAACACCAAGCAGCGCGCAAATAGAACCGCCACGTAACCGAAAGCCAGCGTTTTGAATCGCCGTGTGGCCGTTATTATAAGTCACCGAAATATTGTCGACGTTGAGATCAAGGCGCGGCAAAGTCATTGTCCGAATCCTTCGGCAATGGTGCCGACGGTGACCTTCAGCAAATCAATATAGGTCGGTACCGGGCCACTGGCGGCGGAAAGCGAATCGACATACAGCACGCCGCCGTACTTCGCGCCAGTCTCTTTACTCACCTGTCTGGCGGGTTTATCTGAAATGGTACTTTCGCTGAACACCACCGGGATCTGTTTTTCGCGCACCCGATCGATCAGTTTTTTAACCTGCTGAGGCGTACCCTGCTCTTCGGCGTTGATTGGCCACAGATAAGCCTCTTTCAACTGATAATCTTTCGCCAGGTAACTGAACGCCCCTTCACTGGTGACTAACCAGCGCTGTCCGGCAGGGATCTGCTCCAGACGGGCGCGCAGCGGCGCATCCAGCTGACTGATTTTTTCCGCGTAATTTTTGGCGTTGCGGTCATAGGTCGGGGCGTTGTCCGGGTCATATTTGACCAGCGCCGCACGGATATTCTCGACGTAGATCAGCGCGTTTTTAGAAGACATCCAGGCGTGCGGATTGGGGTTGCCGACGTACGGCCCTGCCTGAATAGGCAACGGGGTAATGCCGTCGGTCACCGTCACCGACGGCACATTCTTGATATTGGCAAAGAATCGCCCAAACCAGCGTTCCAGATTGAAGCCGTTCCACAGAATCAAATCGGCCGACTGGGTTTTGACAATATCACGCGGTGTGGGCTGATAATCATGGATTTCAGCGCCGGGTTTGGTGATCGACTCTACCGTGGCGGCGTCACCGGCGACGTTCTGCGCGATGTCCTGAATCACCGTGAAAGTAGTGACTACTTTGAACTTTTTTTGATTTTTTTCAACCGCTTGTGCATTACCGCCGAGCAGCGAAGCCATCATCCCGACCAGCATCAGCCGTAAGCGAAACGGTGAATGACTGAACCAGGCTGAAACAGCGTGATTTATAAGACCCCGGCCTCTTTCCATGAAATTCCTCCTGAGAACACAACAGCACAAGATGGCGGTTTATTATTCATGTATAGCATAGGCTATACTACATAGCCAAGGTGAAGTTTGCAAAAATTGGTGCTGGAGGCCGCTTGGTTTACAATGTCACTCCTTGCCGCTGTGATAGCGGCCAAGGTAAAAAACCATTGAGCAAGAAAGAGGCAGGCGTTGTGAATAATAAGAAATCGAATCCGTTATTGGATGCTGAAGAGCACGCTCAGGGTTTTTTACAGGTGCGAGAGGCACATCGTCGGGAATTAATGGATGACTACGTTGAGCTGATCTCGGATTTGATCCGCGAATTTGGTGAAGCGCGGCAGGTCGATTTAGCCGCCCGTCTCGGCGTTTCGCAGCCGACGGTGGCGAAAACCCTTAAACGTCTGGCCAGCGCCGGGCTGGTTCGCCAATTGCCGTATCGGGGAACATTTTTGACGCCGGAAGGTGAGAGGTTGGCGGCGGAAAACCGTGAGCGGCATAATGTGGTGGAGTCCTTCTTTATTGCTCTGGGCATCAGTCCGGAAACCGCACGCCTCGATGCTGAAGGTGTCGAGCATCATGTTAGCGACGAAACCCTCGATGCCTTTCGCCGCTTTACGGCGCAGCAGAAACTGTTATAGCAATATTGATCGCCTGCCGGGACTCTTCCCGTCAGGCGTTCCCTTTCTTTGTATCCTCTTCGGCCTGACGCAAAATCGCTTTCGCCATCCACTGGGTGACGTTGAGGATCTCTTGGTCGTCAACGTGCCAGATATCCTTCATGACCATAAATACCTCTGAGCCGTAAATCAGCGAGAAGGCGTAGATCATCCGCTGCAAACTGTCGGGTGACATTTTGCCTTCCAGCGGTTCCACCACGCGTTTGAGAATATTTTTACGGTTACCACGAACCAGCGTCTCTGCTGTTTTCGGATCACGGCGTCGTTCAGACCACTGCTGCAATGAGAGTTGCAGTGCAGCACGCAGCACGCCTTCGTGTTCGAGCATACGCGGATAGGCAAAGGCCAGCAGTTCATGGATACGCTGATCGGCGTTGTCCTGATGTGGACGCCACTCGAGGATTGGGCCGAGGCTCTCTTCAACCATGGCCGCCACCAATGCACCCTGGGTCGGGAAGTAGCGGTAGGCCGTTGCGCGTGACATCTCTGCCTGCGTGGCCACTTCGGTCAGCGTGGGTAACGCACCGCTTTCTGACAAACACATGGCTGCCGCCACCAGCCGTCGGCGGGTGCGGCGCTGCGCCGGAGTCAGTTCTTTTTGAGTGTCGATAGGTGTCAAAGTCAATTTCCGTCGATATCCTGATGGGGTCACTTTAGCAAATTCAGCGGCTATACGAAGTAAAATCACCGGTGTGTAAATTTTATGAGACTACAGTCTCAAATGTGTATGATAGCCTTGCATGAATAAGATCGCCGTCTCATTATGACGTTATCTTACTCATATTAAGGATGCCCCGATGACCGTGCCAACGCCCAGTGTTTACATCGCCACCACGACGGATACCAAAGGTCGGGAACTGGTTTTTGTCAGTGATTTGGTCCGTGCTACCGGCCTGAAAACGGTCACGGTGGATTTATCAACTAAAGCAACGGGCCACGACACGCTGGCCGATATCAGTGCCGCGACGGTTGCCGCGTTCCATCCTGATGGCGCAGAAGCGGTGTTTTGTGGCGATCGCGGGCGGGCTATCAGCGCGATGGCCGTGGCATTCGAGCGCTTCATCGAATCGCGAAATGACGTCGCCGCCCTGCTCGGCCTGGGTGGCTCTGGGGGGACGGCACTGATTACTCCGGCGATGCAAAGCCTGCAGGTGGGGGTACCGAAGCTGATGGTCTCGACGATGGCGTCGGGTGATGTGTCGGCTTATATCGGCGCGAGCGATATTGCCATGCTCTATTCCGTCACCGATGTGGCAGGGCTAAACCGCATTTCGCGCAAAGTGCTGGCCAATGCCGCGCACCAGATCGCTGGCGCGGTTTATTTCTCGCATCCAGACAGTGAAGATGACAAACCGGCGATCGGGCTGACCATGTTTGGTGTCACCACGCCGTGCATCCAGGCCGCCAGCGAACTGCTGGAAAAAGAATTTGACTGCCTGGTGTTTCATGCCACCGGCAGCGGCGGTAAAGCGATGGAAAAACTGGTCTCCAGCGGGCTGCTTTCTGGCGTACTGGATCTGACCACCACTGAAGTGTGCGACTTCTTATTTGATGGTGTACTGGCTTGTGGTCCTGAACGCTTTGACGCCATTGCACAAACGCAGGTGCCTTACGTCGGCTCCTGCGGCGCACTGGATATGGTCAACTTCGGCCATATTTCCAGCGTTCCGGCCAAATACGCCGGCCGCCAGTTTTACGAGCACAATGCGCAGGTGACGCTGATGCGCACCACGCCGGAAGAAAACGCAGAAATGGCGAAATGGATTGGGGAGAAGCTCAACGCCTGCGAAGGTGAAGTGCGATTCCTGATACCCGGGGGCGGTTTTTCTGCCCTCGATGCGGTCGGGCAACCTTTCTGGAACCCCGATGCGCTGAATGCTTTTGCCGACACCTTGGAAAAAACCGTAAAACAGACCGCAAAGCGGCGTTTAGTCAGACTGAGCTGCAACATTAATGATCCAGAGTTTGCCGCTACCGCAGTCCGACACTTTAGAGATATTGCCCAACATTAAGGGAAACCATCATGGCTAAATTTGAACGTCAGGCGTTGCTGGCTAAATTTCATGAAATGATCGCCCGCCGTGAGCCGATTATCGGCGGCGGTGCGGGAACGGGGCTCTCCGCCAAGTGCGAAGAAGCCGGTGGGATTGACCTGATCGTTATCTACAACTCAGGTCGTTACCGTATGGCCGGGCGCGGGTCGCTGGCCGGTTTACTGGCTTACGGCAACGCCAATGAGATTGTGGTCGATATGGCCAAAGAAGTGATACCGGTGGTGAAACATACGCCGGTACTGGCGGGTGTTAACGGGACTGACCCATTCTGCCAGTTCGATAAATTCCTCGATGACTTGAAAGCCCTGGGGTTTGCCGGTGTGCAGAATTTCCCGACTGTCGGGCTAATTGACGGTAACTTCCGCGCCAATCTGGAAGAAACCGGCATGGGCTACGGGCTGGAAGTCGATATGATCCGTCTCGCCCATCAGAAAGACATGCTGACCACGCCTTACGTATTCAGCGCCGCCGATGCCATCGCGATGACTGAAGCCGGTGCGGACATTATCGTGCCGCACATGGGCCTGACCACCGGCGGGAACATCGGTGCCGGAACCGCGCTTAAACTCGAAGATTGCGTGCCGATGATCAACGAGTGGGCGAAAGCTGCCAAAAGCGTGCGTGAAGACGTGATTGTGCTGTGCCACGGCGGGCCGATTTCATCGCCGCAGGACGCAGAGTACATCATGAAAAACTGCCCGCTGGTGGATGGTTTCTACGGCGCAAGCTCGATGGAACGTCTGCCGACCGAAGTGGCGTTAACGGAAACAACACGCCAGTTTAAATCGCTCAGCCGCTAAGCCTTTCACGCATAAAAATCTATGGTCACCCCCCGTTTTTGCAACACCGATTTTGATTTATGATGGGCTTGCTTAAATCTATACGGCGTCTGATGGGCAACACTACGTTGCCCGCGCCACGATGAAGTCCGCGCCTGCAGAACCTTAAAAAGCGG
>Ga0209847_1000068_pt1 | contig 45399 bp, 44 predicted proteins | sample OrgsoiDNA_201060_FD_185808 | JGI IMG/M metagenome (GOLD analysis project Ga0209847, IMG submission 185808) | Permafrost soil microbial communities from the Arctic, to analyse light accelerated degradation of dissolved organic matter (DOM) -... | ecosystem: Environmental > Terrestrial > Soil >... | reverse complement strand
GTGTTTGAGGTTTCAGCGCGTTTAGAGTCAGCAGCCCTGCCGACTCTTCCCAATAAAACGAGCGCGCTATCCATGAAGATCAACCTCCTGGTAACGGGCCGCGCCGTGGAGTATCAGTCGGTTCGCACCAAGCCGAATGCCCGGCAGGTAGAGGCTGCGGAAAAAGCCTACGCGCAACTTCGTAGTGGTCGGAGTGGCTGGTCTGCCGCCATCGCGAGCAAGCTCGCTCCCACAGGGGATTTGTGCACGACACAGATCAAATGTGGGAGCGAGCTTGCTCGCGATGGGGCCATTACAGGCGCCACATGCCTGGGATCAGGCGGCCCGCAACGAGATAAACGCATAGTTAACCGGCGCCTCAGTCGTCACTTCACCCCCAGCCGCCAGCACTTGCCCGGCAATGTCCTCGCCGGAGACGTGAAACAGCCATTCACTGCTCGCAGCTTCCAACGGTTGCGCCACGACTTGATCAATGACCGAAGCAAAAGCCCCCATCTCCGGCAAATAAGCGGTAAACCCATCGCCCTTCAGCGCTGTCGTGCGAATCCCCAACAACCCGCAAATCGCATCCTTGGTCTGAACATCATCGCGATCCGCCTGGCGTGAGTTCTGGATCAGCGTCTTCAACTCCTGATCCACCAACTCGCCACCCACAATCAGGTCCGGCCCTTGTTCCCAGGACTCGGGCGGGCATTCCTTCACTGCCGGGTTCAGCGGGATGTGCGGATTGATTTCCATTGGGTAGATGCGGCACACCAGCGGCCGGCGCTCATAGATGCGGCAGAGATTCTCTTCGTCAAGATTCCGGCAGCGGCCGACGTTGTAGGCCGCGAAGGTGATCGCGACGTACGCCTCGGTTGCCCCGCTGCGAACCAGCACCGAACGACGTTCGGCGTGTTCTCGCTGCAAGAGAGGCAGGCCCAGGCCATTGCCCAGAAAGCCTTCCACCAACACGATCACCTGGCCGCCATCGTCAGCCCACATGCGGGCTTCCGTCAGGGTCAGGGGGACATGGTGGTCGTTGCAGCATTTGCCGCAACCTACGCAGGAAAACGTCGTGTTCATTGTTCGATCGATCGCCGGTAAGGTCATCAAATGGCGACAGAAAGCCATCGCCAAGGCGTGTCTCGAAGCAAGTTATGCGCCACTCACGGCTTCTTGGCGGTCGGGCGGATGGAGTCCCATTCGGTGACGTAGGCGGTTTTGGTTGCCTTGTTGTAGAGGCATAGCTCGGTGCCTTGTTGGCCCTTCATGTGCTTTTGCGGGTATTGGCCTTGCAACAGGAGCGCGGTGTAGCCAACCCGGTCGTCGAATTGCGCGGCGGTGCCGACGGGTTTGGCGTCCTTCAGGCCGCTGGCCTTGGTGCAAGTGGCGAGGACGGCTTTGTCGTAAGCGGCCCAGGCGTCGGGGCTGGCGGCGTGAGCTTGGGTCGTGAGGGCGGTGAGGGAGAGTAAGAGCAGGGTGGTGGTTTTCATTATTTGGGCGTCCTTGGGCGTGATTTGGCCAAGGTTGGAGTATGCCTGATGGTTGTGTGGTGTTTGTGCGGGCCTCTTCGCGAGCAAGCCCACTCCCACAGGGGGAATGCATTCCAATGTGGGAGCGGGCTTGCTCGCGAAAGCGGTGTTAGGCCGGAACGGGTTCCCGGCGAACCACCCGCATCCCGGCACTTTCATACAATCCCTGCGCCCGAAGGTTGTCTTCCAGCACCTTCAGATCAACAAACCCCTCGCGGCGTTGCTGAAACGTTTTGAAAGCATGTAGCAGCAAAGCACGACCCAGCCCAAGACCCTGAACCCGTGGATGCACCACCAGGCTCTTGATGTAGGCGCTGGTCCAGCACTGGCAAACGCCGACGATGCCCTCGGCGTCCAGCGCGATGAAGCACAGGCTCGGATCGTATTCAGGATCGGTTTCAAAACGCTGCTGCCAGACGTCCAGCGCCGGCACGCGACCGCCACCTTCGCGATAGCCAAGTTCCATCAGTTGATGCACGGCTTCAGCGAGTTCGGGGCGGTATTGGCGCAGTTCAATGCCGGTTGGCCAGGCGATGTCGGGCACAGCCTCAGCGAGGTTGCGCCGCATCAAGAAGCAAAAGTCCTCGGCCACACTCAGTGACCTTGTTCGGCGACAGCCTTGGCGGCTTCGATCAGGCACCTGGTCAGTTCTGGCGAGGAGAACTTGGTCAGTACGGCGTTGGCGCCGGCCAAGCGCGCTTTTTCGCTGTTCATCGCGCTGTCCAGCGAGGTGTGCAGCAGCACGTAGAGGTGCGAGAAGTCCGGGGTTTCGCGCAGGGTGCGGGTGAAGGCGTAGCCGTCCATCTCCGACATTTCGATGTCCGAGACGATCAGGTTGATCTGCTGGGCAGTGCCTTGCAGGTCCAACAGGCAATCGATGGCTTCCTTGGCGCTGCGGGCGGTGTGGCATTGCAGGCCGAGGTTGCGCAGGGTGTGCACCGATTGTTGCAACGCGACCTGGCTGTCATCGACCACCAGAATCCGCGCGTTACCGAGGACTTCAGCATCTTCCATACTCAGTTCGGTCGGCGCCGTTTCGATCTGCGCCGGGGCGATGCCGTGGATGACTTTTTCGATGTCCAGTACTTGCACCAGCACGCCGTCGACCGAGGTCACGCCGGTGATGTACGAACGCACGCCGCCAGAGCCGAAGGGCGGCGGACGGATGTCGGTGGTCAGGCAGTGAACGATCTTGCTCACCGCTTGAACGTGCAGGCCCTGCTTGGAGCGGCTGACGTCGGTGACGATCAGGCAGCCGCCGTTCGGATCTTCCAGCGGCCGTTCGCCAATGGCGCGGCTCAGGTCGATGACCGACAACGACGCGCCGCGCAGGGTGGCGATGCCTTTGACGTGAGGGTGCGACTCCGGCAGCTTGGTCAGCGGCGGGCAGGGGATGATTTCACTGACTTTCAGCAGGTTGATCGCCATCAGCTTGCCGCTGCGCAAGGTAAACAGAAGAAGCGAAAGTGAATCTGCGCGGGCTTTGGTGGAGGACATAAAAACCTTCTTTGGAGAAAGGTGATGGGCGAGTGGAACGTCGCCAAAAGCTATTGATGCCGGGTTATCGACTTGATGGGGGCAGGCTTTAGGCTAAATAGCCATTCCCGGCCCAGTGGTGAACCCCTGTGGCGAGGGAGCTTGCTCCCGCTCGGCTGCGCAGCAGTCGCAAAACCTGCAAATGCGGATTGCCTGATACAACGCGTCGCCTGATTTGGGAGCGCTTCGCACTCCAGCGGGAGCAAGCTCCCTCGCCACACAGATTACTGTTTTCTTCTTGGGCGACTATTTCATTCCCAATCTTTTGGCCATCCGCCCAAGGTTCGCCCGATCCAAGCCTAGCTCACGGGCCGCACTCGCCCAATTGTTATGGTGGCGTTCCAGACAGGCGTTGATCAGTTGACGCTGATACTCCTCGGTCGCCGCCCGCAAGTCACCCGCGACCAAAGCCACAGGGCTGACGGCCGGTTGCTCGGCTGGCACCTCAACGCTGCCATGGGGCAAGTCCAGGTCCGCCGCGCTCAAACTGAGAATCTTCGGCCGTTCCTTGCAGTTGCCCAGCGCCTTCAAGGCACTGCGGCCAATCAAGTGCTCCAGTTCCCGCACGTTCCCCGGCCACTGATACGCAAGCAGCGCCGCTTGGGCATCGCTGCTCAGGCGCAGGCTGTTGAGGCCCATGCGCGAGCGGTTCTGTTCGAGGAAGAAGCCACTGAGCAGCAACACATCGCGCCCGCGATCCCGCAGCGCCGGTACCAGCAACGGATACACGCTGAGGCGATGATAGAAGTCGGCGCGGTAGCGGCCGCTGCGTACTTCTTCGGCGAGGTCGCGGTTGGTCGCCGCGATCAGCCGCACGTCGACCTGATGCTCTTTATCCGAGCCCAATCGTTGCAGTTGACCGCTTTGCAGCACCCGCAGCAGCTTGGCCTGCACGGTCAGGGACAGTTCACCCACTTCATCGAGGAACAACGTGCCGCCATTGGCCAGTTCGAACTTGCCGCGCCGGTCGTTCATCGCCCCGGTGAACGCGCCGCGCACATGACCGAACAGCTCGCTCTCGACCAAGGTGTCCGGTAGGGCGGCGCAGTTGAGGCTGATGATCGGTTTGTCGGCGCGTGGCGAAGCGGCGTGAATTGCCTGGGCTACCAGCTCTTTGCCGACCCCGGTTTCCCCAGTGATCAGCACGGTCAGGTCGCTGCCGCCCACCAGGTTGATTTCTTCCACCAGGCGTTTGTGAGCCTTGCTCTGGCCGATCATCTCGCGGTTCTGCTGGCCGCTGGCCTGACGGTAGATCTCGGCGCGCTGATGTTCGTCTTCGACGCGAGTGGCCAGCCGTTCGATGCGCTCGGCGGCGTTGACGGTCGCGGCGGCGAGGCTGGCGAAGGCTTGCAGGGCGTCCAGTTCGATCGGCTCGAAGCGCTCCGGGTCTAGCGCATCGAGGGTCAACAGGCCCCACGGGCGCTCATCGATAAACAGCGGGCAGCCCATGCAATCATGGACTTCCAGATGCTCGTCGAGGCCATCGACCAAACCGTCGTAAGGGTCGGGCAGGTCGCTGTCGGCGGCGAAGCGGGTCGGCCCGGGGCTGCTGAGCAGCGCCTCGAAACGCGGGTGTTCGCTGATTTTGAAGCGCCGGCCCAAGGTATCGGTGCTCAAGCCGTCCACGGCCAGCGGCACCAGCCATTCGCCGTCGAGACGCAGCAGGGCAGCGGCATCGCAGGGCAGCAGGGCGCGCATGGCTTCGAGCAGGCGCCGATAGCGCTCGCCTTCAGGCAATTCGCGGGACAGGTCGGAGACCAGCGGGAGCAGGGCAGTGAGCAGGGATTTTGCAGTCATAGTGACTCCATGTAGTCGACATGACTATAAAGCACTGCGTGTCGATATGACTATGGCGAATACAACTTATTGATTTATAAAGTTTTAATTCTTGGCATGGAAACTGATAAGTAAAGGGTATTCACATAAAGCTCAGGAGTCGCCCTTATGCTTAGCGTTCAAGACCGTGCCATCGTCAAATCCACCGTGCCGCTGCTGGAAAGCGGTGGTGAAGCGCTGATCACTCACTTCTACCGCATGATGCTCTCCGAATACCCAGAAGTCCGCCCTCTGTTTAACCAGGCCCACCAGGCCAGCGGTGACCAGCCCCGCGCCTTGGCCAACGGCGTGTTGATGTACGCGCGGCACATCGATCAGCTTGACCAGTTGGGTGACTTGGTGGCGAAGATCATCAACAAACACGTGGCCCTGCAAATTCTTCCGGAGCATTACCCGATTGTCGGCGCGTGCCTGCTGCGCGCGATTGCCGAAGTGCTGGGCGACGAAATCGCCACCCCGGAAGTCATCGCGGCGTGGGGTGCTGCCTACAACCAATTGGCCGACATTCTGATCGGTGCCGAAACCAGCATCTACGACCAGAAGGAACAGGCGCCGGGCGGCTGGCGCGGGGCGCGGGAGTTCATCGTCGCGGCCAAGGTCGAGGAAAGCGCGGAAATCATCTCGTTCTACTTCGAGCCCGCCGACAAAGGCCCGATCCTCGCCGCCGAGCCTGGCCAGTACATCGGCATGAAGCTGATCCTCGATGGCGAAGAGATTCGTCGTAATTACTCGTTGTCCTCCCTGTCGGACAACGGCCAGTACCGCATCAGCGTCAAACGCGAAGCTGGCGGCCGCGCCTCCAATCATTTGCATGATCAACTGCATGTGGGCGCGAGCATTCAGCTGTTCCCGCCCTCGGGCGAGTTCACCCTGACCGCCAGCGACAAACCACTGGTGCTGATCAGCGGCGGCGTCGGCATCACTCCGACGTTGGCGATGCTTGAAGCGGCGCTGGCGACCGAGCGGCCGGTGCACTTTATTCACTGTGCGCGTAATGGAAGTGTTCATGCGTTCCGTGACTGGATCGATGGTTTGGCGGCGCGTCATCCGCAGCTCAAGCGCTTCTATTGCTACGCCGAAGACGATGGCGTGAGCCCGGTGGCGGACAAGGTCGGGCTGTTGAGTCAGGAGCAGTTGGGGGCGTGGTTGCCGCAGCAGCGGGATCTGGATGCTTACTTCTTGGGGCCGAAAGGCTTTATGGCGGTGATCAAGCGTCATTTGAAAGCGCTGGGTGTGCCGGAGAAGCAGAGTCGTTATGAGTTCTTTGGGCCGGCTTCTGCTTTGGAGTAACAGTCGGAGACCGAGTCGCTTGCTCGCGAATGGCCACACCTCGGTCTAAATTCTGGAAAACGCTCAAAAGTTAATCCCTTCTTAACCGGTCTATCGTCTATTCCCCGACATCTACCGGCGCGCACCTGGCTCTCAACAGTCACGGTCTGCGTGTAGACTTCCGGCAATCGATATTTAGAAGGGAAACGCGATGAGTGACGAAACGATGCGATTGGGCCGTGAACGGCGTTATCTGGTGTTGCTGGGCATCATCTGCCTGGCATTGATCGGCGGCGCGCTGTACATGCAGGTGGTTCTGGAAGAGGCGCCGTGCCCGCTGTGCATCCTGCAGCGCTACGCGTTGTTGCTGATCGCGATTTTCGCTTTTATTGGCGCCGCCATGCGCACTCGTCGCAGTCTCACGGTGTTCGAGGTGCTGGTGGTGATCGCCGCGCTCGGTGGCGTTGCGGCGGCCGGGCATCATGTTTATACGCAGTTCTATCCGGCGGTCAGCTGTGGCGTCGATGTGCTGCAACCGATTGTCGACGGCTTGCCGCTGGCGAAGATCTTCCCGCTGGGCTTCCAGGTCGACGGCTTCTGCGACACGCCGTACCCGCCGATCCTGGGCCTGTCCCTGGCGCAGTGGGCGCTGGTGTCGTTTGTGCTGGTGGTGGTGCTGGTGCCGTTGCTGGTCTCGCGTAACCGCAAGGCGCTGCGCTAACCCGTCGCGCTAAACAAAAAACGCCCCGGTCCTCGTAATGAGGGCAGGGGCGTTTTGCATTTCAGAGCTCAGGTAAACAGATTGTGATGTGTGGCAGCGAAGGGGGTGCGACATGTGCGACATGTTGTCACAGCTTGAGTGTCGCAAGGCATTTCAAAAGGCGGAGTTCGTGCATAGCTACGCAATGAAATGACCGGTTTGGAGCCTCCACTCATTCAAACCCCATTGTGCTTAAACAGGCAGTTTTAACAGGAGCCGACGAAGCCTCAGAACCCTGCCAAATCGGGGGGTTAGAAGGGTCGCAGGAAGGCAAAGCGCCATGAAGGCTGTCTGAACTGTGGGTGGTAGCCCCACAAAATTTGGTGTTTTTGTTGAGAATTTATTTCGATACCATGCTGAACTTTTGCAAAATCCGTTAATGATTGTTGCTGGAACGGATAAAAATTATTTCGAGATGAGACATGGTTTATACAGCGCGACGTATCTACAATCGCCCGCACTGAATTCCCGGCACTGCTCTCGACTGAGCGGAATAGGGCGTCGAGAAGCTTAACGGCTTCATGCGACCTCCTGGTGTTGGTGCCTTTCCGACTATCCGCACCAAATGGAATTGGTCTGTAACAAGGCCTTTGACCACGAATTCGAATAAGAACTCACCGCTAGCCCAGGTTTTGTCGAACAGCGTCTGACGCGCGACGGGCAGCCCTTATTCAATCAAAGAAAATGCCAACCCTTGGCAGGGTGAAGTGTTGGCGATCAAAACCCAACTGCATTGCGCAAGCTGCTTTAGAGGTCGTGAGATGAGTAAAAACAGGTACCCCAGACTACTAGGCTTATTGCCGCTGATCGGCACGTTGTTGCTGTCAGGCTGCAACATGACCTTGCTCGACCCCAAGGGCCAGGTGGGCCTGGATGAGCGAAACCTGATCATCACCGCAACGCTGCTGATGCTGTTGGTCGTTGTGCCGGTCATCGTCATGACGTTCCTGTTCGCCTGGAAATACCGCGCTTCCAACCAGGACGCGGTGTACGCGCCTAAATGGTCGCACTCCACCAAGATCGAAATCGCGGTGTGGGCTGTTCCGGTCCTGATCATCATTGCCCTGGGTTACGTGACCTATAAGTCGACCCACGCACTGGACCCTTACAAGCCGCTGGAATCCGACGTCAAGCCGATCACCATTGAAGTGGTCTCCATGGACTGGAAGTGGCTGTTCATCTACCCGGAACAAGGCATCGCCACCGTTAACAAACTGGTGTTCCCGGCCAACACGCCAGTCAATTTCAAAATCACCTCCGACACCGTGATGAACTCGTTCTTCATCCCGGGCCTGGGCGGCCAGATCTACGCGATGGCGGGCATGCAGACCAAGCTGCACCTGATTTCCAACCAGAACGCTGAATACGACGGTATCTCCGCCAACTACAGCGGCGCGGGTTTCACCGGCATGAAGTTCAAAGCTATCGCCACTTCCCAGGCGGATTTCGATGCGTGGGTCAGTGATGTCAAGAAGGCACCTAAACAGCTGGAAAAAGCTGAATACGAAGCCCTTTCCAAACCAAGCCAGAACAACCCAGTCGAGCTCTACGCCTCGTTCACGCCAAACCTGTTCCAGATCATCCTCGACAAGTACGAAGGCATGAAACCGGGCAAGCCAATGGAACACGAAGGTAAAGAGCACGAAATGGCCACCATGGAAGGGATGGACATGAGTTCGCATTCAGCTGCCGGGGCAGAGGAGTAAACGATGTTTGGTAAATTAAGTTGGGAAGCGATCCCGTTCCACGAGCCGATTGTGATGATTACCATCGCCATGATCGCGCTCGGTGGTCTGGCGGTATTTGCTGCAATCACCTACTTCAAGAAGTGGACCTACTTGTGGACCGAATGGCTAACGTCGGTCGACCACAAGAAAATCGGCGTGATGTACATCATCGTTGCCATGGTCATGCTGCTGCGCGGCTTTGCCGACGCCATCATGATGCGTACCCAGTTGGCCATGGCCACCGAGGGTTCGCCTGGCTACCTGCCGCCTGAACACTATGACCAGATCTTCACCGCTCACGGTGTGATCATGATCATCTTCATGGCGATGCCATTCTTCACCGGCCTGATGAACCTTGCAGTGCCGCTGCAGATCGGCGCGCGTGACGTTGCCTACCCGTTCCTGAACTCCCTGAGCTTCTGGCTGCTGGTCTCCGGCGTCGTGCTGGTGAACGTGTCCCTGGGTGTCGGCGAATTCGCCCGTACCGGTTGGGTTGCGTATCCACCGCTGTCGGAACTGGGCTACAGCCCGGGCGTGGGTGTGGACTACTACATCTGGGCATTACAACTGTCCGGGCTAGGTACGACACTGACGGGGGTCAACTTCCTGGCCACCGTGCTGAAAATGCGTACCCCAGGCATGAAGATGATGGACATGCCTATCTTCACCTGGACCTGCACCTGGGCTAACGTCCTGATCGTGGCTTCGTTCCCGATCCTGACCGCTACCCTGGCACTGCTGACCCTTGACCGTTACATGGATTTCCACATTTTCACCAATGAACTTGGTGGCAATCCAATGATGTACGTGAACATGTTCTGGGCCTGGGGTCACCCCGAGGTTTACATCCTGATTCTGCCGGCGTTCGGGGTCTTCTCCGAAGTCATCTCGACCTTCTCCGGCAAGCGTCTGTTCGGCCATCACTCGATGATCTACGCGTCTGGCGCGATCTCGATCCTGGGCTTCATGGTTTGGCTGCACCACTTCTTCACCATGGGTTCGGGTGCCAGCGTTAACGCCTTCTTCGGTCTGGCGACGATGCTGATCTCGATTCCGACGGGGGTGAAGCTATTCAACTGGCTGTTCACCATCTATCGCGGTCGTCTGCAGTTCACCAGTCAGGTTCTCTGGACCCTGGGCTTCATGGTGACCTTCGCCATCGGCGGCATGACCGGCGTACTGCTGGCCATCCCGGGTGCTGACTTCGTCCTGCACAACAGCCTGTTCGTGATCGCTCACTTCCACAACGTGATCATCGGCGGCGCCGTGTTCGGCTACATCGCTGGTTTCGCCTTCTTCTTCCCTAAAGCGTTCGGCTTCAAGCTGCACGAAGGTTGGGGCAAGGCAGCGTTCTGGTTCTGGATCTCGGGCTTCTTCGTCGCGTTCATGCCGCTCTATGCACTGGGCTTCATGGGCATGACCCGTCGTCTGAACGCCACCACCAACCCTGAGTGGGTGCCTTACCTGCACGTTGCATTGTTCGGTGCGTTCATGATCGCTGTCGGCATTGCCTGCCAGTTGATCCAGCTGTACGTCAGTGTGCGTGACCGCAAGAAGCCAGAGAACATGTGCGAACACGGCGATCCGTGGAATGCCCACACGCTGGAATGGTCGACCTCGTCGCCACCGCCGTTCTACAACTTCGCCGTACTGCCGAAAGCCCCAGGCATCGACCCGTTCACCGAAGCCAAGGAAAACGGTACTGCGTACCAGACTCCGGTCAAGTACGAGCCGATCCACATGCCAAACAACACCGCGACCGGCCTGGTCATGGGTGCTCTGTTGACCGTGTTCGGTTTCGCGATGATCTGGCACATCTGGTGGATGGCCATCTTCGGCCTCGCCGGTACCGTGATCTACTTCGTTATCCATGCTGCCCGTGATGACCAGGGCTATATGGTGCCGGTCGACGTGATCGAGCGCATCGAAGCCGAGCAGCACAAGCGTCTGGTAGCGGCCGGGAAAGTCCCAGCTGGCGCCACCCGTGTTGAAACCTCGTTGGAACAGGCTTAAACCATGTCGAACTTAGTGACCAATGCTGGACACACCCATGTCGATGAACATGGGCACGATGACCATCACCACGACTCGGGCGAGATGACCGTATTCGGTTTCTGGCTCTACCTGATGACCGACTGCATTTTGTTTGCGTCGATCTTCGCGGTGTACGCGGTACTGGTTAACAACGTAGCGGGTGGCCCGTCGGGCCACGACATCTTCGAACTGCCATACGTGCTGGGCGAAACCGCCTGCCTGTTGCTCAGCTCGATCACCTACGGCTTCGCCATGCTGGCGTTGTTCAAGGGCAACAAGAAGGCAGTGTTGGGCTGGTTGGCCATCACCTTCCTGTTCGGCCTGGGCTTCATCGGCATGGAGATCAACGAGTTCCACAAGCTGATCTCCGAAGGCTTCGGCCCTAGCCGCAGCGGCTTCCTGTCCGGGTTCTTCACCCTGGTCGGCACCCACGGTCTGCACGTGACCAGCGGTCTGATCTGGATGGCGATCATGATGTATCAGGTCAACAAGCACGGCCTGACGTCGACCAACAAGACCCGCCTGAGCTGCCTGAGCCTGTTCTGGCACTTCCTGGACGTGGTGTGGATCTGCGTATTCACCGTTGTTTACCTGATGGGGACCCTGTAATGGCTAATGCAGCTCACTCAAATCATGGCCACGATGCCCACGGCCACGACAGCCACGACAGCCACGACGATAGCCATGGCAGCGTAAAGTCCTACGCCATCGGCTTCATCCTGTCGGTAATCCTGACGATCATTCCGTTCGGCCTGGTGATGTACCCATCGCTGCCGAAAGTCTGGACGCTGTGGATCGTACTGGCCTTCGCAGTGATCCAGGTGCTCGTTCACCTGGTGTACTTCCTCCACCTGGACCGCTCTGCCGCCCAGCGTAACAACGTGATTGCGTTTGTGTTCGCTGCGATGGTGATCGTCCTGCTGGTTGGCTTGTCGCTGTGGATCATGTTCAGCATCCACACCGTCATGATGGCGCACTGAGGAAAGTCCGGATGTCCTTTAAGCACTTTATCCAAATCACCAAACCGGGGATCATTTTCGGTAACGTGCTTTCTGTGGCAGGCGGGTTTTTCCTGGCCTCGAAAGGGCATGTCGATCTGGCCATATTCCTGGCCGCCATGATCGGCACGTCCCTGGTGGTGGCTTCCGGTTGCGTGTTCAACAACTGCATCGACCGCGACATCGACCTGAAGATGGAACGCACCAAGAACCGGGTGCTGGTCCAGGGCTTGATCTCCCTGAAACTGGCCCTGATCTACGCGACCGTCCTGGGCATCGCCGGCGTTGCACTGTTGTACAAGGTGGCCAACCCGTTGGCCGCGCTGTTCGCCGTGATCGGTTTTGTCATCTACGTCGGCTTCTACAGCCTGTACCTCAAGCGCAAGTCGGTTCACGGCACGCTGGTGGGCAGTCTGTCGGGCGCCATGCCGCCGGTGATTGGTTACGTTGCCGTGACCAATAGCTTCGACATGGCCGCGCTGACCCTGCTGGTGATGTTCAGCCTGTGGCAGATGCCGCATTCCTACGCCATCGCAATCTTCCGCTTCAACGATTACCTGGCCGCATCAATTCCGGTGCTGCCAGTGAAGCGCGGGATCCAGGTCGCCAAGAAGCACATCCTGCTCTACATCCTGGCATTCCTGGTCGCGACCTTGATGCTGACCTTCAGCGGCTACGCCGGCATGAGCTACCTCGCCGTCGCCGCGGCCATGGGCATGTACTGGTTGTACATGGCCTGGACCGGTTACAAGGCAGTGGATGACACGGTCTGGGCACGCAAGCTGTTCGTGTTCTCGATCTTCACCATTACCGCGCTGAGCGTGATGATGTCGCTGGACTTCAAAGTGCCGAGTGAGCTGTTGCTGACTTATGCGCCTTAAGGTTTAGCCGCTGTACGAAAAGCCCCGCCCTTCGAGAGATGGAGCGGGGTTTTTTATTGGGTTTCTTTTGGTGGACCGAGTTGCCGCTTTCGCGAGCAGGCTCACTCCCACATTGGATTGGCGTTGCGGCTACTTCTTGTGATCGACGCTGAACCCCTGTGGCGAGGGAGCTTGTCGGAATGCCGCGCCACCCCGTTCGGCTGCGCAGCAGTCGTAAAACCTGCTAATGCGGTGTGGCTGATGAAATGCAGGGGAGCGCTTCGCACTCCAACGGGGGCAATCCCCCTCGCCACAGGAAGCTCGTTTGCCACAGGATTTGTGTCAGGCAGTTAAGCGTGCAGTGGTCGGTTATTTTTTGGGTGTGTCGAGCAACCGGAAGAATCGCTCTCGCACCTGTGGATGATCGCTGTGCGCCACGTTGAATCGCAGGAATTGGCTGGCATCCGGGGCTTTGCTGAGCAAGGTGCCGGGTGCGAGGACGAGGTCGCTTTCCAGACCTTTGCGAGCCAACGTTTCGGCATGCAGCCCTGGCGGCAAACGCGTCCAGATAAACAGCCCTTCACCGGGCAGTGAGGACACTGAACAACCCGCCTCGACCAACCATCGCGCCACCCGGCTGCTCGACTCATACAGCCGATCCACCGTGCGCCGTGCATGCTTGGCATAGCTGCCGTTGCTGAGCATCGTGCAGGTGATCTGCTCGGCGAATTCCGAGGTCACACCGCCACAACTCATCTTCAAGGTGATCAACCGTGCAGCCAGTTGCGGCGACAGCACCGCATAACTGACCCGGCTGTTGGCCGTCAGTGTCTTGGAGAACCCGGACACATAACTCACATTCTCCAACCCGCTCGCCGCCAGACGCGGGGTTCGACGCTGTTGAAGGTCGCCATACAAATCATCTTCGACAATGTGCAAGCCATAGCGATGACTCAACTCCAGCAACCGATACACCTGGGCCGGGGAGAACGAGTGCCCGGTCGGGTTATGCAGCGTGCTGTTGGTCATGTACAGAACGGGTTTGTGGGCGATCAGCAGTTGTTCAAAGGCTTCCAGGTCCATGCCGTCGCAATCCCGGGCGATGGTGATGACCTTGGCGCCATGCAGGGCGAGGTTGGTGTGCAGGTTGAAGTAGCAGGGGTCGTCGAGCAGCACCGTGTCGCCGGGTTTGATCAGCAGGCGCATCAGCAGGTCGATGGCTTGCATGGTGTTGGCGGTGGTGATGATCTGTTCTATCGGCACGTCGATGCCGAAGGTCGACAGTTTGACCCGCAAGGCCTGACGTAGCGGCAGATAACCGCCGATGACGCCATATTCGCCCATGCGTAGAGCCGTGGTGCGCAGGGTGCCGCGCACGGCTTTGAGCAATTCTTCGGCGGGCAGCCAGGAGGACGGCAAGAATCCGCAGCCGGGGCGCAGGGCACCGTTGTCCAGCAGCACGGCGCGGCGGATCACGCTGAGGGTGTCTTGGGGTTGCAGGTCCGGCCCGGGGGCCGTCGCAATCGTGGTGTTGGAGCGGTGCACGTAATGCCCCGAACCCTGGCGGGAAACCACCAAACCCTTGGCGCGTAAGCGGTCCAGGGCATCGACGACTGTCGACTTACCCACGTTCAGCAACTCGGAGAGCTCGCGGATCGGCGGCAGCTTGGTGCCGTGGGGCAGGCCGCCCTGACTGATGGCGACGGACAATTGATCGACGATCTGCTGCACCAGCGGCACGCCCGCCTGAAACTCGATGGCGGCGATCACCGCGCGTTGAGCCTGCATTTTACTGGTCTCCCTGGCAGTAAAGTTCGCTGGATTCTATACGAACTTGCTCTGATCAAGACAAGCGTCTGTGCCTACCATCAACGGCGCGTTTTGCATGATTGATTAAGAAGGTTCCGTAAATGATCAAGCCCACCACCCGCGACGAACGCTTCATCGAGCTGGCCAAAGAGCTCGGTTTCGACATCTACGACGAGAACGCCGTCGGCGGCCATTACGCCCCGCTGATCAGGCATGACGATGAACTGTATGTCAGTGGTCTGGTGCCACGCATGAACGGAAAAATTCAGTACCCCGGGCGAGTGGGGCTGGAACTCAACCTGGCGGATGCGCAAGCGGCCGCCAGCATCAGTGCAATCCGCGCACTGGCTCTGATCATGGGTGCCGTCGGTTCGCTGGATAGCATCAAGTCATTGCTTCGCGTAACGGTCTTTGTGAAATCAACCTTTGATTTCGTTGATCTCAGTGAAGTGGCGAACGGCGCGTCGGATGTCTTCACTCATGTGCTGGGCGACGCCGGTAAACATACCCGAACGACCGTCGGTGTTTATCAACTGCCGAAAAACGCCCCCATCGAAGTGGATTTGATCGCGGCGCTGCATCCATCGGCGTTGTAGATGAAATCACGGACTAAAAAGCCCCGGTTATTCGGGGCTTTTTCATTCAATTGCGTGGTGGAGAGTGGCCTTGGTCTAATCTTTTGAAAGTAGGGGTTGTTGATGGATTGATAAACAGGTTGGGGCAGGGAAATGACTGAACACATGACTTGCGATGAGCGCTACATCGCCCTGGCATTGGAACTCGGTTATGACATTTACGGTGAGAGCATCGCCGACTGGCATTACGCGCCGCTGGTTCGGCATGACCATGAACTGTATCTCAGCGGTCTGGTGCCGCGTGTGCATGGCAAGGTTCAGTACCCCGGCAGAGTCGGTCTTGAGCTGACCCTGGCCGATGCTCAAACCGCCGCCAGCATTTGTGCGATGCGCGGTCTGGCGTTGATTGTCGATGCCATCGGCTCGCTGGACAAAATCAAGTCGCTGCTGCGCGTCACGGTCTATGTAAAGTCCACGGCGGACTTTGTTGATCTGAGTGAAGTGGCCAATGGTGCGTCGGATGTGTTCAGCCATGTGCTGGGTGATGCCGGCAAACATACACGCACGACGATTGGGGTGTATCAACTGCCGAACAACGCGGCAGTTCAGCTGGATATGATCGCTGCGTTGCGCCCTGCAACGTGAAGTTCCAGGCAACAAAAAGCCCCGCACTGAGTTTCAGTACGAGGCTTTTGGTTTTTGCAGCAATGCTGAATCGTATTACTGCGCGGCGATGCTGTAACCATCAAACGCGGTTTGCTGCTGCAGCGCAGTGATGATGTTTTTGCGGTTCACCGCTTGTTCGGTCCCGGCATTGTCCAGGAAGGTTTCGCTCTCCAGCTCCGCTTCCTCACCTTCGCCAACAAAGGTAAAACCGAGGAATTCCAGGGCCTCACGGTCAACGTTCAGGCGCGAGCGCGGGGTGCGCAGCGGCAGGGTGACGTTCACGCCATCCTTGCTGATGGTGAACACTTCGACTTCTTTCTTGGCCCGAACGGTCTTGCTCTTGCCGCTGCTCGGGTTGCTGATGGCTTGATGCGTCTGGTTCAGCACCGTCAGTGCCAAGCCGTAGACGATTTCCTGAAACGCCGGGTCGTCCTTGAAACTGGACAGAATGCGGCTGATCGGGAATTTGCTGCTCAGGTCTTCCAGGGCAGCAATGTCGGAAGCCTCGGCATCCTTGAGTTGCTTGAGTTCGCCCATCAGTTCGTAGGCTTTATCGTCATCGAAGCTGTCGTGAGCCTGGCGAATCGCGGTGCGCAGTTCGCGGATCTGGTCGCTTTCGCGAGTGGACTGGAAAGCGTCCAGCACCATCTCACTGATGGTCTTGGCCTGTGGCACATGCTGTGAAAGATTGATGGAGTTTTCGTATTCCGCTTTGGACGACAAGGTGACTACGGATTCAGCGGTGTTGGAATCGGACATTGAAATTTCACTACTTCTTTTAACTTGAGTTGAGGCGAGAAAGCGCTAGGCCTTTTCAGGGGGCCTAATCTATTGGACCGAGGCGACGTTGTCACGAGTGAACCGGTGAGCGGGGGAAATAATCTGGTCCAGGAGCGCAACGGTACCCTGTCGCATTACGGTGTGGATTCGTCAGGCAGCGGGGCAAGCGTCTGGAAAAAAACACCGCGGGAGTCCCGCTCGACGACCGTAATAAAAACGTAGTCGGGTTGGTAGCGTTCGACCAACTCTGCCAGCGCGCCAGGCTTTAGAGCCAAATAGTGCACCTGAAGCGTGTCACTGAAGGTGGCTGCCATGAACGGCGCCATGGCGGCGCCGAATGAGTCGCGGAGCCATAACACTTTTTTAGAATTCAGCGCCTGTGTCGACCTCATCAGCAGCGGCGTCATCGGCGCTTCCACCGGTCCATTCTGCCCCGTAAAGACAACATTGCCGGATTCGAAGTCATAGTGCTCGAGGGGCATGGCGTAGTCGGGGAGGTCCAGTATGACTTCTTGATCTGACAGCGAAGTTTGAATTCGCAGAAAGTTTGCCAGGTCTCCGCCAAGACGTTCCGCTGTGGTTGAGAATGCCCCTTCAGGTTTCTGCGGCCATTTGAGGTCGGGTTGAGCGGTTGCCAGATTTTTTGAAAACTCATGAAAAGCCACCCACGCGCCGAGATTATTCCAGTGTGTATCTGTCCTGTAATACAGCGGGTGCGGGTAGCTGTCTTTTTCCTGGCGTAATTTTCTTGCGGGATTTATGTAAATGTCTGACTGGACTCGATTCGTTAAAGCGTCGGTTAAAGAAGTGGGAGCATGCTTTGACCAGTCCGGTAAGTACTCTGGATAAATAGAGTCCTTGTCCGGCCCCAGAATGATTCGAAACGCGTCTACACCTTGATGCTTGAACCATGTATCCCAGGACTCAGCCGATTTGGCCAGGCGCTCGGCGATGTCTGTATCTTCGGCTTTTATCCCCAGGCGTTTCACTGTTATCGAATCGGCATAAGCATCTCCCAGATATAACCACCCTTCTTTTCCGATGATTGCTCGCGCTGGGTCAACGGACACGCCCAGTGGATAGAGAAGTTTTCCGAACGCCGGAAGTGTGAAGTCCATGTTGTACAGTACTTTGCGTTTCCACCATTTTCCGGTGTGCGGTGTAGTGAAAACGTTGTATAGGTTGATGGCTGGGACAATAAGTAATATCAGTGTTAGTGCAATCAGGAATAGGCAGAGCTTTTTTTTCATGGTGGGCGCCGATTAAAAATTGAAATACAGGAATACGGTGCTGGTGCTCTGTATGGTCGAATACAGTGCAGTGCTAAATAGCGCCAGCATCCCTGTAAACTTTGGCCAGCCGAATCTGGATTTTACCGTAAGGTCGATGGCGTTCTTTTGGGCGATGATTAGAAACGCGATAGCAATCATGATGAGGGGGATCAGGTTGGCCGCCAGACCAAGAGGCATATTTTCAATCAAACGGTCAGAGAAGTGTCCTCCCCAAGAAAGATTCGACGTGGGTATATCGTCGACAGATACGCTATTGATCGAGCCGATATCGATCATGCCGTACAAGATTCGAGTCGCATCCTCCAGCGAGTCCGCTCTGAAAAATACCCATGTAATGTTGATGAACAAAAAGGTCACAAGCCAGGCTATCCAGGTGGGCAAACGCATACCCAGTTGGCTCCATATTCTATGCACTACAAGCGCTCCGCCGTGCAATACGCCCCAGATGACGAACATCCAACTGGCGCCGTGCCACAAGCCTCCCAGGGTAAAAGTGATCATCAGATTTAAATACAGGCGGGTTCGTGAACAGCGATTCCCACCCAGTGGCACGTACAGATAATCCCGAAGGTAACGACTCAGGGTCATATGCCAGCGACGCCAGAAATCCTGGATGTTCAGCGATTTATAAGGGGAGTTGAAATTGATGGGCAACCAGATGTTGAACAACAGGGCCGCACCAATCGCCATATCGCAATACCCGCTGAAGTCAAAATACAACTGAAAGGTATACGACAGGCTGGTTGTCCAGGCGCTGAAAAAATCCTGAGGAGCGCCATTGGCAAATCCAGCATCCGCCCATATGGCAAATGTATCTGCAATCATGACTTTTTTGAAAAGCCCGATACAGAAAATAAAAAGTCCCATCAGGACATTTTTGTAGCGGATTGCGAGCGTCCAGCGAGACTGGAACTGGCTCATCATTTCCTTGTGGTGAAGAATGGGGCCGGCGATCAAGTGAGGGAAGAAGGTAACGAACAAAGCGTAATTGATGAAGTCGTATTCCTTGGCTTGGCTACGATAACTGTCTACCAGAAAGGCTATTTGGGTGAAGGTGTAGAAACTTATTCCCAGTGGCAATATAAGTTGCTGGAAGTGGAGCGTCGTTCCGGCGACGGTGTTGAGATTATCTATAAAGAAATTCGCGTATTTGAAGTAAGCAAGCAGCATCAGGTTGATGGTGATGCCGATTATAAGAGTTGTTTGTTTGCTGAGGATAATATGAGTGGTTTGTGTTGTTGGCGAGACAAGCTTGCCAATAAAAAAATTTAGCGTGATGGAACCTATTAGCAGTGGAAGATAAGCGACACTCCAGTATCCGTAAAACAGCAGACTTGCAACAACGAGCCACAGTTTTCCAATTGTAATAAGTCGGTATTTGTTAAGGATAAAATAAAAACAGAACACAGTAGGCAAATACAAAAATATAAATTTTGTAGAGCTGAATATCATTGGGCTACCTTGGGTTTCAGCGGCGGATAAGACCGGCTGAATGGTGAGGTTATTGTATTTCGGTTTTAGTAGCGCGGGATATTGAACGTATTTGCGACGCGTGAGTAGTGGGTGTGTGGTGTGGTTTTTAAACTAAGGAAGTTTCCTACATGTTGTTCAGAAAAAGATCTCATTTTTATTCAGGGGGATTTCAAGCGCAACGGAGTTGACGGATGTCATTGCGACTTACGACTGTCATCGCGCCTGCCCCGACTATTTCCCCGGCGAATTCAGATTCATCGAACGAACCACCCCTTGTTCGGCTGTTTGTTCGTCCACGGGCAACGTGAAGCGGAAGGTTGCGCCACGCCCAGGCACATCGATCAACTGGATATCGCGGCCATGCAGTTGCAGGATCCGATGCACGATCCGCAGCCCCAACCCACCATCGCGCCGTGCGCCGCCAATATTGAACGGCCGCAGGAACAGCCCTTCACGCAGTTCGGCGGCGATGCCGGGGCCGGTATCGCTGATGGTCACCTCAACGAAAGAGCCTTGCGGCCGCAAGCTGAGTTCGATTTCACCGCCTTGTGGCGTATGGCGCAGGGCATTGTCGAACAGGTTGGTCAGCACCCGTTCGATCAGCCCCAAGTCAGCACAAGCGGCTGAAACGTTGGGGGCGAAGGTCGCCTTGAGTTCCACTTGGCGTGCTTCGGCGGTGAGTTCGAATTTCTGGAAGATGTCCTGCACCAGGTCGGTCATGGAGAAACGTTCCAGTATCGGCTGCACGAAACCGTGCTCCAGTCGTACCAGTTCCAGCAGCGATTGCGCCAGGCCACCGACCTTTCGGCTTTGATCGAGGGCGATGCCCAGATAACGGCGGCGGTCTGCGGGAGACAGCGTGGCATCCTTGAGCGACAGGGTTTCCAGATAGCCGTGCAGCGAGGCCAGCGGCGTGCGCAGGTCGTGGGAGATGTTCGCCACCAGTTCGCGGCGTTCCTGGTCCTGCCGGGTCAGCGAACGCCATTGCTCACTGAGGCGGGTTTGCATCTGCCGGAACGCGGCGTCGAGTACGGCAATCTCATCGTGGCTGGCAGCTTTTTCAACCGATGCTGGTGCGGACGGTGTGACCGGCACGCCGTCGATGTCGAACTGGCTGACGGTTTCGGTCAGGCGCCGCAAGGGCCGGGTAATCAGGGCAAAGGCTGTAAGGCCGGCAATCAGGCACAACAGCGCCACCAATCCGATGGACAGTAGGGCCGTGTTGAGCGCGGCGCTGGTTGCACCGCGTTCGGCGAAGCGGTCGTGTTCTTCACTCAGCAACACCACATACAGATAGCCCGCCGGTTTACCGTCGACCTGCAACGGTGCAGCGCTGAAGACCTTGCGGCCATCGATGCTGCGCGGGTCGTCACCGAGAATCGGCAGCGCATCGCCCTTGAGCAAACGCTGGATCGGCAGCAGATCGACTTGCTCGCGGCGTATCCGTCCTTCAGGCGCGGCGCTGCCGACAATCCGTCCCTGACTGTTCAGCAGATAAACCTCGACGCTCGGGTTGACCAGCATCAGTTGGCTGAACAGATCGCGCACGGCATTGGGCATCAGGCCTTTGCTGTCCATCAGCACGGTGTCGTGGGCGATGTGCTGGGCCAGGTCCCGGGACAACCCCTGCACCACTTCCAACTCATGCATCTGATTGGAGCGCACCTGCATCCATGCCGAGGTGCCGCAGCACACCAGCAGCAACACGGCGAACACCAGGGACAGGCGCTGTGTCAGGGTCAATCTCATGACGGGTCCTCGGGTGCCGCGAATTTATAACCACGTCCCCACACCGTGAGGATGCGCACCGGTTGTGCCGGGTCGGTTTCGATCTTGGCCCGCAGGCGATTGATGTGGGTGTTGACCGTGTGCTCATAGCCTTCGTGGCTGTAGCCCCACACGGCGTTGAGCAGGTCCATGCGCGAGAACACCTTGCCCGGTTGGCGGGCGAAGAAGTAAAGCAGGTCGAACTCCCGTGGCGTGAGGTCCAGGCGCCGGCCGTCGAGGGACACTTCGCGGGTGATCGGGTCGATGGACAGGCCATCGACGATCAGGCTGCCGGCGTCCATCTTCAGGTTGCGGGCCATGGCGTCGACCCGTCGCAGCAGTGCCTTGACCCGTGCCACCAGCTCCAGCATGGAAAACGGTTTGGCCAGGTAATCGTCAGCGCCCAGCTCCAGGCCCAGGATGCGGTGCAGTTCGCTGGAGCGCGCACTGGTAATGATGATCGGCGTATAGCGGGCCATGGCCCGGGCGCGGCGGCAGATTTCCAGGCCGTCGACGCCGGGCAGCATCAGGTCGAGGATCAGCGCGTCCCAGCTTCCTTGCTGCAACAGGCGCATGCCTTCATTGCCGTCGGCGCTATGCACCACCTCGAACTGCTCATCGCGAAGATGCAGGCAGATAAGGTCGGCGATGTGCAAATCGTCCTCGACCACCAGGACGCGTTTGGTCGGTTCCATGAAGCTCAATCCTTTGCTGCGAATGGGCACATTGTGCGGGTTTTCCTCAGGGGGAGTTATCACGAATTGTTTAACTTCCCGTGAGGATTTGGCGATCAACCCAAGCCTAGGCTGTGTTCCATGACAGGCACCTGGAATTTTGGAGACGGCCATGTTTTCACGCAGACAATTTCTTTTAACGAGCGGTGGGCTGGGGGCTGCAGCCCTGGTGATCGGTGTATTGCCAAAATTTGCGGCGAGCACCGCGCTGGTCAGTGATGCCAGCGCGGCTGAGGCTTTCGAGGTCACGCACACCGACAGCGAATGGCACGCCATCCTCAGCGCCGAACAGTACGAGATCCTGCGCGAAGAAGGTACCGAGCGGGCCTATACCAGTCCGTTGAACGATGAGCACCGCGCTGGCACATTCGCTTGCGCCGGGTGTGATCTGCCGGTGTTTTCATCCGAGACCAAGTTTGACAGCCGCACCGGTTGGCCGAGTTTCTGGAAGCCGTTGGACAAGGCCGTGGCCACGCGTCAGGACCGCTCCTTCGGCGTGGTGCGCGAAGAGGTCCACTGCCGGCGTTGTGGCGGTCATCTGGGCCATGTCTTCGACGATGGGCCAAAACCGACGGGGCTACGCTATTGCATGAATGGCCTGGCGATGACCTTTAAGCCACAGACCACTTGATCCACGGGCACTCCTTTCTCTCTCTTGATGCAGGTCGACACTATGTGGCTTTTGATTCTCTCTTATCTCGGTGGTGTGCTGACGATTGTCAGCCCGTGCATTCTGCCGGTATTGCCCTTCGTCTTCGCGCGTACCGGGCAGCCGTTTATGAAAAGCGGCTTGCCGCTGCTGGCGGGTATGGCCATGACCTTCGCGCTCGTCGCGTCGCTGGCGGCAGTGGGTGGTGGTTGGGTGGTGCAACTCAATCAGTACGGTCGCTGGGTCGCGTTGGTGTTCGTTGCGCTGTTCGGGCTGACGCTGTTGTTGCCACAACTGGCCGACCGCTTGACCCGGCCACTGGTGGCGGCGGGCAGTCGGTTGTCGGAAGTGGCGGGCGCCGATGCCCGGCCACGTCCCGGCGCTTCGTTCCTGATCGGTGTCGCCACGGGCCTGCTCTGGGCGCCTTGTGCCGGACCCATTTTGGGGTTGGTGCTGACCGGTGCCGCGCTGCAAGGGGCAAGTATCGGCACTACGTTCTTGCTGCTGGCGTACGCCGCTGGTGCGGCAACGTCCCTGGCCGTGGCGCTGCTGTTGGGCGGTAAGGTTTTTGCGGCGATGAAGCGTTCCATCGGCGCTGGCGAGTGGGTACGACGTGGGCTCGGTGCGCTGATGCTCGCGGGTGTGGCGGCTATCGCTCTGGGGCTGGATACCGGGATTCTGGCGCGGTTTTCGACCGCGTCTACCGGCGGTATTGAACAGGCATTGGTCGGGAAACTGGCCGGTAAATCGCCGAGCAACAGTGAACCGATTTCGACCTCTGGTGGTGTGATGCAAGTGGCGGACAAAACACCCGGCACGCTACCCGTTGAAGGCAACCTTCCACCGCTGGACGGCGCCGTGCAATGGCTTAACTCGCCACCACTCACCGCCGAGGCGTTGAAGGGCAAAGTGGTGCTGGTGGATTTCTGGACCTACTCCTGCATCAACTGCCTGCGCACCCTGCCATATGTGAAGGCCTGGGCCGAGAAGTACCGCGATCAGGGGCTGGTGGTGATTGGCGTCCATGCGCCGGAGTTTGCCTTCGAACGTAATGTCGGCAACGTCACCAAAGCCATGAAGGACCTGGGTATCAACTACCCGGTGGCCATCGATAACGATTTCAAGATCTGGCGTGCGTTCAACAACGAGTACTGGCCGGCGCACTATTTTGCCGACGCTCAGGGGCGCATTCGTTATCACCACTTTGGCGAAGGCGAGTACGCCGAGTCGGAGCGGGTGATCCAGCAATTGCTCAAGGAAGCCGGGGCGACGAAGGTCGCGGACGGGCTGATCAATGCCAGCGCCGAGGGGGTTGAGCTCGCGCCGCAGATGAACGAAGTCAAGTCCCCGGAAACCTATGTCGGCTATCAGCGGGCGGAGAATTTCGTACCTGAAGCGAGCCTCGCGGCGGACAAGGTAGCGATGTACAACCCGCCGGCCCAACTGGCCCTCAACAACTGGAGCCTGGGTGGCCAATGGAATGTCGGGTCGGAGCGAGCCACTGCAAGCGCGCCGGCCAGTCGCATCGTCTACCGCTTCCATGCTCGGGATCTGCATCTGGTCTTGGGGCCAGGATCAGATGGCAAGCCAGTGCGCTTCAAAGTGCTGATCGACGGCAAGGCCCCGGGTGAGGCTCACGGTACTGACGTGGCGCCCGATGGCAGCGGCAGTGTGACCGAACAACGCTTGTATCAGCTGGTGCGTCAGTCCGGCGATGTCACGGACCGCACCTTCAGCATCGAGTTTCTCGATCCGGGCGTCTCGGCGTATGCCTTCACGTTCGGTTGATAGCGATCTCATTTTCCAAGGAGTCAGCCCCATGAAAACCTTATTCACCTGGCGCCGTACCTTGCTGGCCCTGGCTGCGACCAGCGTTATCGGTCAATGCTCGGCGTTCTCTTTCGGTGCCTCTGAAGACGCCGTGGTTATTGCGCCACCCGCACTCGATGAAACCACCCAGGCCCACAGCGAAACGGCAGTCTTTGCCGGCGGTTGCTTCTGGGGTGTGCAAGGCGTGTTCCAGCACGTCAAAGGCGTGAAGAAAGCCGTCTCCGGTTATGCCGGTGGCGCGGCCAACACCGCTCAATACGAGCGGGTCAGCGATGGCGACACCGGTCATGCGGAATCGGTCGAAGTCACCTTCGACCCTACTCAGGTCAGCTATGGCACCTTGCTGCAAATCTACTTCTCGGTGGCCCATAACCCGACGGAGCTCAACCGTCAGGGGCCTGATAGCGGCACCCAGTATCGCTCGGCAGTTTTCCCGGAGAACGCTGAGCAGCAACGCGTCGCCAAGGCCTATATCGCCCAACTCGACGCCGCGCATTCATTCAACAAACCCATCGTCACTAAACTGGAAACCTACAACGGCTTCTACCCGGCGGAGGATTATCATCAGGACTTCCTCACCGAGCATCCGACCTATCCGTACATCGTGATCAACGATATGCCGAAAGTGGCGCAGTTGAAGCAGCTGTATCCGGATCGGTATCAGGAGAAAGCGGTGTTGGTGAAGGCAGGGTCATAAATGTGATTCGTTCAGGCGCTTGCCCATTTCGAACGCTCGCATCTCATAACCCAGTTCTTCATACAGCCGCAGTGCCGGAGCGTTGAATACCCAAACGGTGAGTCGAAGATCCGAGGCGCCCTGTTGGACGGCCCAGGCTTGAGCGCGCTCCATCAAAGCACGCCCAACGCCTTGGCCACGAGCATTGTCGTCAACACAGACCGAGCCCACCCGGCCCACCTGTTGATTCTGAATCAACGGGCTGTTGAACGAAGTGACTTGCACGGTGATGAACCCGATCGCTTTGCCAGCCTGCTCGGCGAGGAAGGTCACCTGATGCTCGCTGTCGAGATAGGGCTGCCAGTGAGCGCTGTCCCGTGCGAAGTCCTCGGTGGCCGGCGCATAGATGTCCGGTCGTTCACGGTGGTGGAGGCTGTTGAGTTGTTGGCCCAGTTCGCAAATGGCGAGGAGATCGTCCGGAGTCGCCCGGCGATACAGGGGAGGGGATGTCATTGGCTTTCCTTAGCGTTTAATTGTGTAGGTGAAGGCACGTTGAGTTACTTGCTACGCGAACGCTCCATGGCAATGGTCGATGTCTCAAAACCCAGACTGGAGAAAAACTCCGAAGCACCTTCCCGGCCTGCACGCAGCACCCAAGTGATGTCGCGGTTTTCACCCATGACATGCTCAACCAGCGCGCGGCCAACACCTTCACGTCGATGCTGCCCACACACGACCACCATCGACAGATAACCGTTGGACAACCCATCGGTAATGCCTCGCGCAAATCCGACGATCTGCGAACCCTTCATGGCAACGGCCGTGCGTTGGGAGTGGGTGATCAGTTGCGCGAAATACTCGGCTGAACCGGTGCGGTGGCCCCAGCCATTGTCTCCAAGAAACAACCAGACGGATTCGATTTGCGAAGGCTTTACATCGCGGACATGCCAGGCAGTCGTCATCCTGAAATCACATTCTTGCCCATCACCTTGGACCGATACAGCGCCTGATCGGCCCTGGCCAGCAGTCCGGTCTGTTGTTCCTCGTCAAAGCGCTGAGCCACGCCAAAACTCATGGTCACCTGAAAGTCCCCGACCGGCAGCAGGCTCGCCAGGCCCAAACGGATTTTTTCAGCGACCTCACGGGCATCGGCCAGCAGAGTATTGGGCAGGATCATGATGAATTCGTCGCCGCCCCAGCGGGCCAGAATATCGCCTTCGCGTACACAGCTTTTCAGGCACTCGACCACATGCACCAACGCCGCATCGCCCAACGCGTGGCCGTAGTGATCGTTGATGGTTTTGAAATCGTCGATGTCCATGGCGATCAGCGACAGCGGTAGGCGGAAGCGCTGGGCGCGGTCGCACTCCTGAGGCAGGGCTTTTTCCAGGCGATAGCGATTGGCAACCGAAGTCAGTGCATCGGTTTCTGCCAGTTTGCGGTTTTCTTCGAGTTGGATTTGCAGCTGTTGATTGACCCGGGACAGCTCACGGGTGCGTTCTTCGACGAGGGCTTCGAGGGAGTGATTGCGTCGCTCCAGTTCTTCGAGCAGGCGCTTCTTGTCTTCGATGCTGCGGTGCGCCCCGACCATCCGCGCCACCGAGCCATCGGCATTGCGGGCCAGGATGTAGCCGCGATCTTCGATCCAGATGTAGGAACCATCCTGCATGCGGCAGCGATACTCGGCCTGATAGCCGGGCGTGCGCTGACTCAGGTAGTCGTCGAACGAGGCCATGACCCGCGAATAATCGTCGGGGTGCATCACGGTTTCCCAAGTCAGCACCGTGTTGTCGAGGGAGTGCGGCGCGTAGCCGAGCATCTCGTACCACCCGGGATTGCGATAGACGAAACCGGTGTTGGCGTTCCAGTCCCAGATGCCATCGCTGACCAGTTCCATAATGGTGTGCAGCATGTCTTCGTTGAAGTCCGACAGATTGAACTTCAACGATTCGATATTCGATGCGTCGCCCATCACCGCTCTCCTTGCCGCCCTTATATCGATGTCTTTTGCCCGCCGAGCAGAGTAGTCCATGGCACATCGGCGCCGCTAGTACTTGCCCCACATCTGCATGGCGAAGTCGACGAAGCTGCGCAGTTTTGGCAACCGGTAGCGATCCTGGGCGTAGACCAGATGCATTGGCCGGCTCGGCAGTTGGTAGTCCTGCATCAAGGCCACCAGTTTTCCGTCCTTCAGGTCTTGCTCCACCAGTGCGTCGGGGACCATCACGATGCCCATGCCGGTTCGCGCCGCTTGATGCAGGCCCGCCGAGCTGTTGATCAGCATCGGGCCGCTGACCGCCACAAGGACCTCGCCTTCGGGGCCGGTCAGTCGCCACTGTTTTTCCACCGAGTGCCAGTCATCTCCGGCCGGATAGGCAAAGGCCAGGCAGTCGTGGTGTTGCAGATCTTCGGGTTTTTGCGGTGTGCCCCGACGCGCGAGGTACTCCTTGGAGGCGCACATCGTCAGGGTGTAGTCGATGAGGGGGCGGGCAATCATGTTGGACGGCTCGATTGCGCCCAGGCGAATGGCTGCATCGAAGCCGTTCTCCAGCAGATCCGGGCGGCCGTTGGTGAGCACCACGTCGAGCTTGACCTGCGGGCAGCGCAAAGCGAATTCGCTGAGTGCGGGCGCGAGCCGCTCAGTGCCAAAGGTCAGCGGCGCGGTGATGCGCAGCGTGCCGCTCGGCTCGTCGAGGGTTTGTTCCGCCAGGCGTTCAGAGTCGGCCACCAGCCCCAGCACTTCGAGGCAGCGCTGATAATACGCGGTGCCAAACTCCGTCAAGCGCTGGCGCCGGGTCGTACGGTTGAGCAGACGCACGCCGAGACGTTGCTCCAGGGCGCGCAGGTGATTGCCAACCATGGTCGTGGACATTTCGCACTGCAATGCGGCGGCGGTCATGCTGCCGGTTTCCACCACGCGGACGTAAACGGTCATTGCCTGGAACAGATCCATTATCAAGCCCAGCTTTTAAATGATTGAAGTATTGCAGCGTTTATCCAGCTCAGGTGGCTAACCATACTGCAAAAACACCGACCATTGCTGGAGCTTGATGCCATGACCACCGCCTGCCTGATGACCACTTACCAACCGCTGGCCCTGAGTTTCATCAAAGGCCTGGGGACGCGCCTGTGGGATCAGGCCGGTCGCGAGTATCTGGACGCAGTGGCGGGCGTAGCGGTGACCAACGTTGGTCACTCTCATCCAAAAATCGTCTCGGCCATCAGCGAACAGGCCGGGTTGCTGTTGCACACCTCGAACCTTTACAGCATCGACTGGCAGCAGCGACTGGCGGAAAAACTGACTCGGCTATCGGGCATGGAGCGGGCGTTTTTCAATAACTCGGGTGCCGAAGCCAACGAGACGGCGCTGAAACTCGCACGGCTTTACGGCTGGCACAAAGGCATCGAGCAGCCGCTGGTGGTGGTCATGGAGAACGCCTTCCACGGCCGGACCCTCGGCACTTTATCCGCCAGCGACGGCCCGGCGGTACGCCTGGGTTTCAATGAACTGCCGGGGGATTTCGTCAAAGTGCCGTTCGGCGACCTCAACGCTTTGGACAAAGTGCAACAGGCCCACGGCCCAAGGATCGTGGCCATCCTGATGGAGCCGATCCAGGGCGAAAGCGGTGTGCAACTGGCGCCGCCCGGTTACCTCAAGGCTGTGCGCGAACTCTGCAACCGGCGCTCGTGGCTGTTGATGCTCGACGAAATCCAGACCGGCATCGGCCGCACCGGCCAATGGTTCGCGTTCCAACACGAAGGCATTGTCCCGGACGTCATGACCTTGGCCAAAGGCCTGGGTAACGGCGTACCCATTGGCGCCTGTCTTGCTCGGGGCCGAGCGGCGGACCTGTTCACCCCCGGCAGCCATGGCAGCACGTTCGGCGGTAACCCACTGGCCTGCCGGGTCGGTTGCACTGTGCTGGACATCATCGAGGAGCAAGGCCTGCTAGTGAACGCCCGGCTACAAGGCGAACGCCTGCTGGCCAGGTTGCGCGTCGAACTGGCCGATGACCCGAACGTCCTGGCGATCCGCGGCCAAGGCTTGATGATCGGCATCGAACTCGCCCAACCGATCCGCGACCTGACCCTGATCGCCGCACGGGATCATGGCCTGCTGATCAACGTGACCCGCGGCAAAACCATTCGCCTGCTGCCACCGCTGACGATTGATGAGCGGGAAGTGGAGATGATTGTTAGAGGGGTTTGCCGGGCGCTGATATCGGTCTGAATCTATATTCAGTAGTGGTATCTGCACATCACGATTTGAACCGTGTCATCGTCAATCGCATAGACCAAGCGATGCTCAGCTGTAATCCGGCGGGACCAGAAACCACTCAGATTGTGTTTGAGAGGCTCCGGCTTACCGGGTCCGTTGAAAGGCTCACGCTGAATCGCTTTGATCAACAAGTTGATCCGTTTGAGCCCGGCCTTATCGTTTTGCTGGAACCACAGATAGTCGTCCCAACCTTCAGGAGTGGACTCGATATTCATTCTTCGATGAGTTGCCTGGCTTTGGTTTTCCCTGCCCGCAGGTTGCTGATCGATTTGATCAAGCGTTCAGCATTGGCTGGGGAACGGAGCAAATATGCGGTCTCTTCTAGCGCGTTGTACTCCGCCAAAGACATCATCACCACGGGTTCACCCTTCTGCCGGGTCACCAACAATGGCGCACGGTCTTCGTTGACCCGATCCATGGTTTCGGCCAGATGTGCACGCGCGGTGGTGTAGTTGATTGTTTGCATGGTGTAGTCCTCGCTCAATGCAAAGAACGTACAGAAATGAGTACAGATGACAAGGCGATACCTACGAGTGGTCGTTACGCAGACGATGCATCCACGCTTGTACTGAGTATCGCCGAAGGTTCTTCGAGACGTTTCCGCGACCGCTGTAATCCCATTCCGATAGTCATGTGGTCGCCCCTAATGTCTTTGGAGCGACTCACAAAACGCGACGCTCTTTGATCTTCTTGCGCCAATGCCGAACCAGCGCAATCACCATCGCCAACACCACAACCCCCAGTGCAATCGGCAGGCGATAGGGTTTCAGATTGCCCAACATACTGTGCAGCGCTTCGCCGGCCCAGTATCCAGCGCTGGCGAACACGGTGGCCCAGACCACGGCGCCCACCGCATTTAACAGCGTGAACCGCAACGGCGACAGGCCACTGGCTCCAATGACCATCGGCCCGACCAGCCGCATGCCATAGAGAAAACGCACGGCAAACACCGAGGTCGACGGGTAACGCGCGATCAACCCTGTCACTCGATCAATCGACGCTTGTTGGCGCTTCAGGCGCGGCAACAGTCGTCCGCCGAAATAACGTCCGCTCCAGAACAGCAACTGATCGCCCAACATCCCGCCCAGGCTGGCCCAGCCAATCACCGGCCACAGGTGCAGCAAGTGTTGATGAGCCGCCATGCCACCCAGAATCAGGATGGTTTCGCCCTCCAGCAAACAGCCGAAGAACACTGCCCAATAGCCGTAAGTGGCCAGCAGATAGTGGAGATCTATGTGTTCAAACATGGTCGTTCCCCAAGACTTTCCACCAACCGGACCAAGTATCCGTCCGGATCCTGAACCAGAAACTCACGCTGGCCGACTTCGACCGCATCCGCGCGATACCAGACATCGGCGCAAGGACGAAACATCGGCCATTGAACTTCGGCCAGCCGCTGGAGAATTGGTTCGACTGAATTGACGGTGATCTGAAAATTGATGCCGCGCCCCAACGGTGCTTCCAACGGACCGGAAAGCCATTGGTCTTCGTTTGGGTCGTATTGCTCAAGCATCAGTTGAATGCCACTTTGATCGAGGTAGGCGAAGCCAGCTTCCGGGCGTTCGTAGGCGATGTTGAAACCGATCAGCGAGGTCCAGAAGTGTAGGCTTTTATGGAGCTCGGTGACCATCAACTCGGGGACTAACTTGCTTCGTGCAAACATACGCATCCTTGGGTGATTGGGGTCAGTCGGGTTGTTGCATTGCACTCATAAACGCAGTGATGTCAGCCTGGCCCGTCAGTTGAAGTTTCGAACCGGCGAACCCTTCGTACAGCCGTAGATGGCCCGAAAATCCGCTGGACCCTTCGCGACTATGATAGCTGCCGGCCCATTCCAGTAACGCTATCAGCAACGCGTCGTTGGCGTCGCGTTGCGCCTCTCGTTGATGAATCCGGGCCACGCAATCGTCGTCTTCCAGATTCAGCCAGATCAGCGCAGTCGCTTGAGGCAGGAGTTCGCTGACGATCCAGCCGTAAACGCCCTCAATCACCCAAGCCTCTTCACTGGCAGCCACTCGCGCCATGCCCAAGGCTTCGGCGCGAGGGCGGGCGATGCTGTGTTCGTCTGAAACCCAGTGAATCAAGTCAAGATCAGTCCACTGCACGTGCTGCTGTTCGGCCAGTCGCTGGGCCAGCCAACTTTTGCCTGAGCCAGAGTTGCCGATGATCAGGGTTCGGGTGAGGTTCATGCTGTGATGTTTGTTCCTACTCATAAAGCCGTTTACTGCAATGGCAATTTTGGGCCGTTATCCGCGACATCCTGTTGGATCCTGGAGAACATCCAGTCAATAAAGACCTGCGCGTCGCGCCCGGCGTCCTGTGAGACGCCGTAGTAATAGCGGGTCAATGGCAGCCGCAGTTCGGGAAAAGGGCATATCAGGCGCCCGGTGGCCAAGTCCTTTCCCAACAGAGAGGTCGGGCACAGCGCAACGCCGAGCCCATCAACGGCAGCTTGAAGTACCAGGTGCATGTGATCGAACTTCAACACCGGTTGATGGCGCCGTATGGCAATGCCCGCGTGTCTGGCCCAGTTTTGCCAGTCCAGACTGCGAGTGCGGCCGGTCAACAGCGTGTGCTCAAGCAGGTCTCCAGGGCTGTTCAGCGGTGTGTTCTGAATCAGTGAAGGGGTCGCCACCAGAATAATGTCGTCGTCCAGAAGGACCTGCGGCTGGATGTTGTTAGCCCAATCGGTTTCACCTCGCCGGATGACCACGTCGAAGCGTTCTCGGGTCTGATCCGGGGACAAGGTGCTGGTGACAACCTCAGGCTGAATATCGGGATGCAGCGCCATGAACGCAGGCAACCGTGGGATCAGCCAGCGCACCGCGAAGGAGGGGCGCACATTGATTTTTACCTTGCGCACCCCCCGTGCATTTTTCAGGTTCGTCGCCGCATTGGCGATCTGAGCCAGCGCCAGGCTGACTTGCTCGTAGAACGCCTGACCGGCGGGCGTCAGCAATGATTGCCGGGTTCGGCGTTCAAACAACAACACACCCAAATGCTCTTCAAGCAACTTGACGTGGCGGCTGACGGCACTGTGGCTGACATGCAGCTCTTCGGCTGCGCGGCTGAAGCTCTCATGGCGAGCGGCGGCGGCAAAGGCGCGAACGGCATTGAGTGGGGGAAGGTTGGCGATCATGTGTCTAATTTAGTCACATATGAGGCGCAATTAAAGCGTTTGTCAGGCTTGTTTCGTCCCGCCAATCTGCAGCCGTTCAGAGGATTGCGGATCAGGAGCCAAGCATGGCCAGTTACGGACTGTTTTTGATACTTGCCACGTTAACCGTACTAAGCCCCGGCCCCGGTGTGGTGTTGACGATTTCCAATGCGTTGCGTCATGGCTGGGCGGGCTCGCTGCCGGGCATTTGTGGTATCGCCTTGGGGGCGTTTATCGTTGCCGGGATTTCAGCCAGCGGTGCAGGACTGATTCTCGCGACGTCTGCAACGGCTTTCACAGTGTTGAAGTATGCGGGCGCGCTGTACCTGTTGTACCTGGGGATCAAGATGTGGCGAACCCAGCGTTTTATCCCCGAACTCAGCGTTACGTCCTCTCGTCCATGGCGCCGGTTTGTCGAAGCCTTGTCGATTCAATTACTGAACCCCAAGGCCGGCTTCTTTTTTCTGGCGGTGTTTCCTCAGTTCATCAAACCGACCGGAAACTATTACGCTCAGTTCTTTTTGTTGGTGTCTTCTTACAGCCTGCTGGTGGTGTTGGTCCATAGCGGTTACGCACTCATGGCCAATGGCGCGCGTGGCTGGCTCTCCACTGCGCGCGGCGCCAGGATTGCCGGAAAACTGTCCGGCATGACTTTCTTTGGTTTCGGCGTATTGATGGCGTCTGCCACTAAATAGCCTGGGGTCCTATGGGCGGCTATTCAGGCGCAACCATGCGCGTGCGCGGCGAACCATCGGCATTGTGCTGATAGATCTCCCGCGGCTGGCCTTTTTCATTAAACAGCACCTGGCCAATCCCCGCCGAGTTCCATAACCGCTCGCCCGCTTCAGCGTGTTCGGGTATGTGCGGGACGATGCGCATGCGTCGACGTTTGGTCAACCAGTTAAGCGGCGAACGCGGCGAGTAGAGCCAGCGGTTGAGGCGGTCGAACCATTCGAGCAGGGCTCGCGGGAATTCGTTTTTGATCCCGCTGCTGGTGATCTGCCAGATGCGCGGGCCGGCCTTGCGGTGTCGGATCAGGACTTCGTAGACGAAGGAATAATGCACATCACCCGACAGCACCACGTAGTTACCGGGTGTGCGCGAGTGTCGGAAAATGTTCAGGATGACCTGGGCCGCGCCGCGATGGGCCATCCAGTTTTCGGCGTCTACCAGCAGAGGATAACCGCACCAACTGAACACTTTTTGTACGGTCTCGATCAGTTTGACGCCGAAGATCGGCGCTGGCGAAACGATGATTGCCGATGGGTGATCCAACAGGTCCTGTTGCAACTCGCTGAGGGCTTCCCAGTCCAGCAGACCCGAGGGTTGCTTGAGGTTCATCTCGCTGCGCCAGCGCCGAGTACGAGTATCCAGCACCACCAGGGCGGGAGTGGTCGGCAACACGTAATGCCAGTTCTGGAAGCTCAGCAATTCGTCGATCAGGTCATCCTGGATGGCGCTGTCGAGGTATTGGCTGGTGCTGCTCAACAGACGGGTTTTCTCTAACACGCCTGCGAACGCATCCGGATTGTTGCCCCAACCCTGGCACAACAGATAGGCGAGTAGCGCGTTCCCGATGATGCGCTTGGAGAACGGATGCCCGTAGGCCGTTTCCTCCCATTGCGCGGAAAGATTCCAGTCATCGGTGACATCGTGGTCATCGAAAATCATCAGGCACGGCAGGTGCGCCATCGCCCGGCCAACGCCGCACAGGCCAGCCTTGAAGGCGTCGATACGGGTCTGTTCAAGGGCATAACGTTCAAGTCTTTCGGCCGTCAGTGCTGGCGGCTTCGGATCGATCAACGTCCAGGGCGTCGGCGACCAGACCAGCAGGTACATGGCCATGACTTCAGCAAAGGTCACCAGGTGATTGTCGGCGCTGCTGCTGGTGAAAATCGGCTTACGGGCGCCGCCGAAAAATCGCTCGCGCAGGGTTTCGTTGCTCTCAAGCGCCGGTAACAAATCCGCACGATGGTAGTAACTGGCCGGGTGCTCGTAGAGCCTGGCGCTGTCGCTGACCACGGCGCCTTCGAGGTGTTCGTCGAACAACCCCAGCCGCTGGATCAAGGCATGAATGGCCCGCAGCATCGGCCCAGCGACGTCGTCGGCGTAGACCTGGTCGCCGCTCATCATCAACAGGGCCGGGCGCTCTGTCGCTACATGTTCAGCCGCCAACAGACGATCGACACACAGCAAACCGTCCGCCGCCGGGTGATGAGGCTTACGGCAGGAACCGTGCAGCAGTTGATCGATTGTTGAGCGCAACACGAAGTTTGGAGACGCGGCGTTACCGTACCGCAGATGAGGTGCCCAGTCGGCGATGCCCTTGTTATCAATCAACAGGTCGTAGTTGATCAGGGTGTCGCAGGGCAGGGCGGTGTCCAGCGGCACATCGATCAAGTGCACAAAAGCATGGGTGCCAACCGGGACAACCACGCATTGCCCGGCGTCCAGACGAATGTCGCCGACACCTTGCAGGCGCAACGTCAGCGACAGTGCTCGCGACCCCACCAACCACAGCACCAGCCGCGTAGGCTCCAGGCGCCGTAAGAGCGGCCCGACCAACACCGGGGGCAAGGATTGATGAGCGTCAGGCAGCGGCAAAGACATGAATATCCGGGTTCTGGCTACAAAGAGTCGCGGAATAATAGCGCAGCTGATGTCAATGAATCGCAACTGGCCGGATGCCAACCATCACGGCAGCGGCTGTGTACCGATTTTCATAACGTCCGCCTCGCCATTGGCCACGAGCCAGCGAAACAGGTCGGTCACCGACACCGTGTGACTGCGTTCGATCCAGCGCACCAGCGCCGGGCCGTAATGTTCGGTGTAGCGGCTGAGCACCAACTGGCGGCAGTCTGCTGACAGGCGCAGGGTGATTTCCCGGCAGTGCAGATTGGCCGGGTCGTGGCGGATCAGCCGTTGCTGCAGAATCAAACCTCTATTTTCAGAAGCCATCGGCGGGTGCTCCCGTGCATTGTGGCTTGCTCGTGTGCGGCGAGCCTTGTTTGCCATCGGCCACGTAAGCGGCGCGATGCTCGGCAACCACATTGCGCAAGGCACTGTAGTAATCCGGCAGTTTTTGCAGGCTGTCGGTCAGTGGTAACGCTTCGGCCCGACCATCGACGATGCCGCCGACCAGGTTGAGAGTGGCGAGCGTGTCCACGGTATCGCTGTTGCTGCCAAATGGGTCGACCACAAAACTCAGCACACGTCCCGCCGCGTCGCGGCTGTTGGAGGTGCCCAGCAACGGCAGTTCGACGATCGGGCCATTGCCGATGCCCCACACGCCGAAGGTCTGGCCGAAGTCGGCGTTGTGCCGCGGGATACCCACCTTGCCGGAGACGTCGATCAAACCCACCACTCCGACGGTGGTGTTGAGCGCGAAACGCCCCAGGGTATTGACCGAGCGCATCGGGTTGCCTTGCAGCAGGTCATTGATAAAGACCTTGGGCTCGCCAAAGTTCGCTACAAAGTTATGCACACCTGCCTGGAAAAAATCCGGCGAGTAGCGGTAGCCGCGAGCGACCGGCGCGAGTGCGTAGTCGTCGAGCACCCGGTTGAAGGCGAAGACGCCGCGATTGAGCGGTTCCGCCGGGTCGTACACCGAATAGTTGATTTCGGCACAGGTCACGGTGGTGGACGGCGGTTGGCTGCTGCAACCCGACAGCCCTGCGGCCAGTACGGCAATCGAGGTGTTGCGGGCCAGCCAGGGAGCACACTTGAAAGGCAACATGGATGCAAGTCTCGGGAGGAATTCGCCGAGATGCTGAGCCCCACGCCTTGCACAAAGATGTCTGGCTTATTGCGCCGGTGACGCTTTATTGCACGATTGAAATATATGACGGGCTGCCGTGAATGGTTTTAGATGGCGGTTCCATTCGGCCCTTAAGTGACCTTCGGTGAACAGCCTTTTAATCGTGGACGATGACCTAGAGGTCCTCGATCTGCTGAAAAAATTCTTCGTGCAACACGGCTACAGCGTCGAGGTCGCCACCGACGGCGCGTCGTTGTGGGCGGCCATCGAGCGACAGCCGCCGGATCTGATCATTCTTGATGTGATGTTGCCGGGCGACAGCGGGCTGATCCTGTGCCAGCAACTGCGCATTCGCCACGCCATGCCGGTGATCATGCTGACGGCCATGGGCGAACTCAGTGATCGGGTGGTAGGGCTCGAGCTCGGCGCCGATGATTATCTGACCAAACCCTTCGACGCCCGCGAGCTGCTGGCCAGGGTGCGCGCCGTGTTGCGCCGCGTGGATGAGCGGCGCCCGGTGTTGCAAGAGCGGCCACGGCCACTGATCGATTTCGCCGACTGGCACCTGGACGTCACACGCCGTGAACTGCGCTCGCCGGACAACGTGATGATCCCGCTGTCGGCCGGCGAGTTCGACTTGCTGCTGGTGTTTGTCGAACACCCGCAACGCATCCTCACCCGCGAGCAGTTGCTGGACCTGGCGCGTGGGCACAGTCACGAGGCGTTTGATCGCAGCATCGACGTTCAGGTCAGCCGCCTGCGGCGCAAGCTCGAATCCGATACCAAGCGGCCGGCAATGATCCGCACCGTGCGCAATGGCGGTTACCTGTTCACGCCCAGCGTGACCCGGCGATGAGCTGGCTGCAGCGGGTGCGCGCCCGAAACTGGCCGCAAGACACGGTGGCGCGCTGGATCGCGTTGACGATTATCCTGGCCATGCTCATTTCGCTGGCGCTCAACGGGTTGTTTATCCAACTGGCGGGTGTGTGGGCGCGTCCGCCGCTGACCGAAATCGGTTTGCTGGAAAAAATCGCGGCCATCACCCGCCTCATCGACGCCGCCCCGGTGCCACTGCGCAAGCAATTGGCGCAAGCCGTCAGCGATGAAGGTTTCACCGCCAGTTGGCACCTTGATCGTCACGACCTCAATCTGCCAGCGGTGGCAGATCCAAGGTTTGAAACCGGCTCGATGGTTTTGCGGCCGTTGCTTAAATCCGCCAGTCGGCGGATCGAGGTCTATCAGCCGGCCGACTGGCCGGAGCACCAGGCGGACGCGCGCTACGCGCTGCTGATCGAACTGCCGGACGGGTCATGGCTGATGTTCTCCGCGCCCTCGCGCAGTTGGGGGCTCGACGATGTGCCCCGTTATTCGATCGTCCTGCTGCTGGTGCTGATCTCCACCGCCCTCGTCGCGCTGATCGCCACCCGCCGCCTCGCGACCCCTTTGCAACGCTTCACCGAAGGCGCCCGCCGCTTCGGCACCGACTTCCGCGCACCGCCCATCGAGCCGCTTGGCCCCCACGAAATCCGCCAGGCGATCCTCGCGTTCAATGCGATGCAGGCGCAGTTGCAGCACTTCATCCGCGACCGCACGCAAATGCTCGCTGCCATCTCTCACGACCTGCGCGCGCCCCTGACGCGGATGCGCTTGCGTGGCGAATTCATCGACGACACCGAACAACAGCAACGGCTGTTTCGTGACGTGGATGAAATGCAGGACATGATCAACTCCGCGCTGGAGTTCTTCCGCGACGATGCCCGGCTCGAACCGGCCACCTCGTTTGATCTGGCGGAACTGTTGCAAACCTTGCTGGATGATTACCGGGATCAGGGCGTTGAAATTGGTTTCGCCGGGCCGCAGCGGATGGTGTATTTCGGTCGACCGTTGGGGCTTAAGCGGGTGATGACCAATCTGCTGGATAACGCGATCAAGTACGGCAGCGAGCCGGCGGTTGAACTGAGCTCGAATGCCGGGCAGGTGCGGATCAAAGTCCTGGATGGTGGGCCGGGTATCCCTGAGGCCAGCCTTGAACAGGTGTTTGCGCCGTTCTTTCGGTTGGAAGGGTCGCGCAATAAAAGCACTGGCGGCGTTGGTCTGGGGTTATCGGCGGCGCGGGCCATCGTACTGGAGCATGGCGGGGCATTGACCCTGCGCAATCGAGCGAGGGGAGGGGTGCAGGCTTTGGTGGTGTTGCCGGTCCAGGTGGGGTAACGCGAAGGTCATCCCGATCGTCTCCGATTACACTCTGGGTGAAGGCGCTATGCCATCACTTCTTCGTCTGCTAAGGTTCTGCGCATAAATGGATCCACATTTCATGGAGTAGAAGATGTTCAAGTCTCTTACGGATAAAGCGCGAACTCTTTCAGGTGGGATCGCCGACAAAGCAATGGCAGCCAAAGACACTGTGTCCGGCAATTTTTCGGCAGGCACATCGAAAGCCTCTGAGTTTTTGGATAATAACTGGGGCAAGGTCGAAAACGTTTTGGTCAATGGCTTGCTGACCGTCACGGAAGAAAAGCTCAAGGATGATGAGGTCTTCATCATGTTGGTCGAAAAAGCGTATGAAATGCTGCCAACGCCTGTCCGTTTGATCCTCTCTCGTACGACCTTCATCAATCACACCCTGACCCATCGCGAAAGCCTGGTCGCCAAGTTGCAGGAGAAGAAAGCCCTGCGAATGCTCAACGATAGTGCGTTGACCCATCAGGCGTTGCTCATTGATGACGGCAGTGTGATTGAGACTGTTGAGGCCGTTGCGTTGGTTGTTGCCAAGGTCTGATTGAGCGGGGCTGAACCTGCCTCCACATTATGGATTCCCCAGCCAATGGGCTTGCGAAAGAACGCATGGGCCCATTTTCGCTAGTACCTGGCCATACCCAGTGGCGTCAGGTGCACGACATGACTGAATCAGGACGATGAACGAAAACTCTCTTAAATTTGCCAAATACTGGCGCAACTCTCTTGTCGATGCCGAGAATGGCAGCGGCGGTCTGAAACTCGATGGCTTGGCTGGTCATGTTCACCTCCCACTCGAAGCTTTGCTCGTCGGTTACTTGGGAAGCGAAATCGTCGAAGTGCTGTTCAAGGATGAACCTCGGCAATGTCATACGCTTGAAGTCACCATTCGGCCTTGGGTATTCAAGGCCCGACTGGAGCACGGAAAACCCCGTAACGGTATGCATGCATTGGTTACGCCACTGATTGGGCATGTGCAGGTAAATCGTCATGGGCAACTGTTCCCGACTAAAAACACCGTTATTCCGCGAGATATCCTGGAGCCTCTTGAATCAGGCTGTTTCGCGTTGGGTGATGTTGCGGACGTCGATCGATTTTTGGCGGTCAACACGCTTCCCGCATTCGAGGCCCCCGAAGAAGGCCAGGCTGCTGCGACCGACGAGTACGCCGAACAGTGGGCAACGTATCTGAGGTTTTGTCAGCGTTTTGTCGACGAAGTCAGCTCCGGCTGGCTGCAAGGCGATAACGGTTACGAACGATCGAATGAATGGTGCCTGTTCAAAGAAGAAAAGGTATCCGGTGTCAGTCAGCACATTGTGCGTTTATATGATCACCTGCGTGACACGGCCCCTCAAAGCGCACTCTTTGAACGCTACGCCAGTCAGGAAACGCACGATCCTGAACCCTGCTTGCCTCCGAACGCCGGTTTCGCCACACGCCTGGGCCATGCCAGCGATGAGTATGCGTTGGCCAGTGAGCAACGTGATGCCCTGGCACATTTCCTGGCCTCCAAAGACGGAGACATTCTAGGGGTGAACGGGCCGCCTGGTACGGGCAAGACAACCTTGCTGCTATCGGTTGTGGCTTCGTTGTGGGCCAAGGCTGCGCTGGCAGGGGCAGAGCCTCCGGTGATTGTCGCCAGCTCTACCAACAACCAGGCGGTGACCAACATTCTCGATGCTTTCGCCACCGATTTCGCCTCTGGCAGCGGGCCATTTGCCGGACGCTGGTTGCCGGAAATCAATAGTTTTGGGGCTTATTTTCCGAGCAAATTTGCAGACCCGGAAACGACGCGCAAATATCAGTGCCAAAGCTTCTTTACCGACACCGAATCTGCCAGTTATCTGGAACAGGCAAAAGACGTGTGGTTGAGCAAAGCATCAGCGGCCTTCCCCTCCTTGCCGTCGCTCACCGTGGAAGGCGTTGTTGGACAGTTGCGTCATACGCTGCAAGCTCGTGCCAATGAGTTGCACAATATCGAAGGCTCATGGCAGGCCCTGACAAACGCATGCCAGGCACTTGTGGCAGTGTGGGGCGATGATCCTGATGCCGGTATCACGGCTGCGCAGCAAGACGTGCAGAAACTCAAGGCTAAAAGCGCCCAACAAAAAGCGCTGGAGAATTCGTTTCGGGAATATCTCGCCAAAGAGTCTCTGTGGTACGTGATCTTCGCCTGGATTGCACCTGTTCAAGAAAAGCGCTTGCTTCGCGCACGGCTTCACCTTGAACAGAGCCATCATGCTTTACAGGCATCGGAACCGTTGTTGAACGAAGCTCAATTGGCCCAACTGCTCGCATTAGCCAATGTGCCGGCAATCAGCGACGCATTAGCCGCTTGGCGTGCCAAGACAAGCGCCGAGATCAGCGCACTTGAGTCGAAAATCAACGCCACAAAAGACTTGCTGCTAGCGCGGCAGGGCTGCCTGACGAATTGGCGATCTGCATTGGCGCCGCTGGAACTGGCTCCCGATGTTGTTACCGATGACATGAGCTTGAACGATTGCGATCCGCTGGCCGACACGCGGATTCGCTTTCCCATCTTCCTGTTGAGCACGCATTACTGGGAAGGGCGCTGGTTGCTCGAAGTTGAGCAAACATTGCCGAAAATCATCAAGGATCAAAGCAAGAACGGTCGCAAGGCCCTGGAAAAAAAATGGTATCGGTGGATGAAGTTGACTCCGTGCGTCGTGTCGACTTTCTTCATGCTGCCCGCCCATATGAAGGGCAGCAAGCACAACGGCGCAGGCCTGATTGATGACTACATGTACAACCTCATCGATCTATTGATCGTCGACGAAGCCGGCCAGGTACTGCCTGAGGTTGCAGGTGCCTCTTTTGCCCTGGGCAAGAAAGCCTTGGTCATCGGAGATAGGTTGCAAATCGAACCCATTTGGTCGATCCCTACCTCGGTTGATATCGGTAACCTGTTGGGTGCTGATCTGCTGCCTCGTGTCGGTGTCGATGAAGCGTATGGAAAACTTTGCATCACCGGCGTGAGTGCTGCGTCGGGCAGCGTGATGCAAATTGCCCAGAATGCCAGTCGTTATTGGTACGACCCCGACATGGACCGGGGCATGTTCCTGTACGAACATCGTCGTTGTTATGACTCGATCGTCGATTACTGCAACACCTTGTGTTACCAGGGTAAGTTGGTACCCAAGCGCGGCTCTAAACCTCAAGGCGGCCTGTTGCCCGGCTTGGGTTATCTTCATGTCGATGGTCTGTGCCGACAGCAGAACGGCCGCAGTCGCGTGAACCGCCTCGAAGCTGAAACAATCGCTGCGTGGATTACTGCTCACCGCGAGCAACTGGAAGAGTGCTACGGTCGGGAGTTGTGGAAGATCGTGGGCGTGATCACACCCTTCGGCGCGCAATCCCAAGCCATCGCCGATGCATGCGCCGCGAGAGGCATCAAGACTGGCAAAGGCGAAGGCGAACTGACCATCGGCACCGTTCATTCCTTTCAGGGGGCGGCGCGGCCGGTGGTGATCTTTTCTGCGGTGTATTCCAAGCACGCCGATGGTGGCTTCATTGATCGTCGACCGAGCATGCTCAACGTAGCGGTATCCCGGGCCAAGGATAGCTTCCTGGTTTTCGGCGACATGGACCTGTTCGGAATGGTGCCGACAGGTAAACCTCGTGCCCTGCTCGCCGATTACTTGCTGCGCGATTCTGCGAGTGAGATGGCTTTCGAATACCTGCCGCGCAAAGACCTGGAGTCTCCCCGGTCAACCCTTAGCCATCTGATAGACGCGGATGCTCACGACGACTTCTTGTTGAAAACCTTGGCCACAGCAATCCGTGAGGTACACATCGTTTCGCCATGGATAAAATTGAAGCGGATCCACGAAATCGGCGCATGGGATGCTATGAGCGCGGCGGTTGAGCGCGGCGTCAAAGTGCGTGTTTATACCGACAGGGATTTCAATATTCCAGAACAGTCGCCAGACACTCAAGCAAGAAGAGATGAACTCAAGCATGCGATTGAAGCCCTGCGAGGTCAGCGTATCGAATCCCATGTAGTGGCCCGTGTGCATAGCAAAATCGTCATGGCCGATGATGAGTTGCTGTGTATGGGGTCATTTAACTGGTTTAGTGCGAACCGTGGTCGCTGGGCCAACTATGAAACCTCGATGGTGTACGAGGGGCCGGATGTGACGGGGGAAATTAAGGTGCACCGAGAGAATCTAGTGGCGCGGATAGATTCGCGGCATTGACATCAGTACCTGGCCGCTCAGCGGCCAGACCAATAGATAATCCCGTTTGTTACTGCGATCAGTACTTACGGTCTACGTTCAAACAGAGAACTAATATGGACTTTAATTGGCGCCGCTTCATACAAATTGAAGCGATCCTACTGCTGCTCATCACACCGTTGTTTGCGCAAGCGGATATTACCGAGGAACAAGCGACTGCCAATTGCCTCAAGATCAGCGAGTATTCCGCCGAGGGCGGGAAGTATTACAAGCTCAAGCAATATGCCAAGGCTCGAGAACAATATCAGCAGCAAGCCGGCTGGTCTGAAAGCTGTCAGTTGGACGAAGATAAAGTCGCGATGGCCTACAACAACGTGGCACTTACTTACATCCACGAAGGCAATTACCTGAAGGCCCGGGCGTGGTTGAGCATTCTACCGAACGACAAAAAGTCGATGTTTAACCTTGGCAAGATCAGTGGTGACATCAAAAACGCCCTTGAGAAACAGTCGAATAAACCGCAAGGGCAGTATTGGCAATATGCCGGGGCTGCGTTATGGAATTCCATGACGATCAAGCCAAAAGGCCAGAAGTACCAAGTTGATTTCGAGGGTTATTACGCGGGCTTGATGGCGATGTATTACGGTCCCAATCTCGGTGAGTTTTCAACGGTATTAGCCTTTGATAACGGCAAGGCGCATTACGCCATGAGCGGGGATGATGGCGACTGTGAATATGACTTCGCCATTAAAAAGGATGTGCTCACGGTAAATCGCACGGCGGGTGAGTCGTGCGGTTTTGGCCACAATGTGGGCGCTGAAGGGGCTTATCAGCGGGTCGAGTTCTAGTTTGAAATGATGGAAAGCCCCGAAAGCTCGGGGCTGACTCCAAGGAATCAAACGAACCTAAGCCTCCCAGCCCGCCCCGCTGACCGCCGCCTGCGCCAGCGGGTGCAAGTCGGCCCCATGATGCTCCGTCTGCCAGGCCAGCAATTCCTTGCGCATGCCGGGCGTCCAGTACATTTGCAGATGATTACGCACGCCGAGCACCGCCTGTTTCTGGTCCGGTTCACTGGCGAAGTATTGGGCGATCTGGTTGACCATTTTGATCAGGTTGTCAGTGCTCATCGGCGTACCTCGGCTTTGCCGTCACGTGCATGGCGGCGGTCTTTAAGCAGACGGTCCTGTTCGTCGCTGAAGGCCTGATAGCGTTTTTGCCATTCGGAAGGGTGGTAGACGCGACTGACTTCCACGGCGGTGACCTTGTACTCCGGACAGTTGGTGGCCCAGTCGGAGTTGTCGGTGGTGATCACGTTGGCCCCCGATTCCGGGAAGTGGAAGGTGGTGTACACCACGCCTGGGGCGACCCGTTCGGTGACCCGCGCGCGCAGGACAGTTTGGCCGGCGCGGCTGCCGATGCCGACCCAGTCACCTTCGTTGATGCCACGGCTCTCCGCGTCGGTCGGGTGGATTTCCAGGCGGTCTTCGTCGTGCCAGGCGACGTTCTCGGTACGCCGGGTCTGGGCGCCGACGTTGTACTGGCTGAGAATGCGCCCGGTGGTCAGCAGAAGCGGGTAGCGATTGTTGACCTTTTCCTCGGTGGGCACATAACCGGTGAGCATGAAACGGCCCTTGCCGCGCACGAATTCTTCGATGTGCATGGTCGGTGTGCCGTCCGGTGCCGCCGCGTTGCACGGCCATTGCAGGCTGCCGTGGCGATCCAGGGAGGCGTAGCTGACGTTGGTGAAGGTTGGCGTCAGGCTGGCGATTTCATCCATGATGTCTGACGGGTGCTTGTAGCTCATCGGGTAACCCAGCGCGTTGGCCAGGGCCACCGTGCCTTCCCAGTCGGCCTTGCCGCCCAGCGGTTCCATGACTTTGCGCACGCGCGAAATGCGTCGCTCGGCGTTGGTGAAGGTGCCGTCTTTTTCCAGGAACGAGCTGCCCGGCAGGAACACGTGGGCGAACTTGGCGGTTTCGTTGAGGAAAATATCCTGCACCACGATGCATTCCATGGCCGACAGCGCCGCGGTCACGTGTTGGGTATTAGGGTCGCTCTGGGCAATGTCTTCGCCCTGGCAATACAGGCCCTTAAAGCTGCCGCTAAGGGCGGCCTCGAACATGTTGGGAATACGCAGGCCCGGATCGGGTTGCAGGGTCACGTTCCAGGCCTGTTCGAACTGCGCCCGTACCACCTCGTTGGAGATGTGCCGGTAGCCGGGCAACTCGTGGGGGAAGGAGCCCATGTCGCAGGAGCCCTGAACGTTGTTCTGCCCACGCAGCGGGTTCACGCCCACGCCTTCGCGGCCGATGTTGCCCGTGGCCATGGCCAGGTTGGCGATGCCCATGACCGCCGTGCTGCCCTGGCTGTGCTCGGTGACGCCCAGGCCGTAGTAGATCGCGGCGTTGCCGCCGGTAGCATACAAACGGGCGGCGGCACGGATGTCGGCCGGGGCTACGCCGCAGATCTCGCCAAGGACTTCCGGCGAGTTTTCCGCGCGGCTGACGAGTTCGCTCCAGCGGGCGAAATCGCTGCCCTCGCAACGGGCGTCGATAAAGGCCTGGTCCAGCAGGCCCTCGGTGACGATGACGTGGGCCAGGGCGTTAAGCATGGCGACGTTGGTGCCCGGGCGCAGGGCCAAGTGCAGTTCGGCGCGGGCATGCGCCGAGTCCACCAGATCAATGCGTCGCGGATCGATGACGATCAGTCGCGCACCTTCACGCAGACGGCGTTTGAGCTGGGAAGCGAACACCGGGTGGGCGTCGCTGGGGTTGGCGCCCATCACCAGAATCACGTCGGCCTGCATCACCGAGTCGAAGCTCTGAGTGCCGGCCGATTCGCCCAGGGTTTGTTTCAGGCCATAGCCGGTCGGCGAGTGGCAGACCCGCGCGCAGGTGTCGACGTTGTTGTTGCCGAACGCGGCACGCACCAGTTTTTGCACCAGGTAGGTTTCTTCGTTGGTGCAGCGGCTGGAGGTGATGCCACCAATC
>Ga0209847_1000066_pt1 | contig 47883 bp, 48 predicted proteins | sample OrgsoiDNA_201060_FD_185808 | JGI IMG/M metagenome (GOLD analysis project Ga0209847, IMG submission 185808) | Permafrost soil microbial communities from the Arctic, to analyse light accelerated degradation of dissolved organic matter (DOM) -... | ecosystem: Environmental > Terrestrial > Soil >... | reverse complement strand
CAGGCGATGACGGTGTCGACATCGCCAAAATGCTCAATCCACGTGGTAGTGGACGGACAACGTGCCCTTTTTCTGAGAAAGGGAGTCGATCGAGACTGTGCCCAAATCCTTCAGGCTACGTACATGTGTGCCGCCACAGCCGTAGGCCGGAAGTTCACCGAAACCGATTTCCCGGGCACCTTCGCGCAGTGAAGTCAGGCGTGGCAGGTCATGGGCGATCCACTGTTCGATGCCGCTCTGAACGATCTGCGCATCAACCTCTTGTGCCGAGTCTGCCGGTTTGAACTGCACACGGCCTTCGTTGGGCCAGTGATGCGCCTTGGTCGGCATCCAGCCCAGCGCCTGAACGAAGTGGCCAATCAGGTGGCCGGCCGAATGCATGCGGGTATTGAATTGGCGGCGTTGCTCGTCGACCCGTATCTGAGTCATGCCGAGTTTTACCGGGTGGTCGACGTAATGGATGATCCGGTCCGGATCCTGGACCACCCGTAGCACCTGGCTTTCACCAATCCAGCCGGTATCAAAGGGCTGTCCACCGCCCTGGGGGTGAAACAGTGTGGCGCGCAAAACGACCGCGAATTCATTCTCGTGGGGCGTGCAATCCAGGACTTCCACATTGGCTTTGAGGTCATCACTATGGAAAAAGAGGCGAAGCGTCATATTCCATGCCCTTATTAAAGTTTCTATTTTTATTATATGAAGCGTGGAATTGCGTGATAATCCGTTCAAACATCAAAGGACTGTTGCGCTGTGAGCATAAATCTACCGCTACCGCTGTTGGGTGAAATGGCGATTTTCGTCAAGGTTGTCGAAACCGGCAGCTTCTCCGAAGCGGCACGTCAGTTGGGCTCGTCACCTTCGGCAGTCAGTCGCAGTATTTCGCGTCTGGAAAAAGCCTTGGCCACCCGGTTGCTGCAGCGCACCACACGCAAGCTGCGGCTGAGCGACGGTGGCGAAGAGGTGTTCAAGCGTTGCCAGGAGATGGTCAGCGCAGCCAAGTCAGTGATGGAAATCAGCGGCCAGTTCACCCATGAGGCTGAAGGCCTGGTGCGGGTCAGCGTGCCAAAAGCAGTGGGGCGATTTGTGATTCACCCGCATATGCCGGAATTTCTGCGCCGATATCCCAAAGTGGATGTGGAGTTGTTGCTCGAAGACCGGCAGGTGGATTTGATCGATGACCATGTCGATCTGGCGATCCGTATTACTGATCGGCCGCCCGCAGGACTGGTAGGGCGGCAGTTGCTGACCATTGACCACTTGCTCTGTGCGACGCCGCAGTACCTGGCCGAGCACGGCACGCCGATGCATCCCCACGACTTGCTCAATCACAGCTGCATCTACCTGGGCGAAACCCCGAGCGATGCGCGCTGGAAATTCAAGAAAGGCACTAAAGCCGTGACCGTCGGTGTGCGCGGGCGATACGCCGCCAATCACACTGGCGTGCGTTTGGGCGCGGTGTTGCAGCACATCGGCATTGGCAGCCTTCCGTACTTCACCGCCCGTTATGCGTTGGAGCAGGGGTTGATTGTGCAAGTGCTGCCGGACTGGACCTTTCTGGCCTCCTACCATGGCGGTGCCTGGTTGTTGCACTCACCGACCCGCTATCTGCCGCCCAAGCTTCGGGTGTTTATCGATTATCTGGTGGAGTGCCTGGAGAAGGAGCCAACATTGAGTAAGCCGGGTAAGCCCGGTGCGTTGGGTAAGGTGGCGGCGGAGTATGAGTTACCCGAGCGTGATGGGTTGCTCTGAAGTCAAGATCAAAAGATCGCAGCCTTCGGCAGCGCCCACAGGCGCAAGGAGCTGCCGAAGGCTGCGATCTTGTGATCTTCAAAACACAAAAAAAGCCCGCATGTTCAACCATGCGGGCCTTTTGTATTACTGATCCGGGATCAGTGCTTGCTGTCCTGGTTCGACATCGCCAGCAGTTGTTTTTCCTGGTTCCAGTCGAACGGTTCATCGTTCTGTTCGGCTTCGAAACGACGCTCTTCCAGCGCCTGATACAAGTCGATTTCATCATCGGGCATGTAATGCAGGCAGTCACCAGCGAAGTACCACAGCAGGTCGCGCGGCACCAGATGAGCGATTTGCGGGTAGCGGGTGATCACCTGGCACAGGATGTCCTGGCCCAGGTATTGGCTTTCGATCGGATCGACCGGCAGCAACGCACGCAATTCGTCGAAGCGCTCCAGGAACAAGGCATGGCTTTCTTCGGGAACCTGTTCGGCCTCACCTACGGCGACCAGGATGCTGCGCAAGTGGTCAAGCAAGACGAGATGGTCGGCAACGACATTGGACACGAGATAAGTCCTCAAGAGCAAAACGGGCGCAGGAGTATAAAGCTCCTGCGCCCATTTTTACATCGATGGCTGGATCAGCGGACCTTTCCTTCGGCCAGCGCCAACTCCTCTTTGTCGAAATCATCGACGTCGATCACCTTGCGCCGCGCCACTTCGGCGTCACGCAGGGTCTGCGCTTCACCCGGCTGCAACACCCCGGCTTCCAGCGCGGCATCGATGGCGTGCTCCCCGGCCGCCGGTTTGACTTGGCCACTTTTTAGCGCCACATGCAGCTTTTTCTGCAACGGTTGCGCTGCATTCAGCAGGTTGCAGGCGTGTTGCAGAGCACCAACGGCATCCTCGGCCGATTGCGGACGGTAGCAACCGCCGAGCAATTCTTCGAGGGTCGGATCGCCCTTGGCCCGACCAATCACTGCAGCCACTTCGGCGCCGAGTTTGTCCGACGGGCCTTTGTGACGACGACCGAACGGGAACACGATCACCCGTAGCAGGCAACCCAGCACCTTATTCGGGAAGTTAGTCAGCAGTTCATCCAATGCCCGTTCCGACTGCCCGAGGCTTTCTTCCATCGCCCAGTTAAACAACGGTGCCATGTGCTCCGGCGAATCGAGGTCGTGATAACGCTTGAGCGCGGCCGAGGCCAGGTACATGTTGCTGAGCACATCCCCCAAACGGGCCGATAGGCGTTCGCGACGTTTCAATTCACCGCCCAGCAGCATCATGCTGAGGTCGGCGAGCATGGCGAACGCGGCAGCCTGACGGTTCAGCGCGCGGAAGTAACCCTGGCTGAGTGTGTTACCCGGTGGATGTTCGAAGTGACCAAAACCAAGGTTCAGCACTAGTGTGCTGGCGGCGTTACTCACCGCGAAACCGATGTGCTTGAGCAGCAGGCCATCGAACTCGGTGAGTGCCTGGTCCTTGTCTTCACGACCGGCCAGCGCCATTTCCTTGAGTACAAACGGATGGCAGCGAATCGCGCCCTGGCCGAAGATCATCAGGTTGCGCGAGAGAATGTTCGCGCCTTCCACGGTGATGAAGATTGGCGCGCCATTCCAGCTGCGGCCCAGATAGTTGTTCGGCCCCATGATGATCGCCTTGCCGCCATGCACATCCATGGCGTGGCTGATGCACTCGCGGCCGCGTTCGGTCAGGTGGTACTTGAGAATCGCCGACAGTACCGACGGTTTTTCGCCAAGATCCACTGCATTCGCGGTCAGCATCCGGGCGGCGTCCATCATCCAGGCGTTGCCGCCGATGCGGGCCATGGCTTCCTGAATCCCTTCGAACGCCGACAGCGGTACGTTGAACTGCTCGCGGACCTGAGCGTACTGGCCGGTGACCAGACTGGTGAACTTCGCCGCGCCAGTACCGACCGCCGGCAGGGAAATCGAACGCCCCACCGACAGGCAGTTCATCAGCATCATCCAGCCTTTGCCGAGCATTTCCTGGCCGCCAATGAGGAAGTCCAGTGGAATGAACACGTCCTTGCCAGAGTTCGGGCCGTTCATGAACGCGGCGCCGAGCGGCAGGTGACGGCGACCGATTTCAACCCCGGCGGTGTCGGTCGGGATCAGCGCAAGGCTGATGCCCAAATCTTCTTTCTCGCCCAGTAAATGATCCGGGTCGTAGGCCTTGAAGGCCAGGCCGAGCAGGGTGGCCACCGGGCCCAGCGTGATGTAACGCTTTTCCCAGTTCAGGCGCAGGCCAAGGGTTTCCTGGCCTTCCCATTCGCCCTTGCAGATCACCCCGGTGTCGGGCATCGCGCCAGCATCGGAACCGGCTAGAGGCCCGGTCAAGGCGAAGCACGGAATGTCATCGCCGCGGGCCAACCGTGGCAGGTAATGGTTGCGTTGTTCGTCGGTGCCGTAATGCAGCAACAGTTCGGCCGGGCCAAGGGAGTTGGGGACCATCACAGTGGACGCGAGGTCGCCGCTGCGGGTCGCGAGTTTCATCGCCACCTGGGAGTGGGCGTAGGCGGAGAAGCCTTTGCCACCGAATTCCTTGGGGATTATCAGCGCGAAGAAGCCGTGTTCCTTGATGTGGGTCCAGGCTTCGGCTGGCAGGTCCATGTGCTGGCCAATCTGCCAGTCGGTGACCATTGCGCAGAGTTCTTCGGTCGGGCCGTCGATGAAGGCCTGTTCCTCTTCGCTCAGTTGCGCTTTTGGATAGGACAGCAGCTTGTTCCAGTCAGGACGGCCGCTGAACAGTTCGCCGTCCCACCAGACCGTGCCGGCATCGATCGCATCGCGTTCGGTTTGCGACATCGGCGGCAGGGTTTTCTGGAACCAGCTGAACAGCGGCGCGCTGAAGAATTTGCGGCGCAGGTCAGGTAGCAACAGTGGCGCCGCGACTGCTGCGATCAACACCCAGAGAATCAGCAGCAGCCAGCCTGGTGCGTGGTGGCTGAAGGCACCCATCGCCACCACATAGACAGCCACGATACTCAAAGCAGGCAGCGGGGCGATGCGGCGGTGGGCCAAATAGGCAATTCCGACGATCAGAACCAGTATCCACAACAACAGCATATTTAATCCTCCGTGAAGCCAAGGCAAAACCAACCTTCAGAGCTTAGACGGCATCCGCAAAACAGGTGGTCAGAGCAAGGTGATTGAAATCGTGGGAAACCTTAGATGGGTTTTGTAAGACCTGTGGGCAACAGGCGTGGGAAATCGTTCGTGGAGCAAGCGGCAAAGCGCCCATGTTTGGCCGAATCGTCGTTATCTCTGTGCTGAAGGTGTCGATAGACTCGAGATTCCCCCAGGAGATCATCCTCATGCACGAGTACCTGAGTCCCGGCCGCTTCATCGATAGTGACCACCCTTCGGTGGTGGAGTTCGCGGAAAAACATCGTGGCGTCAGTCGTGATCCTCGCGAGCAAGCGATCAATCTCTATTACGTCGTGCGCGAGGCGGTGCGCTACAACCCCTACACCTTCAGCCGCGACCCAGACACCTTGCGCGGCAGCTACGCGTTGGCGACGGGCGAAAGTTATTGCGTGCCCAAGGCTACGCTGCTGGCCGGATGCGCCCGGCATTGCGGCATCCCGGCAAGGATCGGTCTGGCGGACGTGCGTAATCACCTGTCGACCCCGCGCCTGCTCGAACTGCTCAAGAGCGATGTGTTCGCCATGCACGGCTACACCGAGCTGTACTTGAACGAGCGCTGGGTCAAAGCCACGCCCGCGTTCAATCAAGGCTTGTGCGAAGTGTTCAATGTCGCGCCGCTGGAATTTGACGGGATCAACGACAGCGTTTTCCATCCGTTCAACCGCGATGGCGCGAAGCTGATGGAGTACGTAGTGGACCATGGCCAGTTCACCGACGTGCCCGAAGCGTTCTTTTTCGAGCATTTGCAAAAGTGCTATCCGCACCTGTTCGGCGAGCAACTGCCATCGCTGTTGGGCGATATGCAGAGCGATTTGAGTCGCGCCTGATCCGGCGTATGCTGCCTGCGCATTCATCCATAAAGAGGCGGTCATGCTGAAGATCTGGGGTCGGAAAAATTCGTCGAATGTCAGAAAGCCGCTATGGGCCGCCGAGGAACTGGGCCTGGCCTATGAAGCCATCGATGCCGGCGGCGCTTTCGGTGTGGTGGATACGCCTGAGTACCGCGCGATGAATCCCAATGGCCGCGTGCCGGTGATCCAGGACGACGGTTTCGTACTGTGGGAATCCAACGCCATCGTGCGTTATCTGCTGGCTCGTCATGCTGGTAACACCGCTTGGTATCCGGAAAATCTGCAGGCCCGCGCCACCGCCGACAAATGGATGGACTGGACCACTTCAAGCTTTGCCGGCCCGTTCCGTACTGTGTTCTGGGGCGTGTTGCGCACCCCGAAAGATCAGCAGGACTGGTCGGCCATCAACGCGGCGATCAAGGAATGCGAAGGCTTGCTGTCGATGGCCGATCAGGCGTTGTCAGACAAACCGTACCTGTCCGGCGATGAGATCGGTATGGGCGACATTCCCTTGGGCAGTTTCATTTATGCCTGGTTCGAGATGCCGATCGAGCGCGCGCCGCAGCCCCATCTAGAGGCCTGGTATGCGCGACTGAAACAGCGCCCGGCGTATCAGAAAGCCGTCATGACCGCGTTGACTTAATACTCACTATCGACACACTTGACTGTACTTGTGTGGCGGCGACAAGCACCATTGCGTTCGTGCGCCGTGGTTGTATAAGTCGCCGCCCGCCCTTATTTATTCCTTTCTTCCCTTCTTGGTGCGTATCCCGATATGAGTTCCGCTCTGTCCATCCGGCAGCTAACCAAAACCTACGGCAACGGTTTCCAGGCCTTGAGTGGTATCGATCTGGATGTCGCCGAAGGTGACTTTTTTGCCTTGCTCGGCCCTAACGGCGCCGGCAAATCCACGACCATCGGCATCCTTTCGACCCTGGTGAACAAGACCAGCGGCACGGTGAATATCTTCGGTCACGACCTGGACAAGAATCCTGCGCAGCTCAAGCGCTCCATCGGCGTGGTGCCTCAGGAATTCAACTTCAACCAGTTCGAAAAGACCTTCGACATCGTCGTGACCCAGGCCGGTTACTACGGCATCCCGCCGAAAATCGCCAAGGAACGCGCCGAGCAATACCTGACGCAACTGGGCCTGTGGGACAAACGCGATGTGCCGTCGCGTTCGCTGTCCGGCGGCATGAAGCGTCGACTGATGATCGCCCGCGCCCTGGTTCACGAACCGCGCCTGCTGATCCTCGACGAACCGACGGCGGGGGTGGACATTGAACTGCGTCGTTCGATGTGGGCCTTCCTCACCGAGCTGAACCAGAAAGGCATCACCATCATCCTCACCACGCACTATCTGGAAGAGGCTGAGCAGTTGTGCCGCAACATCGGCATCATCGACCACGGCACCATTGTCGAAAACACCAGCATGAAGCAGTTGCTCAGCCAACTGCATGTGGAAACCTTCCTGCTCGACACCAAGAACACACTGGCCGTGGTCCCACAGTTGCTCGGTTACCCGACCAAACTGCTCGATGCTCACACCCTGGAAGTCCAGGTGGACAAGGCCATGGGCATCACCGCGTTGTTCACTCAATTGGCGCAGCAGAACATCGAAGTGCTGAGCCTGCGTAACAAAACCAATCGCCTCGAGGAGTTGTTCGTGTCCCTGGTGGAGAAAAATCTGTCGAAGGTGGCGGTATGAGTTCCGAGCTGCAACCCAACCTCGTTGCCCTCAATACCATCGTTTACCGTGAGGTCCGGCGCTTTACCCGGATCTGGCCGCAGACCTTGCTGCCGCCGGCCATCACCATGGTTTTGTACTTCGTGATCTTCGGCAACCTGATCGGCAAGCAGATTGGTGGCATGGGTGGTTTCACCTACATGGAGTACATCGTGCCGGGGCTGATCATGATGTCGGTGATCACTAACTCCTACGGCAACGTGGTGTCGAGCTTCTTCGGCAGCAAGTTCCAGCGCTCCATCGAAGAATTGATGGTCTCGCCGGTGTCGCCGCATACGATTCTGATCGGCTACACCCTGGGCGGCGTGCTGCGCGGGTTGATGGTCGGGGTCATCGTGACCCTGCTGTCGCTGTTCTTCACCGATTTGCAGGTTCATCACCTGGGCGTGACCATTCTGGTGGTGGTGCTGACGGCAACGATCTTCTCGCTGCTGGGCTTCATCAACGCGGTGTTTGCACGCAACTTCGATGACATCTCGATCATCCCGACCTTCGTGCTGACACCGCTGACGTACCTGGGCGGCGTGTTCTATTCGATCACTTTGCTGCCGCCGTTCTGGCAGACCGTGTCCCTGGCCAACCCGGTGCTGCACATGGTCAACGCGTTCCGTTACGGCATCCTCGGCGTTTCGGACATCAAGATCAGCGTGGCGATCACCTTCATGCTGGTCGCGACCGTGGTGTTGTACGTCGGTTGTGCGCGGTTGCTGGTGAGTGGGCGTGGGATGCGTACCTGATTCGGGACCGAGTTGCCCGCGAAGGCGCCAGCTCAGACACCGCATAAAAACGGCCTCCCAAGCGGAGGCCGTTTTGCATTCTTACATCCGGCGTTGCTTGCGCCGCTTCCATTGTCGTCCGACCCACCAACGCCAATACATCATCGTCAGGCAATAGGCGAGGGCGCCCAGCACTAGCCCGGTCACCACTGAGCCAAGCAGAAACGGTTGCCACAACGTCGAGAGTTCGCCGCTGATCCACTCCCAGGTCAGCTCGTCCGGGAGTGAACGGGCCGGCACGTCCATCAGCCAGGCGCCGGTCTGGTACGTGCAGAAGAACACCGCCGGCATGGTGATCGGGTTGGTCAGCCAGACCAGGCTCACCGCAATCGGCATGTTGCCGCGCACCATGATCGCAAGGAAGGCGGCGAGGAGCATTTGCAGCGGAATCGGCAGGAATGCGGCGAACAGGCCGACAGCCATCGCCCGTGCCACAGAATGGCGGTTGAGGTGCCAAAGGTTCGGGTCATGCAGCAACGTGCCGAGAAAGCGTAAGGATTTGTGTTCCCTGATGCTGGTCGGGTCTGGCATGTAACGTTTGAATAAGCGCCGGGGCATAAGGCTTCTCGGTCGGTTCAGGCGGCAAGTATGTCTGGATTCTATTAGCCGCCCATTCAGACTTTGTGACAATTAATAACGACGCCCGTGCAACGAGCCGGCTATGCCTAGGAGGGGGACTCTCAAGGACGGGCTTATGCGCACAGGGATGGTGGCGCTGGCCCTTGGGTTATTGGCGTTGCGTTTTTTACCGGTTTTACCGCCGGTCTGGTTATGGCTGTTGTTGCCGGTCGCGGGTTTGATGCTGCTGCCGTTTCGCACATATCCGCTGGCGTTTTTCCTCTTCGGCTTCAGTTGGGCCTGCGGGCAGGCGCAGTCGGCGCTGGATGATCGGCTACGGGCGAGCCTGGACGGCGAAACCCGCTGGGTTGAAGGCCGGGTCACGGGGTTGCCGCAGAACAATGAAGCGGTGGTGCGATTCGAACTGGCGGACGCGCGCTCGCGCCACGGGACGCTTCCGTCGCTGATGCGCCTGGCCTGGTACGGCGGGCCGCCGGTCAACAGCGGCGAGCGCTGGCGTCTGGCGGTGAAGTTGAAGCGTCCAACCGGGCTGCTCAATCCCCATGCCTTTGATTACGACGCCTGGCTGCTGGCCCAAGGCATCGGCGCCACTGGCACGGTCAAGGATGGCCAGCGCCTGTCGCCTGCCCGCTGGGCCTGGCGCGACGGCATCCGCCAGCGTTTGCTCAGTGTCGATGCCCAAGGTCGAGCGGGAGCACTGACGGCGCTGGTGCTGGGGGATGGTGGCGGGTTGAGCCGCGAGGACTGGCAAGTATTGCAGGACACCGGCACCGTGCATTTGCTGGTGATTTCCGGTCAGCACATCGGTTTGTTGGCGGGGTTGGTCTATTTGCTGATCGCCGGGCTGGCCCGTTATGGCGTGTGGCCGGCTCGCTGGCCCTGGTTGCCGTGGGCTTGCGGCCTGGCGTTTGCCGCCGCTCTCGGTTACGGGCTGCTGGCCGGATTCGAGGTGCCGGTGCGGCGGGCGTGCGTGATGATCGGTCTGGTGCTGTTGTGGCGGCTGCGCTTTCGTCATCTCGGCGCTTGGTGGCCATTGTTGCTGGCGCTTAATGGCGTTTTGCTGCTCGATCCGCTGGCGAGTCTGCAACCGGGTTTCTGGTTGTCCTTTGCAGCGGTGGCAGTGTTGATTTTCACCTTCGGTGGCCGTCTCGGCCCATGGCGTTGGTGGCAAACCTGGACCCGCGCCCAGTGGCTGATCGCGATTGGTCTGGGGCCGTTGTTGCTGGTGCTGGGATTACCCATCAGTGTCAGCGGGCCGCTGGTCAATCTGCTGGCGGTGCCGTGGATCAGTCTGGTGGTATTGCCACCCGCCTTGCTGGGAACCTTGTTGCTGCCGGTCCCCTACGTGGGAGAAGGGTTGCTGTGGTTGGCTGGTGGTCTGATCGACCTGCTGTTCAAGGCGCTGGCATTGATGGCGAATCAATTAACGGCGTGGGAGCCAGTGGCCGTGCCGATATGGATCGGGGCCATCGGCGCATTAGGCGCCTTTCTTCTTTTAATGCCGCGAGGCGTGCCCTTACGTCCGCTGGGATGGCCGATGTTGTTGCTGTTGGTTTTTTCACCGCGCGAGGACGTTCCCGAAGGACTGGCTGATATCTGGCAGTTGGACGTTGGCCAGGGTTTGGCGATTTTGGTGCGCACTCGCCATCACACACTGCTGTATGACGCCGGCCCGCGTTTCGGTGATTTCGACCTCGGTGAGCGAGTGGTGCTGCCGTCATTGCGCAAACTGGGGGTGAACGGGCTCGACCTGATGCTGCTAAGCCATGCTGACGCCGACCATGCCGGTGGTGCGCGAGCAATCGCCAGCGGACTGCCCGTTGCGCGGGTACTCAGTGGCGATCCGTTGGCGCTGCCCGTCGAGCTGCAAGCTGAAGGCTGCGAAAGTGGCGAGCAATGGACCTGGGATGGCGTGACGTTCCGGCTCTGGCAATGGTCATCAGCCAGTGAAAGCAATCAGAAATCCTGCGTCCTGCAGATCGAAGCCAACGGCGAGCGACTGCTGCTGACCGGCGACATCGATACCCATGCCGAGCGCGCATTACTGGACAGTCCACTGGCGGTGCCCACCGATTGGTTGCAATCGCCACACCACGGCAGTCGCAGTTCTTCATCCATGGCACTGCTCACAACCCTGCAACCCAAAGCCGTGCTGATCTCCCGCGGCCACGGCAATTCTTTCGGGCATCCCCATCCCACGGTGATGGCGCGCTATCGCAAGCGTGGTCTGCACATCTATGACAGCGCCGAGGATGGTGCCGTCCGTCTGCAACTGGGCAGCTTCAAGCCACCCCGGACCCTGCGTCAGCAACGACGCTTCTGGCGTGATGCGCCCGGGTTGAACAAATAACCATGAGTTATTACAGCCGGACGGGATGCGACATCACGGTCTTCGGTGCGCCGACCCCCTATGTTAGAGTGGCGCACTTTTTCGAGGGGACTGTCACTGTGTGGGAATTGGTCAAATCCGGCGGCTGGATGATGCTGCCGATCATTCTGAGTTCCATCGCGGCCATGGCGATCGTTGCCGAACGTCTGTGGACCCTGCGTGCCAGCCGTGTGACCCCGGAGCATTTGCTCGGGCAGGTCTGGGTCTGGATCAAAGACAAGCAACTCAATAAAGAGAAACTCAAGGAACTGCGCGCCAACTCGCCGCTGGGCGAGATCCTGGCCGCGGGCCTGGCCAACTCCAGGCATGGTCGCGAGATCATGAAAGAGTGCATTGAAGAGGCCGCCGCCCGGGTCATCCACGAACTGGAGCGTTACATCAACGCCCTGGGCACCATCGCCGCCATGGCCCCGTTGCTCGGGTTGCTGGGGACGGTGCTGGGCATGATCGATATCTTCAGTTCGTTCATGGGCACGGGCATGACCACCAACGCCGCGGTGCTGGCCGGCGGTATTTCCAAAGCCTTGATCACCACGGCTTCGGGCCTGATCGTCGGTATCCCGTCGGTATTCTTCCACCGGTTCCTGCAACGGCGCATCGATGAGCTGGTGGTGGGGATGGAGCAGGAAGCCATCAAGCTGGTCGAAGTGGTGCAGGGCGACCGTGACGTGGATCTGGCTGAGGGCAAAGCGTGAAATTCCGCCGCAAGCAACGGGAGAATGTGGACATCAATCTCGTGTCGCTGATCGACGTGGTATTTGTCCTGCTGCTGTTTTTCGTTGTGACCACCACCTTTACCCGTGAAACCCAGTTGCGCGTCGAATTGCCGGAAGCCGTCAGCGGCTCGCCGGCCGAAGACCAACAGCTCAAGCAGCTGGACATCGCCATCAGTGCCGAAGGCGTGTTCTCGGTGAACAACCAGTTGTTGCCCAAGAACGACCTGGCCAGCCTGATGGACGCAATGCAGAAAGAATCAAACGGCGACACCAACATGCCGCTGTCCATCAGCGCCGATGGCAAGACTCAACATCAGTCTGTCATCACCGCCATGGACGCCGCCGGCAAGCTCGGTTTCAGCCATCTGCGCATGACCACCGTCGAGGCAGCGCCGGCGCACTGATGGCCATGTCTGATCGTTTGCTCGCCGCGTGGTACCAAGGTCATCCGGCCCTGAAGTTGTTGCAGCCACTGGAATGGCTGTATCGGCGGGTGGTCAATGCCAAGCGCGAACGTTTTCTGGCGGGTGAGGGCGAAATCTATCAACCTCCGGTGCCGCTGATTGTCGTCGGTAATATCACCGTCGGAGGCACCGGCAAGACGCCGATGATTCTGTGGATGATCGAGCATTGTCAGAGAAGCGGATTGCGGGTTGGCGTGGTCAGCCGTGGCTACGGCGCCAAGCCGCCGCAATTGCCGTGGAGGGTCGAGGCCGATCAAAGCGCCGACATCGCGGGCGACGAGCCGCTGTTGATCGTCCAGCGCACCGGCGTGCCGGTGATGATCGACCCGGACCGCAGCAGCGCCGTCAAAGCCTTGTTGGCCAATGAACCGCTGGACCTGATCCTGTCCGACGACGGCATGCAGCATTATCGATTGGCCCGGGATCTGGAACTGGTGCTGATCGATGCCGTCCGTGGCCTGGGCAATAAACGTTGCCTGCCCGCCGGGCCATTGCGCGAACCGATCGAGCGTCTGCAAAGCGTCGACGCCGTGCTCTACAACGGCGCCGCCAATGATCGCGACGACGGTTTTGCCTTTCAACTGCAACCCTCTGCGCTGATCAATCTGAAAACGGGCGAACGTCGACCATTCGACCATTTCCCGGCAGGCCAGACCCTGCACGCGGTCGCCGGGATCGGCAATCCGCAGCGTTTCTTCAAAACCCTCGAAACGCTACACTGGCAGCCAGTACCCCACGCATTTGCCGACCACGCCGAATACAGCGTGCAGGCCTTGAATTTCACACCGTCATTGCCGTTGGTGATGACTGAAAAGGATGCGGTGAAGTGCCGTGCCTTTGCCGCCGCCGATTGGTGGTACCTGGCGGTTGATGCTGTGCCGTCGCCGGCCTTCGTGGCTTGGTTCGATACGCAGCTGATACGCCTGTTGCCGGCTCGTCTTTTGCCTTAAATCCGTTTTTATCCAGGGAATGCTCATGGACACCAAATTGCTCGATATCCTCGCTTGCCCGGTCTGCAAAGGCCCGCTCAAGCTCAGCGCCGACAAGACCGAGCTGATCAGCAAAGGCGCAGGCCTGGCGTACCCGATTCGCGACGGCATCCCGGTGATGCTCGAAACCGAAGCCCGCACCCTGACCACCGACGAGCGTCTGGATAAATGACCACAGCCTTTACCGTTGTCATTCCTTCGCGTTACGCCTCCACCCGCTTGCCGGGCAAACCGCTGCTGTTGATCGCCGGTAAGCCGATGATCCAGCACGTCTGGGAACAGGCGAGCAAAAGCAGCGCCCAGCGCGTGGTAGTCGCCACGGATGACAGCCGCATCGTCGAGGCCTGCAAAGGCTTTGGCGCTGAAGTGGTACTGACCCGTGAAGACCACAATTCCGGCACCGATCGCCTGGCGGAAGTCGCCGCGAAACTCGGTCTGGCGCCTGACGCCATTGTGGTCAACGTCCAGGGCGACGAGCCGTTGATCCCGCCGAGTGTGATCGATCAGGTTGCTGCCAACCTGGCTGCCCACACTGAAGCAAGCATGGCCACGTTGGCTGAGCCGATCGAAGACGTGGAAACCCTGTTCAATCCCAACGTGGTCAAGGTCGTCAGCGACCTCAATGGCCTGGCGCTGACCTTCAGCCGTGCCACCTTGCCGTGGGCCCGTGACGCGTTCGCCAAGAGCCGCGACCAGTTACCGGAAGGCGTGCCGTATCGCCGCCACATTGGCATTTATGCCTACCGCGCCGGTTTCCTGCATGACTTCGTCAGTTGGGGCCCGTGCTGGCTGGAAAACACCGAATCCCTGGAGCAACTGCGAGCCCTGTGGCACGGCGTGCGGATTCACGTTGCCGATGCGCTGATGGCACCGCCGACCGGCGTTGATACCGTCGAAGACCTTGAGCGCGTTCGTCGCCTGCTGGAGGCCTGATGCGGGTTCTGTTCGTCTGCCTGGGCAACATCTGCCGTTCGCCTACGGCTGAAGGTGTGCTGCGGCACAAATTGCGCGAGGCCGGGCTGGCCGATCAAATCGAAGTGGCCTCCGCCGGTACAGGTGACTGGCACGTCGGCAAGGCCCCGGACAAGCGCAGCCAGGCTGCGGCCAAGTTGCGCGGTTATGACTTGTCAGCCCAACGTGCCCAGCAAGTCAGCCGTGCCGATTTCGCCACCTACGACCTGATCCTGGCGATGGACAACAGCAACCTGCGCAATCTCAAGGTCCTGCAACCGGCCAAGAGCAAGGCTGAGCTGGACTTGTTCCTGCGCCGCTACGCTTCAGAAATCGACGAAGTGCCGGACCCGTATTACGACGGTGACCAAGGCTTCGAGCAAGTACTGGATTTGATCGAGCGCGCCAGTGATCTGCTGGTGATCGAGTTAAAGGGACGGTTATGAGTTTGCAGGTACACCCCGGCGTTTCCCTCAAGCCGTTCAACAGTTTTGGCGTAGACGTCCAGGCGCATCTGTTCGCCGAAGCCCACAGCGATGCCGACGTGCGCGAAGCCCTGGCCTATGCAGCGACGAACGCTGTGCCACTGTTGGTGATTGGCGGCGGTAGCAACTTGTTGCTGACCGCTGATATCCAGGCACTGGTGCTGCGCATGGCGACACGCGGGATTCGTGTATTAAGTGATGACGGCAGTCAGGTGGTGATCGAAGCCGAGGCCGGCGAGCCTTGGCATCCGTTCGTGCAACACACCTTGGCGAAGGGTTTGTCGGGCCTGGAAAACCTCAGCCTGATCCCCGGCACTGTCGGCGCGGCGCCGATGCAGAACATCGGCGCTTACGGCGTCGAGATCAAAGACGTGTTCGCCGGCCTCACCGCGCTGGATCGCCAGACCGGCGAGTTGCGTGACTTCACGCTGGCAGAATGCAATTTCGCCTACCGCGACAGCCTGTTCAAACAGCAGCCGGGCCGATGGTTGATCTTGCGGGTTCGGTTCACCCTGAACCGCACCGCACATTTGCATCTGGAATACGGCCCGGTGCGTCAGCGCCTGACCGAGCAAGGCATCGATCAGCCGACGCCGACCGATGTCAGCCAGGCAATTTGCAGCATCCGCAGCGAAAAACTCCCGGACCCGCTGGTGCTTGGCAATGCCGGCAGTTTCTTCAAAAACCCTTTGGTGCCGGCGGCGCTGGTGGCCCGGCTCAAGGGTGAATACCCTGATCTGGTCGCCTATGCGCAACCCGATGGGCAAATGAAACTGGCGGCTGGCTGGTTGATCGAGAAGGCTGGCTGGAAAGGTTTCCGTGAGGCTGATGCCGGCGTGCATAAATTGCAGGCGCTGGTGCTGGTCAATTACGGCGGCGCGACCGGTTTGCAACTGCTGGGACTGGCGCAACGGATCCAGAAAGATATTTGGCAACGATTCAGCGTCGAGCTGGAAATGGAGCCCAATCGCTATTGAAGCTACGCTTTCAAGGCGAATTTCGAAGCCCTGCACACTTCAAATGTGCAGGGCTTTTTTGTTAATGCTGGGTTAACTTAGCACCCTAACGATGCAATCTTTTGCTCCATCCAAAGCCCGATGCAGACGTTGCCGTCCGCGTAAGAGAGCCCATTTAGCCTGAGCCGATCTGCATGAACCCACCGCTAACCCCCTGGCGGCAGATTGCTCGACCCCATAACCGAAATACTATGCGGGCGTGCCCATGATTACCCTGAAACTCAATGGTCAAGATCATCAACTCGATGTCACCGAGGATATGCCGCTGCTCTGGGCAATCCGCGATGTAGCCGGTTACAACGGCACCAAGTTCGGCTGTGGCATGGGCCTGTGCGGCGCCTGCACCATCCATATCGACGGTTTGCCGGCTCGCAGCTGCATCACGCCAATCGGTTCGGTGGTTGGCCAAAACGTCAGCACCATCGACAACCTGCACGCTGACCCCGTCGGCCAGATCGTCCAGCAAGCCTGGCTCGACACCGCCGTGGCCCAGTGCGGTTTCTGCCAGGGCGGGCAGATCATGTCCGCCACCGCGCTGCTCAAGACCAATTCCAATCCCAGCGACGAGCAGATCGAAGAAGCCATGGTCGGCAACATTTGTCGTTGCGGCACCTACAACCGCATCAAGACTGCCATCCGCCAGGCTTCAACACACCTGAAGGAGGCCAAGGCATGAGCCAGCTCCCGAATGATTTCGCGCTGAGCAACCTCAGTCGTCGCGGTTTTCTCAAAGGTGTGGGCGCCACCAGTGCGCTAGTGCTCGCCGCAAGTTGGGGCTGGCAGGACGCTTTCGCCGAAGACAAACCGAAGAAATTCGGTGCTGATGGGATGCCCAACGGCTGGATCGACGATCCGAAGGTCTACGTCAGCATTGCCGCCGACGGCACGGTGACCGTGGTCTGTAACCGTTCGGAAATGGGCCAGGGCGTGCGCACCAGCCTGAGCATGGTGGTGGCCGATGAACTGGACGCCGACTGGGCGCTGGTCAAGGTGCAACAGGCGCCGGGCGATGAAGTGCGTTTCGGCAATCAGGACACCGACGGCTCGCGCAGCATGCGCCATTGGTACGAACCGATGCGCCGTTGCGGTGCCGCCGCGCGGACCATGCTGGAGCAGGCCGCCGCCGAGCAGTGGAAAGTCCCGGTCGGCGAATGCCACGCAAACCTGCACAAGGTCATTCACCAGCCGACCGGTCGCGAACTGGGTTATGGCGCGTTGGCCGCCGCTGCCGGTGCGCTGGCGGTACCGGCCCGCGACAGCCTGCGGCTTAAGCAACCGTCGGAGTTTCGCTACATCGGCAAGGAAGGCGTGCGCGCCATCGACGGTGCTGACATCGTCAACGGTCGGGCGGTCTACGGTGCCGATGTGCATTTCGACGGCATGCTCTACGCGACCATCGCCCGGCCTGCGGTGTACGGCGGCAAGGTCAAATCTTTCGATGCCAGCGACGCGATGAAAGTCCCGGGCGTGATCAAGGTCTTGCAGATCGAAAGCCGTCCGCTGCCGTCCGAGTTCCAGCCACTGGGTGGCGTGGCCGTAGTGGCCAGCAACACCTGGGCCGCAATCAAGGGCCGCGAAGCGCTGAAAATCGAGTGGGACGACGGCCCGAACGCCAGTTACGACTCGATTGCCTATCGCAAAGAGCTGGAAGCCGCGTCCCTCAAACCCGGCAAAGTGGTGCGCAATACTGGCGACATCGACAAAGCCGTGGGGAGTGCCAACAGCACGTTGGAAGCGTCCTACTACTTACCGCATCTCGCGCAATCGCCGATGGAACCGATGGTCGCCATCGCCCGCTACAAGGATGGCGTGTGCGAAGCCTGGGCGCCGAGTCAGGCGCCGCAAGTCACCCGCGAGCGGATTGGCGAACGCCTGGGTCTGCCCTTCGATAACGTCACCTTCAACGTCACCTTGTTGGGCGGTGGTTTCGGGCGTAAATCCAAGCCGGATTTCGTTGTCGAAGCGGCGATCCTCGCCAAGGAATTCCCCGGCAAGGCAGTGCGCGTGCAGTGGACTCGGGAAGACGACATCCATTGTTCGTATTTCCACACCGTGTCCGCCGAATACCTGAAGGCCAGCCTCGACAAGGACGGCATGCCGTCCGGCTGGTTGCACCGGACCGTCGCGCCGAGCATCACCGCGCTGTTCGCCCCCGGTATGAACCACGAGGCGGCGTTCGAGTTGGGCATGGGTTTTACCAACATGGCTTACGCGATCCCCAACGTGCGTCTGGAAAACCCGGAAGCGACGGTTCACACCCGGGTCGGCTGGTATCGCTCGGTGTCGAACATTCCCCACGGCTTCGCGATTCAGACCTTCGTTGATGAATTGGCCCACAAGGCTGGGCAAGATCCGCTCAAGTACCAGATCAAGTTGCTCGGCCCGGACCGTCAGATCGATCCGCGCACCTTGAGTGAAGAGTGGAACTACGGCGAATCCCCCGAGCGTTATCCGATCGACACCGCGCGGATGCGCACGGTACTGGAAACCGCCGCCAAGGCTGCCGGTTGGGGCCGCAAGTTGCCCAAGGGCCGAGGCTTGGGACTGGCGGTGCATTACAGCTTCGTCACCTATGTGGCGGCGGTGATCGAAGTGGAAGTCAAAGATGACGGCACTTTGATCGTGCACAAGGCTGACATCGCCGTCGATTGCGGCCCGCAGATCAACCCGGAGCGGATTCGCTCACAGTTCGAAGGCGCCTGCGTCATGGGCCTGGGCAACGCGGTACTGGGCGAAATCAGCTTCAAGGACGGCAAGGTTCAGCAGGACAACTTCCACATGTACGAAGTGGCGCGCATGTCCCTGGCGCCGAAAGAAGTCGCGGTGCATTTGGTCACGCCGCCGGGTGAGGTGCCGTTGGGCGGGGTCGGTGAACCGGGCGTGCCGCCGATTGCGCCGGCACTGTGCAACGCGATCTTTGCCGCCACCGGCAAACGCGTCCGCAGCCTGCCGGTTCGCTATCAATTGCAAGGCTGGCAGAAGGCTGACGCCTGATGGACAGCGTCGATCTGAACGTTCTGCGCAGCGTGCTCGAATGGCGCCGCGCCGGCCAGCGAGTGGTGTTGTACAGCGTGGTCCAGACCTGGGGCACGGCGCCTAGGGCGCCGGGCGCCATGCTGGCCTTGCGTGAAGACGGCGTGGTAATTGGCTCGGTGTCGGGCGGTTGTGTCGAGGACGATCTGATCGCGCGGCTGCACGATGGCCGCATTCCAGCCGACGGACCGCCGGTACAGTTGATCACCTACGGCGTTACCCGTGAGGAGGCGGCGCGTTTCGGTTTGCCCTGTGGCGGCACGTTGCGCCTGACCGAGGAACGCGTCGGTGATCCGGCATGGGTTGCCGAGTTGCTGGCCCGTTGCGAGGCGCATGAAATCGTCTCGCGCTCGCTGGATCTCACGACCGGCGAAGTGCTTTTGCATTCGGCCAGCAAAACCGACGTGCTAAGTTTTGACGGCAACACCTTGCGCGCCATTTACGGTCCGCGCTGGCGATTGTTGCTGATCGGTGCCGGGCAACTGTCGCGATACGTCGCGGAAATGGCTCGACTGCTGGATTTCGAAGTGCTGATCTGCGATCCACGCACCGAGTTCGTCTACGGCTGGGAAGAGCAACACGGTCGCTTCGTGCCGGGCATGCCCGACGAGGCCGTGCTGAACATCCAGACCGACGAACGCACGGCCATCGTCGCCCTGACCCACGACCCACGGCTGGATGACATGGCGCTGCTCACCGCCCTCGATTCCAAGGCGTTTTACGTCGGTGCCCTGGGTTCGCGGGTCAACAGCCTGAAGCGCCGAGACAACCTGGCTCAGCTAGGCTTGTCTGAACAGGCCATCAATCGGCTGCACGGCCCGATTGGTCTGCACATCGGCAGCCACTCTCCGGCGGAAATCGCCTTGTCGCTGCTGGCCGAGATTGTGGCGATCAAGAATGGCGTCGAGCTGAAGCAGAAGAAGCCGTTGCGGGAGGACGTATGAGTGAATCCATCGGCGTCATCGTGCTGGCGGCGGGGCAGGGCAGTCGGTTTCGGCAAGTCGCGGGTGCTGACAAGGACAAGCTGCTGGCCGACTGTGTCGGACGCGACGGCGCGGTGCGCTCGGTGATTGAGCAGGTGCTGGTGAATCTGCCAGCGTCGATTGAGAAGCGTGTGCTGGTGACCACCGAGGATCGCCCGCAGGTGATTCGCATGGCTCAGGCTTACGGTTACGAGATCGTATTGATCGAATCCACCGGCATGGGCGACAGCATTGCTGCGAGTGTTGCCGCCTGTTCGCAGCTCGGTGGCTGGCTGATTGCGCTCGGGGATATGCCGTTCATCCTGCCATCGAGTATCGAACGGGTGCTGGCAGGCATTGCGGACGATTGCATCAGTGTGCCGGTACACGAGGGCGAGTTCGGGCACCCCGTCGGGTTCGGGCGCAGTTTTGGTCCGGGGTTGATGGGGTTGTCGGGTGATCGTGGGGCCAAGCCGTTGTTCGCGCAGGCGAGGGTGGTTGAAGTGGTGGTGGATGATCCGGGCGTGCTGTGGGATGTGGACGTGCCTGAGAAGTTGGTTTTCAAATAATCACAGATCCACTGTGGGAGCGGGCTTGCTCGCGAAAGCGGTGGATCATTCAAAATCTCTGTCGAATGTGACACCGCTTTCGCGAGCAAGCCCGCTCCCACATGGGATTTTTGTTAATCCGACAGACATAAAAAAAGCCCCGCCTGGATCACCAGGCGGGGCTTTTTAATGGCCGATGGAATCAGACGAGGGGTTTAGGCTCGTGCTCTTTTTCCAGGGCTTGTTCGTGTTGCTGTACCGCGTCCTGAACGGAGCGTGGAGCTTCGTCGATCACGGATTCAACCGGTTCGGCAGCGACTTCAGCAGCCGGGGCAGGAGCTGCCTCGACGACTTCAGCAACAACCGGTGCTGGCTCGGCAGCGGCCGGGGCCGCAGCGGCAGCCAGTTCGGCTTCCTTCTGCAGACGCTCGGCTTCACGCTTGCGGCGACGCACTTCACGCGGGTCGTTCGGCGCACGGCCATTTTCGGTCAGGGCACTGGCTGGGGCGGCTTCGACCACCGGTGCAACCACTTCGGCTACAACCGGGGCTTCAACCACTGGAGCAGGCTCGGCAGCCACAACCACTGGCTCGGACACCATCGCTTCAGCTACCGGAGCTTCAGCGACTGGCGCTGGCGCTTCAACGACTGGCTCTGCAACCCAGTTGAACGCGGTTTGCTCTTCACGAACTTCGCGGACAGCTTCGGTCACGGTCTCGGTGATCGTTTCGACAACCGGTTCTGCGACAACCACTGGCTCAGCGACGAAAGCAGGTTCGGCGGTAGCTTGAACTTCAGGCTGTGCTTCACGAACCGGCGCTACTTCAACTTCCGGAGCCGCTGGAGCTTCTACCGGAGTAGTCGCTTCAACAACCGGCGCTTCTACCGGGGCAGTTTCCTGCACGGCAGCGGTGGCGCGTTCGGCTTGCTCGTTAGCCTGGGCTTCAGCAGGAGCGCTGATCACGGTGCTGGCAACGGCCGCGGTAACAGCCAGGCCGGCGGCCAGATCGGCAACGCTTGGCGCTTTGTTGGTTTCGTTGGCTTCGCCTTCGGCGGACTCGGATTCTTCCGAACCTTCGATCACGTTGCCGTTGGCATCACGTTGACGCTCGCGACGGTTGCTGCGACGACGCTGGCCACGGGAGCGGCGGCGTGGACGATCGCCTTCGGCGCCTTCCTGACCGTCTTCCTGCAGTTGCTCTTCGTTGGTCAGCAGCTCTTCTTCGGCGACGGCGGCAACAGTTTCCTGTTCGGCACGTGGCTGACGTTCTTCACGCGGTGGGCGTGGAGCGCGTTCTTCGCGTGGCTGACGGGCTGGACGCTCTTCAGCGGTAGCATCAACGGCAGCGGCTGCAACAGCAGGAACGGCATCCAGTGGTTCACGCAGTTCACGAACCGGACGCTCTTCGCGGTCGCCACGTGGCTTGCGATCTTCACGTGGCGCGCGCGGTGCACGTTCTTCACGAGGGGCGCGTGGTGCGCGTTCTTCGCGAGCAACTACTGGCGTGGTGGTCTCTTCACGGGCTTCGCGTGGCTGACGCTCTTCACGCGGTTCACGTGGTGCGCGTTCTTCACGCGGTGCACGTTCCTCACGAGGCTTGCGTTCTTCATCGCGGCGACCATTACGGTTGCGGCTCTGCTGACGACCGTTGCGACGCTCTTCGTTACGCGCCGGACGCTCGGTGGTCGCTGGCTTCTCAACCACGACTGGAGCAACAGGCTCTTCTTTGGTCGCGAACAGGCTGACCAGCGACTTCACCAGGCCTTTGAACAGGCTTGGCTCTGGTACGGCAACCGGTGCAGCAACCGGAGCGACAGCGACGACTTCGGCCGGAACCGGAGCGTTGGCGCGGGCCGGTGCAGTCTTGACCGCGGCTTCCTGGCGAACCAGGGTGCGGGTCGCAGCGGCTGGCTGGACTTCTTCCACTTCGGCAGCGGCAGCAGCGATTTCGTAGCTGGACTGGTTGATGTGGGCTTCCGGGCTGTCATCGCGCAGACGCTGAACTTCGAAGTGCGGCGTTTCGAGGTGATCGTTCGGCAGAATGACGATGCGGGCACGGGTGCGCAGTTCGATCTTGGTGATCGAGTTGCGTTTTTCGTTGAGCAGGAACGCGGCCACCGGGATCGGCACTTGCGCGCGAACTTCGGCGGTGCGGTCTTTCAGGGCTTCTTCTTCGATCAGGCGCAGGATTGCCAGCGACAGCGATTCAACATCACGGATGATGCCGGTGCCGTTGCAACGCGGGCAAACGATGCCGCTGCTTTCGCCCAGCGATGGACGCAGGCGCTGACGGGACATTTCCAGCAGGCCGAAGCGCGAGATGCGACCGACTTGCACGCGAGCGCGGTCGGCTTCCAGGCATTCGCGGACTTTCTCTTCCACGGCGCGCTGGTTCTTGGCAGGGGTCATGTCGATGAAGTCGATGACGATCAGGCCGCCGATGTCGCGCAAGCGCAACTGACGGGCGATTTCTTCGGCGGCTTCAAGGTTGGTCTGCAGGGCGGTTTCTTCGATGTCGCTGCCTTTAGTGGCGCGCGCCGAGTTGATGTCGATGGACACCAGGGCTTCGGTCGGATCGATAACGATGGAGCCGCCGGAAGGCAGTTCAACGACGCGCTGGAAAGCGGTCTCGATCTGGCTTTCGATCTGGAAACGGTTGAACAGCGGAACGCTGTCTTCGTACAGCTTGATCTTGCTGGCGTACTGCGGCATCACCTGGCGGATGAAGGTCAGGGCTTCGTCCTGGGCTTCAACGCTGTCGATCAGCACTTCGCCGATGTCCTGGCGCAGGTAATCGCGGATGGCGCGGATGATCACGTTGCTTTCCTGGTAGATCAGGAACGGCGCGGAGCGATCCAGCGAGGCTTCTTTGATAGCGGTCCACAGTTGTAGCAGGTAGTCGAGGTCCCACTGCATTTCTTCGCTGCTGCGGCCCAGGCCGGCAGTGCGAACGATCAGACCCATGTCGGCTGGAGCAACCAGACCGTTCAGGGCTTCACGCAGTTCGTTGCGCTCTTCGCCTTCGATGCGACGGGAGATACCGCCGGCACGCGGGTTGTTCGGCATCAGAACCAGGTAACGACCGGCCAGGCTGATGAAAGTGGTCAGGGCTGCGCCTTTGTTGCCACGTTCTTCTTTTTCGACCTGAACGATGACTTCCTGGCCTTCGGTCAGGACGTCCTTGATGTTGACGCGGCCTTCGGGGGCTTTCTTGAAGTATTCGCGGGAGATTTCTTTGAGGGGCAGGAAGCCGTGGCGCTCAGAGCCGAAATCGACAAATGCAGCCTCAAGGCTTGGTTCGATGCGAGTAATCCGGCCTTTATAGATGTTGGCCTTTTTCTGCTCGCGTGCACCGGATTCGATGTCCAAGTCGTAGAGGCGTTGGCCATCTACCAGTGCAACACGCAACTCTTCGGGTTGAGTTGCGTTAATCAGCATTCTTTTCATGTAGTACCGTCGGTTTCCGGGCTGCCGGAAACGGCGTTCGGCACACACGACTTCTCACGGTCGGTGTCAGGTGCGTCAGGAGTGTGGTTGGACACTCCAGTGTCTAGCGATGTCCGGCCAATGTGGGCCGGCGTCGCGACGTACGCGTCCTGCTTGCTGTGGCTACTTAAGCACTCAGTCAGGAGGAGGAATCAACCAGCGGCTGTGGACGAGATGAAGCGTCTTGATAAAGCCTATTGCTACACAGTCCAGCGGTTGTGCATCTCCACCCTACACGTATCCCTGATAATTCGGGTGCTGCCGCGCGCAGAATCCGCAGCGGGTTGGCATTTACCGTGAGCTCCGAAAGGGGAGGTCACGCATCATGGCTAATTTAGGCGTTGTTTCCGAAGCGTTCGCTCGGGGTCATTCGCAGCTGACTGCACTTTGTGAACTGGCCATGAATATTGGCTCGCAAGGCGAGTGAAAACTCTGCTTTGCCGCTTGATTCAGGCCTCATGTCACCTGCGCTCGTTACACCTGCAAACTCCACCGTTACGTAGCGAAAGCCCCGTAGGACGGCCTCGCGTCCTGGTGAATTGCGTTGGTCAGGGCCGGTTTTTGACCGTTAGTCCGCTGTCCAGGCCGCTTTTGGCGGCGTTCGCGACTATAGCAGCAATGATTAAGTGCTTCAATTCCATAAAAAATTGTTATCATCCGCGCCATGACGACTACTGCCCCTTCGACCCCAGCCGTACAACTGCTGGAGGTCTCGCCGGAATATGCCGGCCAACGCATTGATAACTTCCTTCTCGCTCGGCTCAAAGGCGTGCCCAAGACCTTGATTTACCGCATTTTGCGTAAAGGCGAAGTGCGAGTGAACAAAGGTCGGATCAAGCCCGAATACAAGCTGCAGGCGGGCGATATCGTGCGCGTGCCGCCGGTTCGCGTGCCTGAGCGCGATGAGCCAGTGCCACTGGCACAAGGCCTGCTCCAGCGCCTCGAAGCCTCGATTGTCTTCGAGGACAAGGCCCTGATTGTGATCAACAAGCCTTGCGGCATCGCTGTTCACGGCGGTAGCGGCTTGACTTACGGGGTGATCGAAGCCTTTCGTCAGTTGCGTCCTGATTGCAAGGAGCTCGAGCTGGTTCACCGTCTTGACCGTGACACCTCCGGCCTGCTGATGATCGCCAAAAAACGCAGCATGCTGCGTCACTTGCACACGGCATTGCGCGGTGATGGTATCGATAAGCGCTATATGGCGCTGGTCCGCGGTAACTGGGCGGCCTCGATCAAGCAAGTCCGTGCGCCGCTGGGCAAGAGCAATCTGCGCTCCGGCGAGCGCATGGTCGAGGTCGACGAGGAGGAGGGCAAGGAGTCTGTGACCGTGTTCAAGGTCCTGCGTCGTTTCGGCGATTTTGCCACCCTGATCGAAGCCAAACCGATCACCGGCCGGACTCACCAGATCCGCGTCCATACCTTGCACGCCGGACACTGCATTGCTGGCGACACCAAGTACGGCGATGACGATTTCAGCAAGGAAATTCGTGACCTGGGTGGCAAGCGCCTGTTCCTCCACGCCTACATGCTGACCGTGCCGTTGCCTGATGGCGGCGAGCTGAAGCTGCAGGCGCCTGTGGATGAGATGTGGGCCAAGACTGTGGAGCGCCTGAGTGCACCCATCTGATTACAAACTGCTGATTTTCGATTGGGACGGCACCCTGGCCGATTCCATTGGTCGGATTGTCGAGGCGATGCATGTCGCGTCCGAGCGTTCCGGTTTTCCGTTGTGCGATGACTTTGCCGTCAAAGGCATCATCGGCCTTGGGTTGCCCGAGGCCATTCGCACGTTGTACCCGGAAATCGACGATGACGAACTGATAGCGTTCCGTCAGCACTATGCCGATCACTACATCGCCGCAGAGGCTGTGCCTTCGCCGTTGTTTGAAGGTGTGGTCGAGTCGATGGCAGCGTTTCGGGCTCAGGGCTACCGTTTGGCGGTAGCTACCGGCAAGGCTCGTCGCGGGCTGGATCGAGTGCTGAAGGCGCACGGCTGGGAGACCTATTTCGATATCACCCGTGCGGCGGATGAAACTGCCAGCAAGCCTCACCCTCTCATGCTTGAAGAGATCCTCGCTCATTGCGATGTGCCGGCGGCACAGGCGCTAATGGTCGGGGATTCGTCTTTTGACCTGCAGATGGCGCGTAACGCCGGCATGGATTCGGTTGCGGTGAGTTATGGCGCCCAATCCATCGAAGCGCTGAAGTTGTTCGAGCCGAAGCTGGCCATTGATCGTTTTTCAGAATTGCACGCCTGGCTCAACCGGGCTTAATACGTTTTTGCTGGGGTAGATGGCATGACCGACGAATGGAAAGCGCCTGCCAAGGCAAGCGCGGATGGCGGTGACGATAAGAGCTGGAAGCTGCTGGAAAAGACCTTGCTGGCCAGCGTGCAGGAACAGCGTCGCTCCCGTCGCTGGGGGATTTTCTTCAAACTGCTGACCTTTGTGTACCTGTTTGCGGCGTTGCTGTTGTTCACGCCGCTGATGGACATGGAAAAAAGCGCCACCCGCGGCTCCAGTTACACGGCGTTGATCGACGTGAATGGCGTGATCGCCGACAAGGAATCTGCCAGCGCCGACAACATCGTTGGCAGTCTGCGTGCAGCCTTTGAAGACGCCAAGGTCAAGGGCGTGATCCTGCGCATCAACAGCCCGGGCGGCAGTCCGGTGCAGTCGGGTTACGTGTACGACGAGATCAAACGCCTGCGTGGTCTGCACCCGGATACCAAGGTGTATGCGGTGATTTCCGATCTGGGCGCTTCCGGCGCTTATTACATCGCCAGTGCGGCGGACGAGATCTATGCCGACAAGGCGAGCCTGGTAGGTTCCATTGGTGTGACGGCGGCCGGCTACGGTTTTGTCGGGACCATGGAGAAGCTTGGTGTCGAACGTCGCACCTACACCTCTGGCGAGCACAAATCGTTCCTCGATCCGTTTCAGCCGCAGAAGCCTGAGGAAACTCAGTTCTGGCAGGGCGTGCTCGATACTACGCACCAGCAGTTCATCAACAGCGTGAAGAAGGGGCGTGGCGATCGTCTCAAGGACAAAGAGCATCCGGAGTTGTTCTCCGGGTTGGTCTGGTCTGGCGAGCAGGCGCTGCCGCTGGGCTTGATCGATGGGCTGGGTAACACCAGCTCAGTCGCGCGTGACGTGATCGGAGAGAAAGAACTGGTGGACTTCACTATTCAGGAGTCGACGTTTGATCGCTTCTCGAAGAAGCTCGGTGCCAGCGTGGCCGAGCAGTTGGCGATGTGGATGGGGTTTCATGGCCCGTCATTGCGATAAGTCTCTTTGATGCACAAAAGAACCGGCCTTCGTGGCCGGTTTTTTTTAAGTCAAAAGATCGCAGCCTTCGGCGGCGGCCACAGGCATGTAGGGGTTGCCGAAGGCTGCGGTCTTTTGATCTTTTGCCGCTCAGGGGATCCGCACACCTTCAGCCAACAACATATCAATCAAGCGAATCAGTGGCAGCCCGATCAGGCTGGTGACGTCAGGGCCTTCGGTGCTTTGAAACAGGCTCACCCCCAAACCTTCGGCCTTGAAGCTGCCAGCGCAGTCGTAGGGCTGCTCTGCGCGTAGATAGCGCTCGATGCGCGCCTGATCGAGTGTGCGCATGTGGACGGTGAAGGGCACGCAATCGACCTGGCACTGGCCGGTCTGGCTATTGAGTAGCGCCAGGCCGGTCAGGAAGGTCACGCTGGCGCCGCTGGAGGCCAGTAACTGCTCACGAGCCTTTTCGAAGGTGTGGGGTTTGCCGATAATCCGTTCGCCGAGTACCGCCACCTGGTCTGAGCCGATGATCAGATGAGCGGAATGGCTGCCGGCCAGCGCGCGTGCTTTCTCTTCGGCCAGGCGTTTTACCAGATCGATTGCGGATTCGTCGTGACGGTGGCTTTCGTCGATGTCTGGCGAGCTGCAGGTGAATTCAAGCTGCAGGCGGGCCAGCAATTCCCGGCGATAAACCGAGCTTGAAGCGAGTAATAAAGGCAGCATGCGCATCTCCAAAAGGCAGGGGCGAATTCTAGCGAGGCTTCCAAGTGACGGACAGGGTTGAATTTCCTTTGACATGGCTGGGTGCATCCCTATAATGCTGCGCCTATGTTGAATGACCCGATTCCACCTCACGTTGACCCGCGCAAATTGGCTGATCGTGGCACCACCCTTCAAGGTGAAATGCTGCTGGCCGATTTGGAGAGACTCTGCGACCCGCTTTCCGACACTGTCGGTACGGTGCAGGCTAAATTCGTTTTTGAACGAGATGAACGTAAATCTGTGGTCATCCACAGCTTTATCGACACCGAGGTCAAAATGGTTTGCCAGCGTTGTCTTGAGCTGGTCACCCTGCCGATCCATAGCGAATGCAGTTATGCTGTGGTGAAGGAGGGTGCGAATACCCAGTCGTTGCCGAAAGGTTATGACGTGCTGGAACTGGGCGAAGATCCATTGGATCTGCAGTCACTGATCGAGGAGGAGCTTCTGCTCGCCTTGCCCATTGTGCCTGCTCATCATCCGGAAGAATGCCAGCAGCCGGCGGGTCTCGATGAGCCCGAACCGAGCGAGGACGAGGTAACGCGGTCCAACCCGTTCAGTGTATTGGCGCAGTTAAAGCGTGACCCAAACGTTTAGGAGTTAATCAATTATGGCTGTTCAGCAGAACAAAAAATCCCGCTCTGCCCGTGACATGCGTCGTTCGCACGACGCCCTGACGGCAAGCACTCTGTCTGTAGAAAAAACCACCGGTGAAATTCACCTGCGTCACCACGTATCGCCAGAAGGCGTATACCGTGGCCGTAAAGTGATCGACAAGGGCGCTGACGAGTAATCACTTGTCTGCTCAAGTTATCGCGATTGACGCAATGGGCGGGGACTTCGGTCCCCGCAGCATTGTTCAGGCCAGCCTTGCTTGCCTGTCTGCTACGCCCTCGCTGCACCTGACCCTCGTCGGTCAAGCCACCCTTTTAGAAGAGCTGCTCTCCAGTCATCCGGCTGTGGATCGCGCGCGCCTGTCGATTACGCCGGCGTCCGAAGTCATCGCCATGGACGAAAAGCCTGCCCAGGCCTTGCGTGGCAAACCTGATTCGTCAATGCGCGTGGCGCTAGAGTTGCTGCGTGATGGCAAGGTTCAGGCCTGTGTCAGCGCCGGCAATACCGGGGCGCTGATGGCGTTGTCGCGGTTTGTGCTCAAGACCTTGCCGGGCATCGATCGGCCGGCGATGGTCGCGGCCATTCCGACCCAGAAGGGTTATTGCCAGTTGCTCGACCTGGGCGCCAATGTCGATTGCAGTGCCGAGCACTTGCTGCAGTTCGCGATCATGGGGTCGGTGGCGGCAGAAACCCTGGGTGTCGTTCGCCCGCGTGTGGCGTTGCTGAACATCGGCACCGAAGACATCAAGGGCAATCAGCAGGTCAAGCTTGCTGCAACATTGTTGCAAAGTGCCCGTGGTATCAATTACATCGGTTTTGTCGAAGGCGACGGTTTGTACCGGGGCGAGGCGGACGTGGTGGTGTGTGACGGCTTTGTCGGCAATATCCTGCTCAAGTCCAGCGAAGGCCTGGCGACCATGATCGCCGGGCGCATCGAAGCCTTGTTCAGGAAAAACCTGGCGTCGAAAATAGTCGGTGCACTGGCGTTGCCGCTGATGAAGCGCTTGCAGGCGGATCTGGCCCCGGCACGGCACAATGGCGCAAGCTTTCTCGGCTTGCAGGGTATCGTGGTCAAAAGCCATGGTTCGGCCGGGGTGCAGGGTTTTCAGAGTGCGATACAGCGCGCACTGATCGAGATTCAGGAAAACCTCCCGGAGCGGCTTCACGGTCGTCTGGAGGATTTGTTGCCTTAGGCGTTTTCGTCGGACAATGCTTAAATGTGACCGCTCAGTTCAATTGGCCATCCAACTGTCAGTTTCTTGCGTCCCCCAAGCGGGACGTCAATTCTCCGACGACAAGATCATTAGGGGCTTGTTACATGTCTGCTTCCCTCGCATTCGTCTTTCCAGGACAGGGTTCGCAGTCCCTCGGCATGCTGGCCGAGTTGGGCGCGCAACATCCGATTGTCCTCGAAACATTCAAAGAAGCTTCCGATGCCCTGGGTTACGACCTGTGGGCACTGACCCAGCAAGGGCCGGAAGAGCAACTCAATCAAACCGATAAAACCCAGCCAGCCATTCTGACGGCCTCGATCGCCTTGTGGCGTCTGTGGTTGGCAGAAGGCGGCGCGCGTCCGGCTTACGTTGCCGGTCACAGCCTGGGCGAATACAGCGCCCTGGTAGCTGCAGGCAGCCTGAGCCTGGGCGACGCCGTTAAACTGGTTGAGCGTCGTGGCCAGTTGATGCAGGAAGCCGTTCCGGCCGGGCAGGGCGGCATGGCCGCTATCCTCGGCCTGGAAGATGCCGATGTGCTGGCAGCCTGTGCCGAAGCGGCGCAAGGCGAAGTGGTCAGTGCGGTCAACTTCAATTCCCCTGGCCAGGTTGTTATCGCTGGTGCAAAGGCTGCGGTCGAGCGCGCTATCGAAGGCTGCAAGGCCCGTGGTGCCAAGCGCGCCATGCCATTGCCGGTCAGCGTGCCGTCCCACTGCGAACTGATGCGTCCGGCGGCCGAACGGTTTGCTGAGTCCATCGCTGCCATTGATTGGCAGGCGCCGAAGATTCCGGTGGTGCAGAACGTCAGCGCCAGCGTGCCGGCCGATCTGGAAACCCTCAAGCGCGATTTGCTTGAACAGCTCTACAAGCCTGTGCGCTGGGTTGAATCAGTCCAGGCACTGGCTGCCAAGGGCGCGACCCAATTGGTCGAGTGCGGTCCAGGCAAAGTGCTTGCCGGTCTGAACAAACGCTGCGCCGAAGGCGTGTCGACATCCAACCTCAATACCCCAGACGCTTTCGCTGCCGCCCGTGCAGCGTTGGTCTGAATCAGGAGAAGCTTGCATGAGTCTGCAAGGTAAAGTTGCACTGGTCACCGGCGCGAGCCGCGGTATCGGCCAAGCTATCGCCCTGGAACTGGGTCGTCAGGGCGCCATCGTCATCGGCACCGCGACCTCCGCCTCGGGTGCCGAGCGCATTGCCGCTACCCTGAAAGAAAATGGTATCCAGGGCACTGGCCTGGAACTCAACGTCACCAGCGACGAGTCCGTTGCTGCGGTACTGGCGAGCATCAGTGCACAGTTCGGTGCGCCGGCGATCCTGGTCAATAATGCTGGCATCACCCGCGATAATCTGATGATGCGCATGAAAGATGACGAATGGCATGACGTCGTCGATACCAACCTGAACAGTCTGTTTCGCCTGTCCAAGGGCGTTCTGCGCGGCATGACCAAAGCCCGTTGGGGACGAATTATCAGTATTGGCTCTGTTGTGGGTGCCATGGGCAACGCAGGCCAAGTAAACTACGCAGCCGCCAAGGCCGGTCTGGAAGGTTTCAGCCGTGCACTGGCGCGTGAAGTCGGTTCGCGTTCGATTACGGTAAACTCGGTGGCCCCTGGGTTCATCGACACCGATATGACCCGCGAACTGCCCGAGGCGCAGCGTGAAGCCTTGCAGACGCAGATTCCGCTGGGCCGTCTGGGGCAAGCTCAAGAGATCGCGTCTGTGGTCGCTTTTCTTGCTTCCGACGGTGCGGCTTACGTTACTGGGGCTACAATCCCGGTGAACGGCGGGATGTACATGAGTTAAATGTGACGGATTGCTTCAAAAAAATGTCATACGAGCTGTCTAAAATCCGTTATAAAGCTGCAATCTATTTATAGGCAGAGGGTCCCTGGGTTTGAGGAGTGAAGCTTTCAGTTGAAAAACTGAAAAGTCTTTCTATACACTTACCCACTGGCCAGCTGCCTGAATTTGTCCATTAGGAGTGAAAACAAGGTATGAGCACCATCGAAGAGCGCGTCAAGAAAATCGTTGCTGAGCAACTGGGCGTTAAAGAAGAAGAAGTGGTCAACACTGCTTCCTTCGTTGAAGACCTGGGTGCCGACTCCCTTGACACCGTTGAGCTGGTGATGGCTCTGGAAGAGGAATTCGAGACCGAAATCCCTGACGAAGAAGCTGAGAAGATCACTACTGTACAAGCTGCAATCGATTACGTTACTAACCACCAGGCTTAATAGCTTGTAATCGTTGCTTGCTGTCATGGAAAAACCGCACTGCCATCACGGCGTGCGGTTTTTTCTTTAGGCCTGATGCAAAGTCGTCATTTGAAAAAGGAGAGTGCTGTGTCGCGTAGACGCGTCGTAGTCACCGGTATGGGTATGTTGTCGCCACTGGGCACGGATGTGCCGAGCAGTTGGCAGGGCATTCTGGCTGGCCGCAGTGGCATTGGTCTGATCGAACACACCGACCTTTCTGCCTATTCCACCCGCTTTGGCGGCTCGGTAAAGGGCTTCAATGTCGAGGAGTATCTGTCGGTCAAGGAAGCTCGCAAGCTCGACCTGTTCATTCAATACGGTCTGGCCGCAGGGTTCCAGGCTGTGCGCAACTCCGGTCTGGAAGTCACTGACGCCAACCGCGAGCGCATTGGCGTGGCCATGGGTTCGGGTATTGGCGGTTTGACCAATATCGAAGAAACCAGCCGCACGCTGCATGATTCCGGCCCTCGTCGAATTTCACCGTTCTTCGTGCCTGGCTCGATCATCAATATGATTTCCGGTTTCCTGTCCATCCACTTGGGTGCACAGGGACCTAACTACGCCATCGCCACCGCATGTACCACCGGTACGCACTGCATCGGCATGGCGGCACGCAACATCATGTACGACGAAGCCGACGTGATGATTGCCGGCGGCGCCGAGATGGCGGCCTGCGGTCTGGGCATGGGCGGCTTCGGTGCCTCCCGCGCGCTGTCGACCCGCAACGACGAACCAGCCCGCGCCAGCCGTCCATGGGACAAGGGCCGTGATGGCTTCGTGTTGTCTGACGGTGCTGGTGCACTGGTTCTCGAAGAACTGGAGCACGCCAAGGCTCGCGGCGCGACGATCTACGCCGAGCTGATCGGGTTTGGCACCAGTGGCGATGCCTACCACATGACTTCGCCTCCCGCCGATGGCGCCGGTGCTGCACGTTGCATCACCAATGCCCTGCGCGACGCCAAGATCAATGGCGACCAGGTTCAGTACATCAATGCCCACGGCACCTCGACTTCGGCCGGCGACCTCGCCGAAGCCCGTGCGATCAAGTCGGTGTTTGGCGACCACGCTTACAAACTGGCGGTCAGTTCGACCAAGTCCATGACCGGTCACCTGCTGGGTGCAGCGGGCGCGGTCGAGGCGATCTTCAGTGTGCTGGCGATCAACAGCCAGGTAGCGCCGCCGACCATCAACCTTGATGAGCCGGACGAAGGCTGCGACCTCGATTTTGTGCCGCACACCGCGCGCAACATGGATATCGATGTGGTGCTGTCCAACTCCTTCGGGTTTGGCGGTACCAACGGCTCGCTGGTGTTCCGCCGGTTCGCTGACTGATGGACAGCTGGGTTGACGGTCAGCCGGCTGACGCTCTGTCGCTGAAGGATCGCGGCCTGGCTTACGGTGATGGTCTGTTCGAGACTATCGCTGTGAGGAGTGGGCAACCGTTGTTGCTGGATCGGCATCTGTCGCGTCTGGCTGACGGCTGTTCGCGCCTGGTGATCGCTGCCGATCACCTGTTGATTCGCAGCGAGTTGCAAGCCTATGCCGCCGTGCTGGGTGAAGGCGTGCTCAAACTCATCCTCACCCGCGGCGACGGATTGCGCGGTTACGCCCCCGATCCTGCGGCCCGCGCCCGGCGCATTCTGCAAGGCAATCCTCCCGCTGCTTATCCTGTTATTCATGGGGAGCAGGGCGTTCGTTTGTTCCCTTGTGCGACACGATTGTCCAAACAACCTTTGCTCGCCGGCCTCAAGCACCTGAATCGACTTGAACAGGTTATCGCCCGTTCCGAGTGGCAAGACGCCGAGCACGCCGAAGGCTTGATGCTCGATCAGGCTGGTCGCGTGATCGAATGTGTCTTCAGCAATCTGTTCATGGTCCGCGATGGCGTACTGATCACTGCCGATCTCAAACGCTGCGGCGTGGCCGGCGTGATGCGCGCTGAGTTATTGTTTCAGGCTGCGTCATTGGGAATCCCCACGCAAATTACCGACATCAGCCTCGATCAGCTGCAATGGGCCGATGAAGTATTCATCTGCAACAGCGTGTATGGCATCTGGCCGGTGCGCGCCTATGCAGCACTGAGCTGGTCGGTTGGCCCGCTCACCCGTAAACTCCAAACCATTGCCCGCGCGCTACTGGATGCTTGATACGTGAGACGTAAATTCTTGCTGCTGCTGGAAACCGGACTGGTTCTGGCGGGGCTGCTGTTGGGCGCTTCGGCCTGGAAAATCAATTCGGCGCTGGAACAGCCGCTGAACATCACCCAGGAAGAACTGCTGGAGGTGCCCAAAGGCTCTACGCCGACCGGCACATTCATTCGACTCGAAACCGATGGCGTCATCAAAGACGCGTTCTGGTTGCGCGTCTATTGGCGTTTCAACCTCGCCGGCACACCGATCCACAGTGGTGAGTACCGCATGCTGCCCGGCATGACCGTCGACGGTTTGATCGATCTGTGGAAGCGCGGCGAAGTGGTGCAGTACAGCGTGACACTGGTCGAGGGCTGGAATTTCCGTCAGGTCCGCGCGGCGCTGGCCAAGGACGACAAGCTCAAACAAACCCTGACGGGGCTGACTGATACGCAAGTGATGGACAAGCTGGGCCATAGCGGAATTTTCCCTGAGGGCCGCTTCTTTCCGGACACTTACAGCTTTGTGCGTGGCATGTCCGACGCCGAGCTGCTGAAAAAAGCCTATGACCGACTCGACGAAGTACTCGCCAAGGAATGGGACAAACGATCCGTTGACGCGCCGTACACCGAACCCTATCAGGCGCTGATCATGGCCTCGCTGGTGGAGAAGGAAACCGGCGTGCCACAAGAACGTGGGCAGATCGCCGGCGTCTTTGTGCGGCGGATGGCGATCGGCATGTTGCTGCAGACCGATCCGACGGTGATCTATGGCCTCGGTGATCGTTACCAGGGCAAGTTGACTCGCGCCCATCTCAAGGAAGCGACGCCGTATAACACCTATATGATCTCCGGCCTGCCGCCGACGCCGATTGCCATGGTCGGCCGTGAAGCGATTCATGCGGCGTTGAACCCGGTGGCAGGCAACAGCCTGTATTTCGTGGCTCGCGGTGACGGCAGCCATGTGTTCTCCGATGACCTGGACGCCCACAACACGGCAGTGCGCGAGTTCCAGCTCAAGCGTCGTGCCGATTACCGCTCCAGCCCGGCACCGGCCAACGCTCCGGTGACGCCGGATGCCGAAACGCCGATACCCGCCGCATCCCCCGATACCGCGGCCGAAGAAGTGCCTCAGGTGCCGACGCAGAAGCCCGCTCCTGCACCGACGGCCGCGCCTGAACCATCACCGCCAACACCAGCGCCGGCGCCAGAACCCGCACCCGCGCCTGTGCCGGATGCACCCGCGCCGCAAAGCCCGCAATGACTCTGATTAAGGACTGCCTGTGACTGGCTTGTTTATTACCCTCGAAGGCCCTGAAGGCGCCGGCAAGAGCACCAATCGCGAATACCTGGCCGAGCGCCTGCGCGCCGCCGGTATCGAAGTGCTGTTGACCCGCGAGCCGGGTGGTACGCCGTTGGCCGAGCGCATCCGCGAAGTGCTGCTGGCGCCGGTGGACGAAGTCATGAACCCCGACACGGAGCTGTTGCTGGTGTTTGCCGCGCGAGCCCAGCATCTGGCCGAGGTGATTCGCCCGGCGCTGGCGCGGGGCGCGGTGGTCTTGTGTGACCGTTTTACCGACTCGACTTACGCTTATCAGGGTGGCGGTCGCGGTTTGTCGCTGGAGCGCATCGCGACGCTGGAAACCTTCGTCCAAGGTGACTTGCGCCCGGACCTGACGCTGATTTTCGATCTGCCGGTAGAAGTCGGCCTGGCCCGCGCCAGTGCGCGCGGTCGACTGGATCGCTTCGAACTCGAAGGTCGAGCCTTTTTCGATGCCGTGCGCAGTGCTTTTCTCAAGCGTGCTGAAGCAGATCCTGCGCGTTATGTGCTGGTGGATGCTGCCCAGACGTTGCCGCAGGTTCAGCAGTCGCTGGATGCGTTGTTGCCGCGCTTGGTGGAGTTGTCCCGTGGCTGAGGCCTACCCATGGCAGGACGCCCTCTGGCAGCAATTGGCGGGGCGTAAACAGCACGCTCACGCGTATTTGCTGCATGGCCCGGCCGGAATCGGCAAGCGTGCCTTGGCCGAACGGCTGATGGCGCATTTGCTGTGTCAGCGTCCAACCGCGCAGGATGCTTGCGGTGAGTGCAAATCCTGCCTGTTGCTCAAGGCCGGCAGTCACCCCGACAACTACATCCTCGAGCCGGAAGAGGCGGACAAGGCGATCAAGGTCGATCAGGTCCGTGATCTGGTCGGCTTCGTGGTTCAGACCGCGCAGATGGGCGGGCGCAAAGTGGTGTTGATCGAGCCGGCAGAGTCGATGAACGTCAACGCCGCCAACGCCTTGCTCAAAAGTCTTGAAGAGCCGTCCGGCGATACGGTGTTGCTGCTGGTCAGCCACCAGACCAGTCGTTTGCTGCCAACGATCAAGAGCCGCTGCCAGCAGCAGGCCTGTCCGCTGCCGAGCGAGGCGATGAGCCTGGCCTGGTTGGCGACGGCGCTGCCGGATTGCTCGCAAGAAGAACGCGTCGAACTGTTGACCCTCGCCGCCGGTTCGCCATTGGCTGCGGTCAAGTTGCAGACCCAGGGTGTGCGCGAACAGCGTTTGCTGGTGGTTGAAGGCGTGAAGCAGTTGCTCAAACAGCAGAAATCACCGACCCAGCTTGCGGAAGAATGGAAAAGCATCCCGCAATTGCTGTTGTTCGACTGGTTCTGCGATTGGTCGAGCCTGATCCTGCGTTATCAGTTGACCCAGGATGAGGAAGGCCTGGGCCTGACGGACATGCGCAAGGTCATCCAATACCTGGCGCAGAAAACCGCGCAGGGCAAAGTGCTCGCCATTCAGGACTGGATCCTCGCCCAGCGTCAGAAAGTGATGAGCAAAGCCAACCTCAATCCGGCGTTGCTGCTTGAGGCGCTGCTGGTGCAATGGGCCTCTTTGCCTATCCAGAAGTGACCGTGTGCGCCTAGACTCTGACCATCAGCAGTGGAGGTCAGCATGAATGAACCGCTCAACACCGGACCCCGTAACGGCATCTTGTCCCTGACCATCAAGGACAAGTCCGTGCTGTACGCCGCCTACATGCCGTTCATCAAGAACGGTGGCCTGTTCATCCCGACCAACAAAAGCTACAAGCTGGGGGATGAAGTGTTCATGTTGCTGAACCTGATGGACGAGGCGGAAAAAATTCCGGTCGCCGGCAAAGTTACCTGGATCACTCCCAAAGGTGCGCAGGGTAACCGGGCCGCCGGAGTTGGCGTGCAGTTCAATGACGGTGACAACACCGCCCGCAGTCGAATCGAAACCCATCTGGCCGGAGCCCTGAAATCCGACCGTCCCACTCATACGATGTAAGTTGCAGCCCTTTATGCTCGTAGATTCCCATTGTCACCTTGATCGCCTCGACCTCGCCGCCCATGACGGCTCTCTGGATGCCGCACTCGATGCCGCGCGTCAGCGCGGGGTAGGGCACTTTCTGTGTATCGGCGTCAGCGTCGAAAATGCCGCCGATGTCAAAGCCCTGGCCGAGCGCTATGACGACGTCGATTGTTCGGTGGGCGTGCATCCGCTGGATGTTCAACCCGGTGCCGCGCCCGCGCTCGATTGGCTGCTGCAGGAGCTGAATCATCCACGCGTGGTGGCGATCGGTGAAACCGGCCTGGATTATCACTACGAGCCGGAAGCGGCCGAGCTCCAGCAGGAATCGTTCCGCCTGCACCTGCAAGCCGCCCGGCAGACCGGCAAACCGGTGATCATCCACACCCGCGGTGCTCGCGCCGATACCTTGAACCTGTTGCGCGAGGCCGCATTGCCGCAGGCTGGCGTGCTGCATTGCTTTACCGAAGACTGGGACATGGCCAAGGCAGCGCTGGACATGGGCTATTACATTTCTCTGTCCGGGATTGTGACCTTCCGCAATGCCGATGCCCTGCGCGACGTCGCGAGCAAAGTGCCGGCCGACCGTTTGCTGGTGGAAACCGATTCGCCGTACCTGGCGCCGATCCCTTATCGCGGCAAACCGAACCTGCCGCAATATGTGCGGGAAGTGGCAGAGTTTCTGGCGATGCTGCGCGGTGAGTCCTATGAGCGTTTTGCCGAGCAGACGACGGAAAACTTCAAGCGACTGTTCCCGCTTGCGCATGTGAAAGGTTAAATCGCAGGCAAAAAAAACCCGGGTTCTGGGGGGTGAATCCGGGTTAAGACCATTAGGAGTAAAACAAAGGTACGCGGTCCGTTGGTACCTATATCGGCGCGACACTTGGGGGAGATGCCTCGCCGACAGTTCAAGTATTGATCAGTATTGCGCCGACGCCAGTTTCGCCGCCCCGGTTTTTAAACAAATTTGGAATACGGGCGCTTCGGAAGAGTTCTCATCAATCGTCGACCCTGCATGAAATCATCAAGAAACACAGATATGCTCGGATGATCCGTGCATTTTGGCGCAAGTTAGGCATAATACGCGGCTTCGAATTTTGACCCCAACAGACCTTTTCTTATGCATAAAGAACCTCGTAAGGTCCGTGAGTTTCGTCGCCGCGAGCAAGAAATTCTCGATACCGCGCTCAAGCTGTTCCTCGAACTAGGTGAAGACAGTGTCACCGTCGAGATGATTGCTGATGCCGTCGGTATCGGCAAAGGCACGATCTACAAGCACTTCAAATCCAAGGCGGAGATCTACCTGCGCCTGATGCTCGATTACGAGCGCGATTTGAACGAGCTGTTGCATTCGGCCGATGTCGACAAGGACAAGGAAGCCCTGTCCCGGGCCTACTTCGAATTCCGCATGCGCGATCCGCAACGCTATCGCTTGTTCGATCGCCTGGAAGAAAAGGTGGTCAAGGGCAACCAGGTGCCGGAGATGGTCGTGGAGCTGCACAAGATCCGTGCCTCGAACTTCGAACGCCTGACCCTGCTGATCAAGGGCCGGATCAGCGAAGGCAAGCTCGAAGACGTGCCGCCGTATTTCCATTACTGCGCGTCCTGGGCGCTGGTGCACGGCGCCGTGGCGCTGTATCACTCGCCGTTCTGGAGCAATGTGCTGGAAGATCAGGAAGGCTTCTTCCAGTTCCTGATGGACATCGGCGTGCGCATGGGCAACAAGCGCAAGCGCGATACCGACACGCCAAGCAGCTAAATCATTCAGCGCCCTTATTGCGCCATTATTTCGCTACATGGCGCAGTACCGCAGGAATATACTCAGGCTTAGGACTTGCTAAAACTTGATTTGTGAGTCAAGTTTTAGCGGTCCGAATATCCTTTCGCCGGAGTGATCATGATCGTTGACCGTCAAGGCAGGCGTTTTCGCAATTTGCGGATCAGCCTGACCTCAGCCTGCAATTACGCGTGTACCTATTGCGTGCCTAACGGCAAGCGGTTGGTGGCAGCGCAGGATGAACTGTCGGCCGAGGCCATGGCGCGTGGCGTGGCGTATCTGATCGAAGCCGCCGGCATCGAGCGTTTGCGCATCACCGGCGGCGAGCCTCTGGTCAGCCCCAAACTCGAAGCCTTCATGACTGCCGTCGGCCAGATGGGCCTTGAGGACATCAGCCTCACCACCAATGGTCAGTTGCTGGCGAAAAAACTGCCGCTGCTGGTGGATGCCGGCATTCGGCGCATCAACGTTTCCCTCGATACCCTGGACGCCAGTGCGTTTCGCACCATTGCCCGTGGTGGCGATCTGGCGACGGTGCTCGACGGCATGAATCAGGCCGCTGCTGCCGGCATCAAGATCAAGGTCAACATGGTGCCGTTGCGTGGGCAGAACCTCGATCAGGTGATGCCGCTGCTCGATTACTGCCTGGAACGTGGCTATGAGCTGCGGTTTATCGAGCTGATGCGCATGGGCCACCTGGCCAGCGACAACAACGCCTTCCTACAACAGTTCGTCAGCCTTCAGCAGTTGCTGAGCCTGATCGGCGAACGCTACGAATACCTGCAAGCCGACGCGCCGGTGGATGCCACGGCGGTACGCTACGCGATTCCGGAGCTGGGCCACTTCGGCGTGATCGCCAACGAAAGCGTGCCGTTCTGCCGGACCTGTTCACGCCTGCGGCTGTCGTCCACCGGTTGGCTCCATGGCTGCCTGTCGTCGAGTAATCGGCACTATGTCGGCGACCTGCTGGACAAGCCACGTCATCAAGCGCTGCCGGCCTTGCAGCGACTGCTGGTAAAAGCCCTGGGGGATAAGCAGGAAGTGGCGTTCTCCGGTGGCGCGACCATCATGAAAATTATCGGCGGCTGAAAGTCCCTCTGTGGCGAGGGGGCTTACCCCCGTTGGGCCGCGAAGCGGCCCCCAATCATTCCCGTGTTGCGTCAGAAACACCGCATTCACCGACTCTACGACTGCTGCGCAGCCGAACGGGGGCAAGCCCCCTCGCCACAGGTTTGTATTCCCAAGCCTGAAATCTCGATCAACTCAAGGACTGGCGCGGAAGCTGCATTCAACGCCCATTCGCCGGTTTTCCGTCACCGGCCTCTGGAGGGTAGGATGCGTAGCCTGGTTTTGCTGCTGGCCGTTTTGGCGCTTGGTGGCTGCATGAATGTCAGCGATATGGGCGAAGGTGTTCGCTACCACATGAGCGACGCGGGGCTGTTGGATCACAGCAACAGTCAGCGCTCGAACAACTTCCGCATTCAGCCGGACTCGTTCATCTTCATCGCCCAAGGTGCTTTCGCGCCACCGGGCAGCGCCTACCCACGCCCTAACGTGGTGGCGGAAACCGCCTTCGAAGGCTTTATCGAATACTTCCCCATGGTCCGTCGCGCCCAGGCGCCGGAAGGTCTCGACGCTGCCATGGGTGAAGCTCGTGCTGCTGGCGCGCATTACCTGCTCTACACCCGTTTCGCCAAGGCTGACGACCGTATCGGCAACTCGGACGAATTGATCGACCAGGAAGCCGTAGATCGCCTCGGTCTAGACAGCGGCGTGATTCAGATCATGTTGATCGAGACCAGCACCCAGTATTTGATTGATACTGCACGGATCAAGAGTCGTGGCGGTTTACTGACGTTCCACGATACCAAGCCTGAAGACCTGATAGGCCCGCCGCTGGCGCAATATGCTCGCGGCTTGTTAGGGCTCAGCGACCAGTAATTCAAAGGAGATCGCCATGAGTGGCCCGCAAAAAGCCGTCGACCTGTTGGGGCAAATCCCCAAGACCAAAGGCTTGCCCCCGGTCCACCTGTGGAACCCCGACTTCTGTGGCGACATCGACATGCGCATCGCCCGCGACGGCACCTGGTATTACCTGGGTACGCCGATCGGGCGTAAGCCGATGGTCAAGCTGTTCTCCACCATCATTCGCCGCGACGGCGATGATTACTTCCTGATCACCCCGGTCGAGAAAGTCGGCATCAAGGTCGATGACGCGCCGTTTGTGGCGATTGCCGTGGACGTCGAAGGCGAGGGCGAAGCCCAGGTCTTGCGCTTCACCACCAATGTCGATGAGACCGCCGAGGCGGGCACTGAACATCCCATTCGCGTGATGATTGATCCAGTGACCCAGGAGCCTGCGCCGTACGTGCACGTGCGGACCAACCTTGAAGCGTTGATCCATCGCAATGTGTTCTACCAATTGGTGGAACTGGCGGTGAGCCGTGAAATCGACGGGCAGCGATGGTTGGGTGTGTGGAGCGGCGGGGAGTTCTTTCCCATCGGGCTTGAGCCGTAACGCGCGATGTTTTTTTGTTCTGGACAATGGCCCGCTATTAAGCGGGCCATTTTTTTTGGGGTCTACAAACCTTTGTCCTTGAGCCGAGCGGCATGCTCAAGATAGAGGTGGACCGGGCTTACGTTCCAACTCGTGATCCCGGCCATTTGATTGACTGCATCAAAATGGTCCATGGGGTAATCCGAACGAATGACCTTGCCCAAGTGCGAGCTGTACTGTCCGACCAGTCCATCGTTGGCGTGTTTCTCTTTATAAAATAACTTCGACAGCACGATGCAGTTCAAATGAGTCGGATCGAGTGGTTGCAGACTTTGAAAGTTTTGTACGATCCCGCTCCAGGAATAGTAATAGACCCCGTTTTCAACTTCGTTGCCTTCCCCGCCCCAGTGTTTCGGCACCCCTTGTGGGTATTTCTTATTGAAGGCTGCCAATCCCGCGCTGGTCAACGATTCGAAAGCTGCTTGAGGGGCCTGTGGGTTTTGCGGGTGGCCACTGATCAGCGATATGAAGGTGCCGACCGCTCCAAACAGCGCCAGCACGAACGCTTCCGGCAACTCTCCGGGCGTCAAAGCCTTATGCAACTGATCGGCAATTTCGGAACCATGATTGGGGCAACTGACCGAGGTGACTGACGCTACCTTTTCCGGGTGCAGCGCTGCTACATAGCGTGCGGACAGTGGACCTTGGCTATGGCCGATCAGATTGACCTTGGCTGCTCCCGTTTCCAGCAAAATGCGATTGACGTGTTCGAGCAGTTTTTCACCGCGTTCCTCGTTTCCATTAACCGCTGGAATGTTAACGGTAAACACTTTGGCGCCGGCCCGTTCCAGCGCTTCCTTGATGTCGAAGAAGTAGGGATAGCCGGCGATTGTGTCGAAGCCAAAAAGGCCGTGGACCAAAACAATTGGGTATTGCGTAGACGCATCCATGTTCATGCTCATACCTGTCGATAGCGGACTTTAGTGAAACAGATGCTATTGACTGCCTGATCTGTCGCGGGCTAACCGTAGGTCACAAAATGGGTTGTTTCAAATCGCTTGAGAAAAGCACCGTCAGCCTGGAAGGGCCGTTTGCCGGATCAGAAAAAATCAAATTGACACCCAATCATATGATGATTAGCGTGGCCTCCATCGCGAACGGCTTTTTGCCGTCCCTGCCTCGAGGTTTTCATGTCCAGCAGTTTTCATGCGTCGACGGTCGATTGGCTAGGCTGCTGGATTGCCGCCGGCCAGGTTAAGCCCGGCGAAACCATCAAGGTTGAAGCCGACCTGGGCGAGCAGCTCGGGGTCAGTCGCACGGTCATCCGCGAAGCCATCAAAACCCTGGTTGCCAAAGGCATGCTCGAAGTCGGGCCGAAGGTCGGCACACGAGTGCTGCCGGTGCGCCGCTGGAACCTGTTTGATCCGCAAGTCGTCGGCTGGTTGTCCCGCAGCGGCTTGCCGGAAAACTTTGTCGACGACTTGCTCGACTTGCGCCGCACCATCGAACCCATGGCGGTGCGCTGGGCCTGCGAGCGGGCCACTGTCGAACAGGTTCAAGCGATCCTTCAGGCTTACAACGCGCTGGAACGAGCGGTGGATAGCGGCATCGACTACAACCGCGCCGACCAGTTCTTCCACGAGTGCATCCTCGCCGCCAGCCACAATCAATTCATCGAACAAATGGTCCCGGCCCTCGGCGCGCTGCTGGCGGTGTCGTTCGAAGTGTCCGCTGCCGACCCGGACGAACTGCGCCGCACACTGCCCATCCACAAAGACATGGCCGACGCCATCGCCGCCCGGGACGCCGCGCGGGGTGTGTGGGCCTGCATGACCCTGATCGACAACGCCGACCTGGCCATCAAGCGTTTCTACCCGCAAGTCATGGCCGACAAAAAAGCCAGCTGACCACACAAATCCCCTTGTAGGAGCGAGGCTTGCCCGCGAAGGCGTCGACACATTCAACATGGGTGTCACAGATACACAGCCTTCGGGAGCAAGCCCCCTCCCACCTAAAACAAGAACAATGCAGGAGGTTTCATGACGTGGACTGCCGTTACCCAACACCGGGCACAGCTCGGTGAAGGCCCATTCTGGGATGCGTCAACCCAGGCGTTGTACTGGGTAGACATCGCCGGCAAGCAAGCGCTGAGGCTGATCGGTGCCAACGTGCAGATCTGGCAAATGCCCGAACACGTGTCCGCCTTCATCCCCTGCGAAAGCGGCGATGCGCTGGTGACCATGACCAGCGGCGTGTATCGGCTGGACCTGGATTCGCCAGGCCTGGAACCGCGCCTCACCTTGCTTTGTGTCGCTGACCCGCAACCCGGCAATCGCCCCAACGAAGCCCGCTGCGATGCACTCGGCCGGCTCTGGCTCGGCACCATGCAGAACAACATCGGTTTACAGGGCGAGGACTTGCCCATCGAGCGCCGCTCCGGTGGCTTGTTCCGCATTGATGCCGACGCACGGGTCACGCCGCTGCTCCGAGGGTTGGGCATTCCCAACACCCTATTGTGGAGCGATGACCTGACCCGCGTGTATTTCGCCGACAGCCTCGACCGCACGCTCTATCAACATGTCATTCGCACCGACGGTAGCCTCGAACCTGCGCAAGCCTGGTTCGGCCCCCACGAACGCGGCGGCCCGGATGGTTCGGCGATGGACGCGCAGGGCTATCTCTGGAACGCCCGATGGGACGGCAGCTGTCTGCTGCGATTAAGTCCCGAAGGCCATGTCGATCAAATCATTGAACTGCCGATCAGCCGCCCAACCAGCTGTGTGTTCGGCGGCGAAGACTTGAAAACCCTATACATCACCAGCGCCGCCAGCCCGCTTAACCATCCGTTGGACGGCGCGGTGCTATCGATTCGGCTCGATGTACCTGGAAAAACCTGTACCCGGTTTGCCGGATAAATCCCAATATATGAGACGTAAAATTATATATTGAGATTATTTGGTGGTCGGGTTTATAGTCGGCTCCATCAGTTACACGCACTCACACTTAAAAAAACAAAACAGGTGAAGTGATGCAGCGATTTTCTCAAAAGCTTTTCGGCCGGACATCGACAGATGCCCGGTTTTTGTCGTGCCTGAAAAAGGGAGTCTGGATTCATGGCTGAACCTCTTTCCTTGCCACCGGTGCCCGAGCCGCCGAAGGGCGAACGACTGAAAAACAAAGTCGTGCTGTTGACCGGTGCGGCTCAAGGCATCGGTGAAGCCATCGTCGCCACCTTTGTTTCCCAGCAAGCCAAGCTGATCATCAGCGATATCCAGGGCGAGAAAGTCGAAAAAGTCGCGGCCCATTGGCGGGACAAAGGTTTTGACGTCCAGGCGATCAAGGCTGACGTGTCCAGCCAGCAAGACCTGCACGCCATGGCCAGACTGGCCGTCGAACGTCACGGCCGGATCGACGTGTTGGTCAACTGCGCCGGGGTCAACGTGTTCCGCGATCCGCTGGAAATGACCGACGAAGACTGGCGCCGTTGCTTCGCCATCGACCTGGACGGCGCCTGGTATGGCTGCAAAGCCGTGTTGCCGCAGATGATCGAGCAGGGTATCGGCAGCATCATCAACATTGCCTCGACCCATTCCACCCACATCATTCCCGGTTGCTTCCCGTACCCGGTAGCCAAACACGGCTTGCTCGGCCTGACCCGCGCCCTCGGCATCGAGTACGCGCCGAAGGGCATTCGCGTCAACGCCATTGCGCCGGGCTACATCGAAACCCAACTGAACGTCGACTACTGGAACGGTTTTGCCGACCCACATGCTGAGCGTCAGCGGGCGTTTGACCTGCATCCACCGCGCCGCATCGGTCAGCCGATGGAAGTGGCGATGACTGCCGTATTCCTGGCCAGCGATGAAGCGCCATTCATCAATGCCTCATGCATCACCATCGATGGTGGTCGCTCGGTGATGTACCACGACTGAGTAAGTGGATTTCAGCGCGGAACTCCGTCTGAATTCCAATCATCATACGATATGACTATTCGCTTCACGGTTTGACCGCTGCATCGGCTTTCAAATAACGCTCAAAAAAAATAACAAGGAGTCAGCTTATGAATCGTCGTCGTGGGATCCGTTCCCTGTGCTGTGCCGCTTTGGCGGTCACGGCGGTCAGCCTGAGCAGTTCGCTGCTGGCGGCCGAGCAAGTGAAGATCGGTTTTCTGGTCAAGCAGGCGGAAGAGCCCTGGTTCCAGACCGAATGGGCTTTCGCTGAAAAGGCCGGGAAAGAGAAGGGCTTCACCGTGATCAAGATCGCCGTGCCTGACGGCGAGAAAACCCTCTCGGCCATCGACAGCCTGGCGGCCAACGGCGCCAAGGGCTTCGTCATTTGCCCGCCGGACGTCGGCCTCGGCCCGGCCATCGTGGCCAAGGCCAAGCTCAACGGTTTGAAAGTGATGGCGGTCGATGACCGTTTTGTCGATGCCAACGGCAAGTTCATGGAAGACGTGCCTTACCTCGGCATGGCGGCTTTCGAAGTCGGCCAGAAACAGGGTGCCGCCATGGCCACCGAAGCTAAAAAGCGCGGCTGGGACTGGAAAGAAACCTACGCGGTGATCAACACCTTCAACGAACTCGACACCGGCAAGAAACGCACCGACGGTTCGGCCAAGGCGCTGGAAGATGCGGGCTTCCCGAAAGACCACATCCTCTACACCGCACAGAAAACCCTCGACGTACCGGGCAGCATGGACGCCACCAACTCGGCGCTGGTGAAACTGCCCAGCGGAGCGAAAAACCTGATCATCGGCGGCATGAACGACAACACCGTGCTCGGCGGCGTGCGCGCCACCGAAAGCGCCGGGTTTGCGGCGGCCAACGTAATCGGCATCGGCATCAACGGCACCGACGCCATCGGCGAACTGAAAAAGCCTAACAGCGGCTTCTTCGGCTCAATGCTGCCTAGCCCGCACATCGAGGGCTACAACACTGCGGCGATGATGTATGAGTGGGTGACCACCGGCAAAGAACCGCCGAAATACACCGCCATGGACGATGTGACGCTGATCACGCGTGAAAACTTCAAGCAGGAACTGGAAAAGATCGGCCTGTGGAACTGAAGGCCGGTTGATTTCATCGGCGGCCCTGGCGACGGGGCTGCCTGATCTGTGTGATGAGGTGGTTATGCAAGCGCAAACACAAACACAAGAACACCGCGGCGACAGCTTGCGCTTCAACGGGATCGGCAAGACCTTTCCCGGCGTGAAGGCGCTGGACGGCATCAGCTTCGTTGCGCATCCGGGGCAGGTGCATGCCTTGATGGGCGAGAACGGCGCGGGCAAATCGACGCTGCTGAAAATCCTCGGTGGCGCCTACATCCCGAGCAGCGGCGATCTGCAGATCGGCGAGCAGACGATGGTCTTCAAGTCCACCGCCGACAGCATCGCCAGCCGCGTGGCGGTGATCCACCAAGAGCTGCACCTGGTCCCGGAAATGACCGTGGCGGAGAACCTGTTCCTCGGTCACTTGCCGGCGAGTTTCGGTCTGATCAATCGCGGCGCCTTGCGCCAGCAAGCATTGGCCTGCCTCAAGGGCCTGGCGGATGAAATCGATCCGCAAGAGAAAGTCGGACGGCTGTCCCTCGGCCAGCGGCAACTGGTGGAAATCGCCAAGGCGTTGTCCCGTGGTGCCCATGTGATTGCGTTCGACGAACCGACCAGCAGCCTCTCGGCCCGAGAGATTGATCGTTTGATGGCGATCATTGGGCGGCTGCGGGACGAAGGCAAAGTGGTGCTCTACGTCTCTCATCGCATGGAAGAAGTGTTCCGCATTTGCAACGCGGTGACGGTGTTCAAGGACGGCCGCTTCGTGCGCACGTTCGAGAACATGAGCGAACTGACCCACGACCAATTGGTGACCTGCATGGTCGGTCGCGACATTCAGGACATCTACGATTACCGCCCACGCCAGCGAGGTGCAGTGGCGATGAAGGTCGACGGGTTGCTCGGGCCGGGCCTGCGTGAGCCGGTGAGTTTCGAGGTGCACAAAGGCGAAATTCTCGGGCTGTTCGGTCTGGTCGGCGCGGGTCGCACCGAGTTGTTCCGGATGCTCAGCGGGCTGACGCGCAACACCGCCGGACGCCTGGAGCTGCGCGGTCATGAACTGAAACTGCGTTCACCGCGGGATGCGATTGCCGCCGGGATTTTGCTGTGC
>Ga0209847_1000065_pt1 | contig 48722 bp, 44 predicted proteins | sample OrgsoiDNA_201060_FD_185808 | JGI IMG/M metagenome (GOLD analysis project Ga0209847, IMG submission 185808) | Permafrost soil microbial communities from the Arctic, to analyse light accelerated degradation of dissolved organic matter (DOM) -... | ecosystem: Environmental > Terrestrial > Soil >... | reverse complement strand
GCTGCGGGACTTGCCGTGCGTCACCGTCGATGGCCACCGCATGCCGCTGTGGGTCAACACCGGCCTGCTGGCGGACGTGGCGCGGGCGCAGAAGCGTGGCGCTGAAGGCGTGGGCCTGTACCGCACCGAAGTGCCGTTCATGATCAACCAGCGCTTCCCGAGCGAAAAAGAGCAACTGGCGATCTATCGCGAGCAGCTCGCCGCGTTCCACCCGCAACCGGTGACCATGCGCAGCCTGGACATCGGCGGCGACAAGTCGCTGTCGTACTTCCCGATCAAGGAAGACAACCCGTTCCTCGGCTGGCGCGGGATTCGCGTCACCCTCGACCACCCGGAAATTTTCCTGGTCCAGACCCGCGCGATGCTCAAGGCCAGTGAAGGCTTGAACAACCTGCGGATTCTGCTGCCGATGATCTCCGGCATTCATGAGCTGGAAGAAGCCCTGCACCTGATTCACCGTGCGTGGGGCGAAGTCCGCGACGAAGGCACTGATGTGCCGATGCCGCCGATTGGCGTGATGATCGAGATTCCGGCAGCGGTGTACCAGACCAAGGAACTGGCGCGGATGGTGGACTTCCTGTCGGTTGGCTCCAACGACCTGACCCAGTACCTGCTGGCGGTGGACCGGAACAACCCGCGAGTGGCCGACCTCTACGACTACCTGCACCCGGCGGTGCTGCAAGCTTTGCAGAATGTAGTGCGTGACGCCCATGCCGAAGGCAAACCGGTGAGTATCTGCGGCGAAATGGCCGGCGACCCGGCGGCAGCAGTGTTGTTGATGGCGATGGGCTTCGACAGCCTGTCGATGAACGCCACCAACTTGCCGAAGGTGAAGTGGATGCTGCGCCAGATCAACCTGAGCAAGGCCAAGGAATTGCTGGCTGAGCTGATGACCATCGACAACCCGCAAGTTATCCACAGCTCGCTGCAATTGGCGCTGAAGAACCTTGGGTTGGCGCGGATGATTAATCCGGCTTCGGTCAAGACGCTCTAAACCTGCTGCGGCCTCTTCGCGAGCAAGCCCGCTCCGACATTTGAAATGCATTCCGAATGTGGGAGCGGGCTTGCTCGCGAAGGCGTCCGCCCAGATAACACCAATCTAAATCGTCAACTCCACTTCCCCCAAATGCCCGCCATACGGCCCAAAACTGCGCTCCACCATCACCCGCGTCCCATCCGCCTGAACGATCAACGCCGTACTCGCCCGTGTCCCATACGTCGGGCTGGCAATAAACACACTCGACAACAACGTCTCGGTGGCCAACCCCACCCCGGTATCCGGCAGTTCCGCAAACGGCGCTGCCTGCGAGTCGCTCAAAATCGCCAACAACGCCTCAGGCCGCGGATCGTCCAGCACTTCACTCAACGCAGCCTTGGCCTTGAGCACCTTCGGCCACGGCGTATCCAGCCCGGCGTTCGACAATCCATAAACCCCCGGCGCCAGCATCACCGCCGCGGTTTCCCGTGCATTGAAGTGCCACAGCTCGTTGGTATTGCCTATCAGTAGGTTAAACCCGGCATATTCCAGCGAACGTCCGACAACGTCGCTCAAATAGTCGTCAATGGACATGTCGCCGCTGAGAAACCCCGCGACCAATTCACCCCGTGACTTGCGCGACGGAGGTTGATGCGGATCGCGGATATTCGTCAGCGCGGCAAAGCGCCCATCGGCACCCACGCCGAGCCAGGTGCCGCCCGCTTCCAGATCCTGGCCGGCATGAACGTGGGGCGAATGTGACCACTGAGCCAGGGGCAGGGTGGGCCGGGCATAGAATTCGTCGCGGTTGGCCGCCACGATCAACGGCTGGGCGTGGCCGGGCCGCCAGGCAAAGACAATCAGGCACATAAGGTGGTCCTTGTGTGTTTTTTGCTCACTCTACGCAGACATCGCCCGTCGATCCATCGGCTTGCGTAGTAGAGCCCGAGGCCATGCATCCGTTACCATGCCGCACCTGTTTTTGGGGATGCGTGAGGATACGGTCGTGGAATTTCTGCTCTACCTGGCGCTCGGCGCCTGTGCGGGCGTGCTGGCCGGGCTGTTCGGGGTAGGCGGCGGGATCATCATCGTCCCGGTGCTGGTGTTCAGTTTCAAACTGCAAGGCTTCGATCCGTCGATCCTTACGCACCTGGCCGTCGGCACTTCACTGGCGACGATCATCTTTACCTCGGTCAATGCGGTTCGCGAGCATCACCGCCGGGGCGCCGTACGTTGGCCGATTTTTGCCTGGATGACCGTTGGCATTCTCATCGGCGCCGGTTTCGGCGCGCTGACCGCTGAAGCGATCTCCGGCCCGAATTTGCAGAAGATCATCGGCATATTCGCATTGATCGTCTCCGCTCAGCTCGCCCTGGACTTCAAACCCAAGGCCAGCCGAACGGTGCCGGGGAAAGTCGGTCTGACCGTGGCCGGTAGTGTGATTGGCTGGGCTTCGGCGATTTTCGGGATTGGCGGCGGGTCGTTGACCGTGCCGTTCCTGACCTGGCGTAGCGTGCCGATGCAACATGCGGTGGCCACATCGTCGGCCTGCGGGCTGCCGATTGCCCTGGCAAGTGCATTAAGTTTCATGATTTTGGGCTGGCACGATCCATTGTTGCCGGCCCATAGTCTCGGTTTTATTTATTTGCCGGCGTTGCTGGGGATTGCCCTGACCAGCATGTTCTTTGCCCGCTTCGGTGCGCGACTGGCTCACAATTTGTCGCCGCGCTTGCTCAAAAGACTATTCGCCGCTTTGCTGTTCTGCGTCGGGCTGAATTTCCTGCTCTGACGCCAATCGCAATCCTGGCTTAATCCTGAGGTGGCAGCGTCCCCCGGGAATTTTGAAGGTTTCAACTCTAACGAGGAGTCGCAATGCTGCCTTACCCGCAGATCGACCCGGTGGCCCTGGCCATCGGTCCGCTGAAAATCCACTGGTACGGTCTGATGTACCTGATCGGCATCGGCGGCGCCTGGCTGCTGGCGTCCCGTCGGCTGAACCGCTTCGATCCGACCTGGACCAAGGAAAAACTCTCCGATCTGATCTTCTGGTTGTCGATGGGGGTTATTGTCGGTGGCCGTTTGGGCTACGTGCTGTTCTACGACCTGAGCGCTTACCTGGCCAACCCGACGCTGATTTTCGAAGTGTGGAAGGGTGGCATGGCGTTCCACGGCGGGTTTATCGGGGTGATGATCGCGGCCTGGTGGTTCGGTCGCCGCAACGGCAAGTCGTTCTTCCAACTGATGGACTTCGTCGCACCGATGGTGCCGATTGGTCTGGGCGCCGGGCGTATCGGTAACTTCATCAACGCCGAGTTGTGGGGCAAACCGACCGATCTGCCATGGGCGATGGTGTTTCCACCGTTCAGCGACCCGGCACAACTGCCGCGCCACCCTTCGCAGCTGTACCAGTTCGCACTGGAAGGCGTGGCGCTGTTCCTGATTCTCTGGTTGTTCTCGCGCAAGCCACGGCCAACCATGGCAGTTTCCGGCATGTTCGCGCTGTTCTACGGGATCTTCCGTTTCGTTGTCGAGTTCGTTCGCGTACCTGACGCGCAACTCGGTTACCTGGCGTTCGGTTGGGTGACCATGGGGCAGATTCTGTGCATCCCGATGATCGTCGCCGGTCTGTTCCTGATCTGGCTGGCTTATCATCGCGAGCCAAAGACCCCAGTGACTTCGGCCGCTTAAGACGCCGCGCTTTAGATTCGAATCCGGGGCCACGGCTCCGGGTTCCAGGACACAGGTAACTCATGAAGCAATATCTCGATCTGGTGGCTCACGTCATCAAGAACGGCACCAAACAGGCCAACCGTACCGGCGTCAACACCATCAGTTTCCCTGGCGCGATGCTGCGTTATGACCTGAAGGAAGGTTTTCCGGCGATCACCACCCGCAAGATGGCCTTCAAATCGGCCATCGGCGAGATGTGCGGTTTCCTGCGCGGGGTGAACAACGCCGCCGAATTTCGGGCTCTGGGCTGCAAAGTCTGGGACCAGAACGCCAACGAAAATGCCCAGTGGCTGGCCAACCCGTTCCGTCAGGGCGAAGACGACCTCGGCGAGATCTATGGTGTGCAATGGCGCAAATGGCCGGCGTACAAGCAGATCCCGCTCAGCAACCCGGCGGCCATCGAGCAGACCCTGAGCCAGGGCTATCGTCAGATTGCCGAAGGTGAAGAAGACGGTCAGGCCTACGTGGTGCTGTACAAGGCGATCGACCAGATCCGCCAGTGCGTCGACACCATCATCAAGGACCCGGGCAGCCGTCGCATCCTGTTCCACGGCTGGAACGTCGCCCAGCTCGATGAAATGGCCTTGCCGCCGTGCCACCTGCTGTACCAGTTCCACCCGAATGTCGAGACCAAAGAGATTTCTTTGACCCTCTACATCCGCTCCAACGACCTGGGCCTGGGCACGCCGTTCAACCTCACCGAAGGCGCCGCGCTGCTGAGCCTGATCGGTCGCCTGACCGGCTACACGCCGCGCTGGTTCACCTATTTCATCGGTGACGCCCATGTCTACGAAAACCATTTGGACATGCTGAATGAACAGCTCACCCGCGAGCCGTTCCCGATGCCGAAACTGGTGATCAGTGACCGTGTGCCGGAGTTTGCCAAGACTGGCGAGTACCAGCCGGAGTGGCTGGAGTTGATCGAGCCGAGTGATTTCTCGCTTGAGGGTTATCAGCACCATGCGCCGATGACCGCGCCGATGGCGGTCTGATTCAGGCACCGCTTCGCGGTGTTCGCGGGCAAGCCTCGCTCCTACAGGTTCACACCATTCCCGTAGGAGCGAGGCTTGCCCGCGAAGGCGTCCTCAATGCCCATGACTTCTCCCGACATGGGAATGCTCAACCTCCGTCGCCACAACCCCGCCGCTCACTTCCAGCCGCTGCAAAATCCCGCACTGATCGATATCCGGCCCTTCGCTGCAACGTTGGCGCAGGTCGAGCAGTTGTATCTGCAAGGCCAGCAAACCATCGATCCGTGCCTTGACGTGATGGATGTGTTCGTCGATCAGCGCATTCACGTTTTCGCACTGATCCTGCGGGCTGTCGCGCAGGGTCAGTAGGCTGCGGATTTCTTCGAGAGTCATGTCGAGGGTGCGGCAGTTGCGGATAAAAGTCAGGCGCTCGGCATGAGCCTGGGTGTAGACGCGGTAGTTGCCATCGCTGCGGGCCGGCTCCGGGAGCAGGTTTTCGCGCTCGTAATAGCGGATGGTTTCCACTGCGCAGTCGGTCAGTTTGGCCAGTTCTCCGATCTTCATCGCGACAATCTCCAAAAGGTTGCTTGACCCTATAGTGGCTACAGGGTCTTTACTTGGCAACAGGCATCTTTATGGACGCAACCCGATGAGCGATTCCCTTCACACCCACAAACCCGAGGCTGATCACGATCACGATCACAGCCACAAGCTGCAGCCTGTGCAGAAGAAGCACGACCATGGCGGCCACGGGGATTCCTGCTGTTCCTCCAAAGCCGCCGCGCCATCGCTGATCAAGCTGAGCGACAAGCCGACCGACGGCGCGCGGCTGAGCAGTTTCCGCATCGACGCGATGGACTGCCCGACCGAGCAAACACTGATCCAGAACAAACTGGGCAAGCTGTCGGGTGTGCAGCAACTGGAATTCAACCTGATCAACCGGGTGTTGGGCGTGACCCACGATCTGCCGAGCACTGCGCCGATCATCGAGGCGATCAAGTCGCTGGGCATGGTCGCGGAGCCGCTGGAAAAAGGTGTCGAAGCCCCCGCGCCAGCCGCCGAGAAGAAGCACTGGTGGCCTTTGGCGCTGTCCGGCGTGGGCGCGTTGGCAGCTGAAGTCATCCACTTCACCAACGCCGCACCGACCTGGGTGGTGGCGATCATCGCTCTGATTTCGATCCTCAGCGGCGGCCTCACCACTTACAAGAAAGGCTGGATCGCCCTCAAAAACCTCAACCTGAACATCAACGCACTGATGAGCATCGCGGTGACTGGTGCGATCCTCATCGGCCAATGGCCGGAAGCGGCGATGGTGATGTTCCTGTTTACCATCGCTGAATTGATCGAAGCCAAGTCCCTGGACCGCGCCCGCAACGCCATCGGCGGGCTGATGCAGATGACCCCGGAACAAGCCACGGTGCAGCAGGCCGACGGGAGTTGGGTCGAGCAAGACGTCAAAACTATCGAGCTGGGTGCGCGAGTGCGAGTGCGTCCGGGCGAGCGCATCGGCCTCGACGGCCAAGTGGTTTCCGGCACTTCGACCATCGATCAGGCGCCGATCACCGGCGAAAGCCTGCCGATCGAGAAGACTGTGGGCGATAAAGTCTTCGCCGGCACCATCAACCAGGCGGGTTCGCTGGAATACACCGTGACCGCTGCGGCCAACAACTCGACCCTGGCGCGGATCATCCACGCCGTCGAGCAAGCCCAAGGCGCGCGGGCACCGACCCAGCGCTTCGTTGATCAGTTTTCGAAAATCTACACCCCGGCAGTGTTCATCTTCGCCCTGGCTGTCGCGGTTATTCCGCCATTGTTCATGGGCGCGCTGTGGTTCGACTGGATCTACCGGGCGCTGGTGTTGCTGGTGGTTGCTTGCCCATGTGCGCTGGTGATTTCCACCCCGGTGACCATCGTCAGCGGCCTCGCGGCAGCGGCGCGCAAAGGGATTCTGGTCAAGGGCGGCGTCTATCTGGAGGGCGGTTACAAGCTCGATTACCTGGCCCTGGATAAGACCGGCACCATCACCCACGGCAAACCGGTACAGACCGATTATCTGTCCCTCGACCCGACTACCGATGAAACCGCGCCAGCTATTGCCGCAGCGCTGGCCGGCCGTTCCGATCACCCGGTATCGCTGGCTATCGCCAACGCCGCTGTGGATAAACAACTGGCGCCGTGGGTTGTGGATAACTTCGAGGCTTTGGCCGGTCGCGGTGTGCGCGGTGAAATCGATGGTCAGGTCTACCACTTGGGCAACCATCGACTGGTGGAAGAGCTGAACCTCTGCTCGCCAGCGCTGGAAGAAAAACTGTTCGCACTGGAGAAACAGGGCAAATCCGTGGTGCTGCTGCTCGACAAGTCTGGCCCCTTGGCGCTGTTTGCCGTGGCGGACACAGTGAAAGAGTCCAGCCGTGAAGCGATTCAACAGCTTCACGATCTCGGCATCAAAACCCTGATGCTGACCGGCGACAACGTCCACACCGCCCAGGCGATTGCCGCGCAAGTCGGGATCGACGAAGCCAAGGGCGACCTGCTGCCGACCGACAAACTGCAAGCCATCGAAGCCCTTTATGCGAAAGGACATAACGTCGGGATGGTCGGCGACGGCATCAACGACGCCCCGGCATTGGCCCGGGCTGAGATCGGTTTTGCCATGGCCGCCGCAGGCACCGATACCGCCATCGAGACGGCTGATGTCGCCCTGATGGACGACGATTTGCGCAAAATCCCTGCGTTCATCCGACTGTCGCGTCAGACCTCAAGCATCCTGAAACAGAACATCGCCCTCGCTTTGGTCATCAAGGCTATCTTTCTTGGGGTAACCTTCGCCGGGATCGCCACCATGTGGATGGCGGTGTTCGCCGACATGGGCGTCAGCCTGTTGGTGGTGTTCAACGGTTTGCGCCTTTTGCGCAAATAAGCGATGAGGAACGGGTGTGCTGAGTGCCGAGCTGAAGGCGTTTTACATGGTGGCCCGCTTGGGCAGCATTACCCTGGCGGCCAAGAAGCTCGGCCTGAGCCAACCCACCGTGACGACCCAGATTCGGCATCTGGAAAGCCAATACTCGGTTGAGCTGTTCTACCGTGGCGGTCGCCGCCTCAGCGTCAGCGATGAAGGCGCGCGGCTGCTGCCGATGGTCAAGGCGCTGTTGCAGCAGGAAGCCGACATCGAGTTTTTCCTGCGCAACAGCGGCCAGGTCCAGGGCACGTTGCGCATCGCCGCCACCGCTCCGTATTACATCCTCGATCTGGTGAAGACCTTTCGCGAGCGTTTGCCGCAGGTGGAAGTGTCGGTGGAAATCGGCAACTCCCAGCAAGTGCTCGAAGCGCTGGAGGATTACCGGGTCGATGTCGCCGCGTCTTCGCAGTTGCTGGACGATGCGCGGCTGATTCGCCGAGTGCTCGGCAGCGATCCGCTGGTGCTGGCGGTACATCGTAATCATCCGTTGGCAGTACACGATCATGTGCCGCTCAGCGCGTTGGCGGGGCATACCTTGTTGATGCGTGAGTCGGGCTCGACCACTCGGCGGCTGACTGAAGAGTTACTGGCCAGCGCCGGGGTGAGTTTTGGGCCGCTGCTGGAGATTGGTAGCCGTGAGTCGATCCGTGAAGCGGTGCTGCGCAATATCGGCATCAGCATCATCGCCCGGCAGGAAGTGCCGCATGACCCGCAATTGCGGGTGCTGACCATCGAGAATGCGCCGCAGATTCCGGAGTACTTGTACTGCCTCAAGGAGCGAAAGGGCGCGCGGTTGCCGGCGGCGTTTCTGGGGTTGGCGCAGGAAATGGCCCCCGCCTAGATTCCTGTGGCGAGGGGGCTTGCCCCCGTTCGGCTGCGCAGCAGTCGTAAACCCATTAAATGCGGTATGCCTGAAAAAACACCCTCGCAGTTTTGGGGCCGCTTCGCGACCCAACGGGGGCAAGCCCCCTCGCCACAATTTCATCTGGCATAAAGCTGTGGATTTCTCTCAACCCAAATCCCCGAATACCACTATCGGCCGTTTTTGCCTCGTTGCCACATGACGGACGCATTACAAACCTAGGATGGCCCTCATCTGCTTGATGAGGTCTGTCCATGAACCACTCGATCGCAACTGCCCTGACGAACCCCGGCGCCCCCATGAAAGTGCGCGGCGTGCAGAAACGCTTCGGCGCCTTCACCGCGCTGGATAACGTTTCCCTCGACGTGGCGGCCGGTGAGCTGGTGTGTCTGCTGGGCCCGTCGGGGTGTGGCAAAACCACCTTGCTGCGTTGCATTGCCGGTCTGGAGAAGCAGGACAGCGGCGAGTTGTACCTGGGTGATCGCGACGTTTCCCACCTGGCGCCGCAAGCCCGGGACTACGGCATTCTGTTCCAGTCCTACGCGCTGTTCCCCAATCTGACCGTCGAAGCGAACATTGCCTACGGCCTCGCCGGCAGTGGTCGCGATGAAGTGCGCAAGCGTGTCGGTCAGATGCTGGAACTGGTCGGCCTGCTCGGCAGTGAGAAAAAGTACCCCGGCCAATTGTCCGGCGGCCAACAGCAGCGCGTCGCACTGGCCCGAGCCTTGGCTCCGGCGCCTTCGTTGTTGCTGCTCGACGAACCGATGTCGGCACTCGACGCGCGAGTCCGCGAGCACCTGTGCACCGAGCTGCGCCAATTGCAGCGCAACCTTGGCGTCACGACCCTGATGGTCACGCACAATCAGGACGAGGCCATGCTGATGGCCGATCGCATCGCCGTGATGAACAACGGCAGAGTCGAGCAGTACGCCACGCCGCAGGAAATCTACGACCGTCCGGCCACGCCGTTTGTGGCGGAGTTCGTTGGTCAGGGCAACTGGCTGCCGTTCCGCCGCAGCAGCGACAGCCACGCCCAGGTCGGCGGGATGAACATGCGCCTGGCCGAAGGCAGTGCGAAAACCGCGTCCGGCCGTTTGTTCTGCCGCCCGGAGGCGATCAACGTCAACCCGCCGGTGCACGAAGAAAACCTGTTCCCGGCCAAGGTTCGTGAAATCACCTTCCTCGGCAATCGCTGCCGCATGAGTTTCGAACTCGACCAACTGCCGGGCCATCCGCTGCTGGCCGAACTTGCCCCGGAGGCCATGCCGCGCCTCGGCGCCCAGCACATCATGGTCGCCTTGCCACCGCGTAGCCTGCAGGTGTTTGCCTGATGGGCGCGAACCTCGCGCTGCCGATACCGCACAAGCAGGTTCGGCAGACCTCCCGTGCCGAGATCGGCGACCGGGTGTTCGTGGTCGGCGGCAAAGTGCTGTTGCTGGTCTTGCTCGGTGTCGCGGTGTTGATGCCGTTGCTGGCGATCTTCTGGCGCGGTTTCAGCGCTGAAGCCGGGCAGGGCGGTGGTCTGGTGGCTGCCCGTGAATTGGTGACCAGCGCGAATTTCCATTGGTTGCTCGGCAACAGTCTGAAAGTTTCCCTCAGCGTCGCGGCCATCGTCGTACCGCTGGCTTACCTGTTTGCCTACGCCCTGCAACGTACGTTGATTCCGGGCAAGGGCATCTGGCGCGGGATGTCTCTGTTGCCGCTGATGGCACCGTCGATGCTGCCGGGGATTGCACTGGTTTACCTGTTCGGTAACCAGGGCATGTTGCGTGGTTTGCTCTCGGACAATATCTACGGTTTCTGGGGGATTGTTCTCGGTGAGGTGATCTACACCTTCCCACACGCCTTGATGATTCTTCTGTCGGCGCTGTCCCTGGCGGATGCGCGACTGTTCGATGCCGCTTCAAGCATGGGCGCCAGTCCGGCGAAAGCCTTTCGCAGCATCACCTGGCCGGCGACGCGTCAGGCGGTGTTCGCGGCGTTCTGCCTCGTCTTCACCCTGACCATCACCGACTTCGGCGTGCCCGTAGTGGTTGGCGGCGACTATCAAGTGCTGGCACTGGAAGCCTACAAAGCCGTGGTCGGCCAGCAACAGTTCGGTCGTGGCGCGTTGATCGGCATGGTTCTGCTGCTGCCGGCGCTATTCAGTTTCGGGGTCGACGCCTGGCTGCGTCGGCGTCACGGCGATTCCATGAGCGGTCGGGCGCAAGTGTTCAAACCGGCGCCATCGAAGCTGCGGGACGGCTGCTACCTGGCCGTTGTGCTGCTGATCTGCGCGGTGTTGCTGTTGGTGTTCGGCATGGCGGTGTACTCGTCGCTGGTGAAATTCTGGCCGTACAACCTGTCGCTGTCGCTCAACCATTACCAGTTCAACGACACCGCAGGCGGTGGCTGGCTGGCCTACGGCAACAGCGTGAAGATGGCCCTGTGCACGGCGTTGATCGGCAGCGTGCTGATTTTCACCGGCGCCTACCTGATGGAAAAAACCAAAGGCCAGCGCGGATTGAATCTGACCCTGCGCATGCTCAGTTTCGTACCGATGGCGGTGCCGGGTCTGGTGTTGGGCCTGGGTTACGTCTTCTTCTTCAACCTCAACGGCAACCCGCTGCATGTGCTCTACGGGACCATGACCCTGCTGGTGGTCTGCACCATTGCTCACTATTTGACCACCGCGCAAATGACCGCCACCACTGCGCTGCGCCAACTCGACGCCGAGTTCGAGGCCGCCGCGCTGTCGCTCAAGGCGCCGCTGTATCGGCATTACCTGCGGGTCACCGTGCCGATCTGCCTGCCGGCGCTGCTGGACATCGTGCGCTACCTGTTCGTCTCGGCGATGACCACCGTCTCGGCAGCGATCTTCCTCTACAGCCCCGACACCATCCTTGCGGCGGTGGCGGTGCTGAACATGGACGACGCCGGCAACGTCGGTGGCGCGGCGGCGATGTCGACTTTGATTCTGTTCACTTCGGCGGGCGTGTCCCTGCTGCTGGCCTGGGCTTCGCGCGGTTTGCTGCGCCGCTCCCAGGCCTGGCGGCAGACCGCGCCTGGCCATTGATTTTCAATCCCGCAAACCTCAACTCAAACAGGAAAAGATCATGTTCAAGCCCCTGGCCCTGGCCGCTGCTGTCCTCACCGCTTTCAGCCTGAACGCCTTCGCGGCGAAAACCGAGTTGACGGTGTACACCGCCCTCGAAGCCGAACAACTGACGGCCTATAAGGCGGCCTTCGAAAAGGCCAACCCGGACGTCGAGATCAAGTGGGTGCGTGACTCCACCGGGATCATCACCGCCAAACTGCTGGCCGAAAAAGCCCGGCCACAAGCCGACGCAGTCTGGGGCCTGGCGGCGTCGAGCCTGGCGATCCTCGATCAGCAAGGCATGCTGCAAAGCTATGCGCCAAAGGATTTGGCCAAGATCGGCGGCAACTACCGCGACGCCGCCAACCCGCCAGCCTGGGTCGGCATGGACGTCTGGGCCGCGACCATTTGCTTCAACACTGTCGAAGCCGAAAAGCAGGGCCTGAGCAAACCCGTGAGCTGGCAAGACCTGACCAAGCCTGAGTACAAAGGCAAGATCGTCATGCCTAACCCGGCCTCGTCCGGCACCGGTTTCCTTGATGTCAGCGCCTGGCTGCAAACCTTCGGCGAGAAGCAGGGTTGGGCGTACATGGACGGCTTGCACCAGAACATCGGCCAGTACGTTCACTCCGGTTCCAAGCCTTGCAAACTGGCGGCTTCCGGCGAATTCCCGATTGGTATTTCCTTCGAATACCCGGCCGTCCAGCTGAAACGCCAGGGCGCGCCGCTGGACATCATCCTGCCGAAAGAAGGCCTGGGCTGGGAGATCGAAGCGACCGCCGTAATCAAGGGCACGGCCCATGAAGAAGCGGCGAAGAAACTGGCGGACTTCTCGGCCAGCCCGGCGGCGATGGAGTTGTACAAAGAGAACTTCGCGGTCCTCGCGCAACCGGGTATTGCCAAGCCGCAGACCGAATTGCCCGCGGATTACGAGCAGCGTTTGATCAAGAACGACTTTGCCTGGGCCTCGAAGAATCGCGACGAGATCTTGACCGAGTGGCGTAAGCGCTATGACGGCAAGTCCGAGAAGGTCGTTGCCAAGTAAGATCTCTATCGGCTGATACGGCCTCATCGCGAGCAAGCTCGCTCCCACAGTTGACCGCGTTCCAATGTGGGAGCGAGCTTGCTCGCGATGGCGGTCTGTCATTCAGGACAAAACCCAATGACACAACACAACGACATGCTGATCGTCGGCGCCGGCATTCTGGGCCTGTCTCACGCCTACGCCGCCGCCCGACGCGGCCTCAAAGTCACTGTTTTCGAACGCAGCGAAACCCCGCTCGGCGCCTCGGTCCGCAACTTCGGCCAAGCCCTGGTCACCGGCCAACCGCCAGGCAAAATGCTCGAACTGGCCAAGGCCAGCCGCGAAATCTGGAGCCAATGGGCGGAGTTGGCCGGCCTGCAACTCAAGCGCAACGGCTCGTACCTGTTTGCCCGCACCGAAGCTGAAGAACATCTGCTGCAAGCCTTTTGCAACGGCCGCGCCGTGGAGTACAACTACAACGTCGAGTTACTGCGTGGCGCGGCACTGCGGGATTTGTACGGCGGCCAGTTCAGCCATCACCGCGCCGCGCCGCACGGCAAGGACGATCAGCAACTGTATTCGCGCGAAGCAATTCCAGCGCTGATCGACTACCTGCGCCGCGAATTGGGCGTCGAGTTTCACTTCTCCACCCTGGTGCGCGACATTGAGCCCGGCCGCTTGCACAGCACTGCCGGCAGCTTCTTTGCCGAGCAGATCATCGTCTGCTCCGGTCACGACTATCAGACCTTGCTGGCTGAGTCGATTGCCGCGCTCAACCCGCAAATCTGTCGTCTGCAAATGCTTCGCGCCCGGCCGCAGATCAACCTGAATCTGCAACACGCACTGCTCACCGGATTGAGTTGCGTGCATTACGGCGCGTTTGCCGACCTGCCGGAAGCTGCGGCGGTGCAAGCACAGATCCTGCGGGACGCGCCGCACTTGCAGGAGAACGGCATTCACCTGCTGATCAGCCCGACGCCTCACGGCGAACTGATCATCGGCGATTCCCACCATTACGGCAGCGACCCTTCACCGTTCAACGCCGAGCAGGTGGACGACTGGATGATCGAGCTGGCCGAGCAGACCCTGGGCTGCAAAGTGCAAGTGGTCGAGCGCTGGCAGGGTGTCTATGGTTCACGGGGACCGGGGCCGTTCTCGTTCCTGCGCCCGGCGAAAGGTTTGGGCGTGGCGTTGATGCACACTGGCGTCGGCATGAGCGTCGGGCCGGCGATGGCCGAACGTAACGTCGCACTGTTGTTGGGAGAGGATTGATGGAGCGCCATGAACAAGTGATCGCCGAAGTCTTCGCGCTGTACGAGCGCTTTGGCGACAGCGACTACATCGGTGAGCCGGTGTCGCAGATCGAGCACATGTCCCAGGCCGCCGAACTGGCCATGGCCGAAGGCTTCGACGATGAAGTGGTGTTGGCGGCGTTCTTTCACGATATCGGGCATATCTGTGCTGAGGATGCCGAGAACATGGGCGGGTTTGGCGTGGTCAGTCATGAGCGTTTGGGCGCGGATTATTTGCGTCGGGCTGGCTTCAGCGAGCGCATGGCGCGGCTGGTGGAATACCACGTTCAAGCCAAGCGTTATCTGACGCTCAAGGAGCCGGGGTACTACGAGCGTTTGAGCGAAGCCAGTCGCCGGACACTGGAATATCAGGGTGGGGTGATGACGGTGGCCGAGGCTGAGGCGTTTGAGCGTGATCCGTTGTGTGCGGTCAGTTTGCGGATGCGGCAGTGGGATGAACTGGCAAAGGAAGAGTGGGTGCCGGTGATGGACCTTGGCGTCTTGAAGGAAAAGGCGTTGCGGCTATTGGTTGCGTAGGGCCCCAAGACCGAGGTGCGGCCTTCGCGAGCAAGCCCGCTCCCACATTGGAATGCGTTCCCCTGTGGGAGCGGGCTTGCTCGCGAAGGGGCCGGTTCGAGCACCGCAGATCTAAAGCTGCTGCGCCAACACCTCAACCTGCTCCTGCCTTTCCCCCTGATTCAACTTCGCATGGGGATTAAGCGACGACCATTGCGGATGCGCCCGAGCCTTGTTCAGGGCTTCGGGCAGTTTGCCTTCGCGCCAGGTTTTGTCCTGCGGTGTGGCGACCTGGATGCTTTCCATCGCCGCATGTCCGCGCTGGTTCAGGGCTTGTACCAACTGCCGTTGACGCAACGCCAGCAACCGCAACACGCTGTCGTCGACAGTCAGCTCCCGCCGCCCCTTGATCTTGCCCAGCAACCGGCCGCCATAGCTGCGCGCGGTTTGCAGGGCGCCGCCGGCAATCGCACCGGCCAGTGCTGCTGCGCCGAGGGTCAGGCCGCCGACTAGCAGATCCACGCCAGCCCCCGCCGCTGCGCCAGCCGCGATGCCACTGCCAACCCGCACACCCAATTGCTTGAGGGTTTCCGGGTTGAACAAGTCATCGCCCCAACGGCCATCGAGCAGCGGCAAGTCACTGGCCGCCGCGTCCTGTGGGCGGAAGGCGTAGAGCTTGAGCAACGCTTCGACGCAACGTTGCTCCCGTTGTCGAACGGCTTTGCGCAATTCGTTGATTGCTTGTTGTTCCAGCTCAGGTTTACTCGCCACGCTGCGCCGGCACGCGGCGCAATCGATCAATAATTCGGCAATCAGCCGCGCTGCACTCTGCTGGCGAGCCAGGCGTTGAGCCTGTTGATCGGCGATCAGCCGTTCAAGCTGCTCGCGGGAGTTTTCCAGCAACAGTGCGAGGCTTTCATAGAGTCTGCGTTCGCCATCTTCTGGTGGAGCGACGCTGTCGAAGCGCACCAACGCATGCAAACCCAGCCGCGCCAGAGCCTCGCGCCAATCCGGCTCGCGATGATTGGCGCTGCTGACGAAATTCAGCACCGGCAGCAACGGTTTGCCGCAACTGGCCAACACTTCCAGTTCGTCGCGGTACTTGGCCAGCACCGGTTCCCGGGCGTCGATCACATAGAGTCCGGCGTCCGAGGCCAGCAGTTGGCGCAGCACCTTGGCCTCTTGTTCGAACCGCTGTCGGGCCTCGCTGCCCTCGAGGAATCGCGCCAGGCGTGCCGGGCCGTCGAGGCGTTCGCCGGGGCGTTCCAGGCGTTCGAGGTAGTCGAGCAGGGCGATGGCGTCTTCCAGGCCGGGCGTGTCGTAGAGGTCGAGCAGCGGCTCACCGTCCACCGACAACCGCGCGCCTTCGACGTGGCGGGTGGTGCTGGGCCGATGGGACACTTCACCGAAACCGACGTCCCGGGTCAGGGTGCGCAGCAATGAGGTTTTGCCGACGTTGGTGTGGCCGACGACGGCGAGCTTCAACGGCTTAGTCATGACCGGTCTCCAGCCAGTTCATGGGCGCGCAATCAGCGAATGGCAGTTCAAGCTGTTGCAACGCCGTATGCCAGTCACCGAGTCGCTCGGCATCCAGCGCTTCGCCGGGCGGCGCTTGCAGCAGCCAGACGCGGGTGGCGCTGGCGTTGCGCGCCAGTTCGGCGATCAACGCCAGGCTGCCGCGATCCGGTGAACGGCGCGGGTCGCAGGCAATCAACAGGCGAGCCGGGGGAAAGCGGCTGAGCTGTTCGAGGAGTTTGTTGCGCGACTCGCGGCTGTCGAGGATGCCGGCATCGCTCACGGTTTTTGGTAGTTGCGGCGGCCATGGGCGTTGACCGTCCAGTTCGATGGCCACCAGCAGCGCGCCATCGCTGTGCAATTCGCTGACGCTGCTTTCGACGCGGTGAAGTTGATCCGGGGCGGCATCGCTGATGCCCAAGCGTTCGCTGGTGGGCATCAGGCGTTCGCGTAATTGAGCGTAGCCGGGCAGGTTCAAATCCAGACGCAAGGCAGCCTGGCCGGTTTTCCAGCGCCACAGGCAAAACAGCGCCAGCAGCAGGCGCGGCACCACGCCGTAAACCACCAAGACGCCGACCAGCCAGGTTGCCCAGGCCTGACGGGCGCTTTCGATGTTGAGCGCGGTGTCGCCGCTGGCGCGGATCATCTCCACGGTCGGCACGTTGAAGCCGAGCAAGGCCGGCAGGGTGCCGAGGGTTTGGGTCATGGCGACAAAGGTGTCGGCGCTGAGCAGGGTGGTTTCCCAGACAAAGCCGTAACGCCGGGTCGCCATCAGCGTCAGCAGAATCGCCAGGGCACTGAGCATCGCCAACAGCCACAAGCTGTTGACCAGCACGCCGATGGCCCAGCGATTGAGTTTGTGCCGTTGCAGCAACAGCAGCAGGGCCGGGGCCAGTTGTGCGGCTTTGGCGTCGCGGGCGAGTTTTTCGCTGAGCCACAGCCACAGTCGTCCGAGAGTAGCGCCGTGTTCACCGGCAAATACCAGGCCCAAGGCCCAGCTCAGTAGAAGAATCAGGTTCAGCCCGAGCAGGCTGCCCAAGGCCCAGAACACATTCACCGCAATTTGCCCATCGCTTAGCGCCGCAAACGCGAGGCCGGCGCCGCTGACCACGGCCACTATGACGAGCACCAACAACGCCAGTCGTGCACCTTGCAGCCAGTGGGTGAGCGCGTTGGTCAGCCCATCGCGTTCGGCCAGCCACAGGGCGCGGCGTTGAATCCGTGTCGGCAGGTCGCCGCCAGCCGTGCGGGCCAGTCGGTTGGCTTCCAGGTCATCCAGTGGCCCGGCATGTTCTTCGCGCAAACGGATGGTTTCCGTCAGCCAGAGGTTAGTCAGTTCAGTCACGCGGCATCCCGTCGCTTAAATGAACGGTGAGCATAACCGCTGTGGCGCTTATCCGGGAAAGGGAGGCTCTGGTATCCTCGCCGGCATGACTAAATCACTCCCCCTTAGCCTGATCGCAGCCCTCGGTGAAAACCGTGTGATCGGCGTCGACAACAGCATGCCCTGGCACTTGCCGGGGGACTTCAAATACTTCAAGGCCACCACCTTGGGCAAGCCGATCATCATGGGGCGCAAGACCTGGGATTCCCTCGGTCGTCCGCTGCCGGGCCGGTTGAACATCGTGGTCAGCCGTCAGGCGGATCTGGTGTTGGCGGGCGCGGAGGTTTATCCGTCGCTGGAGGCTGCGGTTGTTCGCGCTGAAGAGTGGGCGAAGGAGCAGGGCATCGATGAGCTGATGCTGATTGGCGGGGCGCAGTTGTATGCCCAAGGCTTGGCACAGGCCGATCGGCTGTACCTGACGCGTGTCGCGCTGAGCCCGGAAGGGGATGCGTGGTTTCCGGAGTTTGATTTGAACCAGTGGAAACTGGTGTCGAATGTGCCGAATCCGGCGGAAGGGGATAAGCCGGCGTACGCATTTGAAATTTGGGAAAAAGCCTAAAAGCATCGCGAGCAAGCTCGCTCCCACATTGGATGTGTGATCGACACACCCTGTGGGAGCGAGCTTGCTCGCGATAGCGGTCTGTCAGGCGCTGATCAAGCCTGAGCCAACTCCGCATGCTCATCCGCATCCAGCAGCTCTTTATCCGTCTGCTGCATGATCTGGCTGGTAATCGCCCCCGCCGTAATCGAACCGCTGACGTTCAACGCCGTACGGCCCATGTCGATCAGCGGCTCGACCGAAATCAGCAACGCCACCAGTGACACCGGCAAGCCCATGGCCGGCAGCACAATCAACGCGGCAAACGTCGCGCCGCCACCGACCCCGGCCACACCGGCCGAACTCAGGGTCACAATCGCCACCAGCGTCGCGATCCACAGCGGGTCGAGCGGGTTGATGCCCACGGTCGGCGCGACCATCACCGCCAACATCGCCGGGTACAGACCGGCGCAGCCGTTCTGGCCAATGGTCGCGCCGAACGAAGCGGCGAAACTGGCGATGGACTGCGGGATGCCCAGGCGACGGGTCTGCGCTTCGATGCTCAGCGGAATGCTCGCTGCGCTGGAGCGGCTGGTGAAGGCAAAGGTCAGCACCGGCCAGATCTTGCGGAAGAAACGCAGCGGGTTGATCCCGGCCGCCGACACCAGCAGGCCATGGATCACGAACATCAGGCCCAGGCCGATGTAGGACACCACCACGAAACTGCCGAGCTTGATGATGTCTTGCAGGTTGGAGCCGGCGACCACTTTGGTCATCAGCGCCAAAACGCCGTACGGGGTCAGCTTCATCACCAGACGCACCAAACGCATCACCCAGGCTTGCAGGGTGTCGATGGCGTTGATCACTTTCTGACCTTTCTCGACGTCGTCTTTCAGCAGTTGCAGTGCCGCGACCCCGAGGAACGCAGCGAAGATCACCACGCTGATGATCGACGTCGGCTTGGCGCGGGCCAGGTCGGCGAACGGGTTCTGCGGGATGAACGACAGCAGCAACTGCGGCACATTCAGGTCAGCGACCTTGCCGGCGTAGTCGGTCTGGATGGTTTGCAGGCGGGCCATTTCCTGAGTGCCGGCCACCAGGCCATCGGCGGTCAGGCCGAACAGGTTGGTCAGGCCGATACCGATCAGCGCCGCGATGGCGGTGGTGAACAGCAGCGTGCCGATGGTCAGGAAGCTGATCTTGCCCAGCGACGAAGCGTTGTGCAGACGGGTCACGGCGCTGAGGATCGAGGCGAACACCAGCGGGATCACGATCATTTGCAGCAACTGCACGTAACCGTTACCGACCAGATCGAACCAGCCGATCGAGGCTTTCAGCACCGGGTTGCCGTCACCGTAAATGGCGTGCAACGCCACGCCGAATACCACACCCAATGCCAGTGCGAGCAGGACTTTCTTGGCCAGGCTCCAGGAGGTGTGACGGGTTTGCACCAGGCCGAAGAGCAGGGCGAGGAACACCAGCAGATTGAGAATCAGCGGCAGATTCATAAAGACTCCGATAAGGCTTGTGCCAACTGCCTTCCAGGGCAGCTGCGAACCGGCAAGCCTAACAGCTTGATATCTAATGAATTAATATCAAAAACAGAGGTGGACTGTCGTTTTTGGAATAAGCCAGTGCCGCTCTGGGGAATGCGCCTGACGGAATCAGGACGTAAGCGGTCGCGGGCGGACGAGAACGGTCACACTTTTTTGTTAGCGTCGATCTCTTTGAATCAGGGTCTCTCTACAAGGAAGCATGCAGATGAAGTTCGCACCGAAAATGCTGGCTGTCGCACTGGGTTTAGGATTGGGCTTGAGCCTTGCGGGCCAGGCGTTCGCGACTGACCTGAAACACTGGCCAGCCGATCAGGCCAAGGCACTGGACGCGATGATCGCGGCCAATGCCAACAAAGGTAACTTCGCGGTGTTCGACATGGACAACACCAGTTACCGCTACGACCTCGAAGAGTCGTTGCTGCCGTTCCTGGAAAACAAGGGCCTGATCACCCGCGAGACCCTCGATCCCTCCCTGAAACTGATTCCGTTCAAGGACACCGCCGACCATAAGGAAAGCCTGTTCAGTTACTACTATCGCCTCTGTGAAATCGACGACATGGTTTGCTATCCATGGGTCGCCCAAGTGTTCGCAGGCTTCACCCTTCAAGAGCTCAAGGGTTATGTCGATGAGCTGATGGCGTCCGGCAAACCGGTGCCGAGCACGTATTACGACGGCGATGTGGTCAAGAACATCGACGTCCAGCCACCGAAAGTCTTCACCGGCCAGGCCGAGCTTTACAACAAGCTGATGGAGAACGGCATCGAGGTCTACGTGATGACCGCCGCCTCCGAGGAACTGGTGCGCATGGTCGCGGCCGATCCGAAATACGGCTACAACGTCAAACCGCAGAACGTGATCGGCGTGAGCACGCTGCTCAAGGACCGCAAGACTGGCGAACTGACCACCGCGCGCAAACAGATCACCGCCGGCAAGTATGACGAGAAGGCCAACCTCGGCCTGGAACTGACGCCATACCTGTGGACACCGGCAACCTGGATGGCCGGCAAGCAAGCGGCGATCCTGACCTACATCGACGAGTGGAAAAAACCGGTGCTGGTGGGTGGCGATACACCGACCAGTGACGGCTACATGCTGTTTCACAGCGTCGACGTGGCCAAGGGTGGCATCCACTTGTGGGTCAACCGCAAAGACAAATACATGACTCAGCTCAACGGCATGATGGCCAAGCACGCTGCGGCTCAGGCGAAAGAAGGCTTGCCGGTGACGGCGGACAAGAACTGGGTGATCGTCAAGCCTGAAGAGATTCAGTAAGACGGGCTCGCTTCCACAAGATTTGTGTAAGGCCACAATATTGTGATCGACACAAATCCCCTGTGGGAGCGGGCTTGCTCGCGAAAGCGGTGTGTCAGGCAACAGTGATATTGACTGACTCTCCCTCTTCGCGAGCAAGCCCGCTCCCACACTTGACCGAGTTGAACGCAAAAAAATGCCCCGCACTTGGCGGGGCATTTTTTTGTTCGACGGTTAAGCCTTACAGCCCGTCGAGCATCGCCTTGTTACGCACAGCACCCTTGTCAGCGCTGGTGGCCAGCAGGGCGTAGGCTTTCAGCGCGGTGGTCACTTTACGTGGACGTTTCTCTACCGGTTTCCAGCCTTTCTGGTCTTGCTCGACCCGGCGTGCCGCCAGTTCTTCATCGCTGATCAACAGGTTGATCGAGCGGTTCGGAATGTCGATCAGCACTTTGTCGCCGTCCTGCACCAGACCAATCGCACCGCCGGCAGCGGCTTCTGGCGAAGCGTGACCGATGGACAGACCCGAGGTGCCGCCGGAGAAACGACCGTCGGTGAGCAGCGCGCAGGCTTTGCCCAGGCCTTTGGATTTCAGGTAGGACGTTGGGTACAGCATTTCCTGCATGCCCGGGCCGCCTTTCGGACCTTCGTAACGGATGATCACGATGTCGCCGGCCTTCACTTCGTCAGCGAGGATGCCGCGTACGGCGCTGTCCTGGCTTTCGAAGATCTTCGCGTTGCCTTCGAAGACGTGGATCGACTCGTCGACGCCGGCGGTTTTCACCACGCAACCGTCCAGGGCGATGTTGCCGTACAGAACGGCGAGGCCGCCTTCTTGCGAATAAGCGTGCTCGACACTGCGAATGCAGCCGTTTTCACGGTCGTCGTCCAGGGTTTCCCAACGGGTCGACTGGCTGAACGCGGTTTGCGTCGGGATGCCCGCAGGGCCGGCCTTGAAGAAGTGATGCACGGCTTCGTCGGTGGTCTGGGTGATGTCCCACTTGGCGATGCCTTCGGCCATGCTTTTGCTGTGCACGGTCGGCAGCTCGGTGTGCAGCAGGCCGCCACGAGCCAGCGAGCCGAGGATGCTGAAGATGCCACCGGCGCGGTGTACGTCTTCCATGTGGTACTTCTGGATATTCGGCGCGACTTTGCACAGTTGCGGCACGTGGCGGGAGAGGCGGTCGATGTCCTTCAGGTCGAAGTCGATCTCGGCTTCCTGGGCGGCGGCCAGCAAGTGCAGGATGGTGTTGGTGGAACCGCCCATGGCGATGTCCAGCGTCATGGCGTTTTCGAACGCCTTGAAGTTGGCGATGTTGCGCGGCAATACCGACTCATCGTTGTCGCCGTAGTAACGCTTGCACAGGTCGACGATGGTGCGGCCGGCTTGCAGGAACAATTGCTCGCGGTCGCTGTGGGTGGCCAGGGTCGAACCGTTGCCCGGCAATGCCAGGCCCAGGGCTTCAACCAGGCAGTTCATCGAATTGGCGGTGAACATGCCGGAGCACGAACCGCAGGTCGGGCAAGCGCTGCGCTCGTACTCAGCGACTTTCTCGTCAGAAGCGCTGGAGTCGGCGGCGATCACCATGGCATCGACCAAGTCGAGACCGTGGCTGGCCAGTTTAGTCTTGCCGGCTTCCATCGGACCGCCGGAAACGAAGATCACCGGAATGTTCAGGCGCAGGGCGGCCATCAGCATGCCAGGGGTGATCTTGTCGCAGTTGGAGATGCAGACGATGGCGTCGGCGCAGTGGGCGTTGACCATGTATTCGACGGAGTCGGCGATGATCTCGCGGCTCGGCAGCGAATACAGCATGCCGTCATGGCCCATGGCGATGCCGTCATCCACGGCGATGGTGTTGAATTCTTTGGCGACACCGCCGGCCCGTTCGATTTCGCGGGCGACCAGTTGGCCAAGGTCCTTGAGGTGGACGTGGCCCGGTACGAACTGGGTGAAGGAGTTGGCAATGGCGATGATCGGCTTCTTGAAGTCGTCATCTTTCATCCCGGTGGCGCGCCACAGTGCGCGGGCGCCGGCCATGTTGCGGCCGTGGGTGGATGTTTTCGAGCGGTAATCAGGCATGGAGCACTCCGGGCGGCTAATCAGGTATCAAAGGGGAGTGAGCTTCTATTGACGTCTGGAACACTCAGAAATGGCCGTGTGTCCGGAAGTTGCCGATGACTTTGCGGGATCGCCGCTTGCCTCAGCCTGAGCTCATAAACCCGCCGGGGGATGAATGGCGATGAATCCCGCGATTCTACACCGCTGGCGTCAAGAGGGAATGCCGGAAAGTGTTGATCCAGCGCTAACGCAACATGTGGGATGACGACCGGCAACGTTCACCCGGCGGTCAGTACCCGATGGCGTCGGGTAATCAGCGCATTGAGGCCTATACCGGTGGCGCTGAGAAGCAGAAAACTCAGTGCCAGGGTCGACTGCAGGTCGGTGGCACTCAGGTTGATCAAGGCGCTGATCAATCCGCCGAATATGAATATCAGGGTGTTCCCGGCCGCCGCAGATGTACCTGCCTTGTCCGGAAATACCTCCATGGCTTTGGAGGTGGCGATCGGGCGGGCGATGGTGGTGCCGGCGGTGCAGATGATCATCGGGATCAGGACGGTGAAGGTCGACAGCCCCAGCAACGTTGAAAGCATGAGCATCACCAGGCCCGAAAAGAGGATCAGGCCCAGGCCCGTGAGGATCTGCGTATTGGGTGCTATTCGGCCGCCGAGGAGTCGGGCGACGATGCCGCCGATGATGTACGCAAGGCCATAGAGCAACAGCGTCAGCGAAAACTCGTACGGCGAAAGCTGCAACTGGTCCATGAAGATCAGTGGCGAAATGACGATGAAAGAAAAATGGCAGGCAAAGGCAATCGCGGCGATCAACCAATACCCAAGAAACCCCGCATCGCGATAGACCAAACGGTATGACTGGACAATGCCCTGGCGCATGACATGGGTCGGGCGCTGGTTTTCAAGGAGGAAGCAGGCTTTCAGAAACACGGCACTGGCCAGGGCGATGAAGGCCACAAAGCTTCCGGGCCAGTCCAGGGCTTGTTGCAGCAGCGTCCCGGCCAGTGGCGAAATGGAAATGAAGATCCCGCTGGCAGTCACCATGAGAATCCTCAAGCGATCTCGCTCCTTGCCTTCGAACAGATCTTGAACCAAGGCTTGAGTGAGTACGAAACAACCGCAACCGATAGCCTGTATCACCCGGAACAGCAGGAACCAGGAGTACTCGGTGGAAAGCAGGCAACCTGCCGCGCCGATGATCGAGACCAGCATCCCGGCCAGCAGCAGCCCCTTGCGTCCGATGGTGTCCGACAGCGGCCCGATCAGCAGTTGAGACAGGGCGATGCCGACGGCGAACAGGCTGATTGAAAACGCAATGTCGGCCGAGGTGGTCTGAAAGTGTTCGGCCAGTGCTGGAAAAGAGGGCAACAAAACGTCCAGCGGAAAGACCCCGAGCAGCACCATGGTCATCAACAGGATGACCGCGGCACGACGTTTTTTGAGACTGACCGCAGATTTTCCTTCATCCATCGAGAAGTCCTGCCTGTGTGAAAAGTAGCTGGTTGCTGCGCAGGTCGAAGAACCCTGCGTTGCGCAATGCCTGGAGCGTAGCGCCAGCGCCTGAACGCACACGCTGGACGACCGCCTGAATGCCTGTCAATCCGCCAAGGATGTCTGCAATGCAGGCTGCGCTCAGGCCCGCGCTGTGCAGGCTTTCCTTCAGCCATCGCTCATCGACTTCAAAGAACACCTGGATGATGTCCACCAACAGTCTGGCGGCGAACGTGCGCTGACTGCTGGTCAGGGTCAGCCACAGGTAGTGGAACACCTCTGAAAAATAGCGACTGTGGCGCGCCTCGTCCGTGAGGTGATCCCTGAGCATCTCCTGAACGCTGGTCACCAGCGACTCGCGGCAAACATCGAGCAGTTCCCTGGCGATAATCGTCTCCGACACAAAGCCGACCAGGAACCAGGCCAGTGCGCTGTGCCGGTCCGGGGTTTGGGCGAGCAGAGCGTTCAGCCGGGTGATCCGCTGGGGCATCACTGGACGCTGGGTGATGCCGTAAAAACGGGCAATCTGCTCGGCAAGGCTATTGGAGAACAATGCGTGGAAACCTTCGTCGGTATAGAGCTGCAACGCCGCCGTTTTCATCCGTTGCGGGATGTTGAGATCCAGTTCGCCATGAACGATGGTTTCTACCGCGCGGTTGACGATGCGATGTTCGAGCAGGGTGGTGTAGTCGAGGAAATACACCAGATGGTTGGCCGATAAGCGATGGAGCGTTGATTGGCCCGCCGCCTCGATGCTCGGGTGATTGAGGTAAGGCAGAAACGCCGGGGGAAACCAGTAGCGTGTTTGCAGTTGATGTTCCAGGTCAGCCGGCAATGCATAGGTGTGCTCACTGACGCGCACCGAAGCTCGGGTATTCCATTCACCCAAGGTGAAGCGCTGGGCCCAGGAATCTGGGAAAGGAGAGGCACTGGTCATTGCAGCGGGCCTTGATTGTCCAGCAGCGCTTTCAGCTCCTTGCACATCACTTGCCCGTCGCTCTGGCCGCAGCCGACAAAAAACAACGGTTGCTCTGCGCTGTCTTCGAGCCCCAGCAGCTTTTCGACCTGATCATCAGTCAGCGCCCCGGTAAGCCAGGTGCTCAAACCCAGTGCAGTGGCCACCAGTTGGAAGGTCTGGGAAATATGACCCGCCTCTACGTAAGCCATCCGGTAGGCCCGGGAGTGTTGATACTTCCACCACAACTTGTCGAAGCGCGCGCTGATGAACAGGCCGGCGGGCAGGTTGTTGATGAAGTGTTGCCCACACAGGAGCTGTCCAAGAGGCGAGCCTGGAAGTGTATTGACGAAGCTCAGCGCATGATCGGCCGGATGGTAGGCGTAGACCCCGGGCTCCAGGCCATCGACGTTTTGCACATGAAGAAAACCTTCGCAGGCATTCAACCCGCCACCCGACGGGCTGCTACGCCGGGCACCCAGGCCTTCGGCGACCGTTTCATCGATAGCGTCTTCGCGCTCTTTAAGGTACCCGAGGGACAAGTAAAGCAAGGTACTGATGTCGCCGAGGGACATGGCTTCGCCGGTGAAAGAACGGCAGGTCTTACGGCTGACCAGGGCATTGGCCAGGCTATCGACCGGCAGTCCCGAGGGGGCAGGCAGGGTAATCAGTTCGCTGGCCGGGCGGTGCGTGAGTTCGGAACCCGGTGTGCTGGCGGCCAATACTTCATTGCAATGGTCCAGATAGTGTCTCGACCATTCATGGATATTCTGTGGGACATGTTCGCAAGGTATATTCTTGGTGCCGATATGAAATATCTTTGATAGTTCATCCCAGCCCCATTCGGTAGTGTCTTGTTTTGCAGTTGTCAGTATTCCGGTGTTCAGGAATTGAATGTCTATTGTGTTGTTGTTATCGAATGCTTCAGGGTTGTCGATAAGTTGTGCGAGTCGGGTTGAATATTCCAGGCTGAGTTCAAATTGCTTGTGTTGCCTGTAGTCCCAGACTATTTGGCCGGGTGTACGGGGCAATATGAATAAATCAGGGTTTATATGCATGATGGGCGTTTCACTCTGGGCTGAGCCATGGAAAACGCTGGGTAGCCGGCACTCCCCAGCGTCTCGCTTACTTAACGGGCTTTAGGGGCGACCAGAAAAGCCAGGTTAGCGATTTTGTTGGTTTCCAGAGTAATTGCTTTCATGTTTTTAACTCCATGTAAGTGATAGTGAGTGCCACCTCGTGGTGACAACTCAATCATAGTTTGTAATGAGTTCTTATCAAGGGGAATATCGGTAGGAAACTTCCAGAAATTTTGTGGGAGCTATCTTTGAACTTGAAAAGGCTTGTAGTCTTATTCTTTAGAATAAAAGATGCAGGGAAACTTCCTGCACGTCAGTAGGACGACAAGTGTAAGAAATAGAAAAATTTCAGGGGGGATAAAGCAAGCGGGGAGCCTGTTGGCTCCCCGTCAAACCCGCGTAATCAGCTGTTTGGCAGCAGACGGCAGGTGATGCTCTTGATGTAGCGGGTTTCGGCGATGGCCGGGTGAACCGGGTGATCCGGGCCCTGACCGCCACGTTCCAGCATTTGGATGTTGCGGTCCAGGTGACGGGCGCTGGTCAGCAGGATGTTCTGCAGATCGTCTTCCGGCAGGTGCATCGAGCACGAAGCGCTGATCAGGATGCCGTCCTTGCTGAGCAGGCGCATGGCTTGCTCGTTCAGGCGACGGTAGGCGCCTTCACCGTTCTTCATGTCTTTCTTGCGTTTGATGAAGGCCGGCGGGTCGGCGACGATCACGTCGAATCGTTCTTCGCTGGCTTTGAGCTCTTTCAGGGCTTCAAACACATCGCCTTCGACGCAGGTCATTTTCTCGGCGACGCCGTTCAGCGCGGCGTTGCGCTCGACGCCGTCGAGGGCGAAGGCTGAGGAGTCGACGCAGAACACTTCACTGGCGCCGAACGCGGCGGCTTGCACGCCCCAGCCGCCGATGTAGCTGTACAGGTCGAGCACGCGCTTACCTTTGGCATACGGCGCCAGGCGTGCGCGGTTCATGCGGTGGTCGTAGAACCAGCCGGTTTTCTGGCCTTGAATGACAGGCGCCTCGAACTTCACGCCATTCTCTTCCAGCGCAACCCATTCCGGCACCAGGCCGAATACGGTTTCGACGTAGCGGTTGAGGCCTTCGGCGTCACGGGCCGCGGAGTCGTTCTTGAACAGAATGCCGCTCGGCTTGAGCACTTGGGTCAGCGCTGCGATCACGTCTTCTTTATGAGCTTCCATGGTCGCCGAAGCGATCTGGACCACCAGGATGTCGCCGAAACGGTCGACGACCAGGCCTGGCAACAGGTCCGAATCACCGTAGACCAGGCGATAGAACGGCTTGTCGAACAGGCGATCGCGCAGGGACAGGGCGACGTTCAGGCGATGCACCAGCAGCGATTTGTCCAACGGCAACTTGATGTCGCGCGACAGCAGGCGTGCGCAGATCAGGTTGTTCGGGCTCATGGCGACGATGCCCAGCGGCTTGCCGCCGGCGGCTTCGAGGATCGCCTGGTCACCGGCCTTGAAACCGTGCAAAGGGGTCGCCGCTACATCGATTTCGTTGCTATAGACCCACAAGTGGCCGTTTCGCAGGCGACGGTCGGCGTTGGCTTTGAGGCGCAGGCTAGGCAGGGACATGACGTCGCTCCGGAAAAAAGAGCGGGAGTATAGCGTGTTGTGCAAGGCCCCGGCTTGGCAGATAGACCTGTGGCGCAGGAGCTTCCTGTGGTGAGGGGGCTTGCCCCCGTTCGGCTGCGGAGCAGTCGTTGATTTTGGGCCGGCGTCGCCGTCCAGCGGGAGCAATCTCCCTCGCCACAGACGCTTGCACATCAGCCCAGGAATGACTGGGCAATAGATGAAGTTTTCGGCGATCTGCCGGCCAATGTGTCGGATCCAACTTTTTAAAGGTTAGAATCCCCGCCTGTCCCAGAGTGTGTACTTATGTCCCAAGAGCTGAGTTCCGAACAGATTCAACAGTCCCTGCAAGGCATCAGCGTGCCGGCCCAGCCGCAGATCATGGTGGATCTGCAGATGGAACAGTACATGCCCGATCCGGACCTGGAAGTGATCGCGAAACTGATTGCCCAGGACCCAGGCCTCTCCGGGGCACTGCTGAAAATCGTCAACTCGCCTTACTACGGCTTGAGTAACAAGATCGCTTCGATCCAGCGTGCAGTGAATTTGCTGGGCAGCCGTTCGATCATCAACCTGATCAACGCGCAGTCGATCAAGGGTGAGATGAACGACGACACCATCGTGACCCTGAACCGGTTCTGGGACACCGCTCAGGATGTGGCGATGACATGCCTGACGCTGGCCAAGCGCATCGGCTCCCAGGCCGGCGACGAGGCTTATGCGCTGGGCTTGTTCCATGACTGCGGCGTGCCGTTGATGCTCAAGCGTTTCCCCGACTACATGAAAACCCTGGAAGAGGCCTACGCCAACGCGAGTGCCGAATGCCGGGTAGTGGACACCGAGAACCGGGTGTTCAACACCAACCACGCCGTGGTCGGTTATTACACCGCCAAGTCCTGGCGCTTGCCGGAACACATCACCGCCGCCATCGCCAATCACCACAATGCGCTGGCGATCTTCAGTGATGAATCCTCGCGCAACAGCCAGCTGAAAAACCTGCTGTCGATCCTGAAAATGGCCGAACACATTTGCGCGTCCTATCGGGTGCTGGGTAACCAGTCCGAGGACCACGAGTGGAACAGCGTCGGGCCTTTGGTGCTCGATTATGTCGGTCTCTCGGATTACGATTTCGAAACCCTCAAGCAAACGATCCGTGACCTCGGCACTCATCACTGAGGGGCCGGTTTTTCCTGATCAAAGCGTCTGATTCGAGAGCACCATGCCTGAACTGCCAGAAGTCGAAACCACCCGCCGGGGCATCGCCCCGCACCTGGAAGGCCAGCGCGTCAGCCGGGTGATCGTGCGCGACCGGCGTCTGCGCTGGCCAATTCCCGAAGACCTGGATGTGCGGCTGTCCGGCCAGCGCATTGTGCTGGTGGAACGACGCGCCAAGTACCTGTTGATCAATGCCGAGGTCGGCACCTTGATCAGCCATTTGGGGATGTCAGGGAATTTGCGCCTGGTCGAGGTCGGCACCCCGGCGGCCAAGCATGAGCATGTGGATATTGAACTCGAGTCTGGCCTGGCCCTGCGTTACACCGACCCACGCCGGTTTGGCGCGATGCTCTGGAGCCTGGACCCGCTCAATCACGAATTGCTGATTCGCCTGGGGCCGGAGCCGTTGACCGATCTGTTCGATGGCGAGCGCTTGTTCCAGAAGTCTCGCGGGCGCTCCATGGCGGTCAAGCCGTTCATCATGGACAACGCGGTGGTGGTGGGTGTCGGCAATATCTATGCGACAGAAGCGTTGTTCGCTGCCGGCATCGACCCGCGCCGTGAAGCGAAGAGCATTTCCCGGGCGCGATACCTGAAACTGGCAATCGAGATCAAACGCATCCTCGCCCATGCCATCGAGCGGGGCGGCACTACGTTGCGCGATTTTATCGGCGGCGACGGCCAGCCGGGCTACTTCCAGCAGGAACTGTTCGTCTACGGTCGTGGCAGTGAGCCCTGCAAAGTCTGCGGCACAGAGCTGCGGGACGTGCGCCTCGGGCAGCGCGCCAGTGTCTTTTGCCCACGCTGTCAGAGCTGATACGTCCTACGGTCTATAGTCAGTGTTCTCACTGCCTAGCCGAAGGACCGTGCCATGAATTCGTTTCGAACCTTTGTCGTTGTTTTGCTGCTGAGTGCCGGTCTGCCGGCGCTGGCGGCTGAGAGCAGCGGCGGCAGCGGCGACCCGCGTTACGCCATCCAGAACCCACCGGCCTACGCCATGATCGGCGACTTGCTGATTGCCCGACCTTTATTGGTGGTGGCGACAGTGATCGGTGCGGGTGTGTTTGTGGTGTCGTTGCCGTTTACCGCGTTGGGTGGCGGTGTTGGCGATGCGGGGCAGGCGCTGGTGGTTGATCCGGCGAAAGCCGCGTTTGTGCGGTGCCTGGGGTGTACCGGGGATGGGTTTGAGGAGCGCGAGTGAAGTCTCGGTGACATCTTCGGTATGGCTGATGACGCCTTCGCGAGCAAGCCCGCTCCCACAGTTGATCTGTGTTGTTAATCAGTGGGTCTGAGCACAGCAGATCCCATGTGGGAGCGGGCTAGCTCGCGAAGAGGACCGCAAAGACGCCACAGAAACATCTGGCTCACGCCTTACCGGTAATGATCCGGTATTTCGCCATCAACTGCTCTTCAGTCTCTGGATGCGCTTCATCCAGCGGAATGCAATCTACCGGGCAGACTTGTTGGCACTGAGGCTCGTCGTAGTGGCCGACACACTGCGTGCACAGGTTAGGGTCGATCACGTAGATCTCTTCGCCTTGGGAGATGGCGGCGTTCGGGCACTCAGGTTCGCAAACGTCGCAATTGATGCAATCGTCGGTGATGATCAGGGACATGCTAACTCCAGCCAGGGCGGCAGGCCCGGGCGCAATAAACCAATGCGCGCAATTGTGCCGCATTGGCGCCCGCAGTGCACGCGGGCGCGATCAAGGGCAAAAGATCGCAGCCTTCGGCAGCTCCTACTTCTTGAAGCGTTCGGTGAGGGCGTCCGCCACCGCTGGGTGGACAAACTTGGTGATATCGCCGCCCAAGGCAGCGATTTCACGAACCAGCGTCGAGGAAATGTACGAATAACGCTCGGAAGGCGTAAGAAACAGGCTTTCCACATCCGGCGCCAGTTGGCGGTTCATGTTGGCCAGCTGGAATTCGTATTCGAAGTCCGACACTGCGCGCAAACCGCGCAGGAACACGTTGGCGTTCTTCTCTTTGGCGAAGTGCGCCAGCAGCGTCGAGAAGCCGACGACTTCAACGTTGGGCAGATGTTTAGTGACCTCGCGGGCCAGCTCCACACGCTGTTCCAGGGGAAACAACGGGTTTTTCTTCGGGCTGGCGGCGACAGCGATGATCACATGATCGAACAGGCGCGAGGCGCGTTCGACCAGATCGCCATGGCCCTTGGTAATAGGGTCGAAGGTACCTGGGTACAACACTCGGTTCATCGCGTCGTCCTGGCGGGAGTCCGTTGGGGAGTCGGATGGTATCGCAGCCTTCCCGGTCGGGAAAGTCGCCTGTTGGGTAAGAAAGCACTATAGACGATAGGAGAATTCCGGTTTTTCATGGGTTTTTCAGGCGTTCGGCCAGGGAAGTCGCCAGTTGCGCCGTCAGCCCGTAGACCGACAATTGTGGGTTTGCGCCAATGCTGGTGGGGAATAGCGATCCGTCGTGGATAGACAGATTGCTGATCTGATGATGGCGGCCAAGGCTGTCGGTCACCGCGTTTTTCGGGTCTTCGCCCATCGCACAACCGCCCATCACGTGAGCACTGCCCAGGCGTGTGCGGTACAGCTCAAGGCTCAGGCCATCGATCAAGGATCGGGCCTCGGCGAGGGTTTTCACGTAGCGCGCATCGGCGTGCATCGGCATCACCGCTTTGGCGCCACCGGCGAACTGGATCTCGGCCATGCTATGGAACGCACGGCGCAAGCCGTCCCAGGCGTAGGGTGAAACCTGGTAGTCGAGGACCGGCGTGCCATCGCCGCGCAACTCGACGCTGCCCCCGAGACTGTCCGGGTGGAAGCCGTCGCGCAACAACGCCAGCATGGCGTGGGTGTGGGGCAGGTTTTCCATGTGTTGTGAGTTTTCTTTGCCAAAGCCGCCCAGCAGAGTCGCGGCCAAGGCCGGTTGCAGCGGCGGTACTTCGAGCTTGTAGGACATTTTGCCGGTGGTGCCGTCCTGCCATTGGAAATGGTCGGAATAGATCGACTGCGGCGCACCGTAGAACGGGTTGATCACCTCGTCGAACAGCCCGGCGGACATGTTGACCAAATGCAGGAACGTCCGGGTGCCCAGCCGTTTGTGCGGGTCGGGTGCGTCGGAACGCAACAGCAACGCCGGGCTGTTGATCCCGCCGCCGGCCAGCACGTAGTGCCGGGCCTTGACCGTGATGGTGCGTCCGGTCGGTGCGACGCAGCGATCGTCCATGGCCACGCAATTGAGGCCGGTGACCTTGCCATCCTTGATCGACAGTTTCTCGGCACGGGCCAGGTAGAGCAGTTCGCCGCCCTTTTCCAGGGTCGCCGGAATGGTCGTCACCATCATTGATTGCTTGGCGTTGGTCGGGCAGCCCATGCCGCAGTAGCCGAGGTTCCAGCAGCCGCGCACATTGCGCGGGATCACGTGCCAGCTATAGCCGAGTTGCTCGCAGCCTTTGCGGATCACGTCGTTGTTGGCGTTGGGCGGAATCATCCACGGCGCGACGCCCAGGCGTTGTTCCATTTTTTCGAACCACGGCGCCATCTCGGTCGGGCTGTGGCCTTTGACGTTGTGCTCCTTGGCCCAGTGTTCGAGGGTCGGGTCCGGCGTGCGGAAGCTTGAGGTCCAGTTGATCAGCGTGGTGCCGCCCACCGCCCGGCCTTGCAAGATGGTGATCGCGCCATCCTTGCTCATGCGACCGATGCCTTCCTGATAGAGGCTGGCGTAGGCCTGGTCTTCGAGCATCTTGAAGTCGCTGCTGGTCTTGAGCGGGCCTTCTTCGATCAGCAACACCTTGTAGCCAGCGGCGCTGAGGATTTCGGCGGTGGTGCCGCCACCGGCACCGCTGCCGATGATTGCCACGTCGGCTTCCAGGGTCAGGTCCTGGGTCAATTGCGCGCCGTTGTAGGTTTTCCAGCCACGGGCCAGGCCTTCGCGGAACGGATCGGGTACGGGCATGTTCAGAATTCTCTTTTTATTTTGGATTCAGTCGTGAGGCGGCTGGCGCCTTCGCGGGCAAGCCACGCTCCCACAGGGTTTGAGTCGTTTACAAATGGGCGCTCCGCCACAATCCCTGTGGGAGCGAGGCTTGCCCGCGAAGGGGTCGCCTCGGTCTCAAACGGTCGGTGGCCCCGGATACCCGCAATGCGCCCAGGACTCCTTCCGGCTGTACCACGCCATCATCACCAGTTGCAGCAACGAGCTATGCCCCATGCGCAACAGGCTCAACGAACTGTTCTGCCAACGATCAAGGAAATGCCGAATCTCATCGCCACTGGCGTTTTCCCAACTGCCCCAGATCCCGGTCAGCGGTCCACGAGTCACGGCCATCCCGAGCACATCGAACAGCTGTTGAGTCAGTTTGAGCATTTCCGGTGACAGGTGATTGAGGCCGCTATCCAGGTTTTTCAGGGTGCCGTCGACCGCCGTCGGCATGTTCACTGAGGCCACTGCGCCGTCGAGCATCACCGGGATCAGCGCTCGCAAAAACAACAGGTCGCCGCTGCGCAAAATCGCAAAACCGCTGGCCGGAATGCTCGACGAGCAACCACTGAGGCTGGCCCCCAGCCCGGCGGTGGCGAGAAAGGCGCTGGCGCCCAGGCTGAATTTCAGCAGGCCACGCCGTGACAGCGCGGGTGTATCGGACAGGCTTGGGCTCATTATTGTTATTACCCGGCGGTGAGGGTTATTAGCGGATAAATAGCTTCTGAATCAGTTTCTGAATAGCTTTGCCATACGGCGGATAAATCAACTTCGCCGCGTTGAACCGCTGTTTGATCAGCACACCCTTGGCCTTGCTGAAGGTCAGGAAACCTTCGTGACCGTGGTAATGGCCCATGCCCGAGGCGCCGATGCCACCGAACGGCATATCGTCCTGGGCGACGTGCAGCAGCGTGTCGTTCAGGCACACGCCGCCGGAATGGGTTTCGTGCAGTACGCGATTCTGCTCGCGCCTGTCGTAGCCGAAGTAGTACAGCGCCAGCGGACGCGGCCGTTGGTTGATGTAGGCAAACGCCTGATCCAGATCGGTGTACGGCACGATCGGCAGCACCGGGCCGAAGATTTCGTCCTGCATTACCGTCATGTCGTCGCTGACATTGAGTAACAGGCTGTGGCCCATGCGTCGGCCCTGGCCCTGGTCGAACAGCGGAATCAACAGCGCGCCTTTGCTGGTGGCGTCGCTGAGGTAACCGTTGAGCCGCGCCAGTTGTCGGTCATTGATGATGGCGGTGTAATCCGGGTTGTCGGTCAGGGTCGGATAAAACCCGCGAACCGCTTGGCGATAGGCTTCGACGAAAGATCCGACACGATCCTCGGGCACCAGCACGTAGTCCGGCGCCACGCAGGTTTGCCCTGCGTTGAGGGTTTTACCGAAAGCGATGCGTTCGGCAGCGTCCTTGAGTGGCACGTCGCGAGAGACGATGGCCGGGGACTTGCCACCCAGTTCGAGTGTCACCGGGGTCAGGTTCTCGGCCGCTGCGCGCATGACGTGTTTGCCGATGCTGGTGGCGCCGGTAAACAGCAAGTGATCAAAACGCAGTCGGGAGAACGCGACACCGATATCAGCCTCGCCCAGCACCACGCAGACCAGGTCTTGTGGAAACACCCGGCCGAGCAACTCCTTGAGCAGTAAACCCGTAGCCGGCGTGGACTCGCTGAGTTTGAGCATCACCCGATTACCCGCCGACAACGCACCCACCAGAGGGCCGATGGCCAGATACAGCGGGTAGTTCCACGGCACGATCACACCGACAACGCCGAGCGGCTGATAAACGACTTTGGCTGAAGCGGGTTGAAAAGCGATGCCGACCTTGCGCCGCGACGGTTTCATCCAGCCCTTGAGGTGTTGGCTGGCGTAATGAATGCCGTGCAGGCTCGGCATCAGCTCGGCGAGCAGGGTTTCATCGGCGCTGCGGTGGCTGAAATCCTGGCTGATGGCGTCGATCAAGGCCTGACGTTCATCGCTCAGCAGATCCCGCAAAGCCTTGAGCCATTGCTGGCGTTGGGCGGCGGGCGGCATCGGGTTGGCGGCGTAAGCGGCCCGTTGCGCATCAAACAGTGTTTGGAGTTCGTCCAAAGGCTGCTGTAGGTTCTGCAGATAGGCGATGTCGGCACTCATGGTCGGCTCCGGATTTATTGTAATGAGGAACTTTTTAGAGTCTATGCTCTAGAAAGTCAAATGACATCCTGGCGCAGCTTTGTTTTATCCACTCCCGGATAGGTCGTAAGATGCCCGTCACCGCACTCTGAATTAAAGCTCAAGCCATGGCCCCACGGATCAAAACCAGCGAGCGCATCGTGCAGAACAGCCTGGAGCTGTTCAATCAGCAGGGCGAGCGCAGCATCAGCACCAACCACATTGCTGCCCATATGGAAATTTCCCCGGGCAACCTGTACTACCACTTCCCCAACAAGCAGGCGATCATCGCCGTGTTGTTCAGTGAGTACGAAAGCCTTGTGGACAGCTTCCTGCGCCCGCCCCAAGGCCGCGCCGCTACGGTTGAGGACAAGCGTTACTACCTCAAGGAGCTGCTGGCGGCGATGTGGCGCTACCGGTTTTTGCACCGTGACCTCGAACACCTGCTCGAAAGCGATCCGGACCTGGCCGCCCGTTACCGGCGCTTTTCCCAGCGCTGCGTGATTCAGGGCACGGCCATTTACAAAGGGTTCGTCGAGGCTGGCATCCTGAACATGGACCGGGTGCAGATCGAATCCCTGACCATCAATGCCTGGATCATTCTTACGTCCTGGGTGCGTTTTTTGTGCACCACGCGGGAAAACTCCAACCACTTGAGCGAGCAAGCGATCAAGCGTGGGGTGTATCAGGTGTTGGTGCTGGAAGCCGGGTTTGTCACCGATCAGTCTCGCGAAGAGGTGAATGCCCTGTTCGAAGAGTTTTACGTGCCGCTGGCCCAAGCCCTGGAAGAAGGGCCGCAGGATCAAATACCGAGTTAATCACAGGAGCCCGTTATGCCCATTGCGCAACTGATCAGCCCGCAAGCGTTGGACCTGAAGAAGGAGCAGCCGGGGCTGGTGATTCTGGATTGTCGTTTTGCCCTCGAAGACCCTGACTACGGTCAGCGCAGTTATGCCGAAGGGCATATCGCCGGGTCGAGCTTTGCCGATCTGGAGCGTGATCTCAGCGGGACGGTCATCAAAGGCGTCACCGGGCGCCATCCGCTGCCTGAACCCGAAGATTTGATCGAACGCCTGCAAGCCTGGGGCATCAGCCCTGACAGCGAAGTGGTTCTGTACGACGACGGTCCCGGTGCCTACGCGGCTCGGGCCTGGTGGTTACTGGCCTGGCTGGGCAAGCGTGACGGCGTGTTCATCCTCGATGGCGGGCTCAAAGCCTGGCACGCGGCCGGTCTGCCATTGAGTCTCGATGCGCCTTCGGTTTTGCGTGGAACCTTCAGCGGTACGCCGGATGCTTCATTGTTGCTTAGTGCCGATCAACTTCAGCAACGTCTCGGCCATCCTGCGCTGACCCTGCTCGACGCCCGCGGCTTGCCGCGCTTCAAAGGCGAAGTGGAGCCGATCGACCCGATTGCCGGGCACATCCCCGGCGCGCAATGCGCGGCGTTCACTGACAATCTGGGCCGCGACGGGCGTTTCCTGCCGGCCGATCAGCTCAAGCAGCGCTTTGCCGCGAAACTCGGTGATCGCTCGCCGACGGAATTGGTGGCGTATTGCGGTTCCGGCGTGACGGCCTGCCACAATCTGTTTGCGTTGTGCCTGGCGGGTTATCCGTTGGCGTCGTTGTATGCCGGGTCGTGGAGTGAGTGGATCAATGAACCGGCGCGGGGCGTTGCGACCGGCGAATAAACACAGAACCAAATGTGGGAGCGGGCTTGCTCGCGAAGAGGCCATGTCAGTCGATAGAAATGTCGAATGACAGACCGCTTTCGCGAGCAAGCCCGCTCCCACATTTGGTTCTGCGCCAGGCTCAACCCCTGAGCGGTTTTCGGGCACTGCGATACGCCCCCGGCCCAACCCCGTAAACCTGCTTGAACTGCCGGCTCAGATGACTCTGGTCGGCAAACCCCAATCGCGTCGCGACTTCCAGCGGCAGGCAGCCGTCCCGTAACAAGGCCCGCGCTCGAGCAATACGTTGCTGCATCAGCCAGGTGTGCGGCGGCATGCCGGTGGCGCGGCGGAACACTCGGGCAAAGTGGAAGGGCGACAGGTTCACTGCTGTGGCCAGTTCTTCCAGTGACGGCGGTGCTGCCAATTGCGAATGCAGCAAGTCTTTGGCCTGCGTCACCGCCCGGTGTTCCTTGCCAGGTTTGCCGGCAATCGACACGGCGGCATGGCGTTGCAGCAGCGACAGCATCATTTCCCGCCAGACCGTCTGCTGTTGCAATGCTGTGGACGGGCTCTCCAGCAGACGATGCAACTGGCAGAAACCCTTCACCAGATCCGGATCGCGATACAGCGTGGCGCCGAATGCCGGCAATTCACTGGTTGGCAATTCCAGCTCGGCCAGCAGCGAGAGAATCTGCCCACTGTCGGGATAAAACGCTCGGTACAACCAACCGTCCTCGGCGCCTTTATGGCCGGTGTGCAATTCATCCGGGTTGATCAAAACGAGAGTGCCACTGCCCGCCAGATGCTCAGCGCCGCGATAACGATAGCGCTGGGCGCCAGCCATGATCATGCCGATGACATAGCCGTCATGCACATGGGGTGCGAAGCGGTGTTCGATGTAGCGCGCGGATAACAGTTCGACCCCGGCCAGCGGTGCCGTTTGCCAGAACCGAATCGACTCGCCCTGATCGTTATCCATGGCGTTATTCGCGACCCGCAGCGGTCAGCCATTGGGGAATGCGCCGCTCAAGGTAGTAACCCGGTTGCCTGAACGTACCGTCGACGAAGCCGACATGCCCACCCTTGGCTTGCAACTCGAATTGGGTGCAGGCAGACAACTCACTGGCTTCGGGCAGGCTGTGAGGAAACACGAACGGGTCGTCAGCAGCCTGGATGATCAGGGTTGGTGTGCGGATTTCACCGAGGAAATAGCGACTAGAGGCGCGGCGATAGTAATCCTCGGCGTCCGCGAAACCATTCAGCGGCGCGGTGACCCGGCCATCGAAATCCCAGAACGTGCGCATGTTTTCCAGCGAGCCTAGCGCGGCCAATTCGGCCAAGCCATCGTGGCGTCCGTCATGCTGGAACTGGCGTTGCTTGTTCTTGATGTAGGCCACCATCTCGCGCATGAAATGCGCTTGATAGACCTTGGAAAAACCCTGCCCAATGCGGTCGGCGCACTGATCAAGGCGAAACGGCACTGACACCGCCACAGCGCCGAGTACGCCGCTGTCGCTGCCGGTCTCGCCCAAGTGCTTGAGCAACACATTGCCGCCCAGGGAATAGCCGACGGCATACAGCGGCGCGAGCGGTCGTTTGGCTTTCAGGTGCTTGATGGTTTCGGCCAGGTCTTCACTGGCGCCGGAATGGTAGCTTCGCGGCAACAGATTTGGCTCGCCCGAGCAACCGCGCCAGTTCAGCGCAACACTGGCCCAACCCTGATCGCCCAGCACTTTTTGCAGGCCAGCCACGTAAGGCGAGTTCGACGAACCGGTCAGCCCGTGCAACACCAGCACCAGCGGTGCGTTGGCGGTGTGCGGGCCGTGCCAGTCGAGGTCGAGGAAGTCGCCGTCTTCGAGCCAAAGCCGTTCGCGCTCGCGATCAATATGGGTGGTTTTTCGCCACAGCGGCCCCCACAAGGTTTGCAAGTGCGGGTTGCCAAAGCCGAAGGCCGGGGTGAAGCGTTCTGGCGGATGGGACACATTATTCTCGATGCAGCGGTGCGCAACCGGTGCGCACCTTGTTTCAGGCTAGTCGATTAACCAGCAATCTCTGCTGTACGCTGCCACAACGCGTAGTAAACCCGCCCGGATTTCTGCTCGCGGTGCAGGCGCCAGTTGCCCGGCAAACCCAGCGACGACGGCGCATTTTCGCTTTCGGTGTAGACCCAGGCCTCGTCGGCCAGCCATTGACGCTCTTCGAGTAGTGCGCAAACACCGGGTAACAGGTTCTGGTTGAACGGCGGGTCGAGGAACACCACGTCGTAGGCGGTTGCTGTCTGGGTTTCCAGGTAGCGCAAGGCGTCGGCGGTCTGGACCTGGCCGGTGGTGCAGCGCAGCGTGCCCAAGTGTTCCTTGATGCTGGAGACCGCGATGTTGCTGGCGTCCAGCGCCTGGCCCATGGCTGCGCCACGGGACAGCGCTTCGAGGAACAGCGCGCCGCTGCCGGCAAACGGATCCAGCACTTTGGCGCCGGCGACATACGGTGCGAGCCAGTTGAACAGGGTTTCACGCACCCGGTCCGGCGTCGGGCGCAGGCCCGGCGCATCGGGGAAGCTCAGCTTTCGGCTGCCCCATTCACCGCCGATGATGCGCAGTTGATTTACGCCGTTATGGACGTTGTGGACAGGTTTCTTGGGACGCGATGGACTGGCCATTAATGCTCCGGAACCCCGAGCGGCTGCTCGGTGGGTTTATCAGATGGGGCCGGTAACGGCTTTTGCGGCACGGTCGGGCCAGCGGTGACGATGACCATTTTGTCCGTGCTCAAGTGTTTGTTCAGTGCGGTTTTAACCTGCTCGACAGTCAGGCTCTGGGACTGCTGCATGAAGTCTTCCAGATAGCTCAGCGGCAAGTTGTAGAAACCCATGGCGCCGAGTTGGCCGACGATATCGGCGTTGCTGGCGGTCGACAGCGGGAAGCTGCCGGCCAGTTCACGCTTGGCGTCGTCGAGTTCTTTCTGGGTCGGGCCGGTTTTAAGGTAGTCGGCGAGGACATCCTGCACCAGTTTCAGGGTGCCTTCGCTCATTTCGGCGCGGGTTTGCAGATTGATCATGAACGGCCCGCGAGCCTGCATCGGGGTGAAGCCCGAATACACGCCGTAAGACAGACCACGCTTCTCGCGCACTTCGCTCATCAACCGGGTGCCGAAACCGCCGCCGCCAAGGATCTGGTTGCCCATGGACAGTGCTGCGTAGTCCGGGTCATCACGGTCGATACCCAGTTGCGCGAGCATCAGGTTGGTTTGCTTGGAAGGGAACTCGATGTGGTTGATGCTGGCCTTCGGTTCGGTCGGCTGCGCAATCTTCGCCAGGGCCGGGCCTTTTGGCAGGGCGCTGGAGACTTGCGCGGCAATCGCTTCAGCCTCGGCGCGGGACAGGTCGCCGACCATCGCAATCACTACGTTACCCGCGGCGTAGGCTTTCTCATGGAAGGCCCGCAACTGCGCCAGGGTGATCGCCGGAACGGATTTCGCCGTGCCGTCGTTGGAGGTGGCGTAAGGATGATCGCCGTAGAGACGTTTCATCAGCTCCAGGCCAGCCAGTTTGCCGGGGTTCTGCTTCTGGTATTCGAAGCCGGCGAGTATCTGGTTCTTGATGCGTGCGAACGAGTCGGCAGGGAAGGTCGGTTTACCGATGACTTCAGAGAACAGCTTCAAGGCAGGCTCGCGTTTGTCGACCGCGCTCAAACTGCGCAGCGAAGCAATCGCCATGTCTTTATAAGCACCGTTGCCAAAGTCTGCGCCCAAGCCTTCGAAGCCCTGGGCGATAGCGCCGACATCTTTGCCGGCAACGCCTTCGTTGAGCATGGCGTTAGTCAGCAGGGCCAGGCCGGGCGCATTGCCGTCCTGGCTGCTGCCGGCGGCGAAGATCAGGCGCATGTCGAACATCGGCAGCTCCCGGGCTTCGACGAACAACACCTTGGCGCCTTCGGCGGTGGTCCAGGATTGCACGTTCATGTTGCGATGGCTCGGGGCTTTGCCGTCGAGTTCGGCCAAAGACTGCAGCTTCTGGCTGGTCTTGGCTTTATCGAGGGATTCGCTGGCCTTGGACTCATCGGTTTTGGAAAAATAGAACGCGGCCGAGCCGATCAGGGCGACAGCGATCAGGCCAATCAGTGGCAGGCGCGATTTTTTATGCTCACTCATGAGTCGTCTCCAGTGGAAGTACATGGGCGACGCTGAGACGTTCGCGGGTGAAATACAGCTTGGCGGCTTTCTGGATGTCTTCGGGGGTGACGCTTTCCAGATCGGCGAGTTCGGTGTCCATCAGCTTCCACGACAGACCGACGGTTTCCAGTTGGCCGATCGAGGTGGCCTGGCTGGTGATCGAGTCGCGCTCGTAGACCAGGCCGGCAATGACCTGAGCCCGCACGCGCTCCAGTTCCTGCGCCGATGGTGCGGTGGTTTTCAGCTGTTCGAGCAGCTTCCATAGACCGGCCTCAGCCTGGGCCATGGTTTTGTTTTTCTGGGTGTTCGGGGTCGCCGACAGAGTGAACAAGCTGTCGCCACGGGTGTAGGCGTCGTAGCTCGACGAACCGCCGGACACCAGCTCTTCGCCGCGCTCCAGTTGCGTCGGGATACGCCCGCTGTAGCCGCCGTCGAGCAGGGCCGAGATCAGGCGCAAGGCATTCACCGAACGCTTGTCTTCGGCGGTGGCGAGGCTCGGCACGTTGAAGGCCAGCATCAGGCTCGGCAGTTGGGTCTGCACGTGCAGGGTGATCTGCCGTTCGCCGGGCTCGGCCAGTTCCAGCGGGATTTTCGCCGGTGGCACGTCGCGCTTGGCGATCGGGCCGAAGTAACGCTGGGCCAGGGCTTTGACTTCATCCGGGGTGACATCGCCGACCACCACCAGGGTGGCGTTGTTCGGCACGTACCAGGATTGATACCAGTGGCGCAGTTCTTCGACCTTCATACGTTCAAGGTCAGCCATCCAGCCGATGGTCGGCGTGTGATAGCCGCTGGCCGGGTAGGCCATGGCCTTGAAGCGTTCGTAGGCCTTGGACATCGGCTTGTCGTCAGTGCTCAGGCGACGTTCTTCTTTAATCACCTCAATCTCGCGGCTGAACTCGTCGGCCGGGAGTTTCAGGTTGGCCATGCGGTCGGCTTCCAGCTCGAAGGCCACGCCGAGGCGGTCGCGGGCCAACACTTGGTAGTACGCCGTGAAGTCATCGCTGGTGAAGGCGTTCTCTTCGGCGCCGAGGTCGCGCAGGATCAGCGACGCTTCGCCGGGGCCGACTTTCTCGCTGCCCTTGAACATCATGTGTTCCAAGGCGTGGGAAAGACCGGTCTGGCCCGGGGTCTCGTAGCTGGAGCCGACCTTGTACCAGACCTGGGAAACCACCACCGGCGCGCGATGGTCTTCGCGCACGACGACCTTCAAGCCGTTGTCGAGGGTGAATTCGTGGGTGGGTTGTGGATCGGCAGCCAGGGCCGAGAGGGGCAGACAAACTGTGCTGAGCAGCAGGCCTGCAGCGCGGCGGGCTAGAGCATTCATACGTTTTTTAACCTTTGGGACTGCCCGCTAGTTCTTAGCGTCGGCGGGCGAGAGGGTGCTAGGATACTGATCCGTTTTACTGGCGGCCACGCCTGTGAGGCCTTTTATCGGGCCACAGGTTGTATGGGTTCCCGGCAGAAGCTTTGAGTTTGTCAGCTAAACTCTGCGTTTTCGCCGACGATGCCGGTCCAGTCCTTCGTATTAGTCGACCTTTGAGGTGCCGTTGGCACTTCGACAAATTGTTGCGCGTGAACAAGCTGGGTCAATTGCAGTCTGTTCTGCATCGAATATTTATTTGCCGGGGCGCCCTTTGGCGCGTCGCTACCGTGAGATAGCCGTCCTCCATGTTTGGTTCCAACGACGACAAGAAGACCCCAGCTGCGGCTGGCGAGAAGAAAAGCCTGTTCGGATGGCTGCGCAAAAAGCCGCAGGAAACCGTCGTCGAACAGCCACAGCCACTGCCCGAGCCGGTAATAGAAGAAGAGCCGGCGCCGATTGTCCTGGCGATTGCCGAGCCGGTGCTGCAACCGGTGGCTGAGCCTGAGCCTGAGCCTCAAGTCGAAGTCGTGGCCGAGTCGCCAGTGACGCCGGCCGCTGCGCCCTGGCTGACCTTGCCGGTAGCGGAAGAGCCGGTGGCGTTGGTCGAAGACGAGCAGGTGCCGCACGTCACTCCGCCGATTCCAGCCCCGATTGCGTTTACCCCTGCGCCGATTCATGTGCCAGCGGTTGAGCCAGTTGTCGCGCCAGTGGTTGTCGCCGAGCCTGCGCCGGTTATCCCAGAGCCTGTAGTACCTGCTTTCGTGGCGCCAGTTGCCCCGATTGTTCAAACGCCTGCACCTGCACCTGCACCGGTCATCGCGCCGGTTGTTGCTGCGCCTGTGGCCATCGTCGAAACCCCGGCCGAGCCGCCGCGCACCGAAGAAACCAAAGCCGGTTTCTTCGCTCGCCTCAAGCAAGGCCTGTCCAAGACCAGCGCCAGCATCGGCGAAGGCATGGCCAGCCTGTTCCTGGGCAAGAAGATCATCGATGACGAGCTGCTCGAAGACATCGAAACCCGTCTGCTGACCGCTGACGTAGGCGTCGAAGCGACGTCGGTGATCATTCAGCGCCTGACCCAGAAAGTCGCGCGCAAAGAGCTGGCCGATGCCGATGCGCTGTACAAATCCCTGCAAGCGGAACTGGCAGCGATGCTCAAGCCTGTCGAGCAGCCGCTGAAAATCACCTCGCAGAACAAACCGTTCGTGATTCTGGTGGTTGGCGTCAACGGCGCCGGCAAAACCACCACCATCGGCAAACTGGCGAAGAAGCTCCAGCTGGAGGGCAAGAAAGTCATGCTCGCCGCCGGTGACACCTTCCGCGCCGCTGCGGTGGAGCAATTGCAGGTCTGGGGTGAGCGCAACAAGATCCCGGTGATCGCCCAGCACACCGGCGCCGATTCGGCTTCAGTGATCTTCGACGCTGTGCAGGCCGCCAAGGCCCGGGGCATCGACGTGCTGATTGCCGACACCGCCGGTCGCCTGCACACCAAAGACAACCTGATGGAAGAACTGAAGAAGGTTCGTCGGGTGATCGGCAAACTTGACGCCGACGCGCCGCACGAAGTGCTGTTGGTGCTCGACGCCGGTACTGGCCAGAACGCCATCAACCAGGCCAAGCAGTTCAACCAGACCGTGCAGTTGACGGGCCTGGCGCTGACCAAGCTCGATGGCACGGCCAAGGGCGGGGTGATTTTCGCCCTGGCCAAGCAGTTTGGCTTGCCGATTCGCTACATCGGCGTCGGTGAAGGCATCGACGACTTGCGTACTTTTGAAGCAGAACCCTTTGTCCAGGCATTGTTTGCCGAGCGGGAGCGTTCATGATTCGTTTCGAACAGGTCGGTAAACGCTACCCGAATGGTCACGTCGGCTTGCATGAGCTGAGCTTTCGAGTCCGTCGGGGCGAATTCTTGTTTGTCACCGGCCATTCCGGCGCCGGTAAAAGCACCTTGCTGCGGCTGTTGCTGGCCATGGAGCGTCCGACCACCGGCAAATTGCTGTTGGCCGGACAGGACTTGGGCACCATCAGCAACGCACAGATTCCGTACCTGCGGCGGCAGATCGGCGTGGTGTTCCAGAACCACCAACTGCTGTTCGATCGCACGGTGTTCAACAACATCGCGCTGCCGTTGCAGATCCTCGGCCTGTCCAAGCCCGAGATCGCCAAACGTGTCGACTCGGCCCTGGAGCGCGTGGCGCTCTCGGACAAGACCGATCTGTACCCCGGCGACCTGTCCACCGGTCAACAGCAGCGCGTCGGCATCGCCCGCGCCATCGTTCACCGTCCGGCCTTGCTGCTGGCGGACGAACCGACCGGTAACCTCGATCCGCGTCTGGCGGCCGAGATCATGGGCGTGTTCGAAGACATCAACCGCTTGGGCACCAGCGTACTCATCGCCAGTCACGACCTGGCACTGATCGCCCGTATGCGCCATCGCATGCTGACCTTGCAGCGCGGTCGATTGATCGGTGACGGGGAGGCCGGCGTATGAGTGCGACACGCAGCCCCAAGGTTTCCGAGCGCGTAGCCCCCAAGGCTGCCGATCAGCAACCGAAAAAGAAAAAACGCGATGATGACGACGGCCCGGATTTCGCCACGCTGTTGCGTGCCTGGATCGAAAGCCATCGCGCCAGCCTGGTGGACAGTCTGCGTCGGTTGGGCAAACAGCCGATCGGCAGCTTTTTCACCTGCATGGTGATGGCAGTGGCCCTGAGTTTGCCGATGGGCCTGTCACTTTTGCTGAATAACGTCGAGCGACTCGGTGGTTCCTGGCAACGTGCGGCGCAGATTTCCTTGTATCTGGAACTCAGCGCCAGCCCGGAACAGGGCGAGTCGTTGCGCGAACAGATCAAAGGCATGCCCGGCGTAGCAGATGCTGAATATGTCGGTCGCGATCAGGCGCTGGAAGAGTTCCAGCAACAGTCGGGCCTGGGTGAGGCGCTCAAGGAGTTGCCGGAAAACCCGCTGCCAGGCGTGGTCCTGGTGACGCCGAAAGAGGTCGACAAGCCGACTCTTGAAGCATTACGACAAAAACTTTCCGAATTGCCGAAGGTACAACAAGCGCAACTTGATCTAGTCTGGGTCGAGCGTCTGGCCGCCATCCTCAAGCTGGGTGACCGGTTTGTCTTCGGTCTGACCGTGCTTTTGGTTTCTGCATTACTTTTGGTGATAGGCAATACCATTCGTCTTCATATTGAAAACCGCCGCACAGAGATAGAAGTGATTAAACTCGTCGGCGGCACGGACAGCTATGTGCGCAGGCCCTTTCTGTACATGGGCGCGCTTTATGGCTTCGGTGCGGGGGTTCTTTCCTGGGGTGTCTTGGCGTTTGGCCTGAACTGGCTGAACGACGCAGTGGTTGGTTTGGCCGGCTTGTACGGCAGTAATTTTGCGCTGGCCGGAGTGCCAGTTGCCGATGGTCTGTCGCTCTTGCTTGGCGCGGTGCTGTTGGGTTATATCGGTGCATGGATTGCAGTCGCACGCCATCTCAGGGAGTTGGCGCCGAAGTAGTATCTTTTTGCGCGTATTGACCTTTCGGTTTTTATGGGAACTTGTCCAACGGTTTCCGGTCAATTTTCGCAGTGCTGAACTGCACGAGTTATGTAAGTCGGAGGTTTTTTCGTATGACCACTTCTTTGCAACCTGCTTATGCTCTGGTCCCAGGCGCAAACCTGGAGGCCTATGTGCACACCGTGAACAGCATTCCATTGCTGACGCCGGAGCAGGAGCGTGAACTGGCCGAGAGTCTCTATTATGAGCAGGATTTGGGGGCGGCTCGGCAGATGGTGCTCGCCCACCTGCGTTTTGTTGTACACATTGCCCGTAGCTATTCCGGCTACGGCCTGGCCCAGGCTGACCTGATCCAGGAAGGCAACGTCGGCCTGATGAAGGCTGTAAAACGCTTCAACCCGGAAATGGGTGTGCGTCTGGTTTCGTTCGCTGTGCACTGGATCAAGGCGGAAATTCACGAGTTCATCCTGCGCAACTGGCGCATTGTGAAAGTCGCGACCACCAAGGCCCAGCGCAAACTGTTCTTCAACCTGCGCAGCCAGAAGAAACGTCTGGCGTGGCTGAACAACGAGGAAGTCCACCGTGTGGCGGAAAGCCTCGGCGTAGAGCCGCGGGAAGTGCGCGAGATGGAAAGTCGCCTGACGGGCCATGACATGGCCTTCGACCCGGCCGCCGAAGCGGACGACGACAGCGCTTTCCAATCGCCGGCCAACTATCTGGAAGACCACCGGTACGACCCGGCCCGTCAACTGGAAGATGCCGACTGGAGCGACAACTCCAACCACAACCTGCACGAAGCGCTGGAAGTGTTGGACGACCGCAGCCGTGACATTCTCTACCAGCGCTGGCTGGCAGAAGAAAAAGCCACGCTGCACGACCTGGCGCAAAAGTACAACGTGTCGGCCGAGCGTATTCGTCAGCTTGAAAAGAGCGCGATGAACAAGCTCAAGTTGTCGATCGCCGCCTAGCCCGCGCACCGGCAATAAAAAACGCCCCGATCAGAGATGATCGGGGCGTTTTTGTTTGTATCCGATATTCCAGCCTCACCCTGGCCCCTGTGGGAGCGAGCTTGCTCGCGATCGCGTCAAGTCAGTCTCTATAAATGTTGAATGACTAACCGCTATCGCGAGCAAGCTCGCTCCCACAGGAGATCTTGGGTGTTATTGAGCCCAAGGCGCCCGCCGCGAATCGTTAAGGCCGAGCAGGTAGCTATCGCCGCCTAGTTGGCTCATCTGCTGCCGAATCCAGCCGGCCCGGCGTGCGACGTAGTTGGTCGGATGACTAGCGCTCCACACCCGCGGGTTCGGCAGCACCGCGGCCAACAAGCTCGCCTGCTGACGACTCAAATTTTTAGCGCTCACGCCAAAGTGATGCCGGGCCGCCGCTTCGGCGCCAAACACTCCGTCATCCCACTCGACGCTGTTGAGATACACCTCAAGAATCCGCTGCTTGGGCCAGAACACTTCGATCAACCCGGTAAACCACGCTTCCAGCCCTTTGCGCAGCCAACTGCGACCGGACCAAAGAAAGAGGTTTTTCGAGACTTGCTGGCTCAAGGTGCTGGCGCCCCGAATCGAGCCGCCGAGTTCGTTATGGGCCAGCGCTGCCTGAATCGCCCCAAAGTCAAAACCCCAATGCTCCGGGAATTTCTGGTCCTCGCCGGCAATCACCGCAACTTTCAGGTCGTCGGAGATCTGATCCCAGGGTTGCCAGGTGCGCTGCACGTCAATGGGCTCGCCGTCGAACCAGGATTCGACCTTGCGCTCGACCATCAACGCCGTGCCCGGTGGCGGCACCACGCGAAAAATCAGCACCAGCAATATGCTGCCGCCAGCGAACCAGAGCAGGGCCTTCGTGAAACGACGGAAAATTAAACGCAGCATAGAGATGGCTTGGCCGAACCCGTTGAGCGGGCCATTATACAGACCCTGTTGATCGAGACTGACTGGAGTTCTTCATGCTGCGTGGCTTTCTGATGCTGGCCGCTTTCTTCGGTTTCACCGGCGTTGCCCTTGGCGCGTTTGCCGCCCATGGCTTGAAAAACCGCCTGACACCCGAGTACCTGGCGATTTTCCACACTGGGGTCACCTATCAACTGGTACACACCCTGGCATTGCTAGGTGTTGCCCTGCTAGCCACGCAGATTCCCGGTCGTTTGATCACTTGGGCGGGCGCATCGTTTACCATCGGTATCTTGCTGTTCTCCGGCAGCCTGTACCTGCTGACCATCACCGGCGTCAGCAAGCTGGGGATCATCACGCCCTTCGGCGGCCTGGCATTCCTGGTGGGCTGGTTCTGCCTGGGGCTTGCCGCCTGGCGCTTGACTTGACCTTGTAGGAGCTGCCGCAGGCTGCGCTCTTTTGATCTTCAAAAGAGCAAGATCAAAAGATCGCAGCCTGCGGCAGCTCCTACGGGATTGTGTTTCAAGACGAATGGCTTGGGTCAGCCTGACCGATCGGGCTAGAATGCCTGCCCCTAAAAATGATGGCGGCATCCGGCATGCGCATTCAGTTGAACGGCGAATCCCTTGAACTGCCCGACGGTGAAACCGTTGCGGCCCTGCTGACCCGTCTGGATCTGACCGGACGCCGGGTGGCGGTCGAACTCAATCTGGATATCGTCCCGCGCAGCCAGCATGCCGACACCACGCTGAGCGATGGCGACAACGTCGAAGTCGTGCACGCCATCGGCGGTGGCTAGTCGCCCGGCCCATAAGGGCACAGAATTCTGCAAGAACCTCACCCCTACAGAGGATTTCCCATGAGCATCGTTCGTAGCGACAAGCCCTTCGTCCTGGCCGGTCGTACTTACCAGTCGCGTTTGCTGGTAGGTACCGGCA
>Ga0209847_1000063_pt1 | contig 50373 bp, 39 predicted proteins | sample OrgsoiDNA_201060_FD_185808 | JGI IMG/M metagenome (GOLD analysis project Ga0209847, IMG submission 185808) | Permafrost soil microbial communities from the Arctic, to analyse light accelerated degradation of dissolved organic matter (DOM) -... | ecosystem: Environmental > Terrestrial > Soil >... | reverse complement strand
TGCTCGTTAATCTGTTTTACGGCTTCAATTTTGAATTCTTCAGTGAAATTTTTGGCTGACATAAACACTCCTTCATTGAGCCTCCATTATGAGGCAAAAAAGTGTCTACGAAACCCGGGTCTATTCAAACATAAGGGGAAATGGACGCCAACAAGCCATTCTTCCATCTTGATCACAGGGGTCACTGCCAGCCAGCAAGAATTCATTCAGAAAGGGCAAAGGTGGGAAATAGCCAGAATAACTAATGAAGCCAAAGATGCCATAAAGCACCTTGGCGTTTTCATCTAAAACCCGTTTAGCATTATTAATATTATCCATAGAAATCCATTCCACTGATATTTACGTTATTGTCATGTTCCGATTAAGTGTACATGTTTTGGTTTTCTTACTCTTGAATCACTGGTGGCTATCCATGCGTATACGCGGGACTTATCAGCGCTGGCTACGCTTTCTTTCTGCTGCAGATTACTGGCGAAGCCAGGGTGTTATCGTAAGCCCGGTGAGCAGACCTTCAGGACTGAGCAGGCGGGTGACTGTTTGCCCCCACGGCTCTGTGCGGTTCGCCACCAGCAGGCGATAACCCTTCTCGCTCAATACACGGGTAGCAGAATCGAGATCCCGCACCTCATATTCAATCCATCCCTGCGGTATCGGCAGCTCAGTTGGCCACTGCTCAGCGCCGAAACATGAATTTGCTGCCTGCGATAGTGGCCAGACGGCAAAATGCTTAACGCCCTTCAGCGCGCCCTCTTCCGACAGCAGGTAATCGCAGTTACCCTCCATTGGCTTAAGCGGCAGACCCAGGACCTGCACATAAAACGTGGCGCTGGATTCAGTACTCTGCGAGATGGGCCCAAACCCAGCGACAAACAACACTTCAATTTCCGGTAAATTCTGCGACATGCCAGATTCCTTAAGTGACTTAAATGGAATTCCAAAATTTATACTACGGCTAACTGAATCGCCACGTCTAATCTTGACACCTCGAGGCAATATGTGGAGTGCCCCATCGCTCATCGCTGACCGGGGCTTTTACTCTGACAGGTTCGAGCCACTACGAGCCACTTGCGATATAACCAATGCGGTAGTTTTCCTTATTGGATTGTGGCGAAATACTAAATGCAACGTTCAATAGCTGCCAGCGACTGACATCCCAAGCACAAAGTTGACCTGTTTGAGTTAGCACTTCTAAATCACTATGTGATTCAATAGCCTGTTTGTCTATTGATAGATAAGTCATATTTTTGACGTCACTGAGCGAAGGGGTACGAAGAGACAACCAGGTATCAATCTGCGGCCAGCCAAAATCCTGCGTCAATTTTACAAAGCTCTGACTCTGTAAAAAGCGCGTCATCGCATCAGCACTTCTCCAGACGTAGAGCGGGGCATAGCTGTTTTCTTTAGCAGGTAGCGACAAATCATCTTTCCGAGAGTAGAGATAGAATTTAAGCAATAAACCAGGAAAACCGTCCAGCTTTGCGCCATTGTCGCGAATTCGCTTTTGGATAATATCCATATCGTAATCTGCAGGCAGAGTAAATCGATATTGCATAATAATCATAATGTCTCCTGAAAAATAAAAGCAATGAAGTATTGCCTCTTTACGAATAGTGACTAATAACTGCCGAAAATATTCGGCAGTTATCCATAGCGTAATTATGAATCGATATTTTTACCCTGAAAATAGAATTTTTCAGGACGAATGATTTCGTATTTCAGGATGTTTTCTGAGACAAGGACGAAGACACACTTAGGGTGCGGCTTGGAATTCGGAAATTATCCCACGTTAAGAGTCTTGAGCTTAACGGGTGATTTCGTTCCATTGAGTGAAAACTCTCTGACCGTAATGAAAAAAACCGCCCTAAAAGGGGCGGTTTTGCCGCAAAGGGTTCCCTGGTGTCGGGGAGGGGGTAAAGATTATGACATGCGGCCTAACTCTTGATCGAAACGCTGCCAGCTTTCAGTTAAGTCGATGACTGAACGTTTTTTTCGCGCTTCGTCGATTTTTATTGCCGTTAATCCAGCCTCAAGCGCGTCCACCACGGAGACGTTAAGCGGGCTGCCGGTTTTAAGATGTTTCACTACGTGCTCAGCCATCAGGGCATCCGCCCCGTAATGGCCGTCATAGGCGTTACCTTCATATTCGGTGGATACCACTTTATCCCCCGAACGTGCATCGTGAACCCGGAAGAAATTACGCACAAAATCCCCCTCCGCCATACCTTTTGAGCCAATCACGCAGAAACGGCGGAATTCGTCAGGGACGTTCAGGTTGGCGTGAAAAGCCAGCGTTGCGCCGCCGCTGTATTCAATCAACGCAGTCTGGTAATCGATAATGTCGGCATCACTGGTAAATACGGCGTCGGTACTCGACCAGCCGCTGGGTTTAGTATGGTAAAGCTCAGCACTGGCATTGAAATCACCCTGAGGTTCCTGGTCTGGCGTGAACGACTTTCGCCCGCCAAAACTCGCCACTCTCACCGGTCTTTCCCCCATCAAGCCCTGATAAAGATCGATATCGTGGCAGCATTTTTCCAAAATGTACGGGCCGGCATATTTCTCATAGCGACGCCAGTCTCGCTGGAAAAATGCGCCGTGGAACGGTCGGATGTGCTCGGTGGCCTCAATTGAGGCAATCTCACCCAACTGCCCCTGCTGCTTGGCGTGCATCAGATCAATAAACAGCGGCGAATAGCGCAGCACCAGGCCAACAATAATATTGTCTGAGCCGTATTGTCTGACGAGTGCAGCCATCGCTAGCGTTTGCTCTTCATTAATCACCACCGGCTTTTCAGTAAACACTCTCTTACCCGCCTCAAGGCCGGCCTTGACGTGTTCCAAATGCAGATAGTTTGGCGAGCCCACCATTAACAGGTCGAAATCAGCATTTTTCAGCAGATCGTCCAGCGACGTGTACGCATCTCCCGGCTCGATGCCAAAAGTGTGAAGGTTAGGCAGACCGGCGGGCGCAGGGTCAACGTACCCAGCGATACTAAATTCGGGATCTACTTTATGAAATTCATTAACCACATTGGACATGCGAAAACCGAGACCGACAATGCCTACTTTCATGTTTTATCCCCTGACTGCCTTAATAAGGTGAGCTCAATGCTGACGTCTACGCCGGAGGAAGGGTCTCCCGGCATGCAATTGTCTAATGATTAGACATCAACTTATTACGGTGACAAAAGTAATGTCAACAAACCCGGTAAACCATAAACGACATAATTAACGTATCGTATTGAATATGTTAATATTAATTTTATAATTATTTTCGATGTTTTTTTACTATTGCGATTTATGTTTTTTTACCCTATCTTTTGGCTCATCACAGGTCATCTGTTTCAATAGCTTGTAAGGCTTGTGCTGCGGCGTCAGGCAGGAGGGGAACTTTGCAACCAGAATATTTCGTTGGAATTGATGCCGGTGGAACACAATGTCGGGCACGACTTACCGACAATCAGGGTAACGTGTTGGCAAATAGCAGCACAGGCGCAGCCAACATATTCAGCGACTTTAGGGGCGCGATCGCCGCCGCGCTGTCCGCCGTTGAAAACTGCTTCAATATTGCTGAACTCTCCGCAGGTTCGCGTCAAAAAACCTCCGCCGCCTTTGGCTTTGCCGGTGCAAACGTCACCCGCATTCGTCGGCAGGCACTGGACTGGCCGATGCCCTTCCTGCAACGGCATATTGCCTCAGATGTAGAGATAGCCTGCCTCGGCGCACACGCAGGTGGGCCAGGCGCGGTGCTGATTGTCGGCACCGGCAGTCAGGGCACGGCCTACGACGGTCAGCGCTTTCATCCCGTAGGTGGATGGGGATTTGCCCTTTCCGACGGCGGCTCCGGCGCCCAACTAGGCCGCAGTGCACTCCGGCTCGCCCTGCGCTGCCACGAGGGCCTTTCAGCGCCCTCGCCGCTGACAGACATTATCATGGCGCATTTCGACAACAGCCCTGAAACCATGCTCCAGTGGACTCTTTCGGCAACGCCCGCGCAGTGGGGAGCATTTTCACCGTGCGTTTTCGAGCACGCCGCGCGTCAGGACAGCAACGCCCTGCCGCTGGTTTGTCGCTTGGCCGCCGATATCGAGCAACATCTTTCCTTTCTGGTGAACTCCAGTCAGGCCAAGGTTTGCCTGATGGGCGGCATTGCCCAACCCGTGACACCCTATCTGTCGCCCAAATTACAGCAGCAACTGGTTTCGCCACAGGGCGATGCCCTACAGGGCGCCCTGTTGTTGGCCGCACATAATCAAACGATTGTGGTAAATTCAACGCAACGCCACCCTTACAAAAAAGATGACCGCCTAAAACTATGACCGCTGCCAACAAAATCGCTCCCAACGTCTCGGCGCGCCTCCTGCGCCTGATTGTCGAAAACGCCCCCATCAGCCAGTCTGATTTGAAAGTGCGCAGCGGATTAAGCATGTCGACGGTTTCTCAGGCCACTAATCGACTGCTGGCAAAAGGCATCATCCACGAACTTGGACTACGTCGTGAGTCGATGGGACGCCCCAAAATTTTACTGGGTCTTGATCCGGATCAGGCAGCGGTGGTGGGCATTCAGCTCAACGCTGAACGCAATCTGATTGTGATGACAGACCTTAACGGCAAGCTGATTGGCGAGCAGCAAATTCCGAGCGGTGCCATGACACCTAAGCAGCTCAGCGATGCGTTGGCGAAATTCCTTAGAGGCGTCGATGCCGATAAGGTCAGCGCTATCGGGCTGGCCTTATCAGGCATTGTCGACCCCGACAGCGGGTCGTGCGTGCGCTCTAAAGTGCTGGACTGGACCAATGTGCCGATCGCCAATATCCTGGCCGAGCGTTTCAACATTCCTGTATATATAGAAAATGACGCCAATGCGATGGCACTGGCGACGCTGGTATTCGGCCAGTTGGGGAATGCGCAGTCGGCGATTATTGCCACTTACGGCAAGGGGATTGGCGCGGGGATCATTATCGAACGCCAGCTCTATCGCGGCAGGCACGGCACCGCCGGTGAGATTGGAAACGGCCTGATTGGTGACGGCACTTCAGCCAATCTGGAAGAAGTGGCATCTTCGAGCGCTATCCTCAAGGCCCTGGCGGCGCAAACTGATGCCCCCGAAATGACCAATCTGCTTGAGATGGACCAACACCCCTCCCCGGCCGCGCTTGAGATTCTGGCCAGGGCCGGGCAGTACATCGGCATCTCGCTTGCCAACCTCTCGATTGCACTCGATCCCGACGTAGTCTATCTGGCAATGGAGCCCTCTATGGCCTCGCGGATCCTGCTTGAAAACGTCACCATGAACTTTCAGGCAAACCGTCTGAAGCTCACGCCACAGCTCACGCCGCTGATGTTTCTTACCGACTCAAACCGAATGTGGGCGCTGGGTGCGGCGGGCTTTGCGGTGAATAAACTGATTGATATTTTGGCGGCGTCGGCAGACGAAGAGTAACTGAGCGAGGCCTCCTCCACCGAGTTAAGAGGAGGCAATAGATAGGAAAAACTTAGCGAATTCTCTCACCACTTTCCGCGAACAGCAGGCACTCTTTGGCATTAATGCCAAACGTGACGCGATCACCGTTGGCGCGCAGTTCCAACTGCCGCTGTTCAACAACCAACGTTTTCTCGTCCGCATAATCCAGATAGAGATAGTTGGTGTGGCCCAGCCGTTCAGCAAAAGTCAGCGTGGCGCTGAACTGGCAATCCGCAGTGGCCGAAGAAACAAAATGTTCAGGACGGACCCCCAGCCATACTTTCTCGCCCTCGCGCAGTGACTGCTGGAGCGGAACAATCAGGCTTTCAACACCCAGCGCCGCAATACGCAGTTGAACGCGTCCCTCTATGGCCGCCACTACCTCAGCCTCCATAAAGTTAATCCGTGGAGAACCGATAAAACCGGCTACAAACATGTTGTCAGGATTATGGTAAAGCTCGAGCGGTGAACCCACCTGTTCAATCACGCCCTGTCGCAGCACGACAATGCGGTCCGCCAGCGTCATCGCTTCAAGCTGGTCGTGAGTCACATAAATCATGGTGTTGCCCAATGACTCATGGAGTTTGGCAATTTCAATGCGCATTTGCAGGCGCAACTCGGCGTCAAGGTTTGACAGCGGCTCATCAAAGAGGAAAATTCGTGGCTCGCGGATAATCGCCCGGCCAATGGCAACGCGCTGGCGCTGGCCGCCAGAGAGCGCGCGCGGCATGCGGTCTAGCAGTTCGTTTAAATGCAGCTTCTGTGCTGTCAACTCGACCAGCCGTTTGATCTCAGCTTTCGGGCGTTTAGCCACCTCCAGCGGATAGCTCAGGTTACCGCGAACTGTCATATTGGGGTACAGCGCGTAAGACTGAAACACCATGGCGATCCCGCGTTCGGTTGCGGGCTGTTGGGTCATATCTACGCCATCTACCCACAGACTTCCCTGCGTGATCTCTTCCAGTCCGGCAATCATGCGCAGCAGCGTTGACTTGCCGCAGCCCGATGGGCCGACAAACACCACAAATTCGCCGTCATTAATCTCAAGATCGATGCCGTGGATCACCTTGACGTTTTCATAGGACTTCTTGATCGCCTTGAGCTGTAGATTAGCCATAAGTCCTCTTTTATAAGATTAAACCCATGTAGATGGCATTGCTGCGCATCAGAAATTTGAATCCCAGTTTGGAATAGAACCCGCAAACTTGCTCGTTTTGCAGGCTAACACCAAGATGTACGCCGCTGACGCCCGCTGCACGCAGCGCATCGAGTTCGGTTTCCACCATCATTTGGCCATATCCGCCTTTCTGCGCTGCGGGCAAGATATTAATGTGCAGATGTGCGGGATAGGTGTCGGTCAGCTCAGTTGAGGCGTGGGAAGGTTGGCGAATAGCGTCTAGCACCTTGTCATCAAGCGGCGCGACAGGCTGACGGTCGGCAAATTTTTTGCGCAGAGCTGGCCACCACTGCGTTTCGAGACGCTGATTAAACGCCACCGTATCGCGGGTGCCGACCACATAGCCAACAACCTGGTCGTTCTGACACAGCACAAAAGCTAAATCAGGTTCCAATACTGCATATGGCACAGAGAAACGCAGCCCCGGATAGGTGGGATCGCTGTACAGCGCCGTGCCATCCTGACCGGCGTCGGACGTTTTCAAACAGATCGCGGACAGGGCGTCGAGGTCACCCGTTGCAACCTGGCGAAGAATAACAGACGGTGTTGACATAAAAAGTCCCCAGGGTTGTACAAAAAACCTGCCTTTAAACTAAAGAATGCCTACTTAGTTTGCAATATATAATAATCCCCATTTCTTGTGATCGACCAACCTATGACGGCGATCACAGGCTCACCCAAAAGAAAAACTGATTATCAGCGAATTCCCTGTGAACACTCTATCCTTAATTGCAGCGCTAATATGTTGGGAATATTAAGTAGATGAGTGCGCACAGCCATAATTTTATCCTATGGTTGACAATGTGTTAGGCGTAACCCCGCCGTTCAGTGCATTTACATAAAGTTCACGCGGATATTTAAAATAATCGCCTTGCCGTAAGCGCATTGAACAGTGTTTAACCGCAACGTTTGGCATTATCTGCAGTGGATAATCGGGTTTTCAATCGATTTGAAGTCACAAGAAAAGCCGTTTGACTTTATTTTATGATTAAAGTAAGTATTGATGGTCGGGTGTTTTTGAGCCAAAACATAATGCAAAGTGCCGGATGTGCTTTTGCCGCCAGAGAAAGGGATGCCTGTTCGTGTTGGATTAGAGGAACGCACCACCATGTCTAAAGCCTTGCATGCACCACATCTTCGTCACACCGAGGGCAATCGTGCGCCACGCGCCCTGCTTTCACTGCTGGCACTCTCCCTCGGCCTGGGTGTTCTACCGGTTCAGGCCGAGACTATCGCTGCGTGGGATATCTATAATTATCCTTCGCAGACTGACGTCATCGATCAGGCCATCAAAGATTTCGAGGCCCAGAATCCGGGCGAGAAAATCAACCGCAGCGTGCACTCCTTCGACGACACGCGCATTCCGCTGAAGCTGGCGCTTTCTTCGGGCGAAGGCCCGCAAGTGGCGCAGGTTAACCAGGGCGGCGGCGACATGGGCGCACTGGTCAAAGAGAAGCTGCTTTTCCCCATGGATGCCTACGCCAAACAGTACGGCTGGGAAACGCGTTTCCCGAGTTCCATTCTTAAACGCAACCGCTGGTCAGATAAACAAGACTTTGGCAGCGGTCATCTTTACGGCGTAGCCAGCCTCGGTGAAATGGTGGGTCTGTACTATAACAAAGCCGTGCTGGATAAAGCCGGGATACCGGTACCTAAAACTATGCCGGAATTTGAGGCCGCGCTGGCCAAGCTCAAACAACAAGGCACAGTACCCATTATGCTCGGCCTGCTAGATGGTTCTGTGGGCGCGCAGTTGCTTTCAACCCTGTGGGAAGAGCAAATTGAAAGCAGCGATCGCAAAACGCTGGACGATCTGATTTATGACGTTGGCGGTTCATTTAAAGACAGCAAGCTGGTAAAAGCCGCCCAAACCATGAAGGACTGGAATACCCAAGGTTATTTCTTCCCGGGCTATCAGGGGATGGGCCGCGATGATGCCGCTTCACTGTTTCAGAATGGCCAGGCCGCCTTTTTCATCAGCGGCACCTGGTACATGGGGCAGTTTAAGCCTAATAAAGACATTCATTTCTCGGCAATGCCCGCCGTGCCAGGTGTAAAAGCACCGCTGATGGTTGGCGGGACCGATTTGCCGTTCTCTATGACTGTCACCGCCAAAACCAAGGCGCAACAGGACACCGCGGCGAAATACATTAACTACATTGTTTCCGACAAGGTTTCTGAGGCCTGGCTTAAAGCCGGTTTCCTGCCCGCGTCGGCAGATAAAAATGCAAAACTTCCGGCTGACAACCCACTGCTGGCCGACGTGTATCAAGTCTGGACCACCGTCAATGCCAATGACGGACTGGGCCACTATGTCGACTGGGCAACGCCGACCATGGGTGACGTATTGAACGCCAACGTGCAACAGCTATTGGCTGACCGGATAACGCCTCAGCAGTTAACCGAAAAGCTTGACGAGAATTACCAGCAGTATCTTAAAACCCTTAAACATTAAGGCTAACGACGGCACAAAGCGTGACAACTGGCTTACTTACTGGCCCGTTGTCACCTCAGTAAAGCAGAAGGTCATGATGAGGGTAACCATGAGGCATATCCATGCTCAATAAATCAATGCTGCAAAATATGCTTTTTGTTTTGCCGTCGCTGCTGATCTACGGCGTATTTCTGCTGGCACCGCTGCTGTTTTCAATCTGGGCGAGTTTTACCGCCTGGGATGGCACCTCGTGGCCAGTTTTCATCGGCGTGCAGAACTTTGTTCGTATGTTTTCCGACGCGACGTTCTGGACTTCCATTGCTAACAACGCTCTGCTGCTGCTGTTTTACACGCTTTGCCCGATAGTGATTGGCCTCGCGCTGTGCAGTTTCCTCAACGACACTCGCCATCACGTTGAGCGCAGCCTGCTGCGTATTCTGTTTTTTCTGCCCTACATCATGCCAATGGCGGTGCTGGGCGTGGTGTGGCGCTGGCTGTACAACCCGGCATTTGGCCCGATCGATCAACTGCTGCGCGCCATTGGTCAGCCACAGCTGGCCGTGGCCTGGCTGGGCGATTTTAACTGGGCGCTGCCTGCCGTGGGCTTCGTCGCAACCTGGTATTTCTTTGGCTTTTGTCTGGTGCTGTTTATGGCCGGTTTGCAACGGATGGATCCCTCACTGCTTGAGGCGGCGGAGCTTGACGGCTCAAGCCATCGGCAGAAATTTATGCGCATTACTCTGCCGGCCCTCAAACCAGAAATCCGCGTCGCGCTGCTGTTGACAGTGATTGCCGGCATCAAGTCCTTCGACCTGGTTTACGTCATGACCCACGGCGGGCCAGGCACCTCGACCCTGGTAACTAATATTTATATGTATCAGCAAGGCTTTGACTTACGTCATTTTGGCTATGCCTCTGCCGTAGCGATTATCGGTATGGTGATGGTGTTTATCCTTAATGGATTAATCCATCTGGCACTCAGGGAGCGTCGTTAATGCGTAGCACTTCTCTTTTCTCGCGCAGCGTGATTTGGCTGATCGCGATAATGACTATTCTGCCGTTTTTGCTGGCCCTGATGACCTCCTTCAAGACCCCGTCAGAGCTGTTTCAGGGTGCCTTTACCCTGCCAGGCAGTTTGCAACTCGGTAACTATCTTTCCGCCTGGCGCGAAGGTCACTTTAATGTTTACTTTCTGAACTCAGTGATTGTGGTCATTCCGGTGATCGTCATCAGCATTTTTGCCGGGATCTTGTCGGGGTTTGGTTTTGCTTTTCTGCGCCTGCCGAGTAAAAAATTCCTGGCATTTTTGCTGGGGCTGGGCATGGTTTTGCCTTCGGAAGCCTTTATTATTCCGCTTTACCATGAGCTGCACTGGATGGGCATGACTAACACTTACCTGGCGTTGATTGTCCCGCAGGTCGCGCTTTCGATCCCTTTCAGCACGCTAATGGTTGCCACTGCGTTCCAGCAGGTGCCGAAAGAGCTGGTCGAAGCGGCTGTGATGGACGGCTCGAGCCGCAGCAAGATTTTGTGGGGTATATTGGTACCCGCTATCTGGCCGACGCTGTCAACGCTGTCGCTGCTACTGTTTATCTGGACCTGGAACGAGTTTTTGATCCCGCTGATCCTGGTCAATAAAGACGAACTGCGCACACTGCCGATCGGCATGATGTTTTTCCAGAATAAAAATACCTTAAATATTCCAGAGTTAATGGCCGGAGCCATGATCGCTATCCTGCCAATCGTGGCGGTATTTTTAGCATTTCAACGGAAATTTATCAGCGGCGTGACGGAAGGCGCGGTGAAATAGTGCCAGTCTAATGTCTATCAGACGCGGTCCCAGAGACTGCGTCTGATAGCGGTTGTCAGTCGTGTGAACACAGTGACCTTGATGCAGTGATTTGTAAGGCTAAAGCCCCCCTTGTTATGACCTCAGACAGGTTTTGTTAAATGAATCGTATTTAGATAAAAGCCCCATCAATATCTTGCTCAGACTATTTGTACATTCTCTGGCATGCCTGCACGCTTCATGTTGTTTCAATCATGAAACATCACAAAAATACCCTGGCTTGAACAATCGGAATATGCGCTCCAATAGGGATTAGGTAACAACGCCTTGAATCTCTGCCTTGCAACAATTCGTCAAGACAGTTGCTTGCAGGTGAAGCGACCCGGCTACAGTGCGGGCAAGGGGTGCCCATAGACTCCTCTTATGCTCAAAATATAGGTCAGATTTGTCTACAGGCTCGGGGGCACCCCACTCCGCCATGTTCTGCAACATCAACTATTTCAGCAAAAGGCTACCATTGAAGCCCATAAGACGGTGCTCAGATCCTCATTTCGCTCAAAATTTCAATTTAGTCAAAAATGCTTTAAGGACAATAACTTAATCCCTAAACAGGTCGTTTTTAATTAAAAATGATCTTGGGGGTTTATGGATGAAAAACTCCCGTGCAATTTAATTACGGCCTTGAAATAAAAGCATAATTATGACAATCAGGAATTATCTTAGAAAATCATTGGTAAATGTAATGACTTAATTGAAATTCACGGATGAATTAAAAATGCCAATAATTTTAATTTTGTAAACCAATTTTCTGAAAAGCACCTATTGAAACCGTTTCCTTGTAAATTTTCTGAAAAATTAAAGCTAAATTCTTTACAAAAACAACCAAAAAAAACCGCCTAAGGCAAATATACGACATAAATAACTGCCTGAGAAAACGTTTGGAATGAGAAACATTCAAGATAAGAAAACGCCTAGATTTGGCTGGCCATTATAGAGAAAGCGATACACTCCTCACACTTTTACTAATAATTAAGAATATTAGTAGGATTTCGCCTAGTAGCAAGTGTGATTATAACGATAAGAAAGTGTAAATCGATCGGCAAAACCTATTGTTTGATGTGATAGTGAGTGAGATAAACGATTGGAAGAGTTTCCAGTGCGGATTATTCTAGATACAGAAACTGAAGAGGATTAAATATGAAATGAGCATTATTAAAGTTTTATTTTTATATCGTTCTGAAAGAGCTCTACTCTTCCCGCTCTCTTCGAGAAGTTTCTGAGCGTTTTAAACCCATGCTATTAGGTAGGCGGAAAAATGCCTCGGTTAATAATCTGGAGTGAATGCCAGTTTACTAAACTTGCGTTAAAGGAAATAGTATCTAAGAAACTACCCTACTTTACTGAAGTCATTTTCCATGACTCTGATGATAAGGTGAAATTGTATACAAGAGATTATCTGATTATTGACCCATCTGGCGACGGTTTTCACAAGTGCTACGGGTTATTAAATGAGAACATCAGCATATTAGATTCAGAGAGAGTACTTCTATTTTCTTCTGAGGTAGATATGTATATGTTAGAGCTTCTTCTTAAGAAAGAATTCAAGTTCCTTAAAAAGAAAAGGGAATTTTCTGAGATAGTCAATGCAATACAACAATTCATACAACTTCAAAATATAATGAATAGCGAGGTTTTTCTTAGTTACAAAATCACAAGAATGGAAGAGAAAATTTTAGTTATGATGATGTTGGGTCTTTCAGTAAAGAGCATTTCCAACATATTAAAACTAAGTGTGAAGACCATCAGTGTACATAAATGTAATTCCCTAAGAAAGATAGGCGTAGACGCCAGAAGAAGTTCAGCCTTGTTCTTTTTGCATAAACATGCTGTGGGAAACAGAGTTATTTTACAAAAATCAATATAGCAGGCACGTATTGCTGGTTTTTGAATGCGTATGTTTAAATTTTTTATCCATGGGGTAAGGGATGCGATCGGTTAAAAGAAGTAATTCCGGGTATACCTTTGAACCCATAGTCACAGTATCAGGTGGAATGTTAGGCTTTGAATTGGTCAAGAAAATAGAAAAACACGAACACCATTTTGATACTGAAGGGCATAATAATTTTTTATCTGTAGAAGATGGCATAAAGGCATTCTTTGACCAGGTCACTATCGCCTGTGTTAATGAAGATGTATTTATTAATAATGCTTTTCTGTTATCCATTACTATCGACTATGAGATTGCACTTCATATCATTAGTAACACAGCGCTGCGAAAGATATTACAACAGCATAGTTACATAAGACTCACGTTGAATGAGCATTTCAATGAGTTTGAAATTGGGGAGGAACGCGCGGTGCTTCATGCCCTGACAACGTACTGCACCTTATGGCTAGACCGATTTGGGGAAGGGAGCACCAGTCTTTCTCTTGTCATGAATGAAAAGTTTGAATATATAAAAATAAGTAAGAGTTTTTTTTGGCAACACCAAGGAACCTTATCATTCCGCAAAATCATTGAACACTTAAAACCCTACTGTAATGGCATTATCATTTGTGGCGTCGAGCACTATAGCCACATCGAGTATTTAAAGGGTAGCGATATTCAGGCTATGCAAGGAATATTATGGTCATCTTACAACCAGGAAAAACTAACTCAATATTTTTTCTGACTTATTAAATGACAGAATAAATACTTCCATGCCTTCATGAAAATAAAAAAACAATCTCCAGAGTATTATGGAGAGGTCTTTTTATTGCTCTGACTATTAGATTATTATTTTGGCAAATTGGTAGCCGTAAACCAGGGGCGGTAGCGTAGCTAAAATAGCTGAAGCCATAAGGAAAGTGATTGCAGTCAGTTCTCTTATTATGGTGCGAAGCATATAGGTAATGAATTTGTTAATTATTAGAAAAAACATGCTGACACCGTTTTTCACAGCATCTTATTAACCTTAATAAAAATCACCTTCTTTAGCTTTACGAAGGTTGGTTATTATTGTTAATTGTGAAGGGCATATGAAATTTCTTACCAGAAACATTTTCGCCAGTCTATTACTCGCTTTATCTGACTTTCTGAGCTTCACAATCTCGCTGTATCTGGCAAAAGGGATACTCAGTAATGTAATGACTAATTTTGAACAACGTATTCCCTATGCTCAAACGTCAGGCTGGATCGCATTGCATGGGCTATTAGCCTTCTGTTGCATCGCTTGGTTCCATCTGCGACTGAGGCACTATTACTACCGTAAAACTTTTTGGTTTGAGCTAAAGGAAATACTTCGCACATTGCTGATCTTTGCACTAATCGAAATAGCTGTCATTGCCTTCGCAAAATGGTATTTCTCACGCTATCTCTGGGTGCTTACGTGGATATTGGTTTTGATTTTGGTGCCTCTGGCCAGAATGCTGACTAAGCAAGCGCTTCATACGTTTGGGCTTTGGCAACGTGACGCCATCATCATTGGCAGCGGCAACAATGCAAGAGGGGCTTACAGCGCAATCAAAGGCGACAGAAACCTGGGGTTACGAGTCACTCAATTTATTTCAAGTGAAGAGGATGACCAACCTGGGGATACGATTGAAGGTATTCATATTATGCCTTCTGACGAAAACTGGGTAAGGACTCGTGTACATAAAAAGACCCAATTTATTGTTGCCGTAGAGTCACATCAGAGCGAGATCCGCAATGCCTGGCTGCGGGTGTTTATGATAAACGGCTACAGTTCAGTTTCCGTCATCCCGACCTTACGCGGTATGCCGCTGGATAGCACCGATATGTCTTTCATTTTCAGCAAGGAAGTGATGATTTTTCGCGTACATCAAAATCTGACGAAATGGACTTCTCGTGTCACAAAACGACTGTTTGATATTGCGGCTTCTCTGGCAATTATCATCCTCTTGTCGCCTCTGCTGATCTACATTACTCGCAAAGTGCGCAAGGATGGCGGCAACGCCATTTATGGTCATGAGCGCGTTGGTCAGACCGGTAAGCCCTTCAAGTGCCTTAAATTCCGCTCAATGGTGGTGAATTCTAAAGAAGTTTTAGAGACGTTATTAGCAAACGATGCAGAAGCACGGGCGGAATGGGACGATACGTTCAAGCTTAAAAATGATCCACGTATCACCCCTATTGGCTATTTGCTACGCAAAACCAGTCTGGATGAATTACCACAATTATTTAACGTACTTAAAGGTGAAATGAGCCTGGTAGGACCTCGGCCAATTATAGCGGCGGAACTTGAGCGTTATTATGATGAGGTTGAGTATTACCTACTGAGCAAACCTGGAATGACTGGGCTGTGGCAAGTGAGTGGCCGCAGTGAAGTTGATTATTCCACGCGAGTATATCTCGATGCCTGGTATGTCAAAAATTGGTCTATGTGGAATGATATTGCGATTTTATTCAAGACCGTAAGTGTAGTGCTTAAAAAGGAGGGGGCATATTAAATACATCTAAATAATAAAATCACTAAATATAAGCTCTTAGCAAGAGCGTTCAAAAAAATACTCTTCATAATTATAATATCGACCATTTTTATATTTACCATATCGTTAGCATTTGTCTGACATTAATCATCAGAGGCAACAGGGTTTCGGATGAAAATAGTTAATCATTTTATATCCCCACGCAGAAATGATAGATCGCGACTGCCGGAAAAGAATGCGGAGTGACTCTGGAAGGCAGATATTAAACTCGAGCAGCAGATGATGTGAGACAATGAAAAATAGCTTTTTAAAAATTTCCATAATGATATTAGCATCAAGCGTATTAAGCGGTTGCACCGTAATACCAGGGCAAGGTTTAAATACGAAGAATAAGAATATCGTTGAACAACCCGATAGCAATTATAACATTGACAAATTAGTGAATGTTTATCCTTTAACACCCAGACTGGTAGATGGACTGCGTCCGGATTCAGTAATGGCGCGCCCTAACCCACAATTAGACCAACTGCTTAAAAGTTATGAATATCACATTGGTGTGGGGGATGTTTTGATGGTCACTGTCTGGGACCATCCTGAGCTGACCACGCCCGCCGGGCAATATCGAAGCGCCAGCGACACGGGCAACTGGGTTAATGCAGACGGCACTATTTTCTATCCCTATATTGGGAAATTAAAGGTTACAGGAAAGACTGTTAGCCAGATCCGTGAAGATATCAGTAGCCGCCTGGCAAAGTATATTGAGAGCCCGCAGGTTGATGTCAGCATCGCGGCTTTCCGATCTCAGAAAATCTATACCACTGGCGAAGTCTTGAAGTCCGGCCAGCAGCCCATTACAAACATTCCTCTGACTGTGATTGATGCAATCAATGCGGCGGGCGGATTGGCGCCGGATGCAGACTGGCGCAATGTTGTACTTAACCATAATGGGAAAGACACACCGATATCGCTTCATGCGCTGATGCAAAAAGGTGACCTGACTCAGAATCGGTTGCTTTATCCAGGCGATATTTTATTTGTGCCACGTAATGACGATCTGAAAGTGTTCGTTATGGGCGAAGTCGGCAAACAAAGCACATTAAAAATGGATCGTAGCGGGATGACGCTTGCAGAAGCCTTGGGTAACTCAGAGGGAATATCGCAGGAGATGGCAGATGCTTCCGGAATATTCGTTATCCGCCCGCTAAAAGGCAGCAACCAGGGAAAGATCGCCAACATCTATCAGTTAAACGCGAAAGATGCCGCTTCGATGGTAATGAGTACAGAATTTCAGCTTCAACCCTACGATATCGTGTACGTCACTACCGCGCCAATTGCACGCTGGAATCGCGTTATTTCTCAGATTGTCCCAACCATTACGGGAGTGCATGACATGATTGAAGCCGGTCGTTTCGTGCGACAGTGGACTCCATAATGTTTGATTCTATTTTGATAGTCTGCACAGGCAATATTTGTCGTTCCCCCATCGCGGAAAGATTATTAAGACAGATATTAGTCGGTAAGAAAATTGACTCTGCGGGGGTGGCGGCCTTAGTGGATAACCCTGCGGATCCTTCCGCCGTCGCGGTGGCTTTAAAACATAATATGCAGATTGATAACCATCATGCTATCCAGTTTACGTCAGCATTAGGTCGACAGTATGACCTCATTCTGGTGATGGAAAAATATCACCAGGAGCAAATTAGCCGTACCTCTCCAGAAGCGCGCGGCAAAACCATGCTACTGGGGCATTGGTTAGGAGGGCGAGAAATTCCCGATCCTTACCGAAAAAGCCAAGAGGCTTTTGAATCTGTTTACCGGTTAATTGATCAGGCCTGTCAGTCCTGGTCACAGAAGCTGAACGGATAAATCCATCAGGGAAACCAGCCCATGTCACCAGTAATATCTAAAACACCAGCTACACCAGATTCAGATGAATTAGACCTAGGCCGTTTGATTGGTGAGCTTATTGACCACCGAAAACTCATTATCAGTATTACGGTTTTATTCACCGCATTGGCCATCATATATGCACTGTTTGCGACGCCGATTTACCAGGCTGATGTCTTAATTCAGGTAGAGCAGAAACAAGGCAATGCTATTTTAAATAGTCTGAGTCAGGTTCTTCCTGATGCTCAACCCCAGTCTGCACCGGAGATTGCACTATTACAGTCGCGTATGATTTTGGGAAAAACAGTGGATGACCTGAATCTTCAGGCCGTGGTAAAGCAGAAATATTTCCCATTATTTGGTAGAGGATGGGCAAGGCTTACGGGAGAAGTCCCCGGCAATATCTCTGTTAACCATTTATATTTACCTCGTGGCGCTAGCGATATTCCCAAGATAACCCTGAAAGTTATTGATAAAAATCATTATCTCATCGAGGGGGATGATTATGAGATTAACGGTACTGTCGGAGAGTTACTTAATGAAAAAGGGATCTCTTTATTGGTGAATAATATTCAGGCGCCGGCAGGGACTCGCTATACAATCTACTATTTAAGTAAATTAAGAGCCATCAACGATTTGCGGGATATATTCAATGTAGCTGATCAGGGTAAAGATACCGGGATTCTAAATCTGTCATTAAATGGTGATAATCCGGAACATATTTCGTCGGCATTGGACAGTATTAGCAAAAATTATCTGGACCAAAACATTGCTCGTCAGGCTGCCCAAGATGCCAAAAGTCTGGATTTTCTTGACCAACAACTGCCGCAGGTGCGTACCGATCTCAACAAGTCAGAAGATGAGCTGAATGCCTACCGTCGTCAGAAAGACTCGGTAGACCTGTCGCTTGAGGCTAAATCAGTTCTTGATCAGATCGTGAATGTTGAAAGCCAGCTTAACGAATTGACATTCCGTGAGGCAGAAATCTCACAGCTCTACACCAAAGACCATCCGACGTATAAAGCACTGTTAGAAAAACGCCAAACCTTACTGAAAGAAAGAGACCGGCTCGACAAAAGTGTTTCTGCGATGCCCGCGACACAGCAAGAAGTTGCCAGACTAAGCAGAGATGCTGAGTCTAATCGCGCCATTTATATGCAGTTGCTCAATCGTCAGCAGGAGTTAAACATTGCCAAATCAAGTGCGATTGGTAATGTGCGGATCATAGACACGGCCGTCACTGAACCTAAAGCAGTTAAACCCAAAAAAGTGCTGATTGTATTAATTGGCCTCATTCTTGGCGCGATTTTTTCTGTCGGTCTGGTGCTGGCGCGGGTATTTTTACACAGAGGGATTAATTCTCCAGAGCAACTGGAAGAACAAGGAATAAATGTCTACGCAAGCATTCCATTATCAGAATGGCTAATAAAAAAAGACAAGTCAGGGAAAATAAGATCAACTAAGATAAAAAGAAAAGAACATGAACAAAATTTTCTTGCGGTCGATAATCCTGCTGATCTGGCCATTGAGGCTATAAGAAGCCTGCGGACAAGCCTGCATTTTGCGATGATGGAAGCCAAGAATAATGTACTTATGATTTCTGGCCCAAGCCAGAATGCCGGTAAAACGTTTATTAGCAGTAATTTGGCCGCTGTTATTTCACAAGCAAATAAAAAAGTTCTTTTTATCGATGCGGATATGCGAAAAGGATATGCACATAAATTATTTAAAACGAACTTAGATAATGGATTGTCAAGCATTTTATCTGGTAAGACAGCGCATGAAGCTGCCATAAAAAATATACCCTCGATTGGGGTAGATTTTATTTCTCGTGGTGAAATACCCCTTAACCCGGCTGAGTTACTTATGCATGAACGTTTCGGCATGCTAATAAACTGGGCATCACAGAATTATGACCTCGTTATTGTAGATACACCGCCTATCCTGGCGGTAACGGATGCGGCAATCATTGGGCGTTATGTGGGAACCACCTTACTTGTGACACGTTTCGAGATGAACACCGTCAAAGAAGTTGCGGTAAGCATCAAACGTTTCGAGCAAAGCGGAGTTCCGATAAAAGGTTGCATTCTTAATAGTGTTGTCAAAAAGGCAAGCAGCTATTATGGCTATGGCTACACAAATTATGTATACGCATATTCAGATGATAAAAATAAGCATTAACTTAAATTATTAATCTTATATTTTTTCATCCTGAGCATTTAGCATAGTAATTTTATCTTATCCATTTTTATCAAAAAATGTGTTCGGGAGCATTTTCACTCACGCTCCGATGAGCTAAATGAAAAGTTTCCATAGTCTTCATTGAAAATGTGCCCCCTACTGATTGGAGGCATCATTCTTTATTTATTAGTCGCATGGTAAATTAAATTAAGCATACTTAAATAATCATCACGGAGTTAATATGCGATATTTTATAGCCATCCCAACCTATAATGGCGGTGACGTATGGGAAGAATGCGCCAAAAAAATAATGGCTTACTCTCCAGAGGGTACACCCATTTATATTATCGATTCAGGTAGTACAGATAAAACGGTTGATATAGCCAATAAATATCACTTTGAAAATATCTCAATAAAAAGTCAGGATTTCAATCATGGAGGAACAAGGAACCTAGCTATTGAAAATAACAAAGGGAAATATGACTATGTTATATTTTTAACGCAAGATGCGATTCCAAAAATGGGGTTTATTCAAAATATACTTTCTGCATTTGATGACCCTAACGTTGTCTGCGCATATGGCCGGCAACTACCGCATAAGAATGCCAGTAAAATTTCACAACATGCACGATATTTTAACTATCCGGCTAAGGGATATGTAGCTGAACTATCGGATAAAAATAGCAAAGGAATAAAAACAGTATTTATGTCCAACTCATTTTCTGCCTATAGGATTGAGGTATTTGAGGCTTTAGGTGGTTTTACATCAGACACAATCCTTTGTGAAGATATGTTTTATACAGCAAAGGCTCTATTAGCCGGATATAAAGTTGCTTATGTGCCCAGTGCCATTGTAAGACATTCCCATAACTACAGCCCAATAGAAGAGTTTAAACGTTATTTTGATATTGGTGTTTTCCATTCTAATGAGCCATGGATTAAGAAAGAGTTTGGTGGTGCCGAGGGCGAAGGGAAAAAATTTTCCCTATCGGAGTTAAAGTATCTCATTGCAAATGGCTTTCATCTCATTCCTGCAGCCTTTGTTAATACCGTATGTAAGTTACTTGGTTATAAACTTGGTGGTAAATATAAAAAAATACCTATTACAGTTATAAAAAAATTAAGCATGCACAAAAGATATTGGTGAAGGGCTTGCACTCAATAGATTAAATACATAAGGGGTGGTAATGAGAATAATAGTTACAGGTGGGGCTGGATTTATAGGTTCAGCCGTGGTCAGAAAAATAATTGAAAACTCTAACGATGACGTCTTAGTGATTGATTGCCTGACCTATGCTGGTAATATCGAGTCGCTTGATAGTATATCTGATAACCCTCGTTTTATGATTGAAAAAGTCAATATCTGCGACCGTGAATCTATAGACCGTATTTTTTCTGAATTTGCACCCGATGCTATTATGCATCTTGCGGCAGAGAGCCACGTCGACCGTTCTATCGATTCACCCGGAAGTTTTATTGAAACCAATGTCATCGGCACTTATACCTTACTTGAGGCAGCCCGGAAATATTGGAGTAAATTGCAGGGCATGCAGAAAGATAAATTCCGTTTTCATCATATTTCAACAGACGAAGTCTATGGCGACTTGCATGGCACTGATGATTTCTTTACTGAAACAACACCATATTCGCCCAGCAGCCCATATTCATCATCAAAAGCAGCAAGTGACCATCTTGTAAGAGCATGGCTAAGAACTTATGGACTGCCAACAATCGTCACTAATTGCTCTAACAATTATGGGCCATACCATTTCCCAGAAAAACTTATTCCATTAATCATTCTCAATGCTTTGGCAGGAAAATCGCTCCCTGTTTATGGTGATGGTAACCAGATTAGAGACTGGTTGTATGTTGAAGATCATGCCCGTGCTTTATATAAAGTCGTCACCGAAGGTAAGGTTGGCGAAACTTATAATATCGGTGGGCACAATGAAAGGAAAAACATTGAGGTTGTTCAAACTATCTGTGAATTACTAGATGAGTTAGCGCCTCAAAAACCCGAGAATATCAGTCACTATAAAGATTTAATTACGTTTGTCACTGACAGACCAGGACATGATATGAGATACGCAATCGATTCTTCTAAAATAGAAAGAGAACTGGGCTGGAAACCACAGGAAACATTTGAAAGCGGGATCCGTAAAACAGTTAAATGGTATCTGGAAAATAAAAAATGGTGGCAACGCGTGAATGATGGCTCTTACGCAGGCGAGCGCCTTGGTTTAGATTAAAATAGGTCACATAAATATGAAAGGTATTATTTTAGCAGGTGGTTCTGGTTCGAGATTATATCCCATCACTCGCGGCATATCAAAACAATTAATGCCAATTTATGATAAACCAATGATTTATTATCCTATATCCGTGCTTATGCTTGCAGGCATTAAAGATATATTGATCATTTCAACGCCCGAAGATTTACCATCATTTCAGCGTTTACTTGGCGATGGTAGCCAGTTTGGCATCAATTTTAGTTATAAAATTCAACCCAGTCCAGACGGTTTGGCACAAGCTTTTCTCATTGGTGAAGAGTTCATTAACGGCGAGCGTTGTGCACTTGCACTCGGTGATAACATTTATTTCGGTCAAAGCTTTAGCCAGCAACTAGAAACTGTCACCAATCGAAAAGTTGGAGCAACCGTGTTTGGATATCAGGTTATGGATCCTGAACGGTTTGGCGTTGTTGAATTTGATAAAAATTTCCGCGCAATTTCTATCGAAGAGAAACCTATAAAACCCAAATCTAGCTGGGCGGTGACCGGACTCTATTTCTATGACAGCAATGTTGTTGATATGGTGAGGGAAATAAAACCTTCCAGTCGTGGTGAGCTTGAAATAACGACATTAAATGAAATGTATATGAATCAGGGTTTGCTCAACGTTGAATTATTAGGCCGCGGGTTTGCCTGGCTAGATACAGGTACTCACGAAAGTTTACTTGAAGCATCGCTATTTATTCACACCATAGAAAAAAGACAAGGTTTTAAAGTTGCCTGCTTAGAAGAAATTGCTTTTGGCAAAAAATGGATCAGTAGAGAACAGGTTCTAGAGCAAGCCAAGCCATTGTTGAAAACTGGCTATGGCCAATATCTGAAGCAGCTCCTTGAGGAAAAATAAAATGAACGTTATTAATACTAAAATTGCTGGGGTTAAGATTATCCAGACGAAAGTATTTGGTGACGAACGCGGCTTCTTTCTTGAGACTTACGAAAAAAACCGCTATCAGAAAATGTTAAATACTGATCTGGAATTTGTTCAGGATAACCACTCTCGCTCGTCAAAAGGTGTACTGCGCGGTTTACATTTTCAAACAGAGAACCCTCAGGGTAAATTAGTTCGCGTTGTTCGTGGCGAGGTATTTGATGTTGCGGTTGATATCCGTCCTGACTCGCCCACTTATGGTGAATGGGAAGGCGTGATCCTCTCTGAAGAGAACAAGGTCCAATTCTGGATCCCGCCAGGTCTGGCTCATGGTTTCGTCGTATTGACGGATTTTGCTGATTTTGAATATAAATGTACCGAATTTTATAATCCAAAATTTGAAAAATGTATTCTATGGAACGACCCGGATATTGATATCAATTGGCCTGTCGAAGCACCTTTGTTATCAGAAAAAGATAAGTCAGGAGTGAGATTAAAGGAGCTGAAGCAATGAAAATTTTGCTTACCGGTTCAAATGGCCAGCTAGGGCTTTGCTTTCAGGATCGTATTCCAGAAGGTTGGACTCTCCAAGCCACGGATTCTGAGGAATTAGATATCACAGACAGAAACAAAGTATTTTCGTCTGTTAGTGATTATAGACCTGACGTTATTGTCAATGCAGCAGCATACACTGCAGTGGATAAAGCCGAAACTAATGCCGGAATGGCGGCTTTAGTTAACGCTGTTGGCCCTGAAAACCTGGCCATTGCAGCTAAAGAAATCGGTGCAATGTTTTTCCATATATCGACTGACTATGTTTTTGACGGGACAAGTAAGACTCCTTATCTGGAAACGGATAAAACGAATCCGTTGGGAGTTTATGGCAAGACTAAGCTTGATGGCGAGATAGCGGTTTTGGATGTTCTCCCGGAGGCGATTGTCATCAGGACTGCCTGGGTATTTAGCGAGTATGGAAATAATTTTGTCAAAACGATGCTTCGTCTTAGTACTAATACCGAAGAGTTGCGGGTAATTGACGATCAGAGAGGATGTCCAACTTATGCCGGCGATATTGCACAAGCTATCATCGATATGATCCGGATTAAGCCTGAAGGTGGAATATATAATTTCTGCGGTGATGTTGAGGTTTCATGGTGTCAATTCGCAAAAACCATTTTTGACAAAGCTTTGGAACATGGAAAAATACATGTGTTACCTCGGATTAAGCCCATTGATACCACTGACTATCCGACAGCAGCAGTGAGGCCGATGTACTCATCCCTGGATGGAAGAAAGATAGAGAATATAGGCATCAGTTTATCTAAGTGGCAATATTCGCTATCAGAGGTATTGAAAAAATAAAGCTATTTTGATTAATTATTTATAGGTTAATCCTAATAGTTACAAATATTGCTGGTGTGAAAGTTTATTTTCATGTTGCCAGGGAAAAGTTCATCATATTCATATTCACTTTAAAATTACCACCGGTGATATTTGTAGAGAGACTTCATATGATTGAGCAATCGTCCAAGGTTAGCGTGTATATTTCTACACATAATCGTTTAGACAGACTAAAACGCGCTTTGAACTCTGTAGTAAATCAAGATTATAATAACATAGAGATTTTGGTTTGTGATGATGCATCATCTGATGGTACCTATGATTATATGACTGAAAGAGCTACCAAAGACCCCAGAATTATTTACCTCAGAAATGAAAATAATAAAGGGGCATGTGCAACAAGAAATTTAGGAATATTCTATGCAACGGGTAAATTTATTACAGGCCTTGATGATGATGATGAATTCACTTCAGATAGGATATCCAATTTCTTGAACTCTTGGGATGATCGCTATTCATTCATTTGTTGCAATTTCATAAATAGATATCCGAACATAAATGATAAAGCATACTATGCAACTCATAATAAAGCTTTGATATTTGATCATAAAAAAATATTATTTGAAAATGAAGCATCAAATCAAATATTCACGTTAACTTCAAGATTAAAAGATATCGGAGGTTTTGATGTTTCAGTTAGAAGATTGCAGGATTGGGATACCTGGTTAAGACTATCATTCACCTTTGGGGATTTTGTTAGACTGCCGCACGTTACTTATATAATGAACCATGATCATTTACCCACGGAGAACAGAGTATCCAGGGAATATAAAATAACTGACGCACTTCTGGAGTTAGTTCATCGCAACCATTTTATATATTCCAAAAAAGAAAAAGAGTATATGTTTTTTTTAGTTTCTACAATGCAAAAAAACGCCGACTTCAAAAGGAGCATTTACTGGTCAATTAAAAATATGAACGTGAAATTTTTCATAAAATACCTTCTGCAATACACTCACCAGTAAATGCCGATAACTTCATTTGATTTTAATGTTTCTAATAACTTTAAGGCGTAGTAGTATGAAAAAAGTAAATGTCATTCTTGCTGCATATAATGGCGAAAAATTCATAAGAGAACAAATAGACTCTATAATTGAAAATTTCAGTAATTTAGAATCTAATGCCTATGAATTTAAGATCATTATTTCTGATGATTCATCTTGTGACAGAACATCTGAAATAATCAATCAATATAGCATTGCAGATCAAAGAGTGATTTTATTAGACAGTGAAAAAAAAGGGGGTGTTAGAGAGAACTTTAAACACCTAATAATGAATACTGATGCCGATTATGTTTTTTTTAGCGATCAGGATGATTTTTGGCTACCTAATAAAATTGAACTGTTTTTAACGAGATTTAGTGAAATTGAGAAGAATTTTAATGGCCCGATTATGGTTCATTCAGATCTGAGCGTCGTTAATGAAGAACTTTTTCCTATCAATAACTCTATGTTCGAATACCAAAAAATTAATAAAAAACCCACTTTCCCTGAGTTATTAGTTAGTAACTCTGTCACTGGCTGTGTCATGGCATGTAATAAACATCTAATAGATATTGCAAAAAAAAGCTCTATTGATGAATCAATTATGCATGACTGGTATTTAGCATTGATCGCTTCTGCATTTGGAATTATTGATTTTATTGATTGCCCGTTGATTCTTTATCGTCAACATAGTGCTAATCAGGTTGGTGCAAAATCATTTTCCATCAAAGCACTGCTTGGTAGTGAAGGGATTCCAAATAAAATTTTTGACCTAAGGTTGTCTGTGCTGAAAACAAGAAAACAGGCTGAAATATTCCACAGGGATTTTTCAGAAACAATGATTAACGTAAATAAAGAATACCTTGAGACTTATATAGAGTCTTTCGATCTGTCATTTTCATATAGGTTAAATGCTTTTCTTTTCAAGAAAGTAAAGAAAAAAGGGTTTTTACGCAATTTATTTTTTTTCGCTTTTTATGTCGTAAAGATATGAGCATATAAAAGTCATTCCTTATTGGTCATTGAGGGGCGAAAGATGCCTTTATTTTTTGAAAGCACACTTCTACTTTTTTACTTTGTGATCTCCTTGGGGCTATTATTTCTTTCATTCATAAGCATTGTAATAAAAAATAAAAAATTGGATTTCCTCTCTTTTCTATTAATATGCATCATGATGACGTGTTTTTATGGATTGAGACCCTCGGGAACAGTAGATACAAAAATGTACCTTGCTATTTTTAAACAACTAGCAGGTTTTGCTAATTTCCCATATGGAGTAGGCTTTTATATTTTAATGAAATCCATTAAATATATAGACAATACAGACACCGGTTATGTGTTTTATAGCTCATTATTTATTGTTTTGTTTTTTGCTTTGGCCGTATTCCTCTTGTGTAAAAATATGTATTACAAATCATTATGCATGATTTCATTATTTTTTAGCTGGAGTATGCTTGATCTATCGGCAAACACATATCGTCAAGGTGTTGCAGTACCATTCTTTCTCTTATCGGTTTATTTTTATAAAGAAAGAAAATTCTTTTGGTTCGCCAGTTGCATAATTATCTCTCTTTCTATGCACTGGGGAGCGACATTGATTTTACTTCTTTTCTTAATTGCTATGTTTTTCTCCAGGAAAATAAAGGTATTAAAATTAATTTCCATCAGTGCTCTGGCATTATTAACGGTTTCATTTTTTATTAACTTTAATTTTTCCGAGCTTGCGGCGTCGTCGCCATTGATTAACCAACTTCAAACGGTATTTGTCGGTATAGACCTTCTATCGAAGATCAACTCATATTTAGGTGGCGCAGTAGATGGTGCGAATTTTTATGAGATGACAAGTCTTCAGAGAGTATATTTCACCGGTGAAGTATATATTGCGCTAATAGTCTGCGTGATATTTTTTATAACAAGAAAAGTTAACGATCCAATTATGTTGTCAAATAGTTTTATGACAGCATATTCTTTTTTTATTTTGGTTTCTTTGTATGGCATTGTTTTAATTTCGATGACTTGGTTTATCAGAAATTTTTATTGGGTTGTCCCAACGATACCAATTCTATATATGTACATACTTAAATACATTGAAGACAATAAGAAAAAAAACCACTTACCTATTCTTTCTTTTTATTGTATCTTTTTAATTGCATTTAGTTGTGATACATTCTGGAGAGCTCCAATTATTACAGTATCTTATTTATAAGTTTGTATAATCAGTCTGTTTCTCTTGATTTATTATATAAATATTGAAAAGCCATTATATTATAATTAATCCACAATGAATGCTACGAATGGAGAATAAAGTGCGCACATATAACTTATTGATACTTTTTATTTTCCCTGGATGTGTTTTCGGTGCCGACGTTAATACATTAGGTAAAATAAATGTCACCAGTAACCAGTCAGCGGTTAAAGCTGTATCTAATGGTGTATATGCTTCAGGTGATACATTTGGTATGCGTTCAAATGCTGTTATTGCGGCTTTCAGTGCAAACCCTGATTCAAAGTTCAACTACCCTATTGTCGGTTTTAGTTATTTAATGCAAATGGGGAAATATTTAGATAGAGACTCAGTTGGTTTATATTCTGACAATACCTCTTCACCTTATAAAAGGTGGGAGATTGTACACAATGTGACATATACACCAACATCATTTTCTGCTAAAGCATATGACCTTATAAACATAAAACCTGGTATGTTAATTGATACAGTGAATACGCCTAAGTGGTCATCTTATGTTGTTGCTGTGCAAGATAGGAAAGTAATTACAGCCGGATGGGTAAACACGAAAACGGGACACCTTGGAACTCCTGATAATGGAATTGATTTGGTGATCAATCCTATCACAAAGATTTGGGCTACAAACTTCAATATTTTTTTGCAAAAGAATGGGAGAGTAAGTAAATCCGTAATACAAGAGAATGCCCTTGTCAATAACAATATTACAGACCCTCAATATGTAAACGGCATTGACACGGTTATTCTTCCTCAGTCAAAATTCGGTGGTACTGCTTCGTTTTTATCTCGCTCAGCGAATAGTGGTGAAAAGCAGCAATGGAAATATGGATTTCTTTCATTAGGCGCAATTAATAGTTTTGTTAGTTCTGATACAGGTGACAGATCACCAGAAATTAGTTTTCATGACACCTCCACGTCGGCTAATGGAATGGTATTTGAAGGGAGAAACAAAACCAATTCTATTCTATGGAAAAAAGAAGGCAAAGTAACCGCCGCAATAACCCCGGATGGACTAATTTCTCGATATGGTATGTTAACCTCACTAATTAAAAATGATACTGCCCTATCGACAGATTTCTCAAGATATATATTTAATAATGATAAGGTCATTGATATTACACTCCCCCCTGAAAAAGACATTACTTCTGGATATACGATTAAGCTCGTCAAAACTACAAATTACGATATAATAATAAAATCTTCCGATGAAACAAAAATAAACAAAAACGACTCATTAAAAGTCAATGGTGTTTGGACAAAAGATATCTTCTTTTTCAACGGAGAGTGGTATTTTTATTGAAAATATAAATATAACTAACCTTTGTTGAAATTTTCAAAAACATCATAACTCCCTATTCCAAATCATTAAATTATTTTATTTGATATCCATAAAGAAATAAAGTTTTAGCTGACATATGACATTAATAAAATCGACTTTATCGCTAATAAATGAAGACCAGGATGCGCAGTTGTCGTTTATTTATTATTATTTAGGCAAAGAACATATGTTCATGGCATCTAAAATCGCATAATTCACTTTTATTATATAAATTCCTCAGCATTTGCAATGAGTACCTAAACCAATTATTTCCCAATCTAGTACGGAAGCCAAGGGTTTATTCATGTGTAAGACAATACTGGTTGTCATTCTATACAATAAGACTTTGAAAGAATCGCTTACACTCAATTGCCTGATGAGTGACGCGTATGCCAATATCGATCTATTAATTATTAACAATGGCCCAAAACCTCTTGAGGTTGATGAAGATTTCATCCATACGCTTGGGTTCTTCGTTAACGGTATTGAAACAAAAGAGTTCATTGACAATAAACCATTGAGTTGGATCTATAATAGTTTATTCAATGAATACCACGATTATGAGCGTTTTATTTTATTTGATGATGATAGTGTTTTAAACAAAAATTACATAAAAAAACTTGATCAGTATCATTCCAGTGATATTGATCTGCAGATACCTAATATCCGAGAAAAAACTAACGGTAAATTTTACTACCCTGCCCTCGATCAAATAGTACAAAACTTTAGTGATGGGGAAAAAATCAATCCTAAATATAGTGTGATTTCAATTGGTTCTGGCCTTGTTATCTACCGTTCTCTAGTAGATAAATTTGCTGAGATGAACATGGAGTTGTTTGATAGCAGATTTGCACTTTATGGTGTCGACTTTAGTTTTTTTAACCGCATTGGATTGTTGAAAAATAAGAATATCAACGTTACTATTCAGGTGGTCGGAACCCTTAATCATTCACTTTCCAGAGTCGATGACTCATACTGCAAATGGCGCACAACTGAGCGTCTCTACGATAACGTATTATCCATAAAATACTACTCTCGTAGCCAACTTACTATTTTAATACAAATACTTAAACTTTCCTGCAAACAGCTAGTTAAATTTAGAATATCAAACTTAGTACTTATCATTAGAATTTTCATCAGGGGTAAGCATCCGCGATGCTAATCGATTATTAAAACCCATGACAACTAACCAGACCATTGTAGTCTATTATGGACACTAACATGACCTCCTCGTTTTATCAGCTGTCGACATTCGATGAGTCATAAAGAAGGATGATTTTTTGATGAGTCTTTTGTCTAATGCAAAATGGAATTCCCTATCACAATTTTTCAAGATACTTGTCCAGGCTGTAAATCTTATTTATCTGGCAAAGATCATACCACCTGCTCAATATGGTCTATTAGCGATGGCGGTGGTGGTAATCAATCTTGGGATTTTGCTCAGGGACCTGGGAACGTCAGCTGCCATTATTCAGAAAAAAACACTCAGCCGCGATCTCATAAACTCCATCTTCTGGCTAAATGTGGGGTTGGGTGTTTTCTTATGCGTGCTGATCATGTTACTGGCAAAGCCGTTGGCTACGTTGTACGGCTATCCTGAGCTGATCACAATTCTGATGCTGCTTGGCGTTACGTTCCCCTTATCCAGTTGTGCAGCCACGCATCTTGCTTTGCTGGAAAGGAACTCTCAGTTCAAAACGATCTCCAGAATCGAAATTACATCGACACTGGTGTCGGTGATTGTTGCGGTTATTATGGCCCACCTTGGTTTTGGCGTGTTTAGTCTGGTTGCTCAGGCAATAACTTTAAATCTGATGTCTGCCGTTCAGTTTTGGATGGTTTCAACCTGGAGACCTTCAGTTAAAAAGCTCATTAAGTTGAATGATATTAAGGAGATTTTCTCATTCAGTACTTATCTATCTTTATTCAATCTGATCAACTACTTTTCGCGTAATGCTGACAGCTTCATTGTCGGGAAATTCATGTCGGCAGCCATTTTAGGGCAGTACAATCTGGCTTACCGCATAATGCTTTTCCCGTTGCAGAGTCTGACATTTGTAGCAACACGATCGCTTTATCCTATCCTGAGCAAGTATCAGGATGAGAATGGCAAAATTTTGACGACTTATCTTAATACGATTTTTGTTATTCTCGCATTGACAGCACCGTTAATGAGTATTATTGGATTTTACAGTTATCCACTGGTCACCATAGTTTTTGGTGACCAGTGGATAAAAACTGCAGAAATCCTCAAATGGCTGGCACCCACCGCCATCATCCAATCTGTTCTGAGTACAACAGGGGCGGTGTTTATGGCGAAAGGTCGAACCGATTTATTGATGAAACTAGGAATATTTGGCGCATTTCTTCAGTTAAGCGCTTTTATACTCGGGGTGAATTTTGATATTAATACCTTTGCCCAATTTTACTTAATAGCCAACATGATTAATTTTGTGCCCGTCATGTACTGCATGATGAAATTAATAGGTAGTGATATATCTAGTTTATTGTTAAGAGTTTCCCCAGTTATCATTGCTGTCATTGGTATGATTCTCTTTATACTATTTATTAATCATTTCTATCCTGGTGACAGGATAAAAGGTTTTTTACCGCTGGCATGGGTTTTATTTTATAATATTTCATTTTATTTTTCCTGCCTGCTTGTTATGTCAAAAAACACCCGTCTATTTATATATTCTAAGCTAAGAATAAATTCATAGCAATTATTGCACGTGCCCCCCTATACATAACCATGCACAAAATAATTGGCCCTCCAAAAATCATTAAATTGTTCTATTCCACATATTACATCTAGGTTGTATATAGTTATTGCGAATAATCTTACAATTCTAATCGCGCATCCGTTGCGATACGTTTTTCAATTGTAATTAAGGGTCATATATGTCTAGAGTTGCACTTATTATCAGTATATCAGGACAAGATGGTTCTTATTTGTCTGAGCTTTTATTAAAAAAAGGCTACACAGTCCATGGTATTAATCGACATATTCCTTTAGTAGCAAGTGAGTACACAGAATTCGTCTATGATAAGTTCTGTATAAAATCCCCCGATTTGCATATTCATGATGAAATCATGTCTGATGTTTCTTGTATTAATGATTTATTAGCCACCATTCGCCCAGACGAAATTTATAATCTCGGGGGGCTTAATCATGCCAATACTGGGTATATACGCCCACACGATTCTCTGGCAGCAGGCGGTATCAGTGCCCTGCGAATACTTGAAGCTATACGCTCCCAGGGATTAGAACATAAAACCCGTTACTACCATGCTTCACCTTCAGAACTGTGCTGCCTGGTTAATGGTTTGACCATCAATGAAATGGTGACATCTAACCCCTATCCATCGGAAACCGTCGCACAGGTCTCCGATTTTTGGACGGTAGTTAATTACCGTGAAACTTTTGGTATGCATGCCTGCAACGGTATACTTTTTAATCATGAATCGCCGCACCGCAGCGAACATTTTGTGACCCGTAAAATTTCTATTGGCCTGGCGAATATTACTCAGGGATTAGAACGATGCCTTCATTTAGGTAATCTGAATGCACTGCGAGACTGGGGGCATGCCCGAGATTACGTCAAAATGCAGTGGTCCATGTTGCAGCAGCATGAACCAGAGGATTACGTCATTGCCACTGGCGTACAGTATACGGTGCGCCAGTTTGTGACATTTGCCGCACTGGAGTTAGGTATAAAACTCCGTTTCGTCGGTAAGGGTATGGATGAAAAAGGTGTAATTGCCGCGATTATCAGTCCAGTTGCAGCAGCTCTAAAAGTGGGAGATGTGGTGGTTGCCGTTGATCCTCGCTACATCCGTCCTGAGGAAAAATGTAAAGCGCCGGCGAACCCAACCAAGGCGCGAAGTAAATTGGGCTGGATACCAGAAACATCGTTACAGGATCTGGTGATCGAGATGGTGCAAGCCGATTTAGCATCTGCTAAGGAACTGGCGCGACTAAAAACGTATTGATAATATGAGCTTATTGCTCCCCACAATATGCAGACTGGCATAGCAGTAGCATGGGTATCCCACGGCTAATTGTTTTATGCTTATTCGCATATGAATGATAGCGTCGGTTGTCACAGGGTTTATGGATTACCTTATTCAAATGGAATGGAAAATTATTCATATCAAGCCAATACAATAAAGGCGCGGCGGATGATTTTATCTCACGAAAGTAAGCGTTTGCGAAGGGAATATGTTAGCCAAAAAAAACAAACTAAATGGTGTTCAATACCTTAGAGGATATGCAGCTATCCTAGTTGTTATAAATCATTTATGGTCACATAATGGTTATATATACAAAAAACTGAATTTTGAGAATATTGGTGGTTTTGGCGTTGACATTTTTTTTGTGATCAGTGGATTTATAATGGCTTACACCCTAAATGACTTTACTAAAAAAAACAATCATTTGGCGGCATATGAATTCATAAAAAAGAGAGTTGAGCGTATATATCCTCTATATTTTGTGATTCTAGCCCCATCTTTTATTATTTATGTTTTGAAATGTATGTATGGAAGCTCAAACTTTTCCATAGCTACCGTATTGGGAAGCGTACTTCTATTGCCAAGTTTTAATAATAGCGAAAGCTATCATATGATAATGTCGCCAGCGTGGACATTGGTTTATGAAATGTTCTTCTATGTGACACTATCATTGATTATAGCCGTATCAAAAAGCAAGAACACATGCATAGTAATGTACTCCCTTATTATTACGGCTGTGGTCTTTTCAGTTAATATCTTCGGATTAAAAGGAGATAGGCTTGGTTGGGTGAACCTAAGTTATATGGTAGGGGACCCTATTTTCTTTGATTTCATCATGGGATTTATTATTTTTTACATGAAAAAAGTAAATTTAAAAACCAAACTATCAAGAACAGTAATGATATTTATCGTTGTCATTATCACGTTGTTCGCCATGTTTATGGCCAGCAAAGGTCTCCCACGTATATTATCATTTGGTTTAACATCATTTATTCTTGTTTTGCTCTTCACAGTAAACATTGACAGTATTGACAATGGTCGATTTCAAAAAGAAGCGCTATTATTAGGGGGGGCTTCCTATTCAATATATCTTACCCACCAATTATTCATTTTGTTGGCTGACAACATATATAAAAAGTACGCGTGGCTGAATAGCTCTGATTTTTTTGGATTACTACTTTCTATGTTAGTAATTTTATTTGGTTGCCTGGCCTATATGAAAATAGAGAAAAAAATTACCGCTAAAATTAAAAAACCTCACCGAAATACTTCTATTTAAATTTGGTAGCCTTGATGACTCAAACCCGTTAAGAGTATTCACGTGCAGAAATAAAAAATCTGGAAGGTTTTTCCCTTAATGTTCAATAAGTTGGGAAACTTTTGAATCACGGTAACTTGCTTTAATAGAGGCGTTGTTGAATAAATCGAACTTTTGGTCGTTATCAGGATCAGATCCCCACATTCCTGACGATAACGCGGTACCCCGTGGTAAAACAAAAGTTCAAAGTGACCAACTGGTCAGCCTACAACAAGGTGCTCATCAATCGCGGCTCACTGATATTCTGGATCGATGAGTCGACTATCCAGGCAACCCAGGTAAAAATAAATATGACAATTACACAGCGATTATTCCTGGTCTTTTCTCTGCTTTCTGCCTCACTTATCTCCCTGGTGATTATCGCTGTTCTGGTCGTGATGGCGTTTCAGTTACGCTTTCAGTATGTCCAGAGCAATATCGTGCTTTCAATTATCGATTTAGGCAAAATGGTGGATGCCAGCAATCAGCTGATTATCTGGATGTACAGGCATCAGAGCGAGACTGAACCGACCAAACAGGCAGACGTTGAGAAAAAGCTCAGTGAACTGGTGAGTAATCTCAAGAACCTCAATCAGTATTATCTGGATAACGATATTTCCAGTGGCCGCGACCGACAAATGACGGAGTTGGGTTTCGCCACGATACAAGATATCCAGAATAAATTGCCGACGTTCCTGAAAGGATCCCGTGAACAGAATGATGCCGTTTCTCTGCGTGAGCTCCATGGCAACACTGGCATAGGTGAAACCGCCCGCCGACTCATTTCCGGCTACATGGAGCAGTTGCAGCTGAATGTGGACATCGGTGATACGCTCAAAAATCAGAATATCCAAATCTATCAGCTCACGCTCTTGGCAATGATTGCTGGATCAGCAATTGTGATCACTATCCTCGTCTTATTCACCATGCAGACTGTGGTGGTCAACAAAAACTGGCCACGCCTTTAGTGTTTTTCCCAATACAATCGCTCTGATTCATTAGGTGTTAATCCACCGTTATATTGATGGGAGTCTGAGCTGGCGATATAACTCGTTATTACACTTTTTACTTCGTTAAAATTGAACCAGTATCGATAGTTGCTGCGATGGATATCAGCCGTTTTATTTTGAAAGCGCTCGCGAATGGCATGAAACATATCCCCCCATTTCTTCGCAAGGGTCTTACCCGCGGCCTTATTTGGCTCGTGCGATTCAGCCTGCTGGCGCGTAATTTTTATATCGAATTCTTTTAAGACAGCGTCAACGACTCTGGGGGTGAGGAAGTGCCAATTCCCGCCGTATCTGTTTTTCACGTGCTACCCACGAGGTTATGGCCATAATCCGTGCATTGGACAAAATGACGCGTGCAGGCATGCCAGAAAGTGTGCGGATTGTCTGAGAAAATGACTGACAGGAGGATCTGTTATCTAAATCTTATTTATTCAACAAAGCCTTACTTAGGTAGAAACGTCGGCCACGGTGTAATGCTATGCGAAAAGCCGAATGTGTGAGTTCGTCACTCGATTAACGTTTTTATATTAAAAACGCCTCACGATCCTCCGGCCCGATCGCCCGCATGACGCGGCACGGGACACCCGCCGCGACCACATTCGCAGGAATGGATTTTGTGACCACGCTACCTGCGCCGATCACGCTGTTGCGGCCAATGGTCACGCCCGGATTCACAATCACGCCCGCGCCCAGCCAGACATTATCTTCAATCACGATCGGCAGGGAGAATTGTTGCCCGCTGATGCGAATTTCCGGGTCGATCGGGTGCCCGGCGGTGGCGAGGGTAACGTTCGGCGCGATCATCACGTTATCGCCGATGGTCACCGTGGCGTCATCCACCAGCGTGAGATTGAAGTTAGCGTAGAAGTTCTTGCCGATGTGCGTATGCGTGCCGTAAGCCACGCGCAGCGGCGGTTCAATCCAGCCGTTCTCACCGATGCTGCCCATCATATCTTTCAGCAACCGCTGGCGTTTCTCTTCTTCCGAGGGGGGCGTCAGGTTGTAATCGTACACCCGCTCTTTTCCGGCCCGGCGCTCCTCCGGCAGCCCTTCGCCCATGTCCGTGTACAGCTCGCCGATATTCATCTTTTCGCGTGTAGACATCCCTTCATCCTTAACCATTAAGCCAGTGATGACTCAGTCTACTCACCGACTTTGCAGTTGTGAACGTATGACATTCCACTTTGCGATCCGTGTCACTCAGTGCTGTCCATCGACTCCTCCTATGCTCAAAATGTAGGTCAGATTTGTCTACAGGCTCAGGGGCACTCCAGTCCTCAGTGTTTAATATCCGATTCTGTCAGTGCGGTTCCTCCTCCCATAACTTTATATAGCGTTATCAGGTTTTCGTAATATTCCTGCTGAGTACTAATAAGTGACGTCCTCGCTGTATAAAGCGTACGCTGAGCAACGAGTGCGTTTAGCCAGCTATCGACCCCATTTCGGTAGCGAAGGTCCGCCAGGTTGTAATAGTTTTCAGCGGAGTTCACGTAATTCTGTTGGCCGGTGAGTTGATCATCTATGGTGCCTTGTCGTGCCAGCGCATTTGCTACCTCCTGGAACGCCGTCTGAACCGCCTTGTCGTATGCCGCCACGTAATATTCCTTTTGGGCTTTTGTGTAATTCAACTGCGAGGTGTTGTAGCCGCCAGAAAAAATGGGCAGAGAGATGCTGGGAGAGAATGACCAGACTCCGGCCCCATGCTTAAACAGAGATGAAAGGTCGGAACTGGCGGCTCCGCCACTTGCAGTAAGTGAAATGCTGGGAAAGAAATTTGCCCGGGCAGCGCCGATGCTGGCATTGGCAGACTTAAGGTTATGCTCAGCCTCGAGAACGTCAGGCCGATTAAGTAAAACGTCAGATGATATGCTCGCCGGTATTTCTCGGAATGCATGGGAAAGTGTATCAATGCCTTCAGGTAAAAGGTCGTCGGGAACTCTTTTTCCGACGACAAGATTGAGTGCATTTTTGTCCTGAGCCACGCTGGTTGTATAACTGGCCACATCAGCAAGCGCAGACTGATACGTGGTATCTGCGGAAGAAACGTCCACCATTGATGCAGTTCCATAACGAAGCTGAGCCTGCGTAACGTGTAATGACTGACGTGCACTTTCAGCGGTTTGTTTTGCAACTGCAAGATTGCTTCGGTCTGCAGCGAGTGTCAGCCAGTAGTCAACAGTGTTATAAAGTACGGTCAGGCGGGTACTTCGTGCTCCCTGAAGCGTACTGAGATACGTCTCATATTGCTCACGTGTCAAACTCTGATTCTTACCAAACAAATCGAGTTCAAAGGAGCTGACACTGGCATCTCCCTCATAACTTGAGCTCAGTGCGGTCTTGTTACCCTCGCCTGCGAGCGAACGGGAGCGACTTCCGCTGAGTTCAGCGTTTACGGTCGGAAAGAGATTTGAGCGCTCTTCTCCATACTGAGCCCGGGCGGCTTTCACGCTGGCAACGGCCTCGCGCAGGTCCCGGCTGCTATCAAGCGACATCGCCACAACCTGCCGGAGCCGGGCATCCTGAATATAATCATACCAACCTGTCTCACTATAGTTACCTGCACGGGCATTGCCCAGACTGGCATAACCTTCCCCCTGCGGGGACGTTGCCGGGACAGATAACTCCGGCCGCTTGTAATCTGGATCCAATGAAATGCAACCAGCCAGCAAGAGTGGGGAACATAAAATCAGAAGCTTGAAGGTCATTTTATTCTCCTTTCTCTTCAGCGACACCACGTACGTCTTTACGATCAGCCGGTACTCCCGGGACGATGCGTCTTACCAGAACGAAGAACAGAGGGACCAGGAATATGGCCAGAAGAGTGGCAGTGATCGTTCCGCCAACGATGCCTGTGCCTATTGCAACCCGGCTGTTTGCTCCCGCACCGGAAGACACGGCCAGCGGCAATACACCCGCGGTAAAAGCAAGGGACGTCATGATTATCGGGCGCAGGCGCATGGTCGCTGCATGAATAGCTGAATGGATCAGATCTTCTCCTTTGCGATAATTCGCCTCGGCGAACTCCACGATGAGGATCGCATTTTTGGCGGAAAGCCCAATGATGGTCAGTAGCGCAACCTGGAAATAAACATCATTTTCCAGCCCGCGCAGGGTGACAGCCAGGAGGGAACCCAAGACGCCAAGCGGAACGACCATCATGACGGAAAAAGGGACTGACCAACTTTCATAAAGGGCGGCGAGGCACAGAAACACCACAATCAAAGAAATGCCGTACAGGGACATGGCCTGATTGCCGGAGAGTTTTTCCTGATAGGAAAGGTCTGACCAGGAATACGTCACACCGGGAGGCAATTTGCTGGCCAGTTTCTCCATTGCGGTCATCGCATCACCGGAACTGCTGCCAGAAGATGCACTTCCCTGAATTTCATAAGAGGAAAGTCCATTGAAACGTGACAGTGAATCCGCGCCGAACACCCAGTGAGAAGATGCAAAAGAAGAAAACGGTACCATCGTGTTATTACCATTACTGTCGGTCCCGCGAACAAACCATTGGTCGATATCCTCCGGTTTTCCGCGATGTATTGCATCACCCTGCATATAGACTTTTTTCACGCGGCCGCGGTCAACGAAGTCATTAATATAGGTTCCCCCGATGGCAGCACTTAACGTGTCGTTAATATCACTGACCGATATGCCAAGAGATTGCGCCTTCGCATCATCAATATCGACCTGGAGTTGAGGAAGGTCAGGCAGGGTGTTCGCACGGACATTACTGAGAGTCGGGTCTTTAGCCGCCTCGGCAATCAGGTTATCCCGAAGCTTAATCAGCGTACTGCTATCAGTACCGGCGCGCGACTGCAGCTCGAAAGTGAAACCATTTGACTGCCCGAGTCCGGAAACGGCCGGTGGTGTCAGTACAAAAATCTGCGCATCCCTAATCCCCGCCAGGTTCATCATGGCGCGTCCGGCAATGGCGTCAGCACTATTGTGACTTCCTTTACGATCATCCCAGTTTTTGAGGGAAACAAAACCGACGCCAGCATTCTGACCACTTCCCCCAAAGCTGAAACCGTCAACAAGCATGCTGACATTAACGTTATCTTTCTCTTTGGTTTGAAAATACTGCTGTATCGCTTTGCGCACCTCCCGGGTGCGGTTTTCAGTCGCGCCGGGAGCCAGCGTGTATTGCACCATGATATATCCCTGGTCTTCAGTCGGGAGAAACCCGGTGGGCAGCCGCATGTACATAACGGCACATCCCAGTAGGATCACACCGTATAGAATGAAGAATCGTATCTGACCGTGAACCACATGGCTGACGCCATTCTGGTATCGTCCCTGAATTGCGCTGTACTTGCGGTTAAACCAGCCAAAGAAACCTTTATCAACACTTTGCTGGTTATGGGGTTTCAGCAATGTTGCACATAGTGCAGGTGTGAGTGTGAGAGCCACTATCACAGACAGCACCATAGACGAGACGATGGTTATGGAGAATTGCCGGTAGATAACGCCCGTAGAGCCGCTGAAAAAGGTCATCGGCAGGAAAACAGCGGAGAGTACCATCGCAATCCCTATGAGTGCTCCGGTGATCTCTCTCATCGATTTTTCAGTGGCTTCGCGTGGATGCAAATTTTCCTCACGCATCACACGCTCAACGTTTTCGACGACGACGATCGCGTCATCCACCAGCAAACCTATCGCCAGCACGATGCCAAACATCGTCAGGGTATTGATGGAGTAGCCAAATGCTGAAAGCACGCCAAACGTTCCCAATAGCACAACAGGAACAGCGATAGCCGGGATTAACGTAGTGCGAATATTCTGCAGGAATATAAACATTACGATGATGACAAGCAGGATCGCCTCGACGAGGGTTTTAACCACTTCCTTAATGGACACTTTAACGAAGTCAGTACTGTCAAGGGGATAGGCCACGACATAGCCAGCCGGCATGTCTGCCTGAAATTCAGCCACTGTTTTTTTGACTTCTTCAGCCGTCGAAAGCGCATTAGCGCCCGATGCCAGCTGAACCGCAAGCCCTGCAGAGGGGTGGCCGTTTGCGAGGACGTTAACACTATAATCCTCATCACCCATTTCAACCCGGGCCACGTCAGAAAGACGCACCGCTGAACCATCAGCTTTACTCTTGATAACGATATTACGAAATTGCTCTGGTGTTTGAAGGCGTGAGCGCGAGCGGACTGTGGCGACTAATTGCTGCGCATTGTTTGACGGCGTCGCACCTAGCTGACCGGATGAGACCTGCGTATTTTGGCTTTCAATGGCAGTCTGTACGTCAGAGGGCATGAGAGAAAAGGCAGCCAGTTTTACGGGGTCAAGCCAGATGCGCATGGCGTATTCTGAGCCAAACACCTGTACGCCACCTACGCCTGAAACGCGTGCAAGAGAGTCTTGAATATTACTGACCAGATAGTCAGCCACATCGGCTGAGGTGCTTTTATCTGTCTTGTCATAAATCGCCATGATAAGCAGAAAGTCACTCTGCGCCTTTTCAACCGTCACGCCTTGTGATGTTACGGCGTCCGGCAGACGGCTTTCTGCCCGCTGAACTTTATTCTGAACCTGAACCTGAGCGATATCCGGATCGGTGCCCTGTTTAAAGGTAACCGTAATTTTAACCTGGCCCGTTGAAGCAGTACTTGACGATGAGAAATAAAGAAGGCCATCAAGACCGGTGAGTTCTTGCTCAATAACCTGGGTCACGCTGCTTTCGAGAGTTTCAGCTGATGCACCCGTGTAAGTTGCCTGGATACTAATCTGAGGCGGCGCCACGTCTGGATACTGGGCAATCGGCAGGTTGTTAATGCTGATAATACCCAACAGCATGATGACGATTGCAATGACCCATGCAAATACAGGGCGTCTGATAAAAAACTGTGCCAGCATGCTTACTTGCCTCCGGTTACGTTGCTGGAAGCCTCGTTCGCAGCTGTGCTGCCAACCTCTGTTGTTTTAACGTCCATACCGGCCTGAACCTTGCCAGTCCCCTCCGTTATCAGACGTTCACCCGCCTGAAGGCCGCTGGTAATCAGCCATTTATTGCCCACCACGCCTTCAGTGGTTACCTGCCGACTTTCAACTTTATTGTCTTTACCGACCACCAGGGCAATGGCATCGCCTTTGGCGTCACGCGTAATACCCTGCTGAGGAGCCAAAATGGCATCATGGCGTACTCCCTGGCTCACGGCTGCCCTGACGTACATGCCCGGAAGGAGTTCATGTTCCTGGTTCGGGAAAACGGCTCTGAGCGTGACGGTGCCCGTAGATTCATCGACTGACACCTCCGCCAGCTCAAGCTTACCGACGTGCTGGTATTTTGTGCCATCTTCCAACGTTACAGTGACGGGTACAGTTTCTTCTTTTTGGCCTGAGCGTTGCTGTTTTCTCAGTTTCAAAAGCTGCGTGCTGGACTGAGTCAAATCGACATAAATAGGGTCTAGTACTCTGATGGTTGCCAGCGCATCGGTCTGGCTCGCGGTGACTAATGCACCTGGGGTAACTGATGAAATACCGATACGGCCTGAAATTGGCGCTTTTATCTGGGTATATTCAAGATCAAGGCGGGCGCTTTGCGCAGCCGCCCGGTACTGCGCCACCGATGCAACATTCTGCTGGTAGGTCGCTTCGGCGTCGTCTGCATCTTGACGGGTTACGCCCTTTTCTCGAAGCAACGCGGCGTAGCGTTCAGCTTTAAGCTTGCTGCTTTTCACCACGGCAATGGCATTATTCATTTGCGCAACCGCTTCATCATAACTGGCCTGATAGGTGGCTGGATCAATCTGATAAAGAACATGGCCTGCCTGAACTTCATCCCCTTCCGTGAAGAGTCTTTTCTTTATGATGCCACCGACCTGTGGCCTGACATCAGAAACCATCGTTCCGGTGACGCGCCCTGAAAGTTCACTATAGAGGGTCACGGATTCAGACTTTAGGGTGACGACGCCCACGTCTGCAGGCATAGAATCCATCCCCGGCATCCCGGCATTCTTCTGGTCACAACTGACGGTCAAAATCACGAGTCCTGTTATAAATAATTTTTTGTAAAGCATACGCAGACAGACCTTTAGTGAACGTTCATTCTCAATCTGAAACTTTATCAGTCCACATAAAAAACGTACGTCAGTAATACGAAAAGAGCCTGCGCGAAAAGTGAAAGTTGAAGGATGAGGAGAGGAATATCAGAAGGGGTTTGACAGGATACTGTTAGGTAATATCAAGAATGCGAAAGGGGTCTGTGCAAGACAAAAACTCTCATGCAAGATGCACAAACTTTACTCTGCTGGTGGATCCGTCGTGAAAAAAAAACTCATTTTGCTTTGTGTTATTGCCATACCCGCCACCTCAATGGCTTCTGCAAACACGAATGAATTGAGCATAGGTGCCGGCGCCGCAATTGCGCAGAGCCCGTACAAAGGTTATGACAACAATGTCCAGCCCGTTCCGCAAATCATGTATGAGGGAAACAACTTTTGGGTGCATGGCCTCGGTGCAGGGTATTACCTGTGGAATACAGATGAAGACAAATTGTCAGCGACAATTTACTGGGCTCCTTTTAAGTTCAAATCAGACGACAGCAGCAATCAGCAACTGAAACAACTCGATAATCGCAAGTCAACCGCCATGGCTGGATTGACGTATACCCACACGACAGATTATGGCTTTCTACGGGCTGCTTTGGCGGGCGATATGCTTGGAAACAGCGATGGTTTGACAGGGAATGTGGGCTGGATGTATCCATGGAGCGTCAGCGGCATTGATTTCCTTTCCGGCGCAGGATTGGAATTTGCCGATTCTCGACAGAATAATTACTACTATGGAATATCGCAGAAAGAGTCACGCAAAAGTGGTCTGAGTGCCTATGATGCAGGAAACAGCTGGTCACCCTTTCTGGAGCTGAATGCAGCGTATTCAATCAATAAAGACTGGAAAGTTAACGTCGCGCTTCGTTACCTTCACCTTTCTGATGCAGTCACAGATAGCCCAATGGTTGATAAATCCTGGACGGGACTTCTATCAACAGGTGTGACTTATAACTTCTGATATGACGATGCAGCGGTCTGATGCGACTAAGCTGGACTTCTCTTGATATTTTAGATGAGGAGTCATATTGCGAGTGCGCATCAGGCCTGATGCTTTTTACTGAGATCGGCAAGCCCACCTGCGGCACTAAGCACGGCGGTAATAGGCTGGCTGATGGTAAATCACTGTCACTGAATTTGTATTTTCGAACAGACCTGAGTTTCCTAACCAGCCGCAAGCGTTACCAGCGGTCACAAAAGGAAGTGTCGAGATTGACCCTGCGCGTGTCCAAGCGGCTTACCGTATTCTTGCAGCTTTACAGTAAATCACTGAGCCCGCTTCAGCGGGCCTTCTCAAATACCGGGATACTAATAATGGTGATTGAACCGAACAATAAACCGCAGGAAGTAAAATCACGTTTGGCCAGTCAGGGAGGATAACTTTCATTTCCCAGCCATTAATTACTTGGTTAAAGTAGAAACAACTGTTTTTTCCTGAATAATTCATGAGAGTCATGATGCAAGAACTCGATAGGATCGTAAATTTCGCGGCTAATCCGATATTGGATACGAATTTTCTTTCTCAGTGTCAACGGACGCTGAATGAAAAGGGTGTCCTGGTCTTGCATGACTTTCTTAATCCTGCTGCGCTGAAGGCTATTAAGCGTGAGGGGGATGAAAATCGCCATTTGGCCTATTACACCAGCAGTAATCATAATGTTTATCTATTGAAACCTGATGCCGGGCTGCCAGATTCGCATCCAAGAAATCGGCAGATTGTCTCCTCAAAGGGCTGTATTACCGATGAAGAGATCCCGCAGGATTCGGCACTGCGCGCACTGTATGACGCGCCAGTGTTTCGTGCGTTTCTTTGCTCGGTGCTGGGTGAGACGCAACTGTATTCTTACGCTGATAAACTCTCTTCAATCAACCTGCATTACGCCAGCGAAGGCCAGGAGCTGGGCTGGCATTTCGATAACTCGTCTTTTGCCATCACCTTGCTGATTCAAAAACCCCAGGCTGGAGGCGTGTTTGAATACGTTGAGAACCTACGTGATGCTGATGCTGGCGACATGAATTTTGATGGCGTTGAAAAATTACTGGATAAGCAAACCGAGCCGAAAAAACTCGGCATTGAGGCAGGCGATCTGGTGCTGTTCCGCGGTCGAAATGCTATTCATCGTGTGACGCCAACGGAGGGGGATACCACCCGCATGCTGGTGGTTTTGGCTTACAATTCCCAGCCTGATATTTCGCTGTCTGAGCCTGCTAGAATGACCTTCTACGGACGTATTTAACGGCCTGCGATTCTGATTCAACACAAAGCGAATCAGCACTGCGTTTTATAATCGGCTAGCTAAAGTGTTCGCGGCTGAAAAGCTGCCGCGTGCGAAGCTGAACAAGTTGCAGCCAGTTCTATACAGCGAATGAATAGGAGCTTTGCTAACGTGCAATGATATCCGATAGCGGCTTACCGGGTGTTTTTCCGCAAAGCAAAAAGCCCGCTTAAGTTTCCTTAAGCGGGCTTTTTTGACAGAACTATTTTGGGAAAAACCGGAGAAATGCCCTGTTTTATCAGGGTAAAGATTCAAGTTTATGTCTCGCCTGAGTCGTCAGACGTTTAATGCCGAGTGATTTAGCCATATCAGCAATCTTATTTTCTCCGCCGATATCCAGCACCAGTGCACGCAGTTCTTCGCTGGGGATCGCATCGACCAGCCGGATATCATGCTCCGTCGCTGGCAAACGATAGGCATTCCAGTCAGCACGCTGAGTCGCTGATAACCAGACAAAATCCTCTCCATAATGATCGGTTGCAACATGATAGCGTTTGTCGACCACTTCCATCACGCGCTCCCGGATCAATCTGCCTGCCCGGTTAAAGCCGTGAACTCGGGCAATCCGCTGTATTAGCGTGGTTGCCAGAACCGGGGATTCTGCTTTTACTACGGATTCGATGAGGTCGTTCAGCGTGTCATTGTAGTCGGGATCATAAAATAGCTCCGCGTTGGTTTTGCTCATCCATCCCTGCAAATCATTGATCTTGTACTTACCTACGGTGCTGGCGTTTGCACTATCCGGGACAGCCGATGAGGCATATTTTATGGCCGGCACCAGCGTAACAGCAGAATCATTCTCCTCCACTGCTAGTTTGGTGCTCTCAATTGGCACTGCAATTTCTTCATCATTTGCCACAGGTGCATTGAAGTTTGCCGCATCAGGTTCATCTGCGGAAACGACATCCTGGCTGATTTGAGTCTGAAGCAGGATCTCTTCTTCCGCTCTAACTGCTGCTTCAGCTTCTGAGACCCGCACCGCTTCTTCTGCTCTGGATACTTCCAGCAGATTATTAATCGCAAAATCAAGCCGCTCAAGCGCACCTTCTTTATCAATCCACCATTCTGTTGACCACTGGCGGAGTAATTTCCAGCCAAGGCCGTGAAGGATTGAGCTGCGAACTTTATCGCGGTCACGCGCCGTCGCTGCACTGTGATAAGTTGCGCCGTCACATTCAACACCCACGAGATAATCCCCGGGTTTATCCGGGTGAACAATCCCCAAATCAATTCTGAATCGGGATACGCCAATTTGAGGAATGACCTGCCAGCCTTTTCGTCTCAATCCATTGGCGACAGCTTCTTCAAACGGTGAGTCATAGCTGCCGACTGAACCCCGGATAGCTTGTGCCAACGCTACGGGACCGCGTTGGGCAAATTCAATAAAGTGTTTTAGATCCGCAACGGCACGCGCGCTGGTCCGGTTAAGATCGATAAGCGAAGGATCGAATGAGCTGAAAACCATCATTTCCTGACGTGCGCGGGTAACGGCAACGTTCAATCTGCGCCAGCCGCCATCACGGTTTAACGGGCCAAAATTCATTGACATCGTATTGGCACCCGGCTCGGTCGGGCCATATCCGATGCCTAGCATAATCAGATCCCGCTCATCCCCCTGAACGGTTTCAAGATTTTTCACCACCACAGGTTCTTCAAGTTCAGACTGGAAGAAAGGCTCAATCTGAGGATGTCGCTGTCGGGCACGGTCAAGCAGGTCACTGATGAGTTTTTGCTGTTCCGTATTCAGGGTGATAATGCCAATTGATTTCCCTGACGAAATGAAGTTTTTATCAGTAAGACGTTTTACAGTTTCTGCGACAATCGCTTCTGCCTCTGCCTGATTATGTCGGCCTTTCCCTTTGGAATAGACCCCGGAAACTTTTTGCCAGTGGACGGCACTTTGCTTGGTTTCAGACGCAGGGAATGTAATCAGATTACTGTCATAATAACGATGGTTGGAGAACGTGATCAGGCTTTCGTGGCGGCTACGGTAGTGCCAGTTGAGGCTGTGGTTATACAAGCCCGCTGCCAGACACTCATCCAGAATGCTTTCCATGTCCTCTTCAGTATCATCATCTGTTTCATTTGCCGCACGGTTGAAGAAACTGGTTGGTGGCATCTGGCGTGGATCACCGGCGATAACGACTTGCTTACCGCGAGCCATTGCACCGATGGCATCCCACGGAGATATCTGTGATGCCTCATCAAAGATAACCAGATCGAATAACGCCTGGTCTGAAGGTAAAAATTGCGCCACGGAAAGGGGACTCATGAGCATGCAAGGAGCCAATTTTGACATCGCATCCCCCATTTCTGCCGCCATTTGCCGCACGGGTTTATGACGACGCGACTTTTGCAATTCATGCTTGAGCAGGGCAAAGCCCCCGTGCTTTGCAATCTCATTCTTAGCCGGTATCACACCGCAAAGGCGAGCGCGGATATAGCGCACGGTTAATTTGGCGAGGCGATCAATATGAAGACGATAAGCCTCGATGTCGCTCATATGTTCAGCTGGAACAAAATTATGCAGCAACGGCTCTGAATCGATCATCCAGGATGCAAACCAGCGACAGTAAGACGTTTCAAAAATCTCCGTCGCGCTGGTGTCTGAAGAGTCCAGATAGACGAGTGTGTTAAGCATTGGCGATAAGCCCTGATAAATGGCTTCCTCCCGAACACGGCTCCAGTCGCTCCACGCTTTAAGACCAGACTGGTGCTGTGTGACGCCCAATGCACAGTCACGCAACAGCGCGAGTGACAGGTTTTCTTCTGACGGTTTTATCAGCTGGCAGAATCGCCCTTTTACCTCATTCAGCTCAGATAACGCAACGCGAAGATTTTGAGTCAGCGCGGCGACTATCCCCTGCGCACCAAGCAAATCATTGGCATCAATGAGCAGTGTTTTAACCACTGCACGGATCTCTGCAAGTTGCTGTGGTGTAGAGGCAAATGTTCCCAGTTTGTTGCGGATCTCTTCGGCTATTGCCAGCGTGCCCTGCAATTTTACGAAATCGGTCGTTAATCCGTCCCATCCCGGCAATAGTGAAGTCACTGTCTTTATTGCATTAAGGCGTTGCAATAAAGACTGAAGCGCAACGATGACCGGCAAATCTGTCGACAAATCCGGGGGAGAGTTCAGAGAGTGTTGCTGAATAACGCCTGCAATAACTTGCTTACGTGCGCGGGTGGCAAAGAACCAGAATTTTTTGTCAGCGAGTTCAAGGTTTTTTTTGATTTGTTGAACATTCACGTATTGCCAGCTGTCACCGGGATAATCGACCGACAGCCGGGCTCTTGCCGTCGCCAATTCCATAAATATATTGACTGCGGTATGGGCTGATTCAATAAGATCTGTGGCATTGGGAGCGAACATAAAACTGAGGTTAATACCGCCGGCTTTAGACAGTAATTCGCAGAAAGAGGCCAGCTGTGTCAGTTTCGTCGGTTCTTTCGACTCAAGCACAATCCCTGTGGCCAGCAAGAGTTCATCGGCTGTTTTTTCAAGTTTATCAATCGAACCGGGAAGGATTTTTGCCTCAGCGACAAGTGATGATTGCCACGCATTTGTCCAGTCTGTTTGTGCAATCAGGGCAAAGTGATCGCCATGTTGTTTACTGGCATGACGGTTAAGTTCCAGACGTTTAGCGATCTGCCTGAACTGCTCCATTTGCTCAACAGTGTGGAGGGTATTTGCAGGCCATGTGAAAAGCGGGGTAGCGGCAGTGGCATCTTTGATGACCCGGCCCATCGCCTGATGCAATGAGAAGCCATTTGGCCAGCGCAAATGAAGCAAGCGGACGACTTCGTTGAGTTTATCCCGAAGATTTTGAACTTTACTTGTTTCTTCTTCCCATTCTCTGGTCGTCAGCATATCGCGCGTATCCCAGGCGCGTTCGAGTTGTTTAAGAAAATCTATTTTCGACGTTTTGCTGGAATGCAGTTCAAGACAAAACTCACCCAACCCTTGCGTTTCCAACCTGCGATAAACCACGTCCAGCGCTGCCTTTTTCTCAGCAACAAACAATACACGCCTGCCAAGCGCGAGATTGTGCGCAATCATATTCGCTATCGTTTGTGATTTACCTGTTCCAGGAGGGCCGTCGAGGACGAAATCACGCCCTTTGGCTGAGGCGACAACGGCGGCTATTTGCGACGAGTCTGCAGGTAATGGCAGGAAAAGATCCTGCGTGTTGACCGAATTATCCAGCTCATCGACGTTGATAATTTCTCCGCTCTTTTCGAGAACGACATTATTTTTGCCACGTTCGATGAGATATTTGACCAGCGGACTTTCCATCAACTGAGGTGAGCGGTCGACGAGGTCTTTCCACATAAGGTATTTGGCAAATGAGAAGGTGCCAATGACGACATCCCGGGTAACTTCAAAACCGGGAATATCACGTACTGCACGGCGGACCAAATTCCAAATTCCGTCGACATCAATACCACTTTCATCAGTCGGTAATTCACCATCAAGCCCATTAATTGTCAGGGCGAAATCATTACGGAGTAGCTCAAGCAATGTCAGGTTGAAGCGGGGTTCTTCTTCCAGCAATCGCATGGTAACGCCGGAGAGGGCGCTTTTACGATCAAGCTGAATAGGCAGCAAAATGAGTGGCGCAGAATAACTTTTCGGGTCGTCTGCTGATTTTTTCCATTTAAGTAACCCAACTGCCAGGAACAGCGTATTAGCGCCACCTTCATCCAGATCGCTTTTTGATTTGCGATAAAGATCAATCAGAGATGATTCAAGGTGCTCTTTATCAAGTGATGAGATGACTTCGCCGCGTTCAAGTGCAAGCTGCACAAATTCATCTTGCAGGTTTTCATGTGTTTGCTGTTGATATAATTCCGCGTCACGAATGCCCATTTCGAGATCGGGCAAAGAGACGATGCGAAGGCGTTTACCTTCCGCAAGTTTATCCTCGAGATATCCCGGGTTAGCACATACCAGCCTTATTACTTTGGCACTATCAGGCAAATGCAGCAGGCGGTTGCGCGTTGTTAAGTCTAAGAGTTTACGTTGCCATTGAATCAGACGGCTGGCTGACGCTTTCTCTTCCGATGTTTCGACATCAAGATCAAATGAAGGCAAGAAAGGTGCGTCTTCAAAACCATGCGAGATAATTTGTTCAGAGTCGCTATAGCTTGAAGCCGTGGTGGTACCAAGTGCAAGGGGGCGAATTTTCTGCATCCGGGCGCGGCGTGTGTCTATCGCTGCGTGGAATTTCTCCTCAGTAAAATGCTGCAACGCTTCTTCACAAGCCTGGGTGAAGGAAGCAGGATGCGCTTTGGTTGCCAGTGTTGTTTCAAAAACAACCATCTCTTTCAGGTCGATGCGTTTTCTTACTGCTGATACATCTTCAGTCACTAATTGCGCAAATTCTTGCGGCTGTAACCATAAACCGGCAAAGGCATGCCCTTCGGTCAAAAATACCAGCGAATTGAGACCCAGTTGCTCTAATGCGGATGCGAATAATAGCGTTGTATCCAGACAGGTGGCTACTTTCCCCTCGATAATGGCGCCGGGCGTGCGAATTTTCTGGCCGTTACGTTCAAAGCTTGCCGGAGGAAGGGCATAGCTGATATTCAGGTTGCAGATTGCAGTCCAGAGCGCAGACGCTATTTCCCAGACACGAGTTCTGGATTTGCTTTCGTAACCATCCAGCCCCTCATTTTTACCTGCGCTACGAAGAACATCGGATGTCGCTTTAAGGATTCGGTCTATGGCAGGATCGTTTGGCATAATAAAAGAGGGCAGCAATTCAACCATTGCCTCTCCGCCCCATTCATTTTTTGCCAGCGCTTCAAGCGGATAATGTCCGGCGAAAAGTTCCTTTTCCCCCTGACGCAGACATATTGTGACTTCACAAACGACACTTTCAGTCAGTTCGGAAAGCCATTCGGCATTGAGCTTTACGTCCCGTTCCCGGATATCGAGCGATGAGTGTGGAAGAAGACGGTCAATTTTCCACTGTTTTTCTTCCAGCACTGCGGGCGAGGTTTGCAGGTGCAACGTCAAATCTTGAAAGGTTTGTTCCGATTCATTATGCAAGACAAGCTCGCGTAATAGAGGAACCGCATTCTGATGTGATGTAAATCCCAGCTTACGTGCGACACTAACTTGAATAGACCCGGGTTTCGTAGACACTTTTTTGCCTCATAATGGAGGCTCAATGAAGGAGTGTTTATGTCAGCCAAAAATTTCACTGAAGAATTCAAAATTGAAGCCGTAAAACAGATTAACGAGCA